>Ga0265797_10010679_pt1 | contig 11651 bp, 13 predicted proteins | sample P2T30metagenome_FD_192433 | JGI IMG/M metagenome (GOLD analysis project Ga0265797, IMG submission 192433) | Plant litter microbial communities from East Loma Ridge, Irvine, California - P2 T30 | ecosystem: Environmental > Terrestrial > Plant litter > Unclassified | place: USA: California... | reverse complement strand
CCTTCAAGTCTACAGTGATGAGCCTTGTCGACACCGTCAGTGAGCCAGCAAGAATCATCCAAGCTGTCAATACAGTCCTGCCTCGCAGGGACGGTGTCGCACATACAACGAGGTATCCCGTCAACCCAGTGCCAAATACAGACAAGAACCGAGCCGGCAAGATTTCCGCACTACACGGCGAGAACACAGACTGGTTAGCCCTACGAACTTGCATCCAACGCCAACTCTCAGCAGCAAACTCCGTTGATTCCTCCACAGCAGCCTTAGTAATCGGCGCAGGCGGCATGGCGCGCGCAGCAGTCTACGCGCTCATGGATCTCGGCGTGCGTAATATTGTCATCTGGAACCGAAGCATCGCGCGCGCAGAGCTTCTCGTGGCAAACTACAGCGTCTATGCGACGAGTCTATCGACGCCCGGTAATTCCTGGCAGACTAAATTCCGCATCTTGGAAAACCTCACCGATCCTTGGCCATCGGATATGAACCAGCCTACGATTATCGTGTGCACGCCTCCGGCGCATACTATCAATAACGTTCCTGGATTAGACTTCACAGTTCCCGAGCCGTGGTTTGGAAGTATGACGGGCGGAGTGATCGTCGAAGTAAGTATTCGGAACGTTGGCGGGCGCGACTATGTACTAACGTAGCTAACTCGTCTCGCCAGTTATCCTACAAAACGAAGACGACGTCTCTTCTGCGTCAAGCTTACAGCAATGCGCACAAGGGTTGGGTAGTCGTCGAGCCACTTGAACTTCTTATCGAACAAGGCTGCGCGCAATTTGAGCTGTTCACTGGTCGGCATGCGCCGAGGAACCAGATGACTAAGAGTGTGGTCGATCATTACGGTAGTACTCAATGACATATTTACTGGCACAGCTAGCAATCCCCTGATTGTGCTCACACATCAAGTGCCAAGGCGTCCACGATCCTCCCCCAAGACCGAATTCCTCTCGTGGCATGCTCCGCCGGAACCTCAGGCCTCGGATCCGAGATCGTCCTCGAAAACAACTCCATGGATACCCACCCTTTGTAGCCCAATCCATCAATAATCGCCCTCGCCACTTTCTCAACAGGCAGATACCCTCCCCTCTCACTCTCGTACATAAAACACCTCGCATTCCGCGACCACGACATCCGCGCCGGCTGATCCTCCGCATACCACTCATGCCCCTCAACAAGCGGCTTCTCTAATCTCTCTGCGTCCACGAGCTGGATGTAAAACACTTTGCTCACATCCACACTCTCCGCCATCCTCTTCAGCGAAGCCTCCAACACCTCATCAGCATTCTCAACTTTCCCATCAGCCCTCGCAGGATCCGCCCAAACACGTCCCGCAATATTGAAAGTGTCCAGACACATCCCAAAATTCGACCGGTCAACCCTCCTCACAATCTCCCAAGCCTGCTCCCACGTATCGACATGCGTGCCCCAGCACAGATTCTCGTACGCAAAGCGAATCGGCCGCGATCTCTGCGCGCCCTGGTCGGCGACTTCCACCATATCGGCGACAATGGCGTCGACGTCGCCTGTGAGTTGTGCCGCAGGCAGGAAATTGCTCGGGATTTGGATGATATCGACTTCTAAGGCGTCCACGATGTCGAACCAGACTTGTAATTTCTCAACCCTCTTCGCATGCTCTACACGATCGAGCAAACCTTCATAGAACAAGAAAGGTTGGAGACCGATGATCTCGAGGTTAAGGTCCGAACAGAGTTTGCGGATTCGGGTGGCGGCGGCGACGAGCTGTGCTGCTGGCGGAGTTCCCTCTTTACAATCGAAGCTAGGCATGGATCGAGCGAAGTATTCTAGGTCTTCGTAGAAGATCTCGATACCGCGGAAGCCGGCGAGTGATGCTTGTTGTAGTTTGGGTTCGAGGGAGTGGTGCCAGGCGCGGCCTAGGGACATTGAGGATATGGCGGGGGAGAAGGACATTGTGGGTTTCGGTTTGCTGGGTGCCGGGTGAGATGGGATGAAGGCGGTATTCCAGATTTTGATGATTTGATTGTCGTAAAGTCGTTGCAATGATGAGGATCCAAACTGCGTCCGCAGATTACAATTGTTGATCGAATGAAATGTGCCTCCCACTTTGACGTTGTCGAAGCTCCAGATGTCAAAACCTTTGTGACACTGATCGAACAGATTGTATTTACAGTTCAATGAGACTGTCTTTTGAGATATTTTACACTTCGTACATGTAGACATGATCTCACAGGGTCTGTCGATGCGGAGTAACAATCACGAGGCAGTGACACGGCTAAGTTCATACCCGAACGGAAAAACCGTATCCGAAAACGTCGGCTTGTAGTCTGCGCATACGGCACGCACAGCACGACTCGCACTCGCCTGTCGAAAGACCACCCGCATACCGACCACCGCCATGCCCCACCATGCCTACTGCCGATCATGACAGGCCGGCGAAGAGACAACGGGTGACCCAGGCCTGTCAACGCTGTCGTGGCAGGAAATTCCGCTGCGATGGCGGTTCTCCTTCTTGTGGAGCATGCATTGCAGCAGAAGCGACATGCTCATACGATACGACTTCTGGACGTCAGCGAGGGCTAAAGTCTGGATATGTCAAGGCTCTGGAGTCGCTTTGGGGGAGTGTGTTCCAAAATGTACCTGGAAGCGAACGTGTAGTTTCTCAGTTACTTGCGGGTCTTCCTGCAAATGCTGAGAACGTTGCGGATGATCCCCCAGCAGCAGGCGACAACACCTCGCCGCTTGAGAGGTGGCGTGCAAGTAGCATCCCGGAAGCCATACGGGCGTTGCTGGACGGCAGACCGCTACCTGCTCTTGATGGTCCTGGTGTGGCAAATACTACCTGGAGTTTGCCATCAACGTCTGGCGCCGACAATGTCGAGCAGCATGCTCTTCCACCTACATCAAGCCTGGACGACGTTCAGCGGCATGATTTTGATGCGCCTCCCTTGCTTTCATCACCTATGCGTGCGCCGAATCCATCTTCTTCCTTGGTCTCTGGTCTGCCACACTTGCCCCAAGATTGGCAGAGTCTCGTACAAATTTACTTGTGCACGGAATACTGCTGTCTTCCAATTTTCGAGAAGGCGTGTCCCTATCGTTGGGCATACAAGTACCAAGACCATGCCAACATCAAGCTTTGCGACCTGGAGTCTTCGTACCGAGGTCAGTACGCTACTCTCTGGGCGATATTGGTTTTGGGAGAACTTCATCTCAACGGCGCCAAGTCTCCTAGACTGGATCTAATGAAACAATCGGCCAGGATCGTTCTTGCAACGGCAGAGTCGGTTGGTCCTGATCAGACGTTCTCTTGCGCTTTTCTCCTCTGGGCTCTTGTGTACACTGGAAATTGTACATTCACTCTTGCGAGAATGATGCTCGCGCAAGCAATGGTATTGGCTGATGTGCGCGACGAAAGTATAGATGCGCAAGCCAAAGGAGGCGTAGCGCTCGTGCAAGCCGGCTGCTATGTGGTAGAGACGATCCTTGCACTCGCCTCTGGTGCCCAAATGAGTATGATCACAGTCGATGCTGATGGTGTCCCTTCCGGCGATGTTGGCGAATGGGATCCGTTCATCAACGCCCTTGAACAAAACCAATCAGTCATAGCTTCGAATACGTCACCACAGCTACCGCCAAGTCGAACCGGGAGTACGCTTAAAGCACTCGTCAAACTCATGGCGATATTGAGGAAGGCGAGCCATTCCTACATCGATCTTTCAGCGCTGGCTCCGGAGCTGCAAGCCTGGGAAGCGTCTTTGCCGGCAGATCTCCGTGCCGCTTTGATAGCGGAAGTTACATCACCACGAACACCAGTGCCTTCACGATTGAACTTGCAGTCGTGGTATCACACTCTCTGGGCCATGATCGCAAGATCTCGGCAGCGAGCAACAGGTTTTGCCGCCCATGAAGCCGCCAGCGATCCAGAACTTCAAGGGATACGCGCTCTACACACTACTGAAACCGCATATGGCTTGAGCATGTTGTCTTCTACGTCGAGCATTCTCCTCTTGCAGATATCACAGCTCTCCGCTGAGACCGATTTACCGCCAGACACCGTACCTATTGCACATAGCCATCTCGCTAACTCGTTCTCACACCATTGGGGTTGGTCACATATAAATCGCGGTGTGCAGCAAAATGACAACAGAAACGCTGCTCAAGGCTCACATATCGGTATACATCAAGCGGTAGTCCCTCCGTCGCTGACAGAGGGATCAACAAGTGGTATCATCGGTCTCGAGCTTCAAGAACCCACACTCGGCGATTTTCAATACACCGCCGACACTGCCACTGAATTGACGATGCAGCCGGTGCTCCAAGCGATTGAAGATGTAAACGAGATACAACCATTAGATCAGACGCGTTCAATCGACCATGCCCCTGCGCCTTCTCTCGATCTTTCGGCAGTCACGAACACCGACTCTTGCATGCAAGACCCCGCCTCATACGATCTTCTAGAGTACTTGACCATGTTCGAGAACAATAATTGGTATGTTGAAGAACGCCGTTGGCTTGGTCCATCACTTTTAAATGTCCATCGACTGATCAATCACAAACACAGTGATGACAGGGAGTACATGGAGCCTCTCGGATACCTCGGTGGGCTTCACTACCCTAATTAGAGATTTCATGCGGTCGCCCCACGCTTCTTTAGGCACGGTCATATCTGGCACTGAGCAGGCCTCGGGCGTCCGGCCGCATGCCTTTATTCACCCGTCATAGTCGAAGATTATTGATGAAGCTTACAAAATGAGAATGTGGGCCATCTCTATGAGCATCTTCGCCAGACTTATCGCATCACCATCCACAATTCTCGCTTCCGGCGATACACAACCAGTTCCAGCACTTCTTCGATCTATGACGCGGGCTCAACAGAGTCAACACCGACCGCAACCCTCATCAGCTTTCTGGGCGGTTCCAATCCAGTCCACTTCTGATACTGTACATATCCTTGCTCCAGCAAAATCTCAATACCATTCGCGATCGTCCATTTCGGCGCCTTCGCAGCAACCGACAAAAGCGGCGTGACTCTGGGTTTGTATGACATGTCAATGCAGAGACCGCCCGCAGCATTCCACTCAAGCCCATCGAATTGCGAGTCAGAATAAGTTTCCGCCGGGACAGTGCCCACGATGACATCCGCGGGATGCGCATTCATCTCGGTCCAATTATCGATGACTTCGACTCTGAAGTGATCGGCGAACGTCTCCGCGATAGCTCCCGCCTTCGCGCGAGTCCTGTTGCTGATGAAGATACTGTCGATCCCAGCGCGGTGAAGGGCGTAGACAGCGGCCCTAGCAGCTCCTCCTGCTCCGATGACCCATCCTGTCTTTGAATTTGGGTGCCTTGTCTGGATGCAATTGAGAATACCAGACCAGTCAGTGTTGTCGCCTTCGATGCTCCGCTCTCCATTCTTGCCGTGTTGTACGGCCAGTGTGTTGACAGCACCTAATAGTTCTGCTTCGGTAGTCAACACATCGCAGTACCGGGAGACTTCGAGCTTGTAAGGCATTGTCACCGATGCTCCTTCGAAGTCTTCGCGGGACATGAATGGGAAGCAGTCTTCGACGGTGTCGACTTCGGTGATCTTATAGTTATTGTCCAGATCATGATGCTCGAACCCTGTGTTGTGGATGGCGGGTGACATGCTGAAAGAGATTCCGCGGCCGAAGATGTGGTATTGCTTGGTCGTCTGACCCGTGGCGTCAGATGTTGGCGTTTTGGAGATCATTTTGGATGATGACAATGAATTTGCACGAAGTAGATCTAACTGACGTGACTGAATGGACGTTCGTATTTGTTCCCAAGAGATAAAGAGGTTCTCATGCTGAGTTTACATACAACGGCTCTGGGGATGTGTGCTTTGCCAGCCCGGATAGACTTTTTCCGTCGCGAACCTGTTACATCTCGACCTCGTAAATACTGCGCCCGTATCGACAACACATTCGCATTATCTTACCGAATAGCATAGGGACACACCCTCCTAAGAGAACCCCATCACACTCCATCAACCGAGAAAATGTCGGACTCAACCAGCAAGTCTCTGCATCTCATCGGCGTCGGCGTGCACCACAGCATCGCCCCCGTTATGCACAACTACATCTGCGACCGCCTACAGAAACCCTACAAATTCCACGCGACTGAAGCGCAAACAGTCGAAGATGCCGTCGCCTTGTTGAAGCGCTCAGATTTCGGCGGTGCCGTAATCACAATGCCCTTCAAGCAAACCATCGTGGAGCATCTCGACGAAGCCGACGATCTCGTCGCCACCATCGGAGCATGCAACAACGTCTACACATCCGCAGACGGACGTCTGATTGGCACGAACACTGACTGGAGAGGAGTACTTGGATGTCTCACTGCCGCTGGCGAGCAAGGCGTTGGCAAGCCAGCGATGATCTTCGGCGCTGGAGGCGCCAGTCGAGCTGCTGTCTACGCTTTATCAACACATCTGAAATGCCCAGTTGTCTACGTGGTCAACCGTGATGAGCAAGAAGTCCAAGATCTCGAACGAGACACGACCACCATGCGCTCCGCCCTAGGCACACGGACCGAGCACATCACCAGCGTCCAGCAAGCACAAAGTCTGGGTACGCCATACTACATCGTCGGCACCGTGCCCGACTTTCCGCCACAATCAGAATCCGAGAAAACCGCTTTCAAAGTCTTCGACTACTTCATGGCATCTGCCACGACTCGGGGTGTTTTTCTAGATATGTGCTTCAAGCCGATCGAGACAAGGAAGATCATGCTTGCGAAGAAGCACGGGTGGAAGACGGTGACTGGTACGGAAATTATTGGTCATCAGATTCACGAACAGTACAGAGTTTGGTTCGAGCCGGGGACAGAGCGAGTGGTGATTGATGAGAGTCTTGCGAAGGATGCTTGGGAGGTTCTTAGGCGAGAGGCTGAGTCGAGCCCGGGGATTAATTTCAAGGTGGATGAGGTGGATTTTGCATGATGTAGGAGTAACTCTTGGAATGTAACATTTGATTCAACACGCATCAATCTGGTCCCTTAGATCAAAGTAGCAAATTTGGTATCCTACATACATACGAGAACCATCTTTGTTTCTTCGCCGTCGGGTATCATTTCGGGCTGTAGCGGAGTGTCGGGAATTGATCGACCCTGTGAACCGCCGCCCGGCAATGGACTTTTCCGTGCCATAGCGACAACCAGGTCTGGTAACTGCATCATAACGACAAAAGATCAACGAGTTAACTGGGACTCGCGCTTACGTTTCGAACGAAAGAAGTGCGCCTGACAACAATAACAACATGGACTCGTTCGTCTACAATGGGATTCCCAGCAAGGTCATCTTCGGCCAAGGCAAGCTCAATACCTTGCCCGATGTGGTCAAATCGATGCAAATGAAACGATGCATAGTTCTCACAACACCCAATCAACGACACCTCGGGCAAAGAGTGGCAGATTTGCTAGGTCCAAAAGCAGTGGCATTTTTCGACCAGGCAACGATGCACACACCACTCGACATCACCGAGAAAGCAATTGAAGTCGCCAAAGAAGCACAAGCAGACTCAACAGTGAGCATCGGAGGCGGCAGTACCACTGGTCTCGGCAAAGCCATCTCTATTCGCCTGGGACTTCGCCAGATATGCATTCCTACAACATACGCGGGAAGCGAGATGACACCAACTCTCGGAGAGACTGTGAATGGCCGGAAGACAACGAGAAGAGATGAGGCGATCCGACCCGACGTCGTCATTTACGACGTAGACTTGACGCTGGACCTGCCGGTACCTATGAGTTCTGCAAGCGGAATGAATGCTATAGCACATGCCGGTCAGCATTCTAAATGATACAAAACATCCGATACTGTACTAATTTTGAGGCTGTAGTCGAGAGTCTTTATGCGAAAGACACCAATCCAATCATCCAGACCTTCGCCTCACAAGGCATCCGCAGCCTGGCAGAAGGACTCCTAGAGATCAAAGAAAACCCAAGATCTGTGCCAGCACGGCAAAAAGCACAGTACGGAGCGTGGCTCTGCGCCATCTGCCTCGGAAGCACTACCATGAGCCTCCACCACAAGATCTGCCACGCGATCGGCGGAGCACTGAATTTGCCTCACGCTGGGACTCATACCGTAGTCTTGCCCCGGGCATTATCTTACAACGCTCCAGCTGTACCGCAGGCAATGCGAACGATCGGGGAAGCTTTGCCATATGGAGACGGTGATGCTGTCAAAGGTCTAGATATTCTGATCAAGGCTCTTGAACTTCCCACATCGCTGGCCGATTTCGGTATGCAGGAAAAGGATGTGGACACGGTGGCGGAGCAAATTATGCAATCAGCGTACGCTAATCCCATGCCTCTTGAGCCGGAGAAGCTTCGCCAGCTGATATATTCATGCTATGGTGGAGCAAGGGCCGCGCTGTAAGAAGGCATCGATTGACGGATGATATACTTGGGAGTAGTGTTCGTGTAGCCTCGATGTGTCTGAAATGGCTTCTGCGGAATCTTGATGATGCTGAAGGTGGACAGATAAATGAGTCGCCTTGTGAAGGAAAAAAGGTGTACCCATGAAAGTCTTTCGGCATGATGGCTTTGGAAGTTACCGCCCTGGCGCATCATCGGGTACATATCCTCATCAGTACAATACATGTGATATTTGAAGTGTGCAGACCGTGTCCAATTTGGAGTCAAATTCACAGCTTGGCCTCTGGCCACTCGCCCTCGGTGACAATAGTCATGACGCCCGTCCGTACCTTACTTGTTGTCTGTTTGAGAGTCTTGTGCGCAGGGCACTCCTTGTCATAAAAGTCGTGGTCGCTGTGGTCCTTGAAGATGGATTGCGACATGATCGTGTATCCCTCGCTGAGCGGGGAAGAAGTGTTGAGAACTTTGCGAGCAGCATTGGACACAATGTAGGATTCTCCGTTCTGTATACAGATTTGAGATTAGTATCGCCATGATGCCGATTGAGAGAATGCTGTAAACTGGAAAGGGGGCCTGTGCGGTATACCGTACCCTCTTTGCATCCTTCTTCAGGACCTCATACGCTTGCAACACCTTCACGGCCAGTCAGATCTCACTGCCATTGCCAACATTCACCGCAATCGACTCGCCTGATCAATATCTTCAGGCTTCGGCACCTTGAACAGCGTCACCCTCTTTACGTACGTCTGAGGCATGGTGGAAAGTTGTCGTCTAGCAACGCCGCCGAGAGCATGGCGAGAAATAGGAGAGGATAACATGCTGCGTGGTAAGCTCATGACAAAGAATGTGGTGTCCAGTAGTATCTGTCCCGAGGTCACTCTCCTGATCAAGCTGATGAGAGCCCAGAAATCCCCGCAACACGCTTGCCGATGATTCCCGATGCCTGAGCGCCTTCAACACAACATACGATTTTGGTCTTGTTTCTGTGGGATAGATGATCGATTGATATAAGAATCCGGGCCTCGATGGGCTCAAGAATGTATAAATACTGTTTCTACGAACCCGCCGAGTTCGGAGAATAATGCAATGCACAGATCGGCTTACATAACCCGGAGTCGACGGCGGCAGCGGCCGAGCCTTCCAAAATTCGACTTTGACATCGCCAAACAGAGAGGATGCTAATTCATCGTGCCATCAAACATACCAATGGCTTCATCAAAGCCAGTGCAAGCCCTGGAAGATTGGCTCCGTAGCCATCCCGGTGGCTACCTGCACCCTAACATCCACATTGTCGATGATGAAAACGCCGGTGTACACTGGCGAGCATCCGGACCAGTCGAGCCGAACACCCGACTTGCCACAGTGCCCCATTCGATCGCACTGTCGTATCTGAATGCACTGGCTGATCCCGAGTACCCGGTGTTCAGTCAGCGTCGCAAATCGTTCAAGATTGAGGCAATTGGTTTCTTCTATTTGGCGCTGCAATATGTCAACAGATCCACATCGTTCTGGAAGCCTTATCTCGAGAGTCTGCCGCAGCCGGAAGAGCGACACACTACGCCTTTGTGGTTTGACGCACCGGAAGATGAGGCTTGGTTGGCAGACACAGATGCGCTGTTCACAAGCAAGAAGCTGAAAGCCATTTATGAGGACCAATATCAGTCTGGCATCTCTGTCCTGAAAGACGCCGAAATCGATACGGCGCCTCTCACTTGGTAAGTTGTGTAGCGCTTATACGGTAAGTGACAATTTTTGATAGCAATTCTCCCAGGGATCTCTTCCGCTGGGCCATTACCATGTTCACATCCCGCTCTTTCTCGTCTCGCTCCATAACGCCGCAGGACAGCAAATACTGGACTACTTACAAGACTGGCCCCGATGGCCGCAGACAAACAGTGCTCATGGACATGTCGCATGTCCCTTCTGCGGATCTCGACTTTTCGGTGCTGTTCCCTGCCATGGATGCTGCAAACCACCATCACACTTCCAAGGTAGACTGGACATTCGACCAGGGACGCTTCAGCTTGGCTTGCGCACAGTCCATTGAGAGTGGGCAAGAAGTGAACAACAACTATGGCCCCAAAGCGAACGACGAGTTCCTGATCGGATATGGTTTCTGTATGGCCGACAACCCCAATGACACGGTGCTGCTCACTTTGAAGCCGCCTCCTGAGGAGCTTCAAGTGTCTCTCCGGGACTCATATGCTGGTTTCTTCACGACAAACGGCCAATGGAACGGCGACAAAGCTACCTTCAAGCTGAGGCGTATCAACCACGATATGGCGACAGCCACCAGCGCTTTCGAAGATCTGCCCGAGCCACTTCTCGAACTTCTCACACACATCATCCGCTTCGATCGTGGACTACCATTCGAGCCCCTTCCAGCGATTTCGCAGTACCTCAAAGATCCCAACAGCCATGGTAGACGCTACCTGCCGTTCGTTGCTCGCATGATAGTCACCTCCCTGGCACCCAAGTACCAGAAGCTGCAAGCTGGATCCGCAGAATTGCCCGAAGAGCCTCAAAATGCCAGGCAAGCCCAAGCCAAGATCTACCGCACTGGCCAGTCCGAGATCCTGCTGGGTACTATGAACGCTCTGCGCACCTCTCTCCGCGCTTTCAGGCCCGCAACCCAAGAGCTTCCCCAATCTGACCTGGAGCGGATGAACCCCACTGGATCTCGTCTCGCCACACTTGAGGAAGCGGTCGATCTATTCCGCCAGTCTACAAGCGCAATCAAAGGATTCATGGCCGGCGTGCAAGCAAACGCCAACACCTCTGATCTTGAGCAACTCTGTCTGGCAGGCTGGGAGGAAGATGCATGGGTGCTGCTACTCTGTTATTCATGGCTGTTGGTCACAAGCCAGCCCGAAGATAGCCAGCTGAGCAAGTGGATGGCAGAGCTCGATGCCGAGTATCAGCCTAGCTTGCTACTTGAGCCAACTGCCGAGAAGGTAGAAGGCGAGGCGAGCAACGAGGCTGGCGACATGATGACCATCGTCAAGCGAGCTGCTGCGAAATTGCCCGGAAGCTTGTGGGAGGATGCGAGATGGAGTGAGAAGCTGATTGCTGGCTTTGGAGGCAGGGTGCTGAAAAACGAGAGCTTCATGATGATGGTCCAGGGTAGCACGGGCAGGGAAGAAGCGAGACTGGTCATGTATCTGCACTCCAAGTAAGGGTTGCGTCCAGCTTGCGGCATCGCGCTGTCTGTTGAGGTCGCACTTCAAAGCAAGCTGTACCCGAAATCACCACAACAAGCATGACAATGA
>Ga0265797_10010676_pt1 | contig 11652 bp, 5 predicted proteins | sample P2T30metagenome_FD_192433 | JGI IMG/M metagenome (GOLD analysis project Ga0265797, IMG submission 192433) | Plant litter microbial communities from East Loma Ridge, Irvine, California - P2 T30 | ecosystem: Environmental > Terrestrial > Plant litter > Unclassified | place: USA: California... | reverse complement strand
ATGATGGACACTACAGTGTTGGAGTTCGCTTTTGAGACCGCGTCGATTATTTCGACATCCCTGGGACGCAGGCGAAGCGACTTACGGTCTCCTCCCTCGCCGACTGAAATACTGTCCTTCGTGGTAGGCTTGCTGGTGTCAGGACTTTCCCTGAGTAAAGCCTCCACCTTGCGGTCTTCCTCACTTTCCGTTGGCGGGAACAGATCAAGAAGCACCGGGTCTGTCTCGAACGAGGGCACGACATATTCGCCCTCATCGCCAGCATCGTACCCAACAATACAGATGGCCAGATCGACTGTGCCAGCGACCTGCCCAGCTTTCTCAACCGAGTCAGCGTCTGACAACTGAACTTCAGCGTTTGGCAGTGCCGCTTTGATGCCTTCATACGCAGTGACGACTTTGGGCGCAAAGACTGCAGACGATCCTCGATCACCGGTATTGTTTTTGTTGGCAAGACGACCAATGATGGCTACCTTCTTGATTTTGCCGACATCCAAAGGAAGCAATGGTTGTTCACCCAAGCGCTCGTTCTTCAACAGGACCATGCCCTTTGATGCTGCCTCCCGAGCGAGTTCCTTGTGAGCGTCGCAAAAGATTACCGATTCTCTAGGAATTTCATGTCCGGTCGCGGCGACATGTTGAAGCTGTTTGCGAAGGATCCGAGTGCAGGCAGTGCTCACATGCGACCACTGCAGATCCCCTGCATCGACGGCCTTTTGCAGATGCATATCTCGCTGCTGGGCAAAAGGCGCCTCGATGTCCAAACCATTCTTGACCGACAGTGCTGCATCCCGCAGCCCAAAGATGAAATCAGACAGGACAAACCCATCGAACTTCCACTGCTCACGCAATATCTCTGTCAAAAGCTCATAATTCTGACCTGCAAACTCCCCACGCACAGAATTATAACTCGACATCACCGACGACACGCCACCCTCCACAAGCTGTCTGAAATGCGGAAGGTAGACTTCGTGCAGCGCAGCATCGTCGACTTTCACATCAACCCGGAAGCGAGCAATCTCCATCGAATTCAGAGCGTAGTGCTTGACGCAAGTCATAAGATGTGGGCTCACACCTTTGTGAAGCGCCAATCCGAATTCGCCGAGGAGGATCGGATCCTCGCTGTACGTCTCTTGAATTCGTCCCCAAGCCGGGTGCCGAGGAAGATTGATGCAAATCCCAGCAAAGTAATTCGCTCCTTGCGCTCTGCCTTCGAGGCCTATAGCTTCGCCAATCTTCTTCTCAAGGTCTGTATCCCAGGTCGCTCCGCGCGACATTGAGACTGGGAAGCAAGTGGATGCGCCCATTACGATGCCGCGTGGGCCATCGGTGAATTTGATCCCGGGGATTTTGAGGCGAGGGACCTCGCCCATTATGAAGGGGACTCGGTTGTAGCGGTCGCATAGGATTTTTCCAAGGCCTTGCCAGAAGGGTTCGTCGCCGTCTAGGAGCGACAATTGTTCTTTCTGGCTCAGTTGTGAGAGCAATATGGACACTGCATCGTCTGTTGGTTTCCCGTCTTTGATGTCCTGCACGGCATCGTCGAATGTGTAGGCTTCGCCATCGAGAGCCACACCTTCGGGTGCTGTGTCGTTGGCCATGTTCTGTAAAGTCTAACCCTGATTGCCTTTAGGAAGTGGAAGCAGGAAGCATACCAGAGACGACACCAGGTGTAAAGATGGAACTCATTGTATACCTACTGAGGAGTTTACAGCCGGCTAATGTATCTCTGAGAGGAGGTGTTGGAGACCTTCTGCATGCTCGACATGTGGCCTAACAGCCTACCTCTCGTCTGGGGAGCTCATCACACCCGCCAAGTCGTGCTTTGCTGATTTAGGCTATTTGCTACTATAACTAATTGTTTAGTAGCCCATAGATGCCATTCCTTGTGATCTGCGATGAAGTTGTTCATGTAAAAAGGCCGCAAACCCCGAAATCTGATCGGAGAGGTACTGTATACCTAATTATTCCCTCGGTTTCATATGGCATTCTTCTGATTCTGTTAGTCGTGGTCTGGGGACTGTGGACGATATCTGGTCAAGTTTCGTATCTTCGTGTCGCTCGAGAACTTCATCTCGCTGGATCTTCCATTGTGTTAGACCCGGAATGCGTGATGCAGAGCTATCCTCCGTGGAGAAACATCCAGCGGAGATGTAGCAGCACATGTAGTGCACGCGTTTAGTCAGTGCAATCGTGAAGCGATCTCTTATCGCGTTATCGCCAACGACAGGGTGTATTGCGGAGAAGATGCCGCCACTACAGCCATGATATCACCGTCATGCTCAATGCCGAGGCCATCTTGAGCTTGAGCTCCTCCAGAGCTCTCCACATCCGTCCAATCGACCCCGTCGTCAACATGACATGCTGTGCATGCTTTTGCCGTCCGGCCGTGAGATTGACAACACCCCGGTCACTTTCCCATCCTACTCCTCCTGCAGCCTCCACTGCGTTCTAGCCCAGCTTCTCCTCTCTTGTCCAACCAAGCTGTTTATCTTTCATACGTATAAGTATCTGATATAGCTACAATGGCCTCGTCTCTTGTTTCTTCCCTGCGAATTGCTTCTCGCACTGCACCTTTGATTACTTCACGATCTGCCATTCGACCCGCCGCATCTTTCTTCAACCAACAGAGAAACACTTTCGCCACGACAGCAGCAAAGATGGCAGTCCAAGGTACCTCCAGCGGCCAGCCGATCGCAACTCTCGATGTACGATACCCATGATGACCAACTCCTTACACCACGCTAATGTAAACAACACAGCAATCCGTATCTCCCAGACTCGCCTCCCACTGCCGCATCCTCTTCGACGCAAAGAAGGCCAAGAACCTCTCCTTCGAGACCATCGCCAAGCACCTCGGCCGCGAGGAAGTCTCCACCGCCGCCATGTTCTACGGCCACACCCCAGCCAACGAGGAGGACCTGAAGAAGCTGGCCGAGATCCTCGAAATCCCCGAAGCCGAGCTGCGCAAGACGGAGTTGATGAACTTCCCCGACCGCGGCCGCTCGCTCGAGATGCCGCCTCGCGAGCCGCTGGTGTACAGACTGTACGAGATTGTGCAGAACTACGGATATGCGTACAAGAGCGTGATCAACGAGAAGTTTGGTGATGGCATCATGAGTGCGATTTCGTTCAGCACTAAGGTGGAGAAGGAGACTGATGAGAAGGGCGAGTGGGTTAAGATCACTCTGAGGGGCAAGTGGTGCGTATATTGTGTTTGCTTGAATCTCGGGCAATGTCGGCTAACTTGGATTGCAGGCTTCCCTTCTCTCGCTTCTAGAGTGAACTTCTCTAGAGTGAGCGTCACTAGAGTGTATATAGGCAAGTATGAATCGTTGCCAATTGCATCCTTCCACATTTATTGATCACAACAATAAGAGCAAAGTCTGCTGTAGCAAAGGGTTGCTATTGTTATCATGCGGTGACTGCAACAAGTGCGTGATCGAGTGCCACGGTCGTTGAGGTTGAGTTACCATTGTGCGGAGTCTTCATTGACGCCAGCATGCAGGCTCACATGCTCACCGTTGAGAGTCGCTGTGAGGTCTGTCACATGTGAAATCAAAATGTTTGTACCTCCTGTGTTCTCTTCGCCACCACCCTCGTTGTCGACAAATTAAAAACCAACGGCATTTCCCTCGACCACATCGCAAAGGTAAGAACAGAGAGTCAGAGATCATTGGGTTTGAGCAAGCGGGCAGACAGACAGGCAGGCTGGCAGGCGGGCGAGCAGACACATACAGGTACAGTACAGCAACTGACCAAGCAGATGCCAATCTCGTTCTCGATAAAGAGGAAGCCTGTCGGCACCGGACCACCACCCAACACACTGAAAAAGAAACCCAGCATCATCGCAAGCGAAACTACAAACTACGACGAACAGCCTTGGGCTACAGCACATCTCCACCAGGACATCTACCGCGCAGCAAGCAACAAGACACCAATGACGCCCTCCCGTTCAAGCGACGATGCACCGATACCCGTCGAAAGCGAGCAGCCTCACTACAACGAAGCCACAACGACGACTGTCGAAGACGCCGACGCCATCACTCCCTTGCCTCCCCGAGGAATATACATCGACCCCATCGCCGGCCACTCCAACGTCACCATCCCCGCCCGCCCACCTCGCAAGCACACCATGAGCGAGTTGTTCGACCTCGACGATCTCGCGCCTGACACGCAAGTTCGTTCTCCTAGCGGCCAACTGCTCTCCGCAGAGCAATTCGCCAGTCGTGCAGATCGCCCTTTGGGGATCAAGGAGAGGCAGGAGGCTATCAGGAGGAAAGTGGCGGAGCAGCGTGAGAAGGGGTTCGGGAACGAGGTCACTCTCGTTGGCGACGCTAAGGGCAAGGAGAAGAGGGAGAGGGAGGAACGAGAGAAGCTGCTGCGCCAGGAGGGGAAGAAGTTGAAGCGTGAGGGGCTGAAGGCGAAGTTCGCGGGATGTTTTGGTGGGACCCGTCGAGGTGTGAACGACGCCGAACAGTGGTGGCGTGGATGAGGAGTGGAGAGAGGACTGATCCAGAGGTGAGGCAAGATTCTGGCGAAGACTCCAAGTGAGCGGAGCAACATCGTTGTGTTGCAATTGCAATGAGTTGATCACATGGAACGTGGCCATGTGGTTGCCTGGTTGCGGTTTGAATACGACTGATCCAGGATCGATCGAGCTCAGTTGGCTAGCTTGTGTGGGACTTGGTATTCAAACAATAGTTCAATTGTTTGCGCTACAGGTGTGTTGAATGCGAGGTGATGTCTGTCAAACCAAGATCGTTCCTTCTGATTGTTGATGTGAGCGTGCCTTCCTTGCCTGTCATCTGTGCGTCACACTGCCCGCCGAGTCACTTCCGCCTCACCTCAATTCAATTCAATTCAATTCACAATCAGTTATTCACAGCTATACAGCTATTGCTTCACTTGGCCACAATAGCATGTGCTCGCTGCGAGTACTGCTCGAGGCATATTGTTCGTCTGAATACATATTCAGGCTTTGAGGGCGCCAACCTCCTCGAAGGCGACAGCCTTCTTGCTCGAAACTGACAACCGCTCCTCGCCAACCTCATTTCTCATACCACCAACGACCACAACCACGGCAAGCAGTCTACAACAAACATAGCGGACCAACCTCGTTTTCCACTCAAACCATCTGCCAATACATCACCACACTCCAGCTCGACAAGATGGTGGTGCCACTCCAGCCCATTAACGATGTGCCATGCAACATCGAAGGCTGCTTCCAATCCTTCGACACAGAGAAGGCAATGAAACGACACAAACTTGACGATCCCACTCACTTCTACTGCAGGAGGTGCAACGTCGACTGCGAAGACTGGGAATCCCTGATCGAGCACAAAGTCGAAGGTATGGCTCCTTGGGTCGAGTGCAGAGCCGACAGTCGACCCGAGGGAAGCCCGCCACACATTGTGTGTGAGTTCTGTGGCGAGGACTTCAAGTCCATGGGCGGGAGGTTGCAACATCGAGAGCAGGTACGTTAAGATTCTCTCCTCAAGGATGTTGAAACGTTACTAAAGAAACAGCAGAGACATCAAGCCGCACAATCCATCCTATGCCCAGGCTGCCATGAAATCTTCGGACGCGCAGGCGACATGATCGCCCATCTGGAAGACGACGAATGCAAGGCAATCAGAGACTACGAATTCTACGCTCACATGCAGCACAAGTACATGAAAAAGGAAATCATGAAGAACCTTGAATACTTTAATGAATCATTGCAAATCAACGCTGCTTTCGCGGCACAACCGACACACCCAGGCCTGATCGAGGCTGAACAGAAAGTTGATCGCACCGACACCGAGACCGATGGCGGCGTGCTCTTGGATCAGGAGCACGAGGAGCAGAAGGCAGGTCTCGAGCCTCTTGAAGCAAAACTGGCAGCGGTCAAGCTCGGTGGCAAGAAAGTGCCGCTGACACGCAGCAACTTGGAGGCCTGGCCACGTCTGCCCGGACAGATGCAGTCGGTGGTCCCAGCTCACATCCTCGACCAGTCTATCGGTTCACCGCCGGCATCGATTATCAGTATGGATATCCCGGCCAGTGAGTTTGCGAGCCAGATCACCAGTCGTCGTGGCGGCGTCAAAATCCAGACTGAGTCGTATCCTTCCCTTCGACGCAACAACGTTGTCTCGCAGTCCAAAAATTCGAGCACGATCGCTGGCACCGACGATGATGCGGCATCAGTCTCTACCGCTCAGGCCGAGGCTGTTCTCAAACGCCCAGCTGCTTGGACGACGACCCAAACATCTCGGGCACTCTTTGGCGAGCGCAATGTGGAGCCGCAAACTCACGAGATCAAGTCGATCCTCAAACACAACAGAGAAGAGGACATCAAAGCACCCAACCACCTGCTGAATGCTCGCTGGTGGGATCCCGAGAGCGAGGACTACAACCCCGAAGTCTTCTTCCACAGCGTCTTCGAGAGGTACAAATGCCCCTTCCCCGAGTGCGAAGATATGCCGACGTTCGACCACCCACACGATATCGCAGGCCACCTGCTGGATGCGCATGGAAAAACCAAATTTCGTTGCCCTGGCTGTCTGAAGCTCTTCAGACGAGCGTCAGGAATGGTGTCGCACATGGAAAGCACACAGAAGTGTCCGATCAGGAAGTCGACAAACTTCAAGTCGGTGCTCGACGAGATTACTGGCGGCTTCATCAAAGCCAAGCGCCTTCCGCAGCCGACTATTTACAGGTCCAGCACAGCTGTGGTCAAGTCCGGTCAGGTCGTCGATGGTGTCATGTCGACGATGTACAAGGCTGGCTGGCCGAACAAGAAGTAGGCGACGAGGAGAGCGGTTGACGAACAACAGCAGGTTCAACCGAGAGGATGTGCGATGTAAGCGAAAGATTGGAGAGTGACCAAGGTGGCATTTCCGTAGGCCCAAGTTGCTCAAAAGCCGGTGTGAAGATAGCATAGATCAGAGTGAGCCAGAATGACAGTCGTGTTTGTATTTTGCTCCATGACATTCTCAGCATCCAAGTGAGTAAGTCCCTCGATCAAGCCGAGACCTGAGGCATCGTCCGAATGCACCCATAGCACACCCTACTCCTCTCCGGCGCCTGTCCCTCAAGCGGCATATCGCAAAGCTCACAATGCTGCTCCACCTCGCTCAACGACCTAGGCTGCAACTTGCTCGTCGTGCGCACCACATTCGCCACAATCGAAGGATAATCCACCTCAACACCAGCAAAATACTGCCTCGTCAAATCGTCAATCGTCGTATTCTTCATCGACGCCGCAGGCTTAATATCATTCCGCACCACCATACCCGCCATGCTCGGCTCGATGAAGTCGACAAACGCCGCGACTTCTTTGCTCAGCAGCTCGCGCACGGGGTAGTAGATTGGGATCCCGAAGGGCGATTCGCCGTCGGAGACGACCCAGGGGAGAGAGAAGCCGCGGCCTTTGGCTGTTTCGGCGAGGACGCGCTCGGAGAGGCGCGTTGTGCTGTCGGAGAAGAGGATGGCGCCGCTGTCGAGGGTAAGGGCGTGGTGGACGAGGAGTTTGCGGAGGAAGATGCCTGTGGCGTCGGCGCGGGAGGTGGCGGTTGGGAGGGCGGAGAGGATGGCGGTGAGCTTTTCTTCTGGGGATTGAGCGGGTTCTGTTGTTTGTTGGAAGTCTGAGGGGATGAGGGAGTCGTGGGAGGTTATTGAGGAGAGGGCGATGTTGGAGTATGTGTGCTCTGGGTAGCGCTGCTTGACTTGCTCTAAGATCTCGTCGGAGCCCGATTCGCCTGGTAGTTGGACGTGCATGACATGCAGTTTGAAGCCTGTTCGTCCTGTCTTTTCGATCTGGCCTTTGAGGTGGCGGCTGACCACGTAGAGGAGAGCTGTGGAACTCGGGCCAAAGGACAGTGGTAGGAGGAGAGTCCGCTCTTTGCCTGGCTCCGAGTTCTTCACTCGGAAGGTTTCCATGCGCTTGACGATTTTCGTTTGGACATATTTGCTGAAGCAGTATTTGCACACGGGCTCGGTGCGGATGGAGATGACGACTTCTTGTTCCTGGCAGCGGCGACAGAGCGCTGTGTCCACGGGTGCGTCTGCGTTCTTTGCAGGCATTTTGTGCCAATTTTGTGATTAATCTTGAATTTTTTTGTTTCGCTTTGCTGTATAGATACGATATGCTATGTTATATGCATGTGTAGGTCATCCAATAATCTTACAGGCTGAATTTGATGCGTCCCTCCGCGTCCAGTCAGACTTTCTCGAGAAATTCCGGGGCGATGTGCAGGGCTCGCGGTCTGGCTTCAAACTCGTACTGCTCGCCCTACCGCTGAGAGACCAGTACGGAGTTTGAACCTAGACCGCGAGCAGGGCTGAAGTCTGGTGATGTGGACCGTTGGAACAAAGAACGTGGAGTACAGCACGGTAGTGCGGCTAACCCGGCAAGGTTTGCGTGAGCACCTTTTGGGTGTAGGGCAATGTTGCGCCCGGTAGTCTGCTCTTGAGCGTACATTTCATATGCCTGGCACTTCAGCTGTGAAGTGAATACTGTCACCAGACTCTTCTCTCTCTCCAACAACGTCGTGCGTCAAGCAGAGGCAATATCAATGCTCGCTAAAGAAGAAAATAAACGACGGCTTGGCGAGGACCGGGCCAAGGATGACGATCTTGGCTGATGCGATGCCGACGGGAAGATAATACAACAACCACATTGTTGAACGCGTGAAGAATGCGGTGAAGCAGCCTGGAAAGTCCTCTCACTTTGAAGCGGAAGAAAGGACACTCCAGGAGCTACATGCATCAACCACTGCACCAAGTTATATCAACTCTCCACTAGGTAATTGTTGACCGCAAGAGCTCGCTATAACCCCGGCAGGCTGGATCGTCCTTCGGTCAACCGAAAGCTGGTGGGCCGCCCGCAAGGTGCTGCTGGCGGGTTTCCGAGAGGCGCTTATCAAACTTATCGTCATCTCATATAAGGTTTCGTGGGCGTCCATCCGAGCCATCTAGACATTTGCTGCGGTCGACAAACCCATAACCACAGTCCTTGTCGCCCCAATTCCTCCATCAAGCTCTTTTGCTTGGCCGATCTTGTTCATACACGTTGCTCCACGTGCCTCCGAGACACAACGCGCGACTGGGCACAGCCAATCTTCTCACTCCACCTCCCAAGAGGCTAGCGCAACTGACAAAATCACGCCTCTCTTGGCTTCTCTTGGATCTCCGCCACTCTCTCGCTCTTCCATTGTCCTCTTCCCAAGCGACCAGCGCATACACAACTTGCCATCGGGCCTGATCTGGAACGGCGACTGGGCGTACCGCGACCTGCATGCATCCGCGGCTTCTCACCTACTCGAGTCTGGACTGCCGCACGGCCGCGTCCAACTACGATCTGCGATTGCAATCGCCTGCGCCATAAGAAAGAGGCGGATAGCATTGTACATATAGCAAGGCTCGCGTCTCGGACGCGCAAATTCCTACACAATGGCGTGGGAACATCTGTCGGTCAACAAACCGCATTTGGTTTACATCATCCTTGGAGGTTTCACAACGCTTTTCATGTTGTGCTCTTCGGTGATCAAAGAGCGCCTCTACATTGGAGAAGCTACGGTCGCGACAATCTGCGGTATCATCTTCGGACCTCATGCTGCCAACCTGATTGATCCTGGTACCTGGGGCAACACCGATCAAATCACATTGGAATTCTCCCGCATCGTTCTGGTGGTACAATGTTTCGCTGTTGGAGTCGAATTGCCCAAGGCATACATGGAGCGCCACTGGAAATCCGTCACCTTTTTGCTGGTACCGGTCATGACTTTCGGCTGGTTGATTACCAGTCTTTTCATCTGGGCTCTGTTCGGATCGCATCTCAATTGGCTCGATAGTTTGTGCATTGCTGCTTGCGTTACCGCGACGGATCCCGTTCTGGCATCTTCAGTCGTCGGTAAGGGAAAATTTGCCAAGCGAGTGCCCAAGCATCTTCGTGATTTGCTATCAGCCGAATCTGGTTGCAACGACGGCATGGCTTTCCCGTTCATTTATCTGGCCGTGTACATCATCCGCTACAAGGGACACCCGAATGAAGTCTCCCTCCATTGGTTCTGCTACACTATCTTGTACGAGTGTATCTTTGGCGCCATTTTTGGGTTCCTCGTGGGATATTTTGCACGTGTCGCCGTGCGTTATGCCCACGAGCGGGACTTGATTGACAGAGAGTCCTTCCTTGTGTTCTACTTTGTTCTTGCACTTTTCTGTGCGGGCGCTGGCTCTATGCTGGGCGCAGATGACCTGCTGATAGGTTTCGCCGCCGGAATAGGATTCAGTAACGATGGTTGGTTTACGGAGAAAACCGAGGAGTCTCACGTCTCTAACGTTATCGACTTGCTGATCAACTTGGCTTTCTTCGTTTACTTTGGAACCATTGTGCCCTGGGCGCAATTTAACTCTCACTTCCTTGGTCTTGACGTCTGGAGACTTGTGGTTCTTGCACTTCTTGTGCTTTTCTTCCGTCGGATCCCCGTCATGCTTGCCTTGAAGCCCTTGATTCCCGACATCAAGACTTGGCGAGAGGCACTTTTCGCTGGCCACTTTGGACCTATTGGTGTGGGCGCTATCTTCATTGCCATCTTGGCAAGAGCTGAGCTTGAATCTGAACATGGTTCGACTACACCTCTCGCTGTGCTTCCTGAAGGCGATTTCCCGCACTTGAATATCATCGAACTCATCTGGCCAATCACCACATTCCTGGTCATCACTTCCATCGTGGTACATGGCTCATCTATCGCCGTGTTCACACTTGGCAAGCACATCAACACCCTTACTCTCACCATGTCGTACACGCAGGCGAACGAAGAAGGCCCATCCTGGATGGAGCGCCTCCCACGTATCCAGTCCAGGTCCATGTCCAAGAGCTCAATGTCTTTCGCCAGATCTGATACTGAGATCGACGAGAAGGAGAAGGCTTTGTCGCCACACAATCTGCAGCCGGGTACATTCCTTCGCCGTCAGAAGGAAGAGGACATGCCGCATGGCCGAACCGCTTCCAGGCACCGCAGCCGTCGTAGCCGCAACATGGGCGTTGGTGGACCTATCAGCCAATCTGCTATTCATCCTGAACGCAGGGAAGAGTCTGGAATCTCTTCTAGCCGTAGTGATTCCGATACTCTGGCCGCTAAGGGTGACACACCACCCTCAAGCGACAAAGAAAATGCGGCAGAGATCTACGAAGAAGGTTCCAACACCGTGTATGAAGATGCAGAGGGCAATGTGCTCGCCGTGGAGCCTACAGTCAAGGGAGAGACACCTCTGGAGCGCGCTGAATCCGAGATGCAAGAAGGCAAACGCCTTATGGAACAAGAAAGCGCCAACCAGAACGACGGCGTCGCGCCTACTCTCGATGACCCCAAGCACGATACCGCTGATAGACTAAAGGCAGACGCTGAGAAGATTGGTGAAAAGGCTACAGGGAAGTCCCAAGAGCCTGCGAAGCCACAGCGTCGTGGCCTCAACACGATGGGAACTCTTAACAAGATTACCACACTTGCCGGCATGAAGAAGAAGGATGCGGCGGAGGGCGAAGAGAAACCCAAGGCCGAGAAGAAGAGAGCTCAGGGTCCGGCTCGTGCTTATCAATACGGCAACACCATTATTGTCGAGGACGAAGATGGAGAGGTCATCAAGAAGTATGATATCGGTCCTTCG
>Ga0265797_10010675_pt1 | contig 11656 bp, 14 predicted proteins | sample P2T30metagenome_FD_192433 | JGI IMG/M metagenome (GOLD analysis project Ga0265797, IMG submission 192433) | Plant litter microbial communities from East Loma Ridge, Irvine, California - P2 T30 | ecosystem: Environmental > Terrestrial > Plant litter > Unclassified | place: USA: California... | reverse complement strand
TGGTCTCTTCGACGAACTCTTCGAGCACCGTGACCACCTGGCCGTGCTGGACCGCCTTCATCTGCGCCATCGCCGCGCCCAGCTTGAGCACTTCGCGCGGGCCGAGGAATTTCATCACCTCGGCCGCTTCGGCTTCGCCCAGGGCCAGCATCAGGATCGCGGCCTTGTTCGTATTGTCCTTGTCTTTATCACTCATTTGAACCCAACCATCCCTTGATCACGTTGGCGACGATGCGCGGATCCTGGTTCGCCAGGTCTTTCGCCATCTTCAGGTTGGCGCGGTAACCCATGTCGCGGCGAATCTTTTCTTCTTCCTCGAGCTCTTCCTCGTCCGGATCGGCTTCCAGGGCAGCGTGCTCGGCGTCGGTCTTCTCGTCTTCTTTCGGTTCCTCGGGCACGGCAGTCGCTTCGTCGAACTTCTTGATCGCCGGACGCAGCAGCGGGCGCAGGAAGCGGAAGTACAGGAAAGCGATCACGGCGGCCACGAAGGCGTAGCGGGCCAGGTCCTTGAACAGCGGCATATTTGCCGGGTCACGCCACCAGTCAGGTTCTACCACCGGATCGGCCGGCTTGTCCACACCGTCGAACGGGGCGTTGGCCACGTTCAGGGTATCGCCACGGTCCTGGTTATAACCCATTGCCTGCTTGACCAGTTCATTGATCTGGGCCACTTCGTTGGCCGTCAGCGGACGCACGGTAACCTTGCCGGTGGCCGGGTCGACGCTGCGGCGATAGTTGACCACCACGCCGACCGTCAGGCGCTTGATGCCGCCCATCGGACGCTGCTCGTAGCGGATGGTCTTGTCGAGCTCATAATTCATGGTCGAGTTCTTGGTGCTCGGACCAGTCGGGGCAGGCGCTTCGGCCGGTGCTTCGCCATCGATCGGCGCGGTGTTCACGCCCGGCGGCTGGTTCGACAGCGCGCCCGGGATGCCCGATGCGCCGGCGCCGGCGCCCTGCGTTTCCGACGATTGCTGGCTGCGGATCGCTTGCGGCTCAGGTGGCGAGTTCGGCTTGTACATCTCGGCCGCGGTATCGACCTGGGCGAAATCCACCTCGGCGGTCGCTTCGGCGCGCACATTGCCTTCGCCGACCAGCGGCTTGATGATCGATTCGACCTGCTTGATGATGTTTTGCTGGACCTGGTCGACGTATTTCAGTTGGGTGGCGTCGAGCATCTTGTTGCCCGCGCCCTTGCTGGTTTGTTCCGACAACAGGGTGCCGTTCTGGTCGACCACGGTCACGTTACCGATGGTCAGTTCTGGCACGCTGGAGGCGACCAGGTGCGAAATGGCGCTGACCTGGCCCTGGTCGAGGGCGCGGCCCGGCTGCAGATTGAGCAGCACCGAGGCGGTCGGCTTTTGCTGGTCACGCACAAACACGGACGGCTTCGGCAGCGCCAGGTGGACCCGGGCGGCGCTGACCGAACCGAGCGACTGGATCGAACGCGCCAGCTCGCCTTCGAGCGAGCGCTGGTAATTGACCTGTTCCAAAAACTGGGACACGCCCAGCTTCTGGTTTTCCATCAGCTCGAAGCCGACATTGCCGCCCTTCGGCAAGCCTTGCGCGGCCAGTTTCAGGCGCAGGTCGTGGATCTGCTCGGCCGGGACCAGGATCGCGCTGCCGCCTTCGGAAAACTTGTACTGCACCCCCATCTGGTCGAGCGAGGCGGTGATCGCGCCACCGTCGCGGTCGCTGTAATTGGCGAACAGCACGCGGTACTCAGGCGCCTGGCTCCACATCCAGACCGCAATCATCAGCGCCAGGATGAGCGCGATGCCGCCGCCAATGGCGACGCGCTTGCCCATGGTCGTCTGGAAAAACGACTGGGGCCCTGCCGAAGGCTGGCCCTGGGTGGTGTCGAGAAGGTCTTCCGCGGTTGCAGCCATGTGGATGGGTTCAGAGAATATGGTGGGGACAGGCAGCATTATGAAGCTGTGGGGCAATATCCAAACCCCGAAATAGGGGGCGTTTACCGGTCTAACTCACCCCTGGAATTCGCTCCTGCACTGATATTCTGCTTTCCTGAGTGCATTTGTAGATCATTCTACAAGGCAATAACATGCAGGAGGTAAGATGGGTATCGGCGGTATTGGCGGCATCGACAGCAGTCGCATCCAGGCCATGATGGAGCAGTTGAAGGCGGCGGCCACCAAGCCGGAGTCGGCGGGGCCGGTTGCGCCTGCCGGGCTGGGCAGCGCTGGCGCGGTAGGTGGCAAGTCGGCGGTCAAGCTCGACTTTGCGCAAGCCTTGCACAATTCGCTGCAGGGCGTGAGTGACCGCTCGGCTGAGGCGCAGGCGCTCAGCAAGCGATTTACGATGGGGGACGATACCGTCAGCCTGTCGGACACCATGGTCGCGATGCAGAAATCAAGCATCGCCTTCCAGGCGACTGTGCAGGTACGCAACAAGCTGGTGTCGGCTTATCACGACATCATGAATATGCAGGTGTGACAGTGCTGGCGGGGTGCGGGCCTTGCAGGCCCCTGACCGTTTATACGATCATGATCTTCGGCACCTCTTCGACCAGGTGATCGAGGAACACCTGCACCGATGGCAGCATGCCCTGGCGATGCGGGATCAGTGCCGTCATCGTTACCGACCCCAGGGTCCAGTCCGGAAGCACGCGGCGCATGCGGCCCGCGCGGACATCTTCCTCGCACACATAAGGTGGCAACGCGAGCACGCCGTGTGCATCGATGGCGGCTTTCTGCAGCGTGCGCACATCTTCGCTCACCAGTCTCGGTTTCAGGTTCACGGCAAAATCTTCCTGTTCCGGGCGCAGATGCTGGAGACGCCAGGTGCCGGGCATGGTATCGCGCGTGATGCACAAGGCCCGGTGCGATTCGAGCTGGCGCGGACCGGTCGGTTCGCCATGGCGCGCCAGGTAGTTGATGCCGGCGAACAGCGTGATGTAGCCGGTGGCCAGCGTGCGCTGCACCAGTCCTGAATCGCGCAGCGGCTCCGAATGGCCACGGATGGCGACGTCGTAACCCTCCTTGACGATGTCCATGAACTTATCTGTCGCATGCGCGACGATGTTGACCGGCCGATCTTCTAGTATATTTATTATATCCTTGGCAACTAATGAAACTTCGGCTAAGTCGACCGACCTTATTTTGGCGTACTCCTGCTGTGGTAACGGACGGAGTCGGACAGCGGCACCCGACCCAAAACGGCTATCTTCTAACCGGCCGGTACCGACCCGTAGCCGACCTTCGCTCTTCGACGAGTAAGCCGACCCTAGGTGCGGCTAAGGAGACCGTAACGTTAGCCCTGACTCGTAACAATCTTATGCATAACACGACAGGCGCGGACCAACGCGACTCCCGCGTCGCTGGCGCGGGGGCGGGGGCGCCAGCGGAAGTAGACTATCCTGTCGCCTGGCTGGACTATGGACTTTAGATAAATCCATTCAGGGTTCTGAAACCCAAAAGGCAATTTCGGTACGTCTGGCAAGACCTTCACAACCTCTTCCATATGAGCCAATTCAGAGCGCTCTATTTCCTGAATGCTATAAGGGCGCGAAACGTCATAGCTCGACCCAAATGCGCAGTTCGTTCGAGTCGTACCTGCGGTTGCTGTAGTCGTCATGATCAATAAGCAGAGCAATAACGTTTTCGTCATACGAAAGATTCCTTTGGGTTATCAGGCGCTGCCATCGGGAATTAAAAGCTAACCACAGCAACATGAGTGACCGCCCTTGCCGAAGTGGAAATGGCGCGGCCTGTATGGCAGGCAGCTAGCGACCCAAAGCAGTCATTCCGGTGGGCGCACTTTTTCGTCCTAATCTGCGGCCGTCACAGAAGCCTCACTAACGCTCTGTCTGTTCTGCCGTCACCCACTCAATCTCGGTTCTATCTACTTTCACTCATGTGGTCGTTTTCCAGTTTGACCAGCATTGCCCTACCGGATTTCTGCACCCACATGTATTTCCTTTGGCTTCCCTCGCTTACATATTTCAGAGCTACTGCTTGGTCAAAAGCATGATCGAAAAACAGCCGAGACGTATTCATGGCGCGCCGTACGGAATCGGTATTAATTATCCCGTCATCCCCAACCTCGTCATAGACCTTGGCTAAAGCTTGCAAAAACTGCATCACTGGAGCCGGGTTTGTGGATTTTGCTGTGCCTTCCGTAACTTTGAATGGGTCATTTCCTAATGGTGGCTTTACGAAAAGCGGAGCACTGAGGAGGTCCCTCAGCAGTGCATCGATACCGGATTCGAATAAATCGTTCGTCGAGAGATCAATGTAAAGCTTAGTCCTAAGAAATGTCGGAAGGTGGACTGTACCGTTCTGTCGGACGATTGGTATTACATGGGTTGAGCCAATTCGTTTAAGGAGGTCGGCAGTAACAATCATCTTCTCGTAACCCACACCGCCCATTCCGGCGTCCGCTTTTTCGACATATCGCTCAGTGCAGATCATCAACACACGGGCCGAACGGGCAAGATTCTGCTCCATGAACTGAGGCAAGTCGCTTCCTGGACCAAGCTCCCACTGATCAAGAATTGCGTCAATGCCGCTCGATCGCAGACGAGTTGCAAAGTCGAGCACCCACCGCTTATGTTCTTGCGAGTCGTGCGAATAAGAAATAAAGACCGCTGGTGCAGCCATTGCAACTCCTGAGCTGTTGTAACACTATAATAACGCTTTTCCGATGCGACGCAGTGTAGGAAAAGTTGCTACTGCATTCCGTAAACGCGGACGAGGCTTCATCCGAACGGCGGCTTTTGGCCGAAAGCGGAAGTTCGTCGCGGCTAGTGTAACTCAGCAAGAAGCGGTGGATTTCGCTACTTCACTTTCGGTAGTAGCAGTAACTTCCAAAATGTCGCATTTATTTCGGTAAGTCATATTGCGCTCCTGATGTTGTGTACCTCTACGACAAATAGTGCACCAGGAAATCGACACGCTGACCGAAAAATATCGTCACGCCGGTGTCGCCAGCTTCAGTCCGATGATGCCGGCCGCGATCAGGCCGATGCAGGCAATCCGCGCCAGGTTGGCCGATTCGCCAAACAGCAGGATGCCGACCAGGGCCGTGCCAACCGCGCCGATGCCGGTCCAGATCGCATAAGCCGTACCCAGCGGCAGCGTCTTCATCGCCTGCGACAGCAGGCCGAAGCTGATCGCCATCGCCGCAACGGTGCCGACGGTCGGCCACAGCCGCGTAAAACCTTCTGTATATTTCAGGCCCACGGCCCAGCAAATCTCGAACAAGCCGGCCAAAAACAACACAAGCCACACCATGATTCTCTCCCTGTAGTCGGCGGCAGACAGTGCCGCTGTTGATGATGTCATCATATGTGAGATGAGCTGATGGAAAAAGTCAGCAGCTATCAGTATGATTGATGGATGGCCTTCGATCTCGATAATCTGCGTGTGTTCCTGGCTGCCGTCGACAGCGGTTCGTTCTCGGCCGCGGCGCGCAGCCTGGGCCGGGTGCCTTCGGCGGTGAGCATGGCGATCGCCAATCTCGAGGCCGAACTGGGTCTCGAGTTATTCAATCGTGGTGGACGCGAGCCGCGGCCCACCCAACACGCCGCGGCCTTGCTGCCGCAGGCGCGCCTGCTGGTCGAGCAGTTAGGATTGTTAAACCAGCACGCGTTGTCGCTGAGCCAGGACCTGGAACCATCCTTGACCTTGGTGCTGGTGCCCGAGCTGATGGCGGCCGCGCCCTGGCACGACGCCCTGCGCATCCTGTCCGACGAGTTTCCCTTGTTAGAAGTGAATGTGCTCAGCGCCGCCCAGGCCGATGCCCTGGCGATGTTGCAGGATGGCCGCGCCGACCTGGCCCTGGTGTTTGAGCGCTATGGCATGGACCTGCGCGAAGGCTTCCAGGAAGTGGCCCACGAAACCCTGGTAGCGGTGCTGGCGCCGGATCACCCATTATTGACGCGCATGCCGGCCGGCACGATCCGCGACCAGCACCTGCTGGGCGAGCGCCAGATCGTGATGGCCGGCCGCCATGCCGACCAGGTCGACAAGCGCATCGCCATCTCACGGCTGCAGTGGAAAACCGACAATCCGGTTGCGGCGTTGAGCCTGGTGACCGCCGGGCTTGGCTGGGCCTGGCTGCCTGCCGGCTTTGTGCGCGCGCCGCTGGCCGACGGGCAGTTGGTGCAAATCCCGTCCGCCAATTTCAGCAGCATCATGACGCTGTGGGTCGATGTGGTGTGGGCCAATTCGCGGCCACAGGGATTGGCGGCGCGGCGCTTCGTCGCCTTGCTCAATGAGCGGCGCGTGGATGCGGCAGGCGTTAGCGTTCGGGGGCAAGCGGCTTGATCGCCGTCGTGCGCTTGCTCGACCAGGTGCTGCCGGCCGACGCCGTCACGATCAGGCCGATGGCCAGCCATTGCCAACTGCTCAGGTATTCGTCCAGCAGCAGCAAGGCCATCAGGGCGGCCACGGCCGGTTCCAGGCTGACCAGGATGCCGAACGTCGTCGGCGGCAGACGCTTGAGCGCCACCATTTCGAGCGAGATCGGCAGGGCGCTCGAAATCGCCGCCACAAACAGACCGATGAATAGCACCTGCGGCGACAGCAGCGCGTCGCCCAGATAGGGTACGCCTGCGGGCACCACGACCAGGGCGGCGACCAACAGGCCAAGGGCCACCGAATGGCCGGCGTGGATATGTTGCAGCCGTTTGCCGAACACGATATACGCCGCCCAGAACACCGCGGCAGCCAGCGCATAGCCGACGCCGGTCGGGTCCAGTCCGCCAGTGCCGGATGCAATCGGAAGCAGCAGGCCGAGACCGGCGACGGCGCATGCCACCCACACCAGGTCGCGCGCCTGGCGCATCGTCCACAGTACCACGGCCAGCGGCCCGGCGAATTCGATGGCGACCGCGACGCCGAACGGAATCGTGCGCAGCGACATGTAGAAACACAGGTTCATCAATCCCAGCGCGGCGCCGTAGCAGGCGACCGCCCGCAGGTCTGGCCACGCCATCGGCCTGCGCCACGGACGCCACAGCAACAGCAGCAGCAGTGCCGAGAAGCCGACGCGCACGGCCGTCGTGCCTTGCGCGCCGATCAGCGGAAACAGCAGGTGCTTGGCGGTGGCGGTGCCGATGGCCAGCGCGGTGACAGCGCCCAGGATGGCCAGCACCGGGATGAGGGGAGAAGAGGAGTCATTGGGCATCGCGCGATTTTAATGCGACGGCATCGCTTGCAGGGACCGGATTTGCCCAGCGGGGGGCAAGGTTGACTCCTCTGCGACGTTGTCGAACAAAACAAGCATAATGTTTGCATCTTTAAGTGAATCGCATTACACTTGGTCAACTGCTGAGCAAAGGCCTCGGTGGCAAAACGAAGGAAGCGATCATGAACATCGATAAATTCAAGCATCAGCACCTCGACATCCTCGACAGCATCGACCGCCTGCGGGCCAGCAGCCAGGACGGCGTGGCCGAACATGCGGAAGAAATCGCCGCCCAGATCGTGGCGATGAGCGGCGTGGTGCGGCTGCACCTGGCGGTCGAGAACGACACCTTGTATCCGGCCCTGGCCAAGGGCGAGCTGCGCCTGGCGCGCATGAGCCAGGCGTATCAAAGCGAGATGGGCGATATCGCCGCCGACTACCTGGCATTCGCCGGGCGCTGGAACCTGGCCAGCCGGCTGGTGAAGGCGCCCGAACAGTTCAAGCAAGAGGCGAACCGGGTGCTGCGCAAGCTGCACCAGCGCATCCGCCGCGAAGATCGGGAATTCTATCCGGCAATTGAATCCGGGACGCCGGTAACCGCGTAGATAAGCGGTCCGGGCAGTGATGCCCCGCTACGCAGCCTTGCGCCGATGCACCGTGACCGGCACTTCGCGTGGCCGTGGTTCGGGCAGCAGGGAGGCCAGGGTATGGCGGTCGAGCTCGGCCAGATAGGCGGCAGTGGCATTGCCCAGCACGCCCTTCAGGCCGCAGGCCTTGACCAGGCCGCAGGGCGTGCCGTTGGGGTCGAAGCACTCGGCCATGTAGAAGTCGCTCTCGCTCATGCGAACGATGGCGCCGACGTTGATGTCCTTCGGTTCATGTGCCAGGCGAAATCCGCCGTTACGGCCACGAATGGTTTCGATCGTGCCGTTGCGTGCAAGCTCGTTCACCACCTTCATGAGGTGGTTTTTAGAAATGTTGTGCAGGTCTGCGATCTCCTGGATCGTCACCAGGCGACCGGGGTTGCTGCCCAGGTGTAGCAGTGTGCGCAACGTGTAATCAGTGAAGGAAGTCAGACGCATGATCGCCCAAGTATAACGCATCCACTAGCGAACCTATCGGGGCGGGTAGGAGTCGTTCCTGCCGCGCCTGGCAAGTGTGAGCTGCGTTGCTCGTCGTTGCATGGCTCGCCATGCGGCCTCCTCGCGCCTTGCTCACATTCGCCATGCATCGGCATGAACTTCCTCCTACCTACCCCGACAGGTTCGAGCGCCGACCGGGACCTAAGCGGCGCATTTTTTACATGTATTAACTTGCCGGACTTAACTTGTCGTTCCAATATGAACGAACGGGTAGCGAGCCCGACGCTGCTAAATCAGGAGTACACCATGCTTACCATTCCATCCGCCGTCCATATCATCCACACCGATCCAGTGATGACCGCCGGCCTGCATTCCATCCTCGCCGATCGCCCCGAACTGCGCGTCAGCACCCATCTGAGCCAGGCCGAGGCGCGGCAAGTGGCGCGGGTCCTGGTCGCCGACTACGATACCGGCCTGGCCCTGGCGCGCCAGCCTGAGCACAGCGGCCTGCGCCGGCCCAGCGTCCTGATCGTCACCCAGCTCGACAAGGAGTGGGAAGTGCGGCTCGCGATGGACGCGGGCGTGCACGGCTATGTGTTGCAATCGTGCAGCCAGGACGAACTGCTCAAGGCGGTCGCCTCGCTCGCCCAGGGCCAGCGCTACCTGAGCGAATCGGTCACGCGCAGCGTGGCCGATAGCCTCAGCCGCGAAAACCTCACCGGGCGCGAGACCGATGTGCTGCAACTGCTGGCCGAAGGCTGCTGCAACAAGTCGATCGCGCGCAAGCTGGGTATCGGCGTCGGCACCGTCAAGACCCATGTGAAGGGCGTGATGAGCAAGCTCGACGCCACCGCGCGCACCCATGCGGTGGTGGTCGCCACCCAGCGCGGCCTGATCCGTCCCGGCAGCGGCATCCGCAGCGCCTATAACTGAATGTCGTGGCGCTGTGGTTCGGTCAATGACCCGCGGCCTTCCCGCGCAGGCGCACTGCTGTCCACGATAATTTCGGGCGCTTGCAAGAGGCCGCTTCATAGGGAAAACCACGTCGTTCCCGCGCAGGCGGGAACCCAAGTCCTTCCCGCGCAGGCGCACTGCTGTCCGGGATAATTTCGGGCGCTTGCAAGAGGCCGCTTCATAGGGAAAACCACGTCGTTCCCGCGCAGGCGGGAACCCAAGTTCGCATGCACTACTACAGACGTCGACGTCACGGCTGATCGACGGACTTGGATTCCCGCCTGCGCGGGAATGACGTGCCAAGGCCGCGGGCTGATGACTCCTCCGGCTCCTCCGGCTCATTCGGCTCATTCGGCTCATCCGGGCGCTCCGGCGGATCGGCGAAATGGCGCGCATTGACGATGCACCAGGCTACGCCCAGCACCAGCGCCAGCACCACCAGCGCGGTACCGGTCACGGTCTGGTCGCCCTGCAGGTAAGCGTTGCACAGGCGCTGCGGCAGCTCGCGGTACAGCATGCCGGCAATCGCCATCATGGCGCAGATATTGGCCACAAAAAACAGCTGGACCACGACGTGGGCGCGGCGCAGGGCGCCCGGCAGGGCGGCGCCGAGCAGCAGCAGGCTGGCGAATTTTGCAACAGCCGCGAGCGGCTCGAACAGCGCCTGCTCCAGCGCGCGCGGAATCATCCAGTAGGTAGTCACGAACGCCGCTGCGGTGAAAGTCGCCAGTCCCTGCCCATCCCAGCGCGCCAGTCGCGCCGGCAGGCGCAGCCATGGCCGCAGCAGGGCGCCGCAGATCACCAGCAGCGGCAGCTGTACCAGCATGTGGCCCAGCATCGATGCTTCCAGCGGTGCGCGGGTGGCCAGCAGCAGCCCCAGCAGGACAGGGCCGCTCCAGCGCAATAGCGTCGATGTCATCACTTAGCTTCCTTGCGCGCCGCGCAGCAGCGCATCGTCGAGTGCGATGTCGGGCTCGGTATAGTCGAGGATGCGCACCAGGCGACCGCTGCGGTCGACCACGTGGAAGGCCGCGTTGTGCTCGAATTCGCCCAGTGGCGCCGGCACCACGACCACGCCGAAGGCGTCGAGCAGGCGCCGCCGCTCGCCGTCGTCGGCGACGCCGTACAGGCGCCATACCTCGGGATCGCTCTTCATCATGCGGCCATACTGGGTCAGCGCGCGGGCGTCGTCGCGCGGATCGAAGCTGATCGTCACCAGGCGCACCCGCCCGGCCGCGCCGCGCGCGCGGATCTGGTCCTGCATCTGCTGCAACTCGCTGCCCACCACCCGGCAGATCGACTGGCAACGCGCATAGATGAACGTGACCAGGGTGATGCGGCCGTCGAGCCGCACATCGTCGGCCAGCAGGCGCGCGCTGCCGTCGGCGCCGCTCAGGGTCGCCGCCGGCAGCCGCAACGGACGTTCGGCGACCTCGATGCGGCGCGCGGCCTCGGTCGAGATCGCGCGAAAGCCGCTGCTGCCGTAATACAGCGCCCCCACGCCCGCCAGGGTGACTGCCAGTACGGCGAGCGCAGTGGCGCGGCTACTTGAAAGAGGCGAGTTCATCGTCGCCATTCCACGGCGCCGTACGCGCGCTGCTGGCGCTGCGTGCCTGCGCCACCAGTTTGCCGTCGATCGGCTCGGCGCGGTTGCCGAACTGGCCGCGGATATGGGTCAGCACGGCGGCCATCTCGGCATCGTCCAGCTTGTCCTTGAAGGGCGGCATCATGCCGTTGTAGGCCGCGCCTTTCACCGTCAGGGTGCCGCTCACGCCATGCAGCACGATCTGCGCCAGGCGTTTCGGGTCGCCCGTCACCCACTCGGATTCGGCCAGCGGCGGGAACACGCCGGCCAGGCCCACACCGGTCGCCTGGTGGCAGGCCACGCACTGGGCGTTGTAGATCTGGGCCCCGTCGACCTTCGCGCCCGGGGCCGGCCCCTGCAGGGTGGACAGGGTGCGGTGGTCGCCGAAGGCGGCGTTGTCGTTGCTCTGCGTGATATAGATGTAGCCGATGCCCCACGTCACCAGGCCGATCACCACCGCCAGCAGCGGCTTCGGGAACGGCCGCTCGCCTTCGGTCGGATCGGGATTTTCGCGCCGCTGGGCGCGTTCGTGGTCAAGCTGTTGCTCATTGCGCTGATCGCTCATTTGCGTTCCCTCTGCGTGCCCAGGGTCTCGATCGCCGGATAGGTATGGTCCAGCCCCACCAGGTAGGCCACCAGGTCGAGCGCTTCCTGGCGCGCCACCACCACCTTGCCGGCCGGGGTGTAACCGCGCGGCAGGGTCAGCACGCGCTCGCCTTCCTCGGCCTTGTCCTTGACCTCGAACAGGTAGGGATAGGCCGGCATGATCGAGCCGGCGACATATGCCCTCGGCTGGTACATATGGCCCAGGTGCCAGTCGACGCTGGGCTGGCGCGCGCCGATGTTGAACAGGTCGGGCCCGGTGCGCATGGTGCCCAGCAGGTGC
>Ga0265797_10010674_pt1 | contig 11657 bp, 17 predicted proteins | sample P2T30metagenome_FD_192433 | JGI IMG/M metagenome (GOLD analysis project Ga0265797, IMG submission 192433) | Plant litter microbial communities from East Loma Ridge, Irvine, California - P2 T30 | ecosystem: Environmental > Terrestrial > Plant litter > Unclassified | place: USA: California... | reverse complement strand
ACCCTGACGTATCCAGTCGCTCACGGATGCACGTCACACGGTTTATATGAATCATCAGCCGTCTTCATTCGATACGATCCAGCGGCAATATCGGATGAATCAGAGCCCGAAGTAGGTCGCGGAGAGGGGTATCGTGAATTCCTATTCTTTGGAGATGTCGAATCAGAGTACCGAAAAAAGGGAGATGAGGACGTCGGCTTGGTGAGCAAGGAAGGCGCCGCTAGGATGAACAAGACGATATGGGAGGAAGCGGCTCGTGGATGGGATATCGGCAGACTGGCTGGGATATTTGTACGTGACCTCTGACGATTGTGGCTGATGATAGATCGAATGCTCTTACGACTCGTCACGACCAGCCTCATTGATGTTTGGCCATATATCCCCACCTGGCCTGTATCACGAGATGAAGACTCTGGCTAGCATCGTCAAGTCGAAAAATAGAGAACGACCCCTGAAAGGTCTCAAGGTATACGTGACGCATGTCAAGGAAGCGTTGGTACCGCATCCATCCGGTAAAACCGCTCGAGAACGGATTTTGGCGGAACTACTAGACTTGGAAAAGGAAGGCAAGCTCGGAGTGGAGTTTATCGCCGTCCAACGAGGTGATCGTATATGTAGGTTATCGCTCGACACTCAGGATACTGCTGACCGTCAGTAATTTAGCGCTTTAGCACACGGCAATCACCACGTGGAGATCGCCCTCGCTTACGGCCGTTCAGGCACACCGCAATGTCCGGAATCAAGCTCCGGCCGGCTTGTTTCCACCGTATGGCCCTATGCAAGCTTTTTCGACGTGACTATCTGAACAATTAGAGCATGCATCCTCTTGACTTTCTTTCTATTCCATAATTGACGCGATCAGCATGAATATGCAGGAGAAACCAATAGCGGGTCCATCCCGGAAACGTGCGAACTCAATCCCAATCCGACGGATAACATCACTCGAGACTTCCTTGGCAGCGCCCTTGACCCGTCTTCTTTCGCATCCCGATTCGACACTGGTCAATCCAGCAATCGGGAACCTAAGGTCTACTCTACCGCCTATCGCACATACACCAAATGCGTCGAGACCTGCTTCACCCCATTCGAGCGTGGAGGAATCACCATATCCTGGATCGGGGACGCCTGAAGATCCTTATCTTGTCGATTGGCTGGATGATGAACCTGCAAACCCATACAACTGGCGGCCGGCATTCAAGTGGACGACTATGGCTATCATCGCCATCTCAACATTGTGTATCTCGTTTGCGAGTAGTAGTTACTCCTCCGCGATTCCCGATATAATGAAGACTTTCAAGGGGACAACGCAGGAAGAGGGTATAGCAGGATTAAGTTTATACGTTCTAGGTGCGCACTCCTCCAGCCGAAGGCTGGATCTCGACTGATGGGCAGGATTTGGTGTAGGACCCTTATTCTGGGCTCCAATTTCCGAAATGTTGGGTCGTCGATGGGCGTTTAATGCCTCATACCCATTATTCGCTATCTTCAACATGGCAGGAGCACTATCAACGAATCTACCAATGATCCTCATAGTCAGATTCCTAGCAGGGACTTTCGGAAGTGCCCCACTCACAAACGCCGGTGGACAAATTGGAGATATGTTTGCTGCGTACGTACCACCTTGTTCTCGATGATTCGAGCTGATTGCCAGGCATGAAAGGGCTCTGGCGACTACTCTATTCGCCCTTGCGCCCTTCCTAGGCCCCGTCCTGGGCCCTATAGTGGGGGGATTCGTGGTTGAGAAGCATGGATTTAGATGGGTTTTCTGGGTCCAGTTCATTTTCGCTTGGTGGGTCCGGTTTTTTTATACTTTTTCAACGCAATTAATTATTCAATTGCTGATCAGTAGCGTGATGCTCACCCTTTCGGCTCTGTTTGTTCCCGAGACGTTCGCGCCTACATTACTCAGAAGGAAGGCAAAGAGATTACAAAAAGAGGCGAATGAATTGGGGACCGGAGAGGTGTTTATCAGTAAATACGATAAAGTCGTCAAGCCACGGAGCGAGATTATCCGGGTTGGAATGAGTCGGCCATTTGATATGATGTTTAGGGAGTTGATCGTTGCTGCCCTTGGATTATACGGTGAGTTGTGTACTTCGGATGAAGGATGACGCTAATCATGAAAGGAGCTTTGATTTATGGTATCCTATATGTGAGCTCTATTTCCTATTACGCGATGATATTCGGCTAACATTTCCAGCTGTTCTTCACCGCTTTTCCCCTTATTTTCCAAGAGACTCGAGGCTGGTCCCGTATGTCTTATCAGCTTCATGTCTGGATTATTAGCTGATCTCTAGCCGGAATTGGAGGCCTTGCATTCCTCGGAATCGGAGTCGGCTTGATCCTTGGTGTTGCCCTAACTCCCCTCCAGAACCACTACTACGAAAAAGCCCGCGCTAAAACTCCCGCCGGACAATCAGTCCCACCTGAAGCCCGACTCGAAGTATGCTGTATTGGAGCCGTCATCCTCCCACTCGGCTTATTCGTATTCGCCTGGACATGTACACCGAATGTTCATTGGGTTGTGCCCATCCTAGCATCTGTGCCATTTGGCGCTGGATTCTTGTTGATCTTTACGGCCATCAACAATTACATTATCGACAGTTATACCTTATATGCGGCCAGTGCTTTAGCGGCAAACGCAGTACAGAGGAGTGTATTGGGGACGATCTTCCCCTTATTCTCTATAAGGCTGTACAAGGGCTTAGGGCTGAATTGGGCTGGAACTCGTAAGTTTGTCTTCTGCCAATATGATCACGTGCTGAATAAGCAGTAATTGCGTTCCTTGCGTTAATTTGTACGCCACTGCCTTTCCTATTCTACAAGTACGGTCCTTACTTGAGGCGGAAATCGAACTACGCACCTTCTCAGCCATTACAGAAGACTTTGACTACCTCGACTGATGGTGAGAAGGACGAGGAAGCTACTATTGTTGGAGGGTTGGAGCCGGGGATGCTACCTACCGCTGGGGAGGATCATGGACGAACAAAAATGACGGTATAGAGAAATCGATACGACGACAAACGACAATCTGCATATAGACATTAGATGTAAACATCAAAAGGCCCCTATCCTGGCTATACGTAGTTGATCAGACAACTGTACTGCTTTACTCATCTTCTCTTCTCTTTGAAGGACTACCAACGCTGTCGCTCACTGCGGCATGCGTGCGATCTCTCGTCACCGTGGCTTTTTGCCTCTAACAGAAAAGTTGCCCAAGGCAATTGTGCGTGCGTTTTGGCGCAATGAAAATTCGAAAGATGTGCCAATGGGCCGATTCAGGCCGCAGAGTACATCCTGACAGAAAAGAAAATTCAAAAGCGACCTATGCATGGGCTAACAATGTTTGCAAGGGGGACACCAAAGCAGCAATTATTACTGTAGTCGTAATTAGACGGTTTGGGTGAATCACGACAGAAGTATCGATTTGCAACCACTTTGGATTCTGTCCAGCGACGGTCTGTCCATCATATACAATCATCACTATGGATCGCGATCTGCTACCAGCAACACCCAGTCCTTCAGTTATAGTGATTCAGTATGTTAGGGATTTTGTATTGATTGCAACAGAAGCATCAGGTTGCGACCAATTTCGATACCTCCCAGCTAGTCTTATAGGATATATATATCGTATTCAATCAACAGTTTGAGTTGCGATCAGCTATCAGCAACGCTCATCCGCAGGCTTTGGTTTGCAGTGCCGGGGTCTGTTGGAGTCGCTCTCGGTAGCTGAGCGGCGATCCCGATATCGTACCTGGCTCAGCCACAGTCTTGTGTACTCCTTGAAAAGCTTATGGTTTGCAGGTCGGTAGGTCCACCGACTGGATCTAAGAATGATCCCTGATTCATCAGTGCAAGTTGAATGATCGAAGGTGAATACGATGAGTGCGGCGCAATAGCGGTATTGAGACGTGAGCGGTTAAGGGAGTAAACGATCTCCCGTTTTCTCCTGAATAAAGAAGGCCTATGTCCGGACCAGAGCAGCTTAGGCTCGTAGAGGCCCCAATAATGCTGAATGTTTCCACTTCATCGGGAACATACCTTTCATACCTTCGCCGGGGAAGACGCAATCTACAAGCTCGTTCTCTAAACATTCCTTCCATGCAGAGCTCCGATCTATAGGTTTTGGCTGCATGACCTGCGATCGAATGTCCTTCACCAGCCCGAGCAGTCGTGGACCCCTTCTCAGGATCCCCCATGAGCAGGCTCGAGCCCAGTCCCACACCGTACCTTTCAGAAGGTCTTCGGCGCCTGCTTTTCGCCTGATCAGACGGGCGTACTGGTTGCCTATCATTTCGTCGCGTGTTTCCGAGAATAAGGAAATGGAGACACAGTCGACACAACTGACGCGTCGCGTCGCGCTGAGATCAGACATGCTCTTTCACGTGTAAGTGACATCACCGATCGGTGACAATCCAGTCCCCGTCTTTTCCGGCTCCTACATTCACTTTAACTTTCCATCTAATCTCACCAGCAAAAACAAAACACATATAACGATGTCCTCTTCATTCCTCGGCAATACCCCAGGGCTCGGAGTCAACTACTCCTTATACGCCATTCCCGTTGGATGGGTCGTCTCGTCAGTCCTCTCAAATTAACTGATAAATATGGCTGATCGGTTAGCCAGGCGCCTCTATTCTGGGCTACTTATGCCGCCAACAAGGCTAGTCCTGGAGCTTACGACAATGCTGTATGTTCTGTTCAGTTTCGAAAAGTCTTTGCTCATGTTTAGCACCCCAAGGAGTCCTGGGCCAACCTTGACAAGAGGGGACTTCCCAAGATTGTCAGTACCCCGCCTTGGATTCGATGTGAGGAGCTGAAATCATAGCTTTACAACCGAGTCATCCGAGCCGTCGCTGCCAACAACAACGGTCACACGTATGTTCTCCATCGTTCTATCGTTTCCAAACACTGACATTCTAGTAACCTCTCCCTCTTCGCTGCTGGTCTCGTAAGTACCGCAACTGTATGTGCAATGGCTACTAATCAACAGGTTGCCGCCAACGCCGCTCACGTTCGCGTAAACAAGATCCACACCTTGGCCGCTTCCTACCTCGGTCTCCGAGCTCTTTACAACCTGGCCTACATCTTCATCGAAGAAGGTGAGTCACTATTAGACACGTAGAATCGGGCTGAACTTTTAGACAAAGCTGCTTACATCCGATCCGCCCTTTACCTCGGTGGTCTTGGAACAACTTTCGCCTTGTTCATCGAGGCAGCCAACAAGTGGGCTGTCCTACGTGCTTAAGCGTCAGCTTGAGTTACATTCTGATTAGATGAAGAATGAATAAGCTGTTTCCTTAAGTCCTTCTGGTTACTGATTATCTTTCTGACAATCCACACCTACCTCTGATGATCGCCATGTCACTGTCTCCAATGTGATATGGACGATCAAGTTACACGAGGAACAAAGATCACGGATTATCCAGGATTTATCGGTTGGGCCCGGAGCACAGCGATGGGGCTTGATCTTACTACACTGGAAACACACGTCGATGTATCCCGCACCTGCAGCTAAATCAAGCATGCAATGTCCTTGTACAGAGTATCCAGAAGGCCCCGTGGCGATATCAGCCACGCTGTATCCTGAATGGATACACCCAACGCCCATCATTAATGATCCGGATGTAGAAGTGATGACTGTATCTCAAGACTCGCGTCAGACCACCACTCATTCCGACCAGACCTTCAAGTATACGCGAACCTTGAGACCTCTGCTGCTTGTCATTTGCGCTCGAATTTGCGAAGAACCGAGAAAGTAGCCTGCGTAATGACAAATGTGACTTGAGCTACGGTTGGCAAGTGGACGGGTTGACGCATGGGCTACAAGCGGACCTGAAAGTCGGGATCGTGATACAACCTTTCCGAAAGGTGTATCGGACTGAGCATGCCAATGTAGGCGTAGCTTAGATGTTCGTACGCCTATATACGATCCCTGCACCGAATCTCTGGCGCCTAACATATTCGAAGATGACGGTGTGCCTCCACTCTGCATCAACTCTATCTCTCCACTTTCTACACCATTCTCTCTCATACCCTCATCAGAGCAATGTCATCATACGAACTAGCATTCCAACTTCACGGGCACGCATCAGACGTTAGGACACTATGTGCTCCATCGCCCGATATCCCGCTTCTCATTTCCGGGTCCAGGGATGGTTCAGCTCTACTATGGGGTCCAGGGAGGGGCAAAGAATGGGATGTCAAATTAAGAGTGGAAGCTCCGGAAAAGAAATATGTTTCTTGTGTTGGAATGACTAGGTGGCAGGGTGAAGGTGAGTCCTTCTGTGTTCTACACAGACGCAGATTTAAAGGAGAGTAGCTGATGATAGCATTCCTACTGGTTGGATCATCTTCTGGAATCTTATCGACCTACACACTCCCTTCGGCTTCTGCCAACCCACCACCAGAAGGTCAGACTCAAGACCCTTACCATACTTTAATCGAACATAAACAGAATCTATGTTGTATGGATACAAGCAAGAATGGCCTAATAGCAACCGGATCATGGGATCAGTAAGCTGCCATTGCTCAGCTTGCTCGGACAAAACTGATATACAGGACAGTGATCATCTGGAAAGAGTTCCAGAGGGCTATCAAGATTGAGGGTCATAAACAGGCTATATGGGCTGTCAAATTTATCGGAGAGGACCGTCTCTTGACTGGTAGGTCAAGAAGTATGGTTTCGGAGAAGAGCTGATTAGTAGCTTCCGCGGATAAAACTATCGTGCTGCACAAATTGGACTTAGGAAAGGGCACCTCGAAGCCTATTAGGACATATACAGGTCACACAGAGCCGGTCAGGGGGTTAAGCTTGCAGCCCGGCGGAAAGGGTTTCTGGAGTTGTGGAAACGACGGGTAAGCTGAGTCTTTCGATAGGTCGCTTCGGAGCTGATGATCAGTTTGGTCAATGTCTATTCATTAGACAAGGCCGAACCCAAGACCTCTTTATCCGGTCATTCATCTTTCGTCTACTCAGTAGTCGCATTCCCAGATGGTAAAGGAGCAATCAGTACCGGGGAAGACGGAACCATGAGAGTATGGTCCAGTACGTCACTCCTATCTCCTCTTTCTCTCTCTCAGATGAAGGTACTGATGATAGATACGGAATTGATCCAAACAATCCCCCATTCCTCCAATTCGATATGGTCATCAGCAGTTGTACCCAGCATGACTGGTCCAGGGGCTTTCATAGCTTCATCATCGAATGACGCTACCATTCGATTCTTCACTAAAGATGAAGGTCTCAAAGCACCACAAGCAGAGAGGGAGGAGTGGGACAAACAAGTCAGCTCTAGGGCTCTTGACAAGTAAGTCCCAAGATCGTCATCTCAGGAGGACATAACTGACGAGTAGGAGTCAGGTTGGGGATGTCAAGCATAGTGATCTACCAGGAATGGAAGCTTTAGGGCGGGAAGGTGAGTTATTGGACATGCGTATTGGCCACTAGCTGAAGAATAGGTAAGAACGATGGTCAAGTCATGATGATCAAGAACAATGATCAAGTCGAGGCATACCAGGTGAGCCAGCTGCCTCAACCGGACTCAAAGCTGATGAAAGTGGTCAACATCAGCGAGTACATGGCAGCAAATCGGTCAAGTTGTTGACGCGATCGGACAAGGAAGGAAGCAGCTCTACGAAGGAAAAGAACACGATTACGTGTTCGACGTGGATGTAGCAGAAGGTGTACCTCCCTTGAAGTTGCCATACAATATCTCAGGTAAGCTCGATCCTGCCATATTTGATAGAGTACTGACAGGTAGATAATCCATTCATGGCTGCCCAGACCTTCTTGGTGAAGAACGAATTACCAGCGTCATACCTCGATCAGGTTGTCGACTTTATCCATAAGAACACAAATGGCGAGACATTGGGTCAGGACAACAGTAACACCTACGTGGACCCATATACTGGATCATCTAGGTACACGGGTTCCACAGCGCAGGCTACGAACCAAGGTGGTTCCGATCCTTTTACCGGTATGCCCTTCTTGCTTTTCGAGATATCGCAAGGAGCTAATAGTAGGTGGATCAGCGTATAGTTCCACACCCGCTGCACCGGCACAAAAGTCTTCAAACGTCCTACCCGTCAAACAATATTTGTCATTCAAGCAAATCAATCTCCAAGCTGTACAGACTAAAGTCTCGCAGTTCGCAGAAGAGTTGAAAGCAGAAGGCGTATGTTCTTCTTCTCACATTTGTTAAAGGAGAAGAAAGCTGATAAATAGCCCGGTCTGGCATTATCAGAGACTGATCAGAAAAACCTTGATGCGATATATCAGATCCTCTCTACTCCTTCAGTCAGCAAAGGGGAGGGATTCGATCCTGTTCAATTCTGTTTATTGTTCCAAACTTGGCCAGAGGACAAGAGGTTCCCGCGTACGTCCTCTTTTCCATTGCTTTTCTGACCTCCTTTTCCCTGCCGCTGTCTTCCCAGTTGTCGCAATCTCTTCATTACCACTCGCATCACCACTCCCGTCCCTCTCGATTCGATCGAGGACAACGCTAATATTAGTACTGGACCTAGCTCGTATCCTTGCTACCATCTCCCCCCAATTCGGAACGATATGTACCCCCGACGCCCTCTTGACAGCCTGCGATTGGTCATTACCACACACCAACTCAAAAGCACAAGCTACAAATACTTTACTAGCTCTAAGGACATTTGCTAATCTCTTTATGACATCAGCGGGAAGGAAGGGGATGGTGGGTATGAAGATCCAGGAATGGCTGGATTCGTTGAGGAGGGGTAGGACATGGGAGGAAGTTGGAGCTAGGAAATTGCCTTATGTTACGATTGTCCTCAAGTATGTCCTTTTCTCTACCTCTTCACCTATCTCCAAAACAACCCTCTTTCTCTTGCTCTGCTTTGGCAGTGGCTAGTCTTTTACGCGGGAAATTGAGGGCAGATGGGAGTCGGGGAAATACAAGATAGGGAAATGAGCTAATACCAGTTTCTCAATCATGGCGGTGAACGATGAATATCCAACAGAACACCTAAGTGCTCTGTCAGGAACTATTGTCCATGTAAGCTCACACCTAATTACAATGCTATCAGAATGGCTGATGAAATAGATTTTGCAAAATGAAAAGTCCGACTCGGAGACGATTTACAGAACCTCTATCGCTTTAGGCAATCTCGTAAGTCTACTCTCCTTTCTTCCGTGTATCAGCAGTGGGAAAGCTACGGAGCGTCAATTAAAACTGGATTAGAAAAATGCTGATGCTGACTTGTAGTTATGTTCTAAATCCGCTAAGGGTAATACCAGGGAGAGCGATATCAAATCTGCCCGATCGCTAGTTGCGGAACGAGCAAAGGGATTGGGTGAAAAGAGATTAGTTGATCTCAACAAGGAGATTGAATCCCTCTAGGCCGTACATCACACATGTCGTGTTCGAGAGAACGGAGAAGGATGAGAAAAATAGATGTATATATGCTGCATGGAGGAATGTACAATGATCAAAGCAAAACGAGACGAGACGAAATGAAATCTATAATGGAAGTAATCCGGGTTACATACCTGCAGCAATTGCTGCTTGGGCTGATCTCTCCATTCCTGTCACGTTACTCTTAGCCTCGAGTTTATCGAGTGGGTTGAATTGATCGGTAGAATTCTCGTACTATCCATCAGCGTCCAACTCTTCGCATAAAAAGGTCTTAGGTCCTCTCTCTCCCCAACCTGCATTTATCCTCATCTCATATCTCATGAAGATCTTTAAATCAACCACCAAGAGAAAAGAAAGGGAAACAGAGAAGAGATTCATGGGAAAAGGAGAGGAACTCACCTCCCACATATCAATAGCAACCTGACAACTCTCCCTAACAACAACAGGAGCATCAGCCTTAACAGCCCATTCCCTCAAAATAGCCAAAACATCCTCTCCCTTTTCTTCAGACGATGGGGCATCAGATGCGATTCCACCTAGTGCTTCTGCTGCTTCGTGTCGTACCATATCGTCTTCCTTTTGATCCCTGAGGACGTGAAGTAACGAGGGTACTGAATGGGGGGAACAGAGTTGACCGAAAATGTATGCTACTTCGTGTCTGTACGTCAGCAGGAGCTACGATAGGTAGCGAGAGCAATTGTGTTGCCTATAGGAAAGGGGGAGGCGGTGAAGTGGAAAGAGTCATTGTGTGTGCCCATTTCTAAGAGAATGTAGGCTAAAGAGAACAGGAAGGAGCAAAGAGGGATAGAAGACATACCGGAACAAAGCACTAGCATCCCCGAAACCCTCTGCTAAAGCCAAAACAGCTTCCTTGGATGCAGCTCCGAAATCCCTCAAAGCAAACATTGCTCGATATCGCTCGAATAGGGGTGATTTCGTATTTAATAATGCGGTTCGTAGGTCTGGGATTGATTGGGGTAGGGAGGAGGGGGCTGGGTCTATTGTTGGGAAATCGGGGCTGGTTGTTAGTTATATCCTTACATTGTTACCCCCTTGCGCCCTGTTCTCCGATCGCAGTCCGTACCAAGACGACGCGACAGACTAGGTGTGCCATCACTGACGAGATGGCCAATGAGCACCCTGCCTCAGATGGACCGGCAGTCCAACTTTTCGAGTGACCCCTCACAGATAGGCATCCTCTCCAGTCTGGTACTCCCATCCGTAGGCCTGACGGTATAAAAAAACTCACTTTTGTTTCCTAGCCAATCCTTCCTCACTGTGGTCGAACTCAATCTTGCCCACAGCAATTTCACAAGTCTCCCTGACCTCCCTACTACTCTCCTCTTCGCCCATATATTTCCTCAATAACTCCAAACTACTCTCACTAGAAAGCGCACCGAGGGCTTCAGCAGCTTCATGTCGGACCATTGAACAATGTTGGCTAGTAGGGTTTACCAAGACGTTCTCGAGGATTGGAATTGCTTTTGGGTTCTGTAGTTGACCAAGGACATAGGCTAGTTCGTGTTTCAATAGCGGCGAGGGGTCGTTCAATCCTGGTTGTCAGCTTTGAACTTTGAAAAGGAACATACCTTCAGCAACGATTTTGACTACTTCGTCATTGTTCACCGCTTTCAGCATGAATAAAGCCCTAAATCTCTCGTGGAGAGGCGTTTGTCCGGAAGTGTTGAGTAGGGTGGACTCGAGAGAGCTCATTTGAGCTGGTGTTACTGCGACTGACATCTTGGTGTATATGTATAGTGATTAACTGACTTGCAGTTACATGGAACGGTGATCTGATCGTAAAAATCAGATAGAATTACGTAATTATATACCTCCACTTTTCGGTAATCAGATTAACCAAAGAGTTCAGTCATCATCACTCGACTCTACTCTTACACCATATGAGACCTATTCGACAACTAGCAAGAGCAAGAATGACCAGCACTCCCAAGAAACCACTTCATGCCCTTCCGCTTCCATCACGTACCCTTCAAAACTCTCTCAAAGCTCTCGAACTAGATACCACACCTGTAGCTCAGCGTCGATCGACAACATTCAATCCCGCCACTCGAGGTCTATGGGCTAGGATATATCCACTCTGGTCACCATGGCCTTTACGGGTCACCAAAGAGGAATTGTTAGAGATGGGGGTTGATGTGGATAATGGAGGTCAGGTATCTGTTGATGATGTCTTGAAAAGGTGGGATGTGCGGCCCATGGGTGTTACCGAAGAGGAAGAAGGGATTGGAGGGAGGTGGGTGGGTAGCTCGG
>Ga0265797_10010673_pt1 | contig 11659 bp, 8 predicted proteins | sample P2T30metagenome_FD_192433 | JGI IMG/M metagenome (GOLD analysis project Ga0265797, IMG submission 192433) | Plant litter microbial communities from East Loma Ridge, Irvine, California - P2 T30 | ecosystem: Environmental > Terrestrial > Plant litter > Unclassified | place: USA: California... | reverse complement strand
TGGGTACTGCAAGTTTATTGTCCCATCCTATTCCTGGAATGTTTTCGCCCACGCCGTTTGTCGCACAGACTTCATGTTGACAGGTTCTGGTCCTCTCGTCTGGATTCTCCACCGACGATAATTGGGGGAGACACGCTGACGTCATTCAGCGATCCTTCTACAAATGATAATTCTTCTTGTGGCCTCTCCGAAGAGCTATTATCTATACCCTACTGTGCGGTGACAGCTGAGATCTCGCGACCAGATCAATTCGCATCCTCGGTCCATCTCACACATCACCCCTCTTCAGAACTGACACACCCTAAACAAACATCACCGTTAACCCCCAACGGGAATCTGTTTGGTTGAACACTCCACCTCCCGAGACGAATCACAGATCCTATCCAAAGTTCCCCCCCGGAGACTCCGACCTCCGATACTTTTGTATGCATGTCTCACTTCATAACGCGGTGCTATAACGTCTGGATGCAATAGTCTCAGCAATGCTTAAGTCAACGATACCCAAACCCTTACCCACATACGTATGCATACCGCATGCATGCATGCACCTCAGCCGCGCGGGAAACATTATCGAGAAATTGATAGGATGGGATCATAGACTCCACTGTGGCGTTTTTGTTGAACCTCTTTGTGATGGCACTGAATATATGTACCACCTTCCTTCGGTCAGTGGGAAGTAGACCACCCTGCCATCACAAGCCTACAAGTGGCAGGCATATGGTGGCCATCTCAAGGGCGAGGTCCTAATAAGCTTCATCGGTACCTCGAGGTAGCAGAAGCCACTTGAATACCGGGTTCTGGACATGTATCGGTGACAAGTGATGATTGGTATACATCCCGCGATGTGGTTTCTCAATCCGCGCAATAATAAGTCAAAGAACACATTTTAATGTTCCTCCAAAGGCGACAAACAAAACTCATACAAACACCGCTCGCACTACGTAGATAGATAGTAAAGCGCATCGCAAGCAAAAGCAGACCTGTACTCATGATATTCCAGCCATGAGAATTCGACCACAGTACCCCAAACCCTTGTCAGAGATGACACCAGGACCTACCTTGGAGTGCCGTGAGCCTGTCCAGGAAATTCATTCACCTTGAGAATAATGTTGCTTTCCAAGACTTGTCATATGATAAGACAATCGTATCGACATGTAGTAGTCGCTTGCGCATTCAGAGTCTATTCTACATCCTTCTCGATATGTAAGGTACTATAGCAGTGTCGACAGACTTTGGGCAAGCTATGGGTACCATTGAGATATAGCTACATGTAGAGCTCGATGTGTGTCCCACGAGCGTGTATACGAATCCTGTCAAGCCTGATATCCTGCTGATCATACTTGATAGGCTTTACATAGATGTACTATGTAGTTGAAAGCGTGCGTAACCACCCAACAATCCCTCAAGCATCAAAATCTTTGCTCACGCGCTGCAACCAAAAGCAAAACCAACATACGACATGCTCAAGTATCAAAAGACACACAAAAAAAAAAGAGAGATGAAGAGCTTCCATATGCACATCTATCGCAAGAAGAAAAGAAAACAATTCAAGATCCGTACACAAGTTTGTAACCGACCCTCCCTCATCTTCGCCAACCAGCCAATATCGTTCCCGTCTGTCCACGGACTCTTCTAGCACAAAGCTGAGTAGCTTCTTCGGTCTAGCCAGCTTGTTCTTCATCTTCGTCTTCATTGCCTTCTCCATCTTCCTCCAATATCGAGGGCAAACAAAATTGCAAACAATTGTCAAGCGCGCCACAAACGCCCATCATCATGCTTCTCTCCTAGAGCAGAGATTGCTCTCCCATGTGTGTGTACTAAGGGCGATCCCGAGCCGAAAAAAGAAGTTATCCACATCAGCCACACCACGCCCGTCTGTCATCTAGCATTTCCTTTCTTATCGACTCTTTCCCAATATTCCAATCCTATGCATATCAGACTACAACGCGCCATACTCGGCAGGCGGCTGCAATTTGAAGTCATCAGTGTGCAAGCCGTCCATCACCGCGACACCCTCTGCGCTCAGCTCAGGAACACCCTTGGGCGTCACGGCGCCGGTGAAGAAGCGCGGCTTCCACTCGAGATTCTGCGTCTTGCGCTCGGCGGCGCGCTCGCGCTGTCGCTCTTCGAGCTGGGTCTTGAGCTCTGTGGCGCGGCTGAACTGCTTGTTGGTGATGGCTTCCGTCACGTCGTTCCAGAAGCGGCGGCTCTCGTTGGGGAGCTGGTCCTCTGGCGGCGGGCAGATCTTGGGCGCGGGGAAGAGCGGCGAGAGGTCGATGAGAAGCACGCGGTCTTTCTCGTCAGTCTTCTTGAACTCCTTGGGTCCGTAGGAGAAGTAGACCTTGTCCTGCCAGCAGCCGTCGATGCGGCCGAGGATGTCCTTATCGGGGACGTCCTTGATGCGCGAGAGGGTGTCCTTTTCCACGTCGACAGTCTTGTAGACGACGCCCTCGACTTTGTTCTGCGTCTTGCCGAAGTAGCCTTCTTCTACGTAGTGCAGGATGACCTTGATGCCGGTCTGCTTGCAGGTCACGAAACAGGTGTCGGCGACGGTGACGTTGAGGTTGCCGCGCAGGAAGCCGCCGAGGTAGGCGGCAGGGTGGGTGAGGCGGTAGGTTTCGTCGTTGTGGCGGTGCAGGCGGACGTAGATGCCCTCGTTGTGCTCGCCGGGTGTGACGCGGACAGAGGTACCTGTGAACTTGGCCGAGAGTTGATCAAAGCCCATCGCAGAGATACCCTTGTCGGGACAGTCCACAAAGTATGCGCTCACCGGCGGGTGATGAGAGGTCTGCTCGGTGAGGTATGAAACCTTGACCTTCTGGTTCTTGGTTGTAGGGCCTTGAGGGGCAGAAGGAGTCTGCTGGAGGTTTGGCTTGTCCTCTGCGCCTCGCAAGCTCGGCATGTTATCCTCGACCTCCCAATTGCAGCGGAAGAACTCCCCAAGCGTGCTGTTATACGGCTTGCAAGGCTTTCCCTTGACATACTTCAAGTCTTTGGTGAACCAGAAGCGCAGACATCCCAACATGCGTCCCAGCTCATCCTGACTGTCGCCGATGGCGATGAAGGTCTCCGGCCTGTCTAGGTAGTGCCAGTACTCGAGGTTGGGAATCGGCTCGAGCAACTGGGCGGGGAGCGAAAAGCGCACTGCCGCGATATCCGTCACACCGATGAAGCGTCTGAGGATGGAGAGGAAGGTCCTCAGCTTGGAGGAGTCGTCTGGAGTCTTGCCATCTTTGGCGACATCTTTGGGGTCGTCCTTGTAGGGCGCTGGGGTACCGGTGCGCGAGCTGGTGGTGGAAGCCGGTGTAGACTGGGCGGGGGTGGAGGGCGCACTCATGGCGGTGGAGGAGGAGGAGGAGGAGGAGAAGAGGGGGTTATTTGAGGCCGTGTCTGTGTTCCAGTGGTATGATGGTGGTGGGATTGTGTCTGGAGATGACAGGCAGGTGGCAGGGAAGGGGGCCTTGGATTCAATCAAAGACGTAATGGGCGTCGTCTCTGTGGTTGCTTGCTCTGCTTGCTCTCCTTCAGTCTTTCGCACTCTGAGACGGAGCCGCTTGAACCTTGACGGCTACGTCAGACAAGCCGGATTCGCCCCGAGATTTCAGGGCAGAGCAGTTGGCCGTGTCGGAAGGTTGTCAAGAAGTCTAGACTGGTAAGAAGGAGTCTTTGTAAGAGAAGAGGTATGTGTGAGGTATAAACAAAGAGTAGTATCACGACTTCCTCTCAACAGTAGTAATAATATGCTCCTCGCCCTAATCTTCAAGACATCCTTCAGGCAGGCGGTGATCATCCGTTTCGTCTCGTCCAATCGATCCCCCCACGCTACCACCACCAGAATACCCCGCCAAAGGCAAAAGCATGCCAGTATCTACATCTCTATCATCCCTCACCCCATTCCTCTTCTCACATCACACGCACAAGGCACAAGGCACAGCGTGCCACTACCGGACGCCTGCCTGCATGCTGTGCTCTGAGACTCGTTACCTGCAGGTGATCATCCAGTGTCCTGCATGCCATTATTCGTGACCCAGCTCACGTGCAAGGCAAGGCGGACGTTTGATCTAGTGACACATGAGGCGTAGTCTATTGTTTGACAAGTGACTTCGGTGCAAGAGACAATAGTTTGGAGAAGATCTCGAGGGGCTGAAACATCTAGATGGTAGTAGGCTCGGCAGGGCATCTCGCATCTTTTATGCCTTCATGTAGCCTGGTTTCAAGCAAAATGTTCCAGGCTTTCTCAGTCATTGCTGCATATGTCATGACGGTAGAGATGGTTGTACATTCAGATATTCATCAGGGAGAAGATCATAGCGAGTGTCGTCTCGACTGCAAAGCTGCTATTGCACGGCTGACCTCGATATCTTTCCCTGCCGCCTTAGCAGGCTACTCAGTCCGTCATACAATACTATGAAGACTCACCATCGTCGGTAAAAATCACCATAAATCTAACAAGATCGTCTTAGAGATGCACAAAGATTCATCATTCCAGGTAGATATGCTACCCCGGCACACCGCAATGCATCTATCATCATCATCCATAAGAGGCGTAACACCATACCGTGCGGCGCAACCCCATACAGTGACACACCCCATCCATGTGTTATCCAAGGGCAGCCGCCGCTCATACTCGTCACAGACAGCAGCAACGCCCTCTTTACTTTCCACCCTTTTTCTTGCCTCCCCTCGCCGCCTTCATCGCCTGCTGCCTCTCCAGCCTCTCCATCTGTGCCTTCTTCTCCTTCTCAATCTCCGCGCGCTCAGCGTTCTCCGCCTCTTTGCGCTCCGCCGCCTCCGCACGCTGCTGGCGGACCAGCTTCAGACGCTCGAGATCGGCGCGCGCCTCGTCCGTCTTGCCCTCGGCGTGCAGCTTCTGGTATCGCTCCTTCGCCTGCTGTGCCTGCAGCGCCTCACGCTCGCGGCGCGACAGCTGCGAAGGGTCGGTCGTCTTCTTGACCTTGGCGGGCTCCTTTGCTTTAGCCGGGTCCTTGGCGCTGTCGGCCATCTTGCGCGCGGAGGCAGTGTGGTTGGGGTTGGAGGGCATGCCGAGGTCGTTGTCGTCGTCTTCCTCGTCGCTCGAGGGCGGGAGGTCGCCGGGCTGCGCGGTGCCCTGCTTCTTCTTGATCGCGGCGTCTTTCTTCGCTTTGGCGGCGGCGCGGCGCTCCTCGCGCGTCATTTCCTGCTCGTTTTGCTTGGTGGGCGCTTCGTCTTCTGAGGACTCCTCCTCGGAGCTCTCTTCTTCTGACGAGTCTTCGGAGCTGTCGTCTTCCTCTTTCACGGGGTCGGCCCACATGGAGGCCTCGCCGCCATCGGCTTCGACGGGTCTGAGGTTCTTGCTGAACTGGCGTCCGCCTGGTGGGAGGTTAGTGTTGTTTCGTTCGAGTGAGTATGATCGTCTCGAGACTGACCGCCACGCTTCGCCTTGAACTTGCCCGCGCCGCGACCTCTGCTCGACATGTTGATGTGATGTGATGTGGTTTTTGGTACGTGGAAGTGCGGGGTCCGTTGCTCGAGTTCGCAGTATTTGCGATGTTTTTGTGTAGTCCGGGTTGAATGTGTTGTCTTGTAGACGAGAAGTGTTATGCAAGCTCGAGAGTTGTGTGTTACTATAAAGAGTCAAAAAACGTCTTGACAAACAAAAGGCAAAAGCAAGAGGCGCAGTAGTCCACTTCACACACTTCACACAGAAAGAGTCACAAAGCCAACGCCGCTCATTGGTCGCAGCCCAAACCACCAAACCACCCCGCCGTATTCAACTTGCCTGCAAGTCTTGCCCTGGTCATCATCCCGCCAGCCAGCCAGCCAGCCATCCAGCCATCTTACTTTCTCTTCTCAACTTCGGAAGTGCTTGCGGGCAACGCAACGGCCCGGCCCGTCTTTAACTTCGAAGCAATATTTGTACTCTCAGCGACCGCCACTTTTTCTCTTCTCCTTCCTCTCCTCACATAAAACGTTTTCTTTCGTATTCACTCTATCTCCCAACTCTCAATGGGATGCCGGAGGGGAAAACGGAAGATAGAGTGAGACATTCCTTCCGCAAGCTTACCACCTCCATTGAGAATCAAATTCGGTGTCAGGCAAAAATTTGTTAGCGGTACATCTCTTCTTCTATTGTTGTGAATTTTGTGAACGATCTGCATTCCACAGCATCTCCGTATATGTGCGTGTCTGCTGCAGCTTAATGTTGCTTCAGGACGTACATGCTGGTTGTGAACTCCATCACACCAGACGCAGTTTCGCTTGAGCTCTACGCTCATATGATACTTGTATCTTCGGAGGTTCAAGAGTAACCCTAAGGTACGGACTGTTCACGCATTGGGTCACGCATAACGGTATGCGTGCGACTTCACACTGTGCCGTCTGACTGGCGCTCACAACCTCTCTGTTGTCCTGTGTTCTAGAGTACTTTAGCACTGAGAGATTTTCCAGCAGACACCTAATCTCCGCTGGCTACCAAATCCGAAGTACCTCATCTCATGGCCCACGGGTATCTTTTTCATCTCGTAGTTGTGGTCGTGAACTAACGAGGACATATTGTTCGAGCCCAGATGCCCGATTGCTCGCCTCACTCTACCACTGACTTCACCGTAAGTCGAGCTGTCAACATCGATTCATCTGGTTGAATACTTGGAACACTGTATGTTATGTTCTTCAGCTCTCAAGCTAACCACGCAATGCGATATGGCTCCCAAAGCTCTCGCATGCGCATCCAATATGATGCCAGCGTTTGTCGAAACGCGTTTGCTCTAAAGCTCTGAACGAAGTCACTCGGCGACCCTGCGTATTTGATGCACGTGAACGCGTTTGCAAGATCGGCCCGCGTTAACTCGACAAACGCTCTCAAGCGAACGCAAGGCATAAAACCATGGTTCTTGCCCTCTCTCAGGAGCTTCCAAGTCTTTTTTGACACCTTGCCCTCCATTCTCGTTCCACAACTTCACACTCCTGCCAGACACGTCCTCGACACACGACAACATGGCCGCCGAGAAGCTCTCTTCGAAGTTTCCGACTACCAACATCAATTGCAGCTTCGACGAAGATGACGCGGTCACTCTCCACGTCGGTCCGACTGAACACGCCATCCTCGCTCACGGCAACTTCATCTCCCGCAGGTCTGAATTCTTCAAGGCGGCTCTGAAGAAAGAGTGGGCCGAGGGCCAGACTCGTGTGATCAAGCTGCCCGACGAAGACCCTCAGGTGATGACCCACTACCTCAGCTACACTTACAGCAAGTGTCTTCCCACAGACATCTTCACCGCCGACTTCATGGGCACCTTCCCGGAGGAGTCCGACGAGTACTACCAGCTTCTCGCCGATCTCTACGTCGCCGGCGAACGTCTCCTCGACGAGACGATCTGTGGCGCGACCATCACAGAGTTCATTCGCCTCACTAGCCTGACCGACAAAAGCTCAAAGCGCTACTGCCCGATGAAAGAGGCCGTTAAAACTATCTACCGCGGCACGACCGCCGGATCTCCTGCTCGCCGCCTGATGGTCAACATTCACCTGGCCTACGGGACTACCAAGTGGCTTGCCCCGACTTGCGAGGCTGGCTTCGTGCTCGACGTGGCGCAGAGCTTCTATGCCAAGTTTGATCAGTACTCGGCCCAACACAGCATTGCCCAGATGCGCTCGATCACCCTCCAGGCATCTGAGTATATCTCATGAGCCAAATCACGGAGGTAAACAACGCGCATTGCATGTGTTCTAGCTGCCGCATCGCTGACGACATCATAGCTACTCCTTACAACACACGCTCCTTCCAATGCCGCTCACTCCAGAGGCTCTCATAGCGATCGATCTTAGGTCACGGAAGTGGTCTATACATTGCAGCGGCAAGAGATTGGAGATATCTGATCGTGTGTCAGAGTACATGACACTTCATACAAGGTTACGGCTGTATGAACAGTAGATAGCCTTCTGTAAGGAAGTTCGCACTTCACAACACTCTGATCAATTCACGTGTATTTGTTAAGATTCTTGCATGGGTTGGTTCAGCATTTCTATGCTTCAAGGAAGACTCATGGGAGGCTATTCCCTGTCACGTCTCGTTATGAGACAGTCAGTCTCGGACAGTTGCACCATTGAACACAATTGAGCAGAGTGGATATTCCAACTGGTGAGACGTTGTGTTTTGCAAAATAACAATCCATGAGATGCAGCGCAGCCTACAGCATGTTTACGTTGGTAACAACACAGAGTATCGCAGCGTTCATTGCACGAAAACGGTCTTCACTGATGAGAATTTAAGGTTCGTGGATGCTAAACTACAAAAAGGTCTTGCGGTTGTGCTCTTTGGACACGCCCCATTCGTGCTGTGTGGAGTGTGTGGTTGCCTTCCGCTGGTGGCGCTGGCAGGCACACAGCTTGCATTTCTCGCACTGCAACAAGAAGAGGGTGCCATTGCCAATTGTGCGATCACACTCAGGTGCAGCACACTGAAGACCAACATCGAAACAATGCCCCCATTCGTTGTAGTGGTAGCAGTGCGGGTTGTTCGGATTGACGATCGCAGGAGGCCGATTCCGACCTTCACGGCGGACTGCGTGATACTCATTGAGCTTCTGAGTGAATTGTCTTTCCGCTGACGGGGTTGCGGATATCGGCATCGAATGGCGAAGGTCTATGACCAGGGCCAGAGTGGAAGATACAGCCAGGGCCGGAGATACACGGCATGGTGGTGCGGTCGACTTCACGGATTTGTCCTCGCTTCCTGGTGATTGTGAAAAGGCGACGGTCAAGGCCGGAGAAGCAGGACATGGCGATGTGGGCAGCTTCACGCCTCCATCTTCGCTTCTCGATGATGGAGATCGCGGACGTACGGCTGTCCGCGATAATAGAGCCTTCTAAGACCTTCAGACCCGAAGATCAGTCGCTCTTGACCTATTAGTCCTACTCTAGGGATACATGTATTGGAGCAAGCACCCAACATTCTAGAACTTTTCTTTTGAGAGCGACGGGGAGCCCCAGAACTAGGATCAAGGAAACAAGGTATGCACAACAAAGCGCTCGGCACGATAGTATCTAACTGCAAAATGGCATGGATGAGAAGTGGACCATGCGGTCGAAAGTAGAAGTGTATGATCGCTACAGTGCATAAACCAATCCTTTGACCTTCAATCAATCAGTTTGACTATTGGCGACTGTACCTGTAGGATGTACTCGATTCCGCTTCTGGTAGCCAGTTCCTTCCTCAATCAAACAGGTCGGCTTCCAAATCTGGGCTGAAGTCTTGCTCTTTCCCGACACTGCTTCGTTGTCTAAAGCGCGGACATCATCAGACCGAGCGATAGTAAATGGTAGATGAATAGCAGTGTTCGCGCATATTTGCCCCTTTTAGAACCCACATCCCAGCATACCGTCCCCCAGGCACCACCGCAACGACATCTGCACTGGTAAAGCAGCAATGACCGACGTCTTTAGCCCGTCCACTCGATAACTCTCCCCATTTGACAGGGAAGCTACTTGCATCCATGTCATCTCCTGGCCTTTGTGCCGCGGCAGAAATAGCTACGGAACAGCTCGCCGCAACTGGCATGCGCTTATCGAGTTTCCTGAAACCCATGCCGACTAGCATGACCACCATCAAAGATCCCACTATGATCGCTCCCAGGGTGGGAGCGAGACTAAATCCCACTGCGGATAAATCCGATTCCTCTTCGCCATCGTAGCTTGTTATGCGTGCCAGGAAAAGAGACTGTGAGACAAGCCAGTGTAGAAGACCGGATGCGATTGTCAAAGGGAGCGCATAACTGTAAGGAAGGTGAAGCCAGTAGGTGCTCCGCTGGACGCCATAAGGCGCAGTCACACGAAGAGCTTTGCGTCGCACTGCGTAGCCGCTCCATTCGCGGGCGAGGTGCATGCTTGTGTAGATACTGTTGTATAGCAGATAAATGCAAGTGACGATCACTTGCGAAGTATTAGCAAGTAGTGCAGACGCTATAGAACCGCTAGTACCATATTGCGGGAGGCGTGTCTGAGCCAGCGTACGAGGATTCACCTTTCCAAAGCCAAGAGAGCCGATCGTGTCCTGTGATCCCGGAAGTGCGGTCCCGACGCCCATGCGGAAGAAGATAGCGGCGGCCACCAAAGCAATGATACTGATGCTCAAGACCCAGATCCAGCGTAAGGAACTGACAGCATGACGCCACATTTGGATGTCATCGTTACTAGGGGCGATTGGTGGAGGGATTTCTTCGCGATTGACGCTCCAGGCTGCAGACCTATGGACCACATCTCTCTCACTGATGAGGCAGCGGTGTCTTGTGAACTCATCAGGTTCGTCCAGCCAACTCGAAAGCGCATCGCCGAAAGTTACCAATGTATCCTTGCGTGTGAAGAAGAGAGTCCACAACATTGCCAAGCTCTTGAGTAGATTGCAGATGATGACTGCAACGAGAATTTACACAGGAAACTGTAGCTTACAGCGAGTTCCGACTCTTTCAGCCAGGCAATGATCGATTTTGCAACCGAGTAGCGTCCAACTTGCGGCGTTGCGTTTGACACTGGCAAGGTCGCAGGTGGAAGATGGCGCTAACCCATCCCGACAGATCCTACAGAAAATTGTCAACCAACCAATCTCATGAAGTGACGATCTGTTTGATCATATAATCAAGAGCATCGAGATAAGTCATCAGAAGAAGGAATCTTACCAAGCATATAACGGTTTGCGGAACACCTGTCGCATTACTCAAAAACATAGCTACCCGAATCTCTTAATTTAAGGAGCGTAAAGATAGTAGTGTATATCTCTAGGATAATACATTCCTAGCGAAAACAATTGAATATACGTTTAAGCTATAGAGTACTAAGAAAGAGATTATACCGCTACTTACTATTTCGAATTTGCGACAGTTATTCCGCAAAATGTTGTAAGGTGGAATATCGTTTCCATCGCCTGGGACAAGTAGTTCTGAATTCCAGACAGGTATAGTGGTCGCATTAGCCGCCCAAGTCGATGGGAGCTGGTCGTTCGTGATCAAAATGACGTCGTTGTAACCGGATACATATGAAGTTCCGTATGTCGCGATACATTCACTTGGATCGAGTCGATCGAACGACGAGACATCGGCCAAGTACGCGTTATGCGCATCCTGTACTCCAGTCCACTGTGTCGATGACGAGTCATCTTCCAGTAAGAAAGCCGGAGTAGCGAGGATAGCGTTGTATAAGTTGGCGTCCAATGTCTTGAAAATTTCAGAGTTGTAAAGCAGGTGGATAGGAAAACTGCTCAAAGCCAGTAGTGCCCCACCAAGCTTCGTGTCCATTGAATCCGACTCAAATTTCGAATGCTCACGACTCCGATGTCGAGCCAATCACCACGACTGTGTGCACGGTCGCACTCTGACCTTGTCGGCGAGTTAACGCACTGCATGGTGTAGTTAGATGCGCTCAAAAGTATCGAGCTCAGGGCATTGATGAGCAGATGCAATCCAAAAGCTGCGTTGCTCACAGTCCCACAATCTCCTGTATAAGCATCCCCTATCCCGTTACGAGTGCCATATCTTACGCTTGCCCACACTGTCAATATCAAGTTCAAGATTAAAACTGTACCAGCCGAGAGACTTGAAAGTGCTACGCCAGCTTTCCAACCTCTAGGCTTTCGACCGCTGTCTTGGCGTGAGGACCTCGTCCGCATCACTTCCATATGGGCATCCAGATC
>Ga0265797_10010672_pt1 | contig 11659 bp, 7 predicted proteins | sample P2T30metagenome_FD_192433 | JGI IMG/M metagenome (GOLD analysis project Ga0265797, IMG submission 192433) | Plant litter microbial communities from East Loma Ridge, Irvine, California - P2 T30 | ecosystem: Environmental > Terrestrial > Plant litter > Unclassified | place: USA: California... | reverse complement strand
TCCCATTGGTCGGAGTTCGCTCACTCAAGATACTGACCGTCATCTCATTGATGAGACAACGCTTAATACTTTTGTGAACATTTGATAATTTAAGTAATCAGCAGCGCTTACGCAACTGCCGGCACCTTCATCAAACGCCCACACTTATCGACTGTTAATTTTTAAAGAACTTTATTCGGTACTGCGTCTTGCTGTCAGCGACAAATCGTTTTGTTTGTCAGCAGCAGAGAAGTGAGATTATGCAGTGTTTCGCTTAACTCGTCAACTCATCTTTTTCTTCAGCGCCAGCGGCGTTATCAAAACACCTCGCTCAACTACTTGATTTCGTTCAGCTTTTCTTGCGCTGCAGAAGCAGGAGGCGAACTATAGCAAAGGCTCAGCTCATCCGCAAGGCCTGTCGTTTTTGTACATCCTTCGTGCAAGCGGTGCTACGCCAGGCGGCGCCTGGTCCGAACGCAGCAAGGGTAAGAATGCGATCGGCACCGCCATCACCGGACGCGCGCCCACCACGATCCATGCGGACCAGCACTACCTGGCGGCGAATCACTTCCTGACCTGTTCCGCGGCACCCATCGTCGATCATCGCGGCGATGTGGTCGGGGTGCTCGACGTCAGCGGCGACCGGCGCAACAATCACCAGTACACCATGGCCCTGGTGCGCATGTCGGCCCTGATGATCGAGAACCAGACCTTCACGGCCAGCGTCGACAATGCGATCAGCCTGCACTTACATGCGCGCTGGGAATTCATCGGCACGCTGATGGAAGGCATCGCCTGCTATCAAACACGTGCGTAGCGTGCTCTTCCTGCCCCGAACCGTCCTGTTGGCCGCGCTCACGTCGCGTAACGCGGCGCCGGCTGCGCCCGCAGCGACGCACACTCCTCATCGGTGAACAGACGCGACCGCGTCAGGAAGCGCCGCCCGGTCCCGTTATCGAGCGAAAACATGCCGCCATTGCCGGCCACCACGTCGATGATCAGCTGGGTGTGCTCCCAATAAGCGAACTGTTCGGCCCCCATATAAAAAGGCGTATCGTTCAGGCTGCCGAGGCAGACGTCGCTGTCGCTCAGGTTGAACTCCCCGGCCGGGTAGCACATCGGCGTGCTGCCGTCGCAACAGCCGCCCGACTGGAAAAACATCAGCGGGCCGTGACGCTGGCGCAGCTCGTCGATGAAGGCCAGCGCCGCCGGCGTCGCGGTCACGCGCTCGATTACGGTCGACATCGTCTAGAAGAAGCCAAGTGCTTTCGGGCTGTAACTGACCAGCAGGTTCTTGGTCTGCTGGTAATGGTCGAGCATCATCTTGTGGTTCTCGCGGCCGATGCCCGACTGCTTGTAGCCGCCGAAGGCAGCGTGCGCCGGGTACAGGTGGTAGCAGTTGGTCCAGACCCGCCCGGCCTGGATCGCACGGCCAACCCGGAAGGCGCGGCTGCCGTCGCGCGTCCACAGGCCGGCACCCAGTCCATATAAAGTGTCGTTGGCGATGCGCAGCGCGTCGGCTTCATCCTTGAAGGTGGTGACGGACACGACCGGCCCGAATATCTCTTCCTGGAAGATGCGCATCTTGTTGTCGCCCTTGAACACGGTCGGACGCACGTAGTAGCCGCCGGCCAGGTCGCCGTCGTGTGTGGCGCGCTCGCCGCCGGCCAGCACCTCGGCACCCTCCTGGCGGCCGATGTCGAGGTAGGACAGGATTTTTTCCAGCTGTTCTTGCGAGGCCTGGGCGCCGATCATGGTGCCGGCGTCGAGCGGATTGCCGGCCTTGATCTTGCCCACCCGCTCGAGCGCACGCTCGATGAATCTGTCGTAGATCGACTCCTGCACCAGCACGCGCGACGGGCAGGTACAGACTTCGCCCTGGTTCAGCGCGAACATCGCGAAGCCTTCCAGGCACTTGTCGAAGAAGTCGTCATCCGCATCCATGACGTCGGCAAAGAAGATGTTCGGCGATTTGCCGCCCAGCTCCAGCGTGACCGGAATCAGGTTCTGGGCCGCGTACTGCATGATCAGGCGCCCGGTGCCGGTTTCGCCCGTGAAGGCGATCTTGGCGATGCGCTTGTTGGAGGCCAGCGGCTTGCCGGCTTCCAGGCCGAAGCCGTTGACGACGTTGAGCACGCCGGCCGGCAGCAGGTCGGCGATCATCTCGATCAGGACCATGATCGAGGCCGGGGTCTGCTCGGCGGGTTTCAGCACCACGCAGTTACCGGCGGCGAGGGCCGGCGCCAGCTTCCATACCGCCATCAGGATCGGGAAGTTCCACGGGATGATCTGGCCAACCACGCCCAGCGGCTCGTGGAAGTGATAGGCGTAAGTCTCGTCGTCGATGGTCGAGATCGCGCCTTCCTGGGTGCGGATGCAGCTGGCGAAGTAACGGAAATGGTCGATCGCCAGCGGCAGGTCGGCGGCCATGGTTTCGCGGATCGGCTTGCCGTTGTCGATGGTTTCGGCAGTCGCCAGCGTCTGCAGGTTCTGCTCCATGCGGTCGGCGATTTTATTCAGGATGTTGGCGCGCTCGGCCGGCGAAGTCTTGCCCCAGGCATCTTTCGCAGCGTGGGCGGCATCCAGCGCCAGTTCGATGTCCTCGCTCGTGGAGCGCGCCACTTCGCAGAAGGGCTGGCCGGTGATCGGGGTCACGTTGGGAAAATATTCGCCCTTGACCGGTGCCGTGAAGCGGCCGCCGATGTAGTTGTCGTAACGCTGGCGGAAAGGATTGGCGACGCCGAGTTTGCTGATGTCCGCGAGATTCATGTCGTCCTCTTGATTGAAATGATGTGGCTGTGTCTCCATCCCGTTCTTCTGCAAGCCCCGTGCCAGGGCAGCTGCGGTGATGCCGCCAGAGTGAAGCGTCGACATGCTCTGCTTGAACAGCCTGGAACACCTGGTCCGTTATGGCACACCTGTTTTAAAATGGAGCAATCCGGATGGAACAGTCCAGCATCCGGGAACGAAAACGCCGCCATCATGTCTGTGCTTACATAGGGCGAGCTTCGCGGCAAGTTTCCGAAATGATAGGTATATTGGCGTCCGATCCGTGGCACGATGCTCACGGACACCCCAATCCGGAGAAGATAATGAAGTGCCACGTAGTCCGCCTGAACGCGATTGCTGCCCTGTTCGCTGCCGCGCCGTTCGGCGTGCATGCCGCCGACGCCGCCCCCACCCCTGCCGCCGACCAGCCGATGCCGACCAGCGTCGTCGTCGTCACCGGCAGCCGCGGCGAACACCTGAGTTTCGATTTGCCGGCGGCGATCGATGTCGTCGATGTGGACCAGATCGGCGCCGCGCAGCCACGCGTCAACGCCTCCGAGGCGCTGGCCGGCGTGCCGGGCATTGTGGTGCAGAACCGCCAGAACTATGCGCAGGATTTGCAGATCTCCTCGCGCGGCTTCGGCGCCCGCTCGCAGTTTGGCGTGCGCGGCGTGCGCCTGATCGCGGACGGCATCCCGGCCACCATGCCTGACGGCCAGGGCCAGGCCGCCACCTTCGACCTCGACCTGGCCGAGCGCATCGAAGTGCTGCGCGGCCCCTTCTCTACCCTGTACGGCAACCACTCCGGCGGCGTCGTGCAATTGTTCACGCGCGATCCGAAAGGTGCGCCCAGCGTCGAGTTCAACCTTTCCGGTGGCAGTTACGGCCAGCGCAAGCTCGATGTCAATGCCGGCGGCAAACAAGGCAGCTTCGGCTGGCTGCTCGACGGCTCACGCTTCGAGACCGACGGCTACCGCGCCCACAGCGCCGCCACCCGCGACCAGGCCTATGCCAAGCTGACCTTCGACGTATCAAGCACCAGCAAACTCACGATTGTCGCCGGCGGCCTGCGCCAGGACGATACCCAGGATCCGCTCGGCATCAGCTGGGCCACCTTCCAGCGCGACCCGCGCGCCGGCGAGATCGACACCACCGACACCCAGAATCCGCAGCGCACCCTGGCCGATCGCTACAACACGCGCAAGAGCATCGACCATCAGCAGGCCGGCCTGACCTGGGACCAGCGCTTCGGCAGCGATCGCCTGCGCCTGACGGTGTATGGCGGCAACCGCGAAGTGATCCAGTACCAGTCCTTCTCGAAGGCCTTCCAGGCACCGGCCACACACTCGGGCGGCGTGGTCGACTTCGACCGCGATTTCTACGGTTTCGATGCCAACTGGACGATGACCCGGCCGCTGGGCGACGGCGCGCTGCGTACCGTCGTCGGCCTGGAAGGCGGCAAGTCGACCGACGACCGTACCGGCTACGAGAATTACGTCGGCGACCAGTTCGGCGTCAAGGGCCGGCTGCGCCGCGACGAAACCGACGACGTGCGCAACCTCGATCCCTACCTGCAGCTCGAATGGGAGCTGGGACGCTGGGTGTTCACCGGCGGCCTGCGCCACAGTAAAGTGAAATTCGATGTCGAAGACCACTTCCTCGCGAACGGCAACGACAGCGGCCGCGTCGACTACAGCCACACCACGCCGCTGCTGGGTGCCCTGTACAAGCTGACGCCGACGCTGAACGTGTACGCCAGCGCGGCGCGCGGCTTCGAGACCCCGACCCTGAACGAAGTGTTTTATTCGGGCAGCGCGGGCGGTTTCAATTACGGCCTGGGCGCCGCCACCAGCAACCAGCTCGAAGTGGGCGCGAAATCAGTGCTGGCCGAGGACGTGCGCCTGAACGCGGCGCTGTTCCAGACCCGCACCCGCGATGAACTGGTGGTCGACGCGTCCAGCGGTGGCCGCACCAGTTACCGCAACGCCAGCGCCACGCTGCGCCAGGGCCTGGAACTGTCGCTCGACGCCAAACTGCGCGCCGGCTTCTCGGCGCGCCTGGCCGCCAGCTACCTGCGCGCGATCTACGACGAAGCCTTTACGGGCGTGGCCGAGGGCAACCGCCTGCCGGGCGTACCGACAACCAGTGTGTACGGCGAACTGGCGTGGACGGAGGCGGCCGGCCGCTTCGGTGGTGCCCTCGAGACGATCGCCAACGGCAAGGTCTATCCGGACGATGCCAATGCGGCGCAGCCGGCGCCGGGTTACGCGATCTTCAATGCGCGCGTGCAGGCCGTGCAGCAGCCGGACGGCGTGCTGAAAGGCTGGCGCCTGCGCGAGTATGCGCGCGTGAACAATCTGTTCGACCGCAACTACATCGGTTCGGTCATCGTCGGCGATACCAACCGCCGTTATTACGAGCCGGCGCCGGGACGCAACTGGATGCTCGGGGTCAGCGCGGCCTACCAGTTCTGACCCGGAGATTCACGCCGCCTTGCGTGACAGCGCATGCGCGGCGGATCCCGGATACAGGCGCTCGAGCGTCTCGGTCGTCATCGGACCGAGCACTTCGAGGACCAGTTGCGCCGCGGCCTCGTCCCCCGCTGCGCCGCGCACTACCTTCCACAGGCGCGCCAGGTCGGTTTCGCGCCGCGCCAGCGCGGCTTCGACTTCGGTCTGCCAGAACGCAGGCGCTTCTCCCTCGACAAACTGGCCGCGCCCGCGGCCGAAGTGGGCCACCGCCAGGTAACGCAGCACCGCGCCGACCAAGAGCGTACGCAGGAAAGGATCGGCGAACTGCACGCTCGGGTGTTCGCGCTCGGTCGTGGTATTGAAGCCCCAGGCCGCGCCGGCCATGGTCAATCCGCCGACGATCGCCCCCAGCAAGGCCCCGCCGCCCAGGGTCAGGCCGCCGGCCATCAGGTCGGCCGACAGGCCGGTCGCCGCACCCGACACCACCGCCCCCAGCAGCCCGGCCTGGGCCTTGTCGACCGGCGCGCGCACGGCAAAATGGTCGCGCACGCGGGCATTGATGCGGCCCGCTTCGCCGGGATCGACACGGTGCAGGCGCAGCAGGGACGCCGTGGTCTCGGCGATGCGCCGGTTCAGGCGCTCGACCAGGGTCGCCATCGCCGCATCCTGGCGCTTTTGCTCATCCTTGCCGAGGCCGACCGCCTTGAGGGCGGACTTGAACAGATTGCCCTTCCCTGCCGCTTCGATTGCCTGGCTGTCGCGCGCGGCCGCGGCGACTTGCACGGCCCCCAGGCGCAAAGATTCGCGCAGGCGCTTCAGGTTCTCCTCCTGCCAGTCGGCCAGCAGGCGTGCGTAGCCGGGAAGCTTGGCCTCCTCGACCAGCTTGGCGATGCGGTCGTAAAACACATCCTCGTGCACCCAGCAGCGCGCGAACGCATCCAGGGCCAGCACGTCGCGCACGATGCCGAATTGGCCGAGGTAATCTTTCCAGCGCGCCTGCTCGGCCTGTTCCTGCGGGTCCGGGCGCGGCGGGCCGAGCTGGTTCAACAAGACCACGACCGGCTTGCCCAGCCATTCCAGGATCTTCATTTCCGGCGCCAGGTAGCCGGCGTCGCGCGGGTCTTCCGATGAATTGACCAGGTAGAGCACGACGTCGGCGGCATCCTTGGCCGCACGCAACGCCTGCTGGCTGAGCCAGAACGGACGGTCGCGGTAGCGGTCGAACACTTCGCGCATGAGCCAGCCGATCGGATTGCCGGAACTGGCCAGGCGCTTGAGCAGGCGCACCGAATCGCCGAAGCCGGGCGTATCCCACAGCAACAGGCGGTCGCCGGCGGCGCTGGTCTGCAGCACGTGCGCTTCGGCCAGCACCGTCACGTGGGCGGCATCGCGCACCTCGCCGACATCGACGCCTACCAGCGTGCGGGCCAGCGTCGTCTTGCCGTTATTGGTGTGGGAGACCAGCGCGAACTGGATGTCGACGGGTTGTTGGTTCATGGTGCGGTGGAGAGCGCGAGGCCGCTGCCCAGATCGAGCGGGTATTTTTCGGGATGCAGCAGGTTGACCACGGTGGTGGGGGCTTTGTGGTAGCTGCAGAACTGGCGCCAGAGTGTGATCCGCTCGTCGAGGCGGCCGTCGAAACCGGGCTGCATCACGCCACCACTTGTTCCGCGTTCGACCAGGCTCGATTCGTCGAGCAACACGGCGATGCCGCGCGAGGTGCCGCGCACCAGGTAATCGAGGAAAGCGCCGTGGTTTTCGCGCTCGGGCGTGGCGGCCAGGTTGAACAGGACGGCAGTGACGGCCACGCCGGCATCGTCCAGGCGCGCGTCGCGCAGGCTGTCTTTCGGATCTTCGCCGTAAGGGCTGGACGGGCGCAGCATCAACTGTGCCTGTTCGCCCAGGACCATGGTGGCGACAGTCGCCAATCCCTTGTGGCGCGCTTCGTCGACGGTCACACTGTAGGGCACCACGCGCAGCACGGCGGGGCCGGACGCGCCGACGCGGTCGGCCAGCAGGCGATAGTAGGGCTGGCCCAGGTCGATCGGGAAATTGCGTGCGATGCGGCGCGCGCGCAGCGCCGACACCGCGGCCAGTACGAGCCGCGGCAGCACCACCAGCAGGAACAGGGTCGCCGCGTACAGGTGAACCCAGCGCGCGCCGCCGGCCGGCGATGGCTCCTGCACGAAACGCAGCGCCTGGATATCGGCCAGCGAAAATCCCTGCAGCGGGAACACCGCCAGCGCCGGGGCGAACAGCACCGACAGCATCGTATGCACTTGTTGCGCATCAAGGAAAGTGCTTTCCCAGCCGGCTGCGTATTCGTTGACCATGCCGCGCGCGTACAGGGAGGCAATGGCACCCAGGGCAAAGGCCGCCGCCGCCAGGTGCACGGCGCGGCCCAGCCGAAGCTGGACCAGCCTGGCAGAAAGTACGGACCAGTCGGTGAGATACTGCGCGAGGCCGGCGGCGAGCGGGGCCGGCAGTTTACGGGGCAGCACATTCTTGCCGACCGCCAGCCGCCGCAGCAGCTGCGGGCTGGCCCAGCCGGTCCGTTTCGACGGCATCAGCCCCCAGACGATCAATGCTAGGTAGACCAGCAGGTTCCAGCCGATGATCAGAAGCAGTGGCGCGGACAGCAAGTCGACGCGGTGCGGATTGCCGATGCGGTCGAGGACGGCGCCGGCGATGAAGCCGAGCAGCGGCAACAGGACGGCGACGAGCGGCATCAAGGGACGGCGATGCAGGAAGGACGAGAAAGCCGGGGTGCGCTCGGCCAGGCGTTTGAGGATCAGGTCGGCACGCTGCTGCAGGAAATGGTGTAGCGAAGGCTCGCTCTTGCCTTCCGCCGCCTGCCAGTTGGCAAGTTCGCGTGCGCTGCGGCTGGCGTACAGCCTGTCGTCTTCCGACAAGACTTCGTGTTTGGTGTCTGCCGTTTCGATGGCCCGCATCAGCACGACCTTGCGCGCAATCCGCTCGTTCATGGTGTTCCCGTCTGGTGTCTTTAACAAGTTTGCAGGCGTATTGTGCCTGAGTTGGCGCATCGGCACCGTACGCACGGCCATCAAGCGGGCCCCCCAATGAAAAACGCGACAGCGTCCGGTGGCCCGGATCGCTGTCGCGCGGCTGGTTCAGGACAGAATCAGAACTTGTAATTGCCCGTCAGGTAGAACTGGCGGCCGATGGCATCGGCGTAGCGCGGGTCGAAGCCGACCTGATGGCCCGACGAGGCACGCAGGGAAAGCGGCGGCTGTTTGTCCAGCAGGTTCTTGACGCCGGCGCGCAGCGTGAGCGCCTTGTTGACCAGATAACGGCCTTGCCAGTCGAAGGTGGCGAACGACGGAACTTCGAGGCGGATGGTCTCGTTGGCATTGGTCGCCGTGTTACGCACGGCCGCCGAGGCGTCGGTGTAGCCGTTGCGGTAATTGACGATCAGCGAGTTCGAGAACGGGCCGGTATCCAGCGTGCCGGTGAAACGCACGATGTTGCGGAAGGTGACCGCATTGGTCACGCCGAAGAAGTCCAGGTTGTTGGTCCACTGGTTATCGGTACCTGGCAGCGTGTAGTCGGCACGCAGCATGTGGGTACCGTTGACCGTGGCGGTGAAGTTGCCCCAGCCCAGCTTGTAACGGCTGGTCAGGTCCCAATCGATGCCGCGGTTGTGCTGGCGGCCGATGTTGACGGACAGGCTCTTGAATGCCCAGTAGGTGTTGCCGGTCGACGGTTCGGTGTAGGTGGTGAACAGGTCACGGAATTTGACGGGATCGGCAAATGCCTGCTGTTCCGAAATACCCGAGACGGCATCGCGGATGGTCACATCCCACAGGTCGAGGCCCATCGACAGCGTCGGCGTCGGCTCGAGGCGGATACCGACGTTGAATTGCTTGGAGGTTTCGGGCTTCAGGCTTTCGTTACCGCCGGACAGCACGTTATATTGGGTTTTACCCGGACGGCAATACTCGTTGGATTCGATCGGGCAGTTGAACGAGCCTGCGGTAAAGCCGGCGTTGACCAGGGGCTGGGCAATATCGAGCATGCTCGGCGCCTTGAAGCCGGTGCCGTAGGATGCGCGCAGCAACACGGATTGCGTCGGCTGATAGCGGGCCGAAATCTTGTAGGTGCTCTTCGACGCCTTTTTGCCCATCTTCTGGTTGGTAATGCCATTGTCGATCGGTTCGATCGCGTCGTAGCGGCCCGCCAGGTTGAGCTCGATCTGCTTGGTCAGCGGTGCGCCGATCTCCGAGAAGACGCCGTAGCTGTTGCGCTGCATGTCGTAGGCGGGCGAGGCATTGAAATTGTAGATGTCCGTCGTCGCCGCCAGCGGCACCTGCTCATAATGGTAGTTACGATAATCGCCGCCCACGGCGATCTGCGCATCGCCACCCTGCAGGGCAAACAAAGGACGCCGTGCGCGGAAATCGATGGCCTTGAGCGTCGTGGACGCTTCACGAATCGTGCCGTGATACAGCGAGTCGGCGATCAGCTTGCGGGTCGCATCGGTCTGGCCGCCGATCGGTGCGAACGGATCGAAGGAACGATTGGCGAGCATGGCGCGGAATTCCTTGTCTTTCGCATAGCCGCCGACGTACTGCTCCTCGATCTTGTTACGCGACCAGGTGAGGCCGCTTTCCATTTCCCAGCCGCCTACGTCGCCGCGTGCGCCGCCGACAAAATGGGTCGAATCGGTCAGGGTGCGGCTGTCGCGGGTGCCCCAATCGAAGGTACGGTAGTTACCTGCGACCGACTTCACGTTCGCCAGCTGGGTGGCGGTCAAGTACGGTGCCACATAGGTGTTGAACATGGGCGTGCCGGCCACGATGGTGAACGGCGCGGTATTCGGCGCAATGCGTGCGGTCAGGTCGAAGCGGGAGTAAGCGACATCCGAGAACAGTTCCAGATGGTCGTTCAGGCGCAAGGTGCCTTTCAGGAAGACACTGTCACGTTTGTTCTCCGGGACGATTTCAACGGTCTGAACAAAGTCGAAGGCACAGTTCTGGGTCGTCGCCGTGTTGTTCAGGCTGACGAAGTTCATCTCCGGGCACTTGCCGTTGGCTTTCAGGTAGGGCGAAAAACCGATGGATGGCAGGCCGCCATTGAAAGTTGCCGTCACGTTGGCCGGAATAGTGGCCGTGCTGGTGCGGTCGTAGATGTAGTTATTGCCGCGGAAGCTGAATGGAATGTAGGCGGTTTTTGCGAACTCGCGGTCGGTTGCCTTGATCTGGCTTTGGTCGTCATGGCGGTAGCTGACCAGGACGTTGTAACCCTTGGTGTCGAGATCGCCGAAACCGTAGCTGGCGCTGACGTACTTCGACGAACCTGCGCGGCTTTCGGTCGGCGTGCTGTAGTTGGCTTCGATATCGCCACCCTGCTGGTTCTGCTTCAGGATGAAGTTGATGACACCGGCAATCGCATCCGAGCCATACAGCGCCGACGCACCATCGGTCAGGATTTCGACGCGGTCGATGGCACTCATCGGAATCGCCTGCAGATTGACTGCGCTGCCCGACCCTTGCGGCGCCAGACGGCGGCCATTCAGCAGGACCAGGGTGTAGCTTTCGCCGATGTCGTGAATCGATGCGCTGACGCGGCCACCGGAATTAGTGCCCGCGGCAACTGCGGAAATGGTGAAGCCCTGCATTGCGGGCAATGACTGGATCAGTTCGGCCACACTGGTCGCACCGGTCCTGGCGATGGTTTCTTTCGACAAGACTTGAACCGGCAACGGTCCTTCGCCGGCGATGCGCTTTATCGACGACCCGGTAATTTCAACACGTTGAACTGCCTGCTCTTGCGCCATTGCCTGCCCAACCACCAAACCAGCCAGGAGGCCAAGCGCAAGACGAACCGAACGTACACTCTGTTTCTCTTCCAGTTTCATACTCTTCTTTCCGCGTATTTTGGTATTTCGAATAAATTGACTGCAAGGTGGCGATATCGGACTTCGTCATCACGCTGTCATGTTTCCATTATGTATTTACAAGTGGAAACAAAGGGAAATACATATACGGAGTTGCATAATCACAACATTTTATTATTGTATTTACAATAATTGATGTATATTTGATATCGTGAATGGCAGTTATCGGGAAATTGAAGTGAAGACGAGGAGAGAAATATTTTGTTGCGGCCTGGTGCAATCATTCAAGTCCGGTCGGTGTCGGCGACCCGCTTGTTTGTAGCCAGATATGAGGGGGCTAACGACTACGCAATACAGTAAATGTATGCTTCCTGAGGCTGTGCCGGAGGTTTGCTCGAAAAAACAAAAAACCCCACTCGGGTCACCGAGTGGGGGTTTTTATGCTGTAGTACTTGGTACTGCTATTACTTAGCCTGACGATAACCTACTTTCACACTGGTTGCAGCACTATCATCGGCGCAAAGTCGTTTCACGGTCCTGTTCGGGATGGGAAGGGGTGGTACCGACTTGCTATGGTCATCAG
>Ga0265797_10010671_pt1 | contig 11659 bp, 11 predicted proteins | sample P2T30metagenome_FD_192433 | JGI IMG/M metagenome (GOLD analysis project Ga0265797, IMG submission 192433) | Plant litter microbial communities from East Loma Ridge, Irvine, California - P2 T30 | ecosystem: Environmental > Terrestrial > Plant litter > Unclassified | place: USA: California... | reverse complement strand
GAACGCTGAAGCTCTCGTGGGCTTCGTGGAATTTCCAGGAGCTGTCCAGCAGCGCCTTGGAAGGAATGCAACCGACGTTCAGGCAGGTACCGCCCAGGGCGAGCTTGCCTTCCTTGTCCTGGTACTTCTCGATGCACGCGGTCTTCAAACCGAGTTGGGCAGCTTTGATGGCGGCAACGTAGCCGCCAGGGCCGGCACCGATGACTACCACGTCGAATTTCTGGCTCATAAAAAAGATTCCTTTTAGCTTCAAGCTTCGAGCTCAGGTGCAGACGCGGGCCTTGTGGAACCCGCCATCTGCCACCCGCAGCCGTTTAGATGTCCAGCAACAGACGAGCTGGGTCTTCCAGCAGGTTCTTGATGGTCACCAGGAAAGTCACGGCTTCTTTACCGTCGATCAGGCGGTGATCGTAGGACAGCGCCAGGTACATCATCGGACGAATGACCACCTGGCCATTCACCGCAACCGGACGCTGAATGATGTTGTGCATGCCGAGGATTGCAGCCTGCGGCGGGTTGACGATCGGCGTCGACATCATCGAACCGAAGGTGCCACCGTTGGTGATGGTGAACGTGCCGCCAGTCATCTCTTCGATGGACAGCTTGCCGTCGCGAGCTTTCTTGCCATAGGCAGCGATGCCGGCTTCGATATCGGCCAGGCCCATGGACTCGGCATTACGCAGAACCGGTACCACCAAGCCGCGATCGCTGGAAACGGCAACGCCGATATCCTGATAGCCATGGTAGACGATGTCGTTGCCGTCGATCGAGGCGTTGACCGCTGGCAGGCGCTTCAGCGCTTCGGTAGCCGCCTTGACGAAGAAGGACATGAAGCCCAGACGAGTACCGTTGTGGGTCTTCTCGAACTGGTCTTTGTACTTCGAACGCAGCGCCATGATTTCCGACATGTCGACTTCGTTGAAAGTAGTCAGCATGGCCATGTTCGACTGTGCTTCGACCAGACGGCGTGCAACGGTGGCACGTACACGGGTCATCGGTACGCGCTTCTCGGTGCGCTCGCCAGCGGCGGCGACAACCGGGGCAGCGGCGGCAGCAGCTGGCTTGGCAGCTGGTGCGTTCTTCTTGGCTTCAACGGCTGCGACCACATCTTCCTTGGTCACGCGCCCGCCTTTGCCCGAACCACTGAGGCTGTTAGGGTCGATGCCGTTTTCTTCAGCGATCTTGCGCGCAGCCGGCGACAGCAGTTGGTCATCGCCATCGGCAGCAGGTGCAGCGGCTTGCGCCGGGGCGGAGGCGGCTTGAGCCGGAGCGGCGGCCGGAGCAGCAGCGCCGCCTTCGGTCAGCGTGCCGAGTACTTCGTTGCTCAGCACGGTGTCGCCTTCGTTCTTGACGATTTCGGCAACCACACCATCGGCCTCGGCCAGTACTTCGATCACGACTTTGTCGGTTTCGATGTCAACGATCAGCTCATCGCGCTTCACCGCTTCGCCCGGCTTCTTGTGCCAGGTGGCCACGGTGCCGTCGGCGACCGATTCCGGGAATGTAGGGGCTTTGATCTCGATAGCCATTGTGTTCTGTTCCTTAAATTCGGTTTGTTCGAGAAGGCGGTCTCAAGCGGACCGCCTCCTTCGCGATGGCGTTAAACGGTGAAGGCATCCTGCAGCAGTTTTTCCTGCTGCTCGGCGTGCATCGAAGCGTAACCACAAGCAGGAGCAGCCGAGGCATCACGCCCTGCGTACTCGAGCACCAGAGCCTTGTTATGCGCAGTAGCGACACGACGCATATGGTGCTGGCTGCAATACCAGGCGCCTTGGTTCATCGGCTCTTCCTGACACCAGACGACATGCTTGAGGTTCTCGTAGCTAGCGAACACTTCATTCAGGTCATCTTCCGGGAACGGATAAAGCTGCTCGATACGCACAATGGCGATATCGCTGCGGCCTTCGGCGCGGCGCTTCTCCAGCAGGTCGTAATAAACCTTGCCGCTGCACAGAACCAGACGCTCGACCTGTTTCGGGTCGACGGCATCGATTTCCGGGATCACGGTCTGGAACGAGCCTTCGGCCAGATCTTCCAGCGTCGACACGGCCAGCTTGTGGCGCAGCAGCGACTTCGGCGTCAGCACCACCAGCGGCTTGCGCAGCGGGCGGATAACCTGACGACGCAGCAGGTGATAGATCTGTGCCGGCGTGGTCGGTACTGCCACCTGGATATTGTGCTCGGCGCACAACTGCAGGTAACGCTCCAGACGTGCAGAGGAGTGCTCCGGGCCCTGCCCTTCATAACCGTGCGGCAGCAACATGGTCAGGCCGCACAGACGACCCCACTTGGTCTCGCCACTGGAAATGAACTGATCGAAGACCACCTGGGCGCCGTTGGCGAAGTCACCGAACTGAGCTTCCCAGATCACCAGCGCGTTCGGCGTGGTGGTGGCGTAACCGTATTCAAATGCCAGGACGGCTTCTTCCGACAGGAAAGAGTCGTACAGGTCGAAACGCGGCTGACCTTCATACAGGTTCTGCAGCGGCAAGTAAGCAGTGCCGTCCTTCTGGTTGTGCAGCGCCGCATGGCGGTGCGAGAAGGTACCGCGGCCCACGTCCTGACCGGTGATGCGGATCGGATGACCTTCAACCAGCAAGGTCGCGTACGCCATGGTTTCGGCGTAGCCCCAGTTCAGCGGCAAGCCGCCGGCGCCCATCTTGGCGCGGTCTTCATAGATCTTGGTGACCTGGCGCTGGACGACGAAGCCATCCGGAGTTTCCAACAGTTTGCTGGACAGCTCCTGCAGGGTCTTCAGATCGAAGCGGGTGTCATGACGCGCGGTCCAGGCATGACCCAGGTAGGGGCGCCAATCGACGAACAATTCCTTGTTCGGCTCTTTGACCAGGCTCTTGACCACATGCTGACCGTTGTCCAGTGCGGTGCGGTACTCATCGACAGGGGCCTGCACGGCTTCAGCCGACAGGCGTCCGGCGCTGGTCAACGCTTCCGCGTACAGCTCACGGGTAGTGCGCTGCTTGGCGATCTGCTGGTACATCAGCGGCTGGGTACCACTCGGCTCATCGGCCTCGTTGTGGCCGCGACGGCGGTAGCAGACCAGATCGATGACCACGTCACGCTTGTACTGCATGCGGTAATCGACAGCCAGTTGAGTAACGAACAACACGGCTTCCGGATCATCACCATTCACATGGAAGATCGGCGCCTGGATCATCTTGGCGACGTCGGTGGCGTATTCGGTAGAACGCGCATCGTCGGCACGGTTGGTGGTGAAACCCACCTGGTTGTTGATCACGATATGGATGGTGCCGCCCGTCTTGTACGCACGGGTCTGCGACATCTGGAAGGTTTCCATGACCACGCCCTGACCGGCGAAGGCTGCGTCACCGTGGAGGGAAATCGGCAGGACCTTGTCACCAACGGCATCGTTGCGACGATCCTGACGAGCACGTACGGAACCCTCTACCACCGGAGACACGATCTCCAGGTGAGACGGGTTGAACGCCAGCGCCAGGTGAACTTCGCCACCGGTGGTCATCACGTTAGACGAGAAACCCTGGTGGTACTTCACGTCACCGGAGCTCAGGCCTTCGACTTTCTTGCCTTCGAACTCGTCGAACAGGTCGCGCGGGTTCTTGCCGAAAGTGTTGACCAGTACGTTCAGACGACCACGGTGGGCCATGCCGATGACGATTTCCTTGGTGCCGTAGGAACCACTGCGCTGGATGATCTCATCGAGCAGCGGAATCAGGCTCTCGCCACCTTCCAGACCGAAACGTTTGGTACCCGGGTACTTGGTGCCCAGGTACTTTTCCAGACCTTCAGCGGCAGTCAGACGCTCCAGCAGGTGCGCCTGCGCCTCGGCAGATACCTGAGGACGACCACGCACGCTTTCCAGGCGCTGCTGGAACCAGCTGCGCTGCTCGGAATCGGTGATATGGGTGAACTCGGAGCCGATGGTGCGACAATATGTCTGCTGCAACGCATCGCGGATTTCCCGCAAAGTTGCTTCTTCTTTGCCGATTGCCAGACCACCCGTGCGGAAGGTGGTATCCAGATCCGCGTCGGTAAGGCTGTAATGGCTGATCGACAGATCAGCAGGAACAGAACGCTGCCACAGCCCAAGCGGATCGAGCTGGGCCGCTTGGTGGCCACGCATGCGGAATGCCTGAATCAACCGCAACACTTCGACCTGCTTCTTCTCGTGTTCGCTGCTTACAGTACCGGCTGAAGCCGGCTGCGCGCGGCGCTGGTTTTTAGCCAGCAACACGAAATGATCACGAATCGTGGAGTGCGATACGTCGTTGGCGGTGCTGCCCTCTGATGGCAACTTATCGAAATAAGTGCGCCATTCTTCCGGCACAGCGTTGGGATCGTGCAGGTAGAGCTCGTAGAGCTCCTCCACGTAGGCAGCGTTACCACCGGATAGGTGGGCACTGTCCCACATGCGCTGCATCACGCTTTCTTGCATGCTTGGTCACCCTCGGTAAGGGGACACCACCGGCAAGGATACCGACTGGCTTGCTAAGTCATGTAAGCGACTTCGACAAAGCCACCAAGAATCCTGCAGATAGTCCGGGCACCAGCCCGAATGCCCCTGCTGGTCGTCATATTTTTCGTGTTAGGCCGTCGGCGGCTAGACCGGCGTCCTGGCTATACTGCAACACCGACATGAAGTCGGTGTTGCAGGCGTTGCGGGTCAAGCTAAAGAGCTATGGATCAAGTACCGCTCTGCAGCAGCATGTTGCGTACGTGACCGATTGCCTTGGTCGGGTTCAACCCTTTGGGGCAAACGTTCACGCAGTTCATGATGCCGCGGCAGCGGAACACACTGAATGGATCATCCAAAGACGCCAATCGTTCCGCGGTCTTGGTATCTCGGCTGTCCGCCAGGAAGCGATAGGCTTGCAACAGCGCGGCCGGGCCCAGGAACTTGTCCGGATTCCACCAGAAAGACGGGCAGCTGGTCGAGCAGCATGCGCACAGGATGCACTCGTACAGGCCATCCAGCTTCTCGCGTTCAACCGGCGACTGCAGGCGCTCGATAGCCGGCGCCGGCGTGTCGTTCTGCAGGAACGGCTGCACCTTCTCGTACTGCTTGTAGAAGATGCTCATATCGACGACCAGGTCACGAATGACCGGCAGGCCGGGCAGCGGGCGAATCACCAGCTTATTGCCTTTGACCACGCCCGAGATCGGCGTGATGCAGGCCAAGCCGTTCTTGCCGCTGATGTTCATGCCATCGGAACCGCAGACGCCTTCACGGCAGGAACGGCGGTAGGAGAAGCCTTCGTCCTGTTCCTTGATGAGGGCCAGTACGTCGAGCACCATCAGGTCCTTGCCGTCGATTTCGACGTCGAAGTCCTGCATGAACGGCGCCTTGTCGACTTCCGGGTTGTAGCGATAAACGCTGACTTTCAAGCTTTTGCCAAGAGACATGGTAGCCACCCTTAATAAGTACGAACTTTGGGTTCAAATGCCGGGACCGTCTTCGGCGAGAAGTTGACGTCACGCTTGGTCACGCGCTTCTCACCCGGGAAGTACAGGCTGTGGCACAACCAGTTGGTATCGTCACGGTCCTCGTAGTCTTCACGGGCATGCGCGCCGCGGGACTCGGTACGGGTATCCGCTGCGATAGCAGTGGCTTCGGCGACTTCCAGCAGGTTCTGCAACTCCAGCGCTTCGATGCGCGCGGTGTTGAAGGCCTGGCTCTTGTCAGCAATCTTGACGTTGGCGATACGCTCACGCAGATCGGCCAGCTGGGTGATGCCCTTCTTCATGTACTCGCCGGTACGGAACACGCCGAAGTAGTTCTGCATGCACTGCTGCAGTTCTTTACGCAGCGGCGCGACTTCTTCACCGGTGCTGCGTTCGTTGACGCCCGACAGGCGCTTGAGCGACAGCTCGATATCGGTCTCGCTGGCACCGCGGACTTCCACGCCTTCTTTCAGCGCTTTTTCCAGGTGCAGACCAGCGGCGCGGCCGAACACAACCAGGTCGAGCAGCGAGTTGCCACCCAGACGGTTGGCGCCGTGTACCGATACGCAAGCCACTTCGCCCACGGCGAACAGGCCTTCGATGATGCGATCAACGCCGTTGGCGTCCTGGGTGATGGCCTGACCATGAATGTTGGTGGCAACGCCGCCCATCATGTAGTGGCAGGTTGGGATCACTGGAACAGGCGCGACAACCGGGTCAACGTGAGCGAAGGTCTTGGACAGTTCGCAGATGCCAGGCAGGCGGCTGTGCAGCACTTCCTCACCCAGGTGATCGAGCTTCAGCAGTACGTGGTCCTTGTCAGGGCCACAACCGTTGCCGGCAATGACTTCCTTGACCATGGAACGGGCCACTACGTCGCGACCGGCAAGGTCTTTGGCGTTGGGCGCATAACGCTCCATGAAACGCTCGCCATGGGCGTTGATCAGGTAACCACCCTCACCACGGCAGCCTTCGGTGACCAGTACACCCGCGCCGGCGATACCGGTTGGGTGGAACTGCCACATCTCGATGTCCTGCACCGGCACGCCAGCACGCAGCGCCATGCCGATACCGTCACCGGTATTGATCAATGCGTTGGTGGTCGAGGCGTAGATACGGCCTGCACCGCCAGTAGCCAGAACCACGGCTTTCGAACGGATGTAGACGGTTTCGCCGGTTTCGATGCAGATGGCGATGACGCCGACGATGGCGCCGTCCTGGTTCTTGACCAGATCGACCGCGTACCACTCGTTGAGGAACGAGGTGCCAGCCTTCAGGTTGGCCTGGTACAGGGTGTGCAGCAGGGCATGACCGGTACGGTCGGCAGCGGCGCAGGTACGCGCAGCCTGAGTCGGGTTATCCGGGCCTTTGGACTGGCCACCGAACGGACGCTGATAGATGCGGCCCTGCTCGGTACGGGAGAACGGCAGGCCCATGTGCTCGAGTTCGAACACCGCTTCCGGGCCGACGGAACACATGTATTCGATCGCGTCCTGGTCACCGATATAGTCGGAGCCCTTGACGGTGTCGTACATGTGCCAGCGCCAATCGTCGTTCGGGTCGTTCGACGCGATGGCGCAGGTGATACCACCCTGGGCCGAAACGGTGTGCGAACGGGTCGGGAAGACCTTGGTGACCACTGCGGTCTTGTGACCGCCTTGCGCCAGCTGCAATGCAGCGCGCATACCGGCACCGCCACCACCGACGATGATGGCGTCATAGGAAAGAGTACGAATGCTAGTCATGAATCAGAAACCCCAAAGAATCAGCACGCCCCAGACGAAGAACACGAACATGGCAATGCCACACGCGGCCTGGAACAGAAAACGCACAACAGTGGCCCACTTGCCCAGCGCGGTCGGCGTCAGGTAGTCAGTGGAGATCGTCCACATGCCAACCCAAGCATGAGCGCCCAGCGCGACGAGGGTCAGCAAACTGAAGATGCGCATTGCATTATTGGAGAACAGACCATGCCATTCGGCGTAGCCCATGCCCGGATTCAGGAGGATATAGCCCAACAGAAACAGGACATAAGCCGCGAGAACGACTGCAGAAACGCGCTGTGCCATCCAGTCATAGAGGCCCGAACGCGACAAATTAGTGACATTAGTTACCATATCCACACCCCCAGCAGCACAATCACGATCGCCGACACGACGAGTACGATTTTGGAACCCAGCTTGCCGCCTTCCAGCGTCTCACCGACTCCAGCATCCATGATCAAGTGGCGCACACCGGCCACCAGGTGGTACAGCAGAGCGGACAAAAGTCCCCAGATCACGAACTTGGCCAGCGGGCTGGTCAAGCATTCTTTCACCTGAGCGAAGCCTTCTTCCGATGACAGCGATTTGTCGAGCCCGAACAGCAGCACGGCAATGCCGAGGAAAAGGATGACACCCGATATACGGTGAAGAATGGACGTGTAAGCAGTGACTGGGAGTTTTATCGTCCGAAGGTCTAAGTTTACAGGTCGTTGGCTATTCACGGCTTTATTATCACACTGAGAGCCCCAGCTATCAGGGCTGAGTTGTCGGGAAGCGCACTGGTCAGGTACCCATCACCCAAGAAGTGACAACTACCAGAATCCGGGCTTAAAGCCCTTGGCAGTCGGGCGCAGAGTATAGACAGTTAGGTCGCTAATGACAACGCGGACACCTCGACCTTCTACCGATTGCACCATCCCCAAAAATGGCGTAAAAGGCCGCGCCGTTTTGTCGCAGGTAGCGCACTCAAACCCTTCTATTGCCTGGGTTTTCGCAAATTGACTTTCAGATTCATAACACTATAGTGGTGCGGGCCCTGCGTGGGGGGCCGACTGATGATTCCAAGCATAACTAGGAGGCCACACATGGCTGACAAAAAAGCGCAGTTGATCATCGAGGGCGCAGCCCCCGTCGAGCTGCCCGTTTTATCCGGCACCGTTGGCCCAGATGTGATCGACGTGCGGAGCCTGACTGCCACGGGCAACTTCACTTTCGACCCCGGTTTCATGTCGACCGCATCGTGCGAGTCGAAGATCACCTACATTGATGGTGACAAAGGCATCCTGCTGCACCGCGGCTATCCCATCGAACAGTTGGCTGAAAAAGCCGACTACCTGGATACCTGCTACCTGCTGCTCAACGGCGAACTGCCGGACGAAGAGCAGAAAGCGGCCTTTGTCAGCACCATCAAGAACCACACCATGGTTCACGAACAACTGAAGACTTTCTTCAACGGCTTCCGTCGTGACGCCCACCCGATGGCCGTCATGTGTGGTGTGGTTGGCGCCCTCTCCGCCTTCTACCACGACTCCCTGGACATCAAGAACCCGCAGCACCGCGACATTTCCGCGATGCGCCTGGTCGCCAAGATGCCGACCATCGCAGCCATGGTGTACAAGTACTCCAAAGGCGAGCCGATGATGTACCCGCGTAACGACCTGAGTTACGCGGAAAACTTCCTGCACATGATGTTCAACACGCCGTGCGAGACCAAGCCGATCAGCCCGGTGCTGGCCAAGGCGATGGATCGGATCTTCATCCTCCACGCCGATCACGAGCAGAACGCTTCCACTTCTACCGTGCGTCTGGCCGGCTCCTCGGGCGCCAACCCGTTCGCCTGTATCGCTGCCGGTATCGCTGCGCTCTGGGGCCCGGCCCACGGCGGCGCCAACGAAGCCGTTCTGGCCATGCTGGATGAGATTGGCGACGTGTCGAACATCGACAAGTTCATCGCCAAGGCCAAGGACAAAGACGACCCGTTCAAGCTCATGGGCTTCGGGCATCGCGTCTACAAGAACTTCGACCCACGCGCCCAGGTCATGAAGCAGACCTGCGACGAAGTACTGGCTGAGCTGGGCATCAATGACCCGCAGCTGGAATTGGCGATGAAGCTCGACGAAATCGCCCGTAACGATCCTTACTTCAAGGAACGCAACCTGTACCCGAACGTCGACTTCTACTCGGGGATCATCCTCAAGGCGATCGGTATTCCGACCAGCATGTTCACCGTGATCTTTGCCCTGGCGCGCACCGTCGGCTGGATCTCGCACTGGAAGGAAATGCTCTCCAGCCCGTACAAGATTGGCCGTCCGCGCCAGCTGTACACCGGCCCGACCAAGCGCGACATCAAGTAATTCGCTTGCGTTGAATCCGCTGTGACAAGAAAGCCCATATCCACGGATATGGGCTTTTTCATTTCTACTCCCACCGATCAGGCCTTATCATGACGCCCTGTTTATGTAGCCGGGCCGTTCATGAAATTCGCCATTGCCCTGTTTTCTTCGCCCTCCGCGCCCTCCTCCCGCCGCGCCCTGCGCTTCGCCGAAGCGGCGCTGGACGGGGGCCACGACATTGTGCGCCTGTTCTTCTATGGCGACGGTGTGCACAGTGCCTCGGGCAATGTCGTCAGCCCCCAGGATGAAACCGACGTCGCCCGCCAGTGGCGTGAATTGATCAGTACCCGGCAGCTCGATGGCGTGGTGTGTATTGCCGCAGCCCTGCGCCGGGGCGTGCTCGACGAGGCAGAGGCGCTGCGTTATCAACGCCAGGCAGCCAACCTACCGGCGCCTTGGGTGCTTTCTGGGCTCGGACAACTGCACGAGGCGGCGCAACTGGCTGATCGCCTGATTTGTTTTGGAGGCGACTGAATGAGCCGTTCGCTGCTGATCATCAGCCGCCAGGCGCCATGGAGCGGCCCCACCGCCCGCGAAACGCTGGATATCGCCCTGGCTGGCGGCGCCTTCGATCTACCCATCGCCATGCTGTTTCTCGACGACGGCGTGCTGCAACTGGCGCCCGGCCAGAAGCCGCAAAACGTGCAGCAGAAAGACCTCACCGCCAACCTGCAGGCACTCCCAATGTTCGGCGTCGAATCGCTATATGCGTGTTCCCTGAGCCTGCAGCAACGCGGCTTGACCGATACCTCGCTGGCCGTCGAGCACCTCGATGATGCCGGCCTGCGTGATCTCATCAGCCGCTACGACCAGGTGATTACCTTCTGATGACAACCCTGCACGTTATTTCCAGCTCCCCCTTCAGCGACAACCGGCTGAGCAGCTGCCTGCGTCTGCTGGGCCACGGTGATGGCCTGCTGCTCTGCGGCGACGGCACTTATGCGGCCCAGCCCGGCACCTCGCATGCCGAAGCGTTGCGCGCCCTGGGTGAAGGTATAGCTCTGTTCGCCCTCGACGAAGACCTCGAGGCCCGTGGCTTGCCATCTGCCGATTGGCTGCAGCAGATTGACTATCCAGGCTTCGTAGCCCTCGCCGTGCGTTTCGATAAGGTCAACAGCTGGCTATGAGCACTCTGATCGTCCAAGACCGCGCCATCGAACTGGACAAGGATGGCTACCTGCTCGATCTGCAGGATTGGTCCGAAGATGTCGCCGCTGCTCTGGCCGAGCACGAAGGCTTGCTGCTGAGCGACGAACACTGGGAAATCCTCATGCTGCTGCGCGCCTTTCACGACGAATTCCAGCTATCGCCAGCCAACCGCCCGCTGATCAAATACGCAGCGCTCAAACTCGGCCCTGAAAAGGGCAACAGCCTGCATCTCAACCGCCTGTTCAATGGCACTCCTGCCAAACTCGCCGCCAAGCTGGCGGGTCTGCCCAAACCGACGAATTGCCTATGAACCTGATCACCCCAGCGGAGCACCCGTTCGCCGCCATCGTGCGCATTCTCGGCAAAGGCAAGCGCGGCGCGCGCAACCTGACCCGTGAGGAGGCCCGCGAGGCGATGGGCATGATCCTCGACGACCAGGTCGAGGATACCCAGCTAGGCGCCTTTCTGATGCTCTTGCGGCACAAGGAAGAAAGCGCCGAGGAAATGGCCGGTTTCACCGAAGCGGTTCGCGCACGCCTGGCTGCGCCGGGCATTGCCGTCGACTTCGATTGGCCCACCTATGCTGGCAAGAAACGCCATCTGCCGTGGTTCCTCCTGGCAGCCAAAGCGCTGGCCAATAGCGGCCTGCGTATCTTCATGCATGGCGGCGGCGCTCACACCGCCGCACGCCTGTACAGCGAGCAATTGCTGGAGGAGCTGGAGATTCCCCTCTGCCGCAGTTGGGATGACGTCACACGCAGCCTCGATCAGCAAAATCTGGCGTTTATGCCGCTGGGTGACTGGATGCCGCCGCTGCAGCGCATGATCGACCTGCGCAACGTGCTGGGCCTGCGTTCGCCGATCCATTCTCTGGCGCGCATCCTTAACCCGCTGGCGGCGCGCTGCGGCCTGCAG
>Ga0265797_10010670_pt1 | contig 11659 bp, 13 predicted proteins | sample P2T30metagenome_FD_192433 | JGI IMG/M metagenome (GOLD analysis project Ga0265797, IMG submission 192433) | Plant litter microbial communities from East Loma Ridge, Irvine, California - P2 T30 | ecosystem: Environmental > Terrestrial > Plant litter > Unclassified | place: USA: California... | reverse complement strand
GCCCGCCCCCGGCCGATAGTGGTCCTCGAGCAGCTCAGGACGAGCACTCACGCCCGCCCCACGGACGGCGGCGGGCCGACACAGACCTAGGACGGGCCGATGATCGTCGTCACGCGACTGAACGACAGCACCTTCGCTGTCAACCCCGACCTCGTGGAGCGCATCCACGAGTCGCCCGACACCACGCTGGTCATGGTCGACGGGGCGAAGTACATCGTCACCGAGTCCATGGCCGAGGTCATCGACATGATCGCCCGCTACCGGGCCCGCATCGTGTCGCTCGCCTACGACGACGCCCCCGCGCTCGTGCCGGCCGGCGGTCGCGCCGCCGCCGGCGCCGGCCGCACCGGCGCGCACCACACGGGCACGCACCACACCGGTCCCGTCGCGCTCGGCCCCGTCGCGCTCGACCCCGTGCAGCTCCGACCCGTCGGGAGGAGCTGACCATGGATCCGGCGACGATCATCGGCATCCTCCTCGCGTTCGGTGCCCTCTTCGGCATGATCAAGCTCGAGGGCGTCCACCTCACCGGGCTGCTCCTGCCCGCCCCGATCCTGCTCGTCTTCGGCGCCACCATCGCGGTGGGCATCGCCGGCACGACGATCAAGGACGCCCTGACCTCGTTCAAGCTCATCGGCCGCGCGTTCACCGGCAAGGTGGTGCCCCCGCAGAGCGTCATCGACGACGTCGTCGGCCTGGCCGAGAAGGCGCGCAGCGAGGGCCTGCTCTCGCTCGAGGCCGAGGCGGAGCGCCTGGGCGACCCGTTCCTCGCCGGCGCCCTGCAGAACATCGCCGACGGCACCGACGGAGAAGAGCTGCGGATCCTCCTCGAGGACGAGATGGAGTCGCGCCTCGCGGCCGACCGCATGGCCAGCAAGTTCTTCATGGGGCTCGGCGGCTACGCGCCCACCGTCGGCATCATCGGCACCGTCGTGAGCCTCACGCACGTGCTCGAGAACCTCGCCCAGCCCGACGAGCTCGGCCACATGATCGCCGCGGCGTTCGTGGCGACGCTGTGGGGCCTCCTGACGGCGAACTTCCTCTGGCTGCCCATCGGCGCCCGGCTGCGCAAGCTCGCCGACCTCGACGAGGCGCGCATGACGCTGCTGCTCGAGGGCGTGCTGGCCGTCCAGGCGGGCAGCTCGCCGCGACTCCTGGGCGAGCGCCTCAAGGCGATGGTGCCGACGCACACGCTCAAGGGCGGCGCCGAGGCCACCGCGAAGCGCGAGCAGGGCGTCTCCGCGTGAGCGCCGCCCGGTCGCGCCGACGAGGCGGGGGGCACGACGCCGACGAGCACCCCGACGAGCGCTGGATGGCGTCGTACATGGACATGATCACGGTCCTCATGTGCATGTTCATCGTGCTCTACGCCATGTCGACGGTCGACCAGGACAAGTACATCGCGCTCCGCAACTCCCTCGCGACGGGCTTCGGCCAGACCGAGGTCGGCGCCGTCGACACCGCCTCGGGCACGGTCGTGCCGCTCGACGAGGTCACCGACGAGGGCGAGGGCTACGCCGTCGGCGACGAGGACGCCACGAGCGCCAGCGCGACGACCGGTTCCGAGGGCACCGCGGAGGACCTCGCCCGCGCCGAGCTCGACGACCTCACCGCGATCAAGGACGCCATCGCCACGAACCTGGCGAGCTCGGGGCTGGCCTCCGACGTGGAGTTCGCCGTCGACGCGCGCGGCCTCACGGTCCGCCTGGTCGGCAGCGAGACCTTCTTCGGCTCGAACAGCGCCGACCTCAGCGACGAGGCCCGCCGCGTGATGGACGCCGTGTCGCCGGTGCTGCGCGGTGCCGGCCACGACGTGTCGGTCGAGGGGCACGCCGACCAGCGCACGTCGGTCGCGCCGTTCGCGACGAACTGGGAGCTCTCGAGCGCCCGGGCCACCCAGGTGCTCCGCGACCTCGTCGAGCGCGGCCAGCTCGACGGCGCGCACGTGCAGGCGGTCGGCTTCGGCTCGTCGCGGCCCGTGGTGAAGGGCGGGAGCGACGCCGACCTGGCGACGAACCGCCGCGTCGACATCGTCGTCCTGTCGAACCAGTCCGACACGGTGAGCGCCCTGCTCCCCGAGCTGCAGGCCGCGGTCACGGGCGCAGGAGGCACGGTGCCCGCGGGCGACGCCGGCGCGGTCGCCGACGCGGCCGGCGCGGGCACCTCCGGCACCGAGACGGTGGCCGGCGGAGCCCCCGCCGAGACGGCGGACGCCGAGAAGGCCTCGCCCGACGAGGGGTCCGGGGACGACCACGAGGGGGCCCAGTCCGGGGGTCACTGACCATCGCTCGCTAACGGGGGAGCGCGACGGGCCGACAGTGGCCGTCGTGACCCTCCTCGACCGTGCCCGCCCGGGTGCCGTGCCCCTGACGTCCTCGGGCACGTCGGCGACCCCGGAGCGCGTGGTCGAGCCCTACGACTTCCGTCGCCCGACGACGCTGGCCCGCGAGCACGCCCGCGTGCTCGAGGTCGCCTTCGACACCTTCGCGCGCCAGTGGGGCACCCAGCTCACGGCGAAGCTGCGCGTGCGGTCCGAGGTCACCTCGCACCAGGTGCAGATGATGACGTACGACGAGTACGCCTCGTCGCTCCCGGCCACGACGGCCATGGTCCTCTGCCCGCTCGCGGGCATGACGGCGAAGGCCGTCGTGCAGTTCCCCACCTGGGCCGCGTTCGTCTGGGTGAGCCACATGCTCGGCGCCTCGAAGGTCGGGTCGCTGCCCGACCGCACCTTCACCCCCGTCGAGGAGGCCCTGGTCCGCAGCATCGTCGAGGACGCCCTCGACGACCTCAGCTACTCGTTCGGCTCGCTCCTCGTCGACGAGGTGACCGTCGGCGGCTTCCAGTACGACTCCCAGTTCGCCCAGGTGGCCGCCAAGAGCGACTCGATGATCGTCGCGACGATCAAGATCGGCGTCGGCAACCGCGTCGCCTCGGGCACGATGGCGATCCCCGCCCGCGCCCTCCTGCCCCAGCTCGGCGACGACGACGCGTCCCGGACGACGCTCTCGCCGCGCGAGCTCGTGCACCAGCAGCTCGCCGCGGTGCCCGTCGACGTGGCCCTCCGGATCACGCCCGCCACCGTGCGCCCGGCCGACGTCCTCGGCCTGGCCGTGGGCGACCTCCTGCCGTTGCCGCACCCGCAGCACCGCCCCCTCGAGATCACGGTCGACGGCGTGCCCGTCGGCTCCGCCGCCGTCGGCGCGAACGGCTCCCGCCTCGCGGGCGTCGTCGTCTCCGTCACGACCGACCCCCGCGAAGGAACAGCATGACCGCGTCGACCACCACCCTGCACACGGCGGCCGCCGACGCGTTCGTCGCGACCGTGCCCAGCGCCGCGCTCCTGCGCGCCGTGCCGCTCGACTCCGCCGCGGCGGCCGGGCTCGCCGGCCCCGACGGCGCCATCGTCACCTCCTTCGTCGGCGGCGTCTCGGTCGACACCGCCCTCGTGCTCGACGACCTCTCGCAGCTCACGGCCGCGGGCGGCACCGTCTCGCCCTCGGTCTCGGTGCTCGACGTGCTCCGCCCGGCCCTCGAGGCGGCGACCGCCGTCTTCGGCACGGGCGTCCTCGGCGACAGCCGCATCGAGGCCGTCGACGCGCTGCTGCTCGACCCCGCCACCACGGTCTTCGAGCTCGTCGGACCGAGCCGCACCGAGGGCTGGTTCGCCGTCCGCCTGCGCGAGGACGGCACGGTCGCCGGACTCGGCACCAGCGGCGACGGTGCGGTCGCGACGACGGTCCTGCCGATGGTCGGCAACCTCGGCCGCATCAACGCCGTCGAGATGGCCCTCACCGTCGAGATCGGCCGCACCCGCATGTCGGTGCGCGACGTCCTCGGCCTCGAGCCCGGCGCCGTCGTCGAGCTCGACCGCTCGGCCGGCGCCCCCGCCGACGTGCTGCTCAACGGCCGCGTCATCGCGCACGGCGAGGTCGTCGTCGTCGACCAGGACTACGCGGTGCGCATCACGAAGATCCTCGACGTCGCCGACGGGATCTGACCCGTGGAGACCGTCGTCCTCGCGCTGCGCGTCGCCCTCTCGCTGGGCGTCGTGCTGGCCCTGCTCTGGGTGCTGCAGAAGCGCGTCGCCCGCGGGCGGGGCGGCCTGCTGGGCACCCGTCGCGAGAGCACGGTCACCGTCGTCGCCCGTCAGGGCGTCGGCGCCAAGGCCAGCGTCGTCGTCGTCGACGTCGAGGGCGAGCGGCTCGTGCTCGGGGTCACCGAGGCCAGCATCTCGGTGCTCGCCGCGGCCGAGGCCCCGCAGCCCGTCGAGGAGCCCTCGCTGGCGCCGGTCGCCCGGCTCGTCCCCGCCGAGCCGTACGACGACCCCTTCGCGCAGGTGCTCGCCCGGCAGGCCGCCACCGGCGCCGCGCCCGCCGCCGCCCTCACCGCCACGCCCGCTGCGACGCCCACCGCCGCACCGACCACGACCTCGCCCGTGACCCCGGGCGCCCCCGCCCTCGACGCCCTCCCGCTGCGCCCGCGCGGCGCGGCCCGCAGCGCCGCCGTCCGCCGGGGCCCGGCGCGCGAGGTCCGTCGCGACGTCGACCTCCGCGAGCGCGGCCGTGCGGCGCGGGCCCTCGACGGCTCGATCCTCTCGCCCGCGACCTGGCGGCAGGCCGCCGCGGTGCTCCGCTCGCGGCGCGCCGGATGAGCCGCGTCGCCCTCACCGGCAGCCTCCGCACCGCGTCGCCGGTGCTGCCGGTGGCCCTCCGTCGCGGACGCGCGCCGCGCCTCCTGGCGACGCTGCTGCTGCTCGCGGTGACGGTCGCGGCCCTGCTGCTGCTCACCGGCACGGGCGCCGACGCCGCCCCCGTCGAGCCGACGGCCCCCACGGCACCGGCCGACCCGACCGGAGGCACGGGCCAGGGCACCGAGGCGCCCACCGGCACCGGCACCGGGGGCGACTCCTCCGACCTCACCGGCGACGGCACGACCACCGGCGGCGTCGACATCGACATCGACGGGCCCGACGGTGCCCCCTCGGCGGCGATCGTCACGCTGCTCGGCATCACGCTGCTCAGCGTCGCGCCGGCGCTGCTGCTCATGATGACGTCGTTCACCAAGATCTTCGTCGTGCTCGCGATGACGCGGAACGCCCTCGCCCTGCCGTCGATCCCGCCGAACCAGGTGCTCGCCGGGCTGGCGCTGTTCCTCAGCCTCTTCGTGATGGCGCCCATCATCACGAGCATCAACGCCGACGCCGTGCAGCCCTACCTCGACGGGCAGCTCGACTTCCAGCAGGCGGTCGACGCCGGCTCGGCGCCGCTGCGACAGTTCATGCTCGCGCACACGCGCGAGGAGGACATCGCCCTCATGACCCGTGCGGCCGACCGCCCCAACCCCGGCGACGCGTCGCAGGTGCCGATGACGACGCTCATCCCGTCGTTCATGATCAGCGAGCTGCGCGCCGCCTTCATCATCGGGTTCGTCGTCTTCATCCCGTTCCTCGTCATCGACCTCGTCGTCAGCGCCGCGCTGATGTCGATGGGCATGATGATGCTGCCGCCGGTGATGATCTCGCTGCCGTTCAAGATCCTGCTCTTCGTGCTGGTCGACGGCTGGGGCCTCATCATCACGTCGCTCATCGAGAGCTACCGGGTGGGTGCCTGATGGACTCCGCCGCCGTCCTCGACCTGTCGATGCAGGCCCTCGTCGTCACCGGCAAGGTCGCCGCCCCCGTGCTCATCACCTCGCTGGTGGTCGGCTTCGCGATCTCGCTGCTGCAGTCGATCACCCAGATCCAGGAGGTCACGCTCTCGTTCGTGCCCAAGGCCGTCGCCGTCGCGATCGCGCTCGTCGTCTGCGGGCACTGGATGATCGCCGAGATGGTGACGTTCACGCACGTGGCCTTCGACCGCATCCCGCAGATGCTCAGCGGTGGCTGAGGCGCGCGCCGTGCAGTTCTCGGTGGACCAGTCCTGGCTCGAGGCCGTCATGCTCGCGGGGGTGCGCATGGTCGCGTTCCTCGTGATCGCCCCGCCCTTCTCGTACCGGGCGTTCCCGGCGCGCGTGAAGGCGATGCTCGGGGTGGGCCTCGCGCTCGCGGTGGCGCCCCGGGTCGCCGACGGCTACGAGTCGCTCGCGACGGGCCCCTTCGTCGTCGCGCTCGTGCTCGAGCTGCTCGTCGGGGCGCTGCTGGGGTTCCTCGTGCTCGTGGTCTTCTCGGCCGTCCAGTCGGCGGGCAGCCTCATCGACCTCTTCGGCGGGTTCACGCTCGCGCAGGCCTTCGACCCGCAGTCGATGGTCAACGGGGCGCAGTTCACGCGGCTGTTCCAGATGACGGCGCTCGCGCTCCTCTTCGCGACGGGCGGCCACCAGCTCATCATCGGGGGCCTCACGCGCTCGTTCGACGCGTTCCCGCTGGGCCTCGGCATGGACCTCGCGCACCCGATCGAGGTGCTCACGACGCTCGTGAGCCAGATGTTCCTCGCGACGGTGCAGATCGCCGGGCCGCTCTGCGTCGTGCTGTTCCTCGCCGACGTGGGCCTGGGACTCCTGACCCGCGTCGCGCCCGCCCTCAACGCCTACGCGATGGGCTTCCCGCTCAAGATCCTCATGACGGTGATGCTCGCCGGCGGCACGCTGCTGGCCCTGCCGGGGGTCGTCACGTCCCTCACCGGCGACGCCGCCGACGCCCTGCTGGGGGTGAGGTGACCCGTGTCCGACAGTGGTGAGCGCACCGAGGCGGCGACCGACAAGCGCATGAAGGAGGTCCGCTCCAAGGGCCAGCTCTCGCGCTCGCAGGACCTCAGCGCCTGGATCGGCGTGGGCGCGGCCGCCCTCATGGCGCCGACGACGATCGAGCGCGCCTCCGCGGCGGGCACCGACCAGCTGTTCTCGCTGTCGGCGCTGGTCCGCCGGCCCGACGCCGAGGCCGCCGTGCAGGCGCTCGTCGACGGCGCGGCGTCGATGGCCGTGACCCTCGGGCCGCTGTTCGCCGTGACCGGGGTGGCGGTGCTCGCGACGGCCGTCGCGCAGGGCGGCGTGCACGTCAAGCGCATGACCGGCAACTACGAGCAGTTCGACCTGGTCAAGGGCCTCGGGCGCGTCTTCGGCGGCCAGGCGCTGTGGAACGGTGCCAAGTCGCTGCTCAAGACCGCGGTCGTGGGGCTCGTCCTCGTGGCGGCGGTGCAGGGGCTCATGCCGTTGCTGCTCAGCGGCGGCGGGCTGAGCGTCTCCGCGCTCCTGGCCGAGGCCTCGGGCGGCGTCGTCGTGCTGCTGCAGGCCGCGGTGGCGGCAGGCCTGCTGCTCGCCGTCGCCGACGTCTTCGTCGTGCAGCGCCGCAACCGCAAGCGCACCCGCATGACCAAGAAAGAGGTGCGCGACGAGCACAAGAGCAGCGAGGGCGACCCGATGGTCAAGGGCCAGCGCCGCAACCGGCAGCTCGCCATGAGCCAGGGGCGCATGATGGGCGCGGTCGCCGACGCCGACGTCGTGCTCGTCAACCCCACCGACTACGCGGTCGCGATCGCCTACGAGCCGGGCCGTTCGGCGCCCCGCGTCGTCGCCAAGGGCGCCGGGGTGGTCGCGGCCCGCATCCGCGAGCGCGCGCAGGAGTCCCGGGTCCCCCTGGTCACGGACGTCCCCCTGGCCCGCGCCCTCCACGCCTCCTGCGGCCTGGGCGAGGAGATCCCCGTCGAGCTCTACACGCCCGTCGCGCGCGTGCTCACCTTCGTCATGGCGCTGCAGGCCCGGGGGGCCGCCGCCGGCACGCACGTGCCGCCGCGGACCACCACCGCCGACGAGGTCGCGGGCGTCCTGGCGCCCGGCTCTCTCGCCGCCGACGCCGTGCCGCAACGCCTGAGGCCGCCCCGGCCCGCCCCGGCCGCGTCGCCGTCCCCCGCCCGTCCTCCCGCCCGTCCCGCAGCCTCCGGAGCCCCGTGATGAAGAACCTGCCCAAGCTCGCCGTGCCGATCGGCATCGTCGGCATCGTCATGCTGCTCGTCGTGCCGGTCCCGTCGTGGCTGCTCGACGTGCTCATCATCGTCAACATCCTGCTGGCGCTGGTGATCCTGCTCACGACGCTGTTCGTGCGGAAGCCCCTCGACTTCTCGGTGTTCCCGTCGCTGCTGCTCGTCGCGACGCTGTTCCGCCTCGGCCTCAACGTGGCCTCGACGCGCCTCGTGCTCGGCGAGGGCTTCGCCGGCCACGTCATCGAGGCGTTCGGGCAGGTCGCGGTCGGCGGGTCGATCATCATCGGCTCGGTGATCTTCCTCATCCTCGTCGTCATCCAGTTCGTGGTCGTGACGAAGGGCGCCGAGCGCGTGGCCGAGGTGGGCGCGCGCTTCACCCTCGACGCCATGCCGGGCAAGCAGATGGCCATCGACGCCGACCTCAACGCCGGGCTCATCACCGACGAGCAGGCGAAGGAGCGCCGCGCGTCGGTGAGCGCCGAGGCCGACTTCTACGGCGCGATGGACGGCGCCTCGAAGTTCGTCAAGGGCGACGCCATCGCCGGCATCATCATCATCATCATCAACCTCGTCGGCGGCATCGCCATGGGCGTGCTGCAGCGCGGGCTCGAGGTCGGCGAGGCGCTGAGCACGTACGGCCTGCTCACCATCGGCGACGGCCTCGTCACGCAGATGCCCGCGCTGCTCATGGCCGTCTCGACCGGCATGATCGTGACCCGCTCGAACGCGGAGTCCGACATGGGCACCTCGGCGACCGAGCAGCTCTCGCAGTCGCGCACCGCGATCGTCATCGCGGGCGTCGCCGCCGTCGCGATGGCGTTCATCCCGGGCATGCCCATCGTGCCGTTCCTCGTCGTGGGGGCGGGCCTCCTGGTCATCGGGCAGCGCATCGGGGCGAAGGCGAAGCGCGAGGCCGCCGAGGCCGAGGCCCGCGCGGCGCAGGAGGCGATCGTGCCGTCGACCGACAGCACCGACGACCTGCTCGAGCAGATGCGCGTGCACGCCCTCGAGGTGCTGCTCGCCCCCGACCTCGTCGACATGGTCACCGGCGCGAGCGACGACCTGCTCGGTCGGGTCCGGGCGCTGCGCCGCAAGGTCGCCGTCGAGCTCGGGGTCGTCGTGCCGCCGGTGCGCACGCGCGACAGCGTCGAGCTGCCGCCGTCGTCGTACTCGATCCGCATCGCGGGCGTCGAGGCGGGCCGCGGCCAGGCGCCGCCCCGCTCGGTGCTGGCGCTCGGCGACCAGCTCGACGCCCTGCCGGGCACCGCCACCGTCGAGCCGGTCTTCGGCCTCGCCGGCAAGTGGGTCCCCACCGAGCTGCGGCACACCGCCGAGATGACCGGGGCGACGGTCGTCGACCGGGTCTCGGTGCTCGTCACGCACCTGTCGTCGATCATCGCCGAGAACGCCGCGCGCCTGCTCACGCGAGAAGACGTGAAGGTGCTCACCGAGGGCGTCAAGCAGCTCAACCCGGCCGCGGTCGACGAGCTCGTGCCGAACCTGCTCTCGCTCGCCGAGCTGCAGCGCGTGCTGCAGGGGCTGCTCGCCGAGCAGGTCGCCATCAACGACCTGGGCCGCATCTGCGAGGGCCTCACGCTGCGCGCCAAGGCGTCGACCGACCCCGAGGGCCTGGTCGAGGCCGCCCGCGCCGCGCTGGGCCCGGCGGTCGCCGCCAAGCACCTCGACGGTGGCGTGCTGCGCGTCATCATGCTCGACCCGGGCCTCGAGCAGACCATGCTCGAGGGGCTGCGGCCGAGCGACCAGGGCACGCAGATCCTGCTCGACGGCCACCGCGTCGAGCAGGTGCTCGGCTCGCTGCGCGACGCGGTCGCCGCCGTCGAGGCCCAGGGCCTCGCCGCGGTGCTCGTCTGCGCCCCCGCCCTCCGTCCCGCGATCCGGCGCCTGGTGTCGGCGCAGCAGGGCGGCCTGCCCGTGCTGTCGTACCAGGAGGCCTCGATCGCGGGCTCCACCATCGAGACCGTGGGAGTGGTCCGTGCCGCCGACTCGCTCACTGCTTAGCGGACCGTCGCTCGACGAGCTGCGCCGCCGCGCGGTCCGTGAGCTCGGTCCCGGCGCCCGCATCGTGGGCGCCCAGAAGGTCACCGTCGGCGGCATCGCCGGCCTCTTCGCGCGCAGCCACTACGAGGTGGTCGTCGAGGTGCCCGACGAGCCCGTCGCGCGCGTCACCATCACGCCGTCGAGCCGGGCCGGCATCGCGGCGCTGCTCGCCGACGCCGAGGAGGCCGAGGTCGAGCTCCAGCGCCGCGACCTGCCCGACCTCGACGACACCCGTCGTGCCCGTCGCGCCTGGTCGGCGACGTCGGAGGGCGCCGCCGAGCCGTTCGGCGGCCCGGTCGACCTCACGCTGCCCGCCGAGCCCGTCACGCCGACCCGCCGGGCCGCGCCGCCGTCCGCGCCCGCGTCGTCCGCGCCGTCCGCGCCCGGCGCGCCCGCCTCGTCCGCCGCGCCCGGCACGCGCCGGGCAGCCCGGGCCGACCGCGACGACGCCTTCGCCTCGGTGATGGACGACCTCGCCTTCAACGGCCTCGTCCGGGGCGGCCCCCCTGCCCGCCCGGTCGCCGCCACGCCTCGCCCGGCAGGAGTCGCGCCCGCCCCCGCCCCGCCGGCCCGCGCCGACGAGGCGGTCGCCCCCGCCGCCTCCGGCCCCCTCGTCGCGCCGCCCGTCGCGCGCGCCCCCGGCGACCTCGTCGTGGTCGTCGGGCGGGCCGCGGACGCCTTCGCGGTCGCGGCGTCGATGACCTCGGCGCACGGGCTCCGGAGCGTCGACGTCGACGACCGGCGCAGCGCGATCCTCGCCCGCGCCACGGGCGTGCACGAGGGGTCGGCGGTGGTCACGGCCCTCGCCTGGTCGTCGACGACCGTCGACGTGCTCGCCGCGGTGCAGCCCGACCAGGTGTGGGTCGCCGTCGACGTCGGGCGCAAGCACGAGGACACGGCCGCCTGGGTCGACGTGGTCCGCCGCGTCGTGCCGGTCGCGGCCGCGGTCGTCGTGGGGGCCTCCGAGACCGCGACGCCGGGCACCGTGCACCTGCTCGGGCTGCCGGTCGGCCGACCGCTCGCCTGAGCCCACGGCCCGGTCCGTGCGGCGGCGGCGGGCGGGTCACTAAGCTGGCCGGATGCTGGTCCTGACGCGCAAGGTAGGGGAACGCATCCTCATCGGCGACGACATCGTCGTGACGGTGCTCGATGCCCGCGGCGACGGCGTCCGCATCGGCATCGACGCCCCCCGGGGCATCACGATCCAGCGCGAAGAGGTGGTGCGCGCGGTCACCGAGGCCAACGTCGAGGCCACCCGGGCCCCCGCCGACGCCGAGGACCGCCTCCGCGCCGCGCTCGGCGGCCTCGGCCGGCCGGCCCCTGCCGCCCCGCCCCGCGACGACCGCTGACCGCCGGCGCGCCGCACCCCGCACCCCGCACCCCGCGCTGCGCCCGTGGCGTGCACCGCACCCCGCGACGTGCACTGCACCCCGTCGCGCCGGGGTGCGCTGCTCGAGCGGGGGTGCGCTGCGCGCGGCGCGGGTGCGACGCTGACCGGGCCCGGCCGCGCCGTCAGCGCGCGCCGAACACGCTCCGGGCGGGCTCGGGCGACGGCACGGCCGTGGCGTCGGTGACGACGGGCGCGCCCGCGACGAAGTCGCGCAGCTCGCGCCCGTGCACGACCTTCGCGGGCATCGGGTCGGCCGAGCAGCGCCGCGGCATGTCGTCGGTGGGGAGCGCCGAGG
>Ga0265797_10010669_pt1 | contig 11660 bp, 8 predicted proteins | sample P2T30metagenome_FD_192433 | JGI IMG/M metagenome (GOLD analysis project Ga0265797, IMG submission 192433) | Plant litter microbial communities from East Loma Ridge, Irvine, California - P2 T30 | ecosystem: Environmental > Terrestrial > Plant litter > Unclassified | place: USA: California... | reverse complement strand
AGACCTGTATCCTTCGTGAAAGAAGTAATTGATAGAGCAATGACAGAAACAAGTTAAAGCAAATTCAAAAAATTCCGACTAAAGTCTACTTGCACAGCCGCAACAAATCAAAAGGCCATGACAAACAATTTGCATGCAAACACTCCTCGAGCTCACTCGCGAAATATCCAAGTCCAAAGCCATTACCGTTACAAGCGCCTCTGGGGCATCGCAAAGTTTTCTTCTGGGTTAATCATTGCCACCCCAGGCCAAGCCATCTGTCCAGTCATCATCATTTTTCTGCCATGTCGCTATCGCCATCTTCGTCAAAGGTGCCTTCGAATCCCTCGTCCCCTTCTATGAGATCGACCACCTGCCTCAAGGTTCTGTGCACCGCTTGTTCAGTAGTCGCCGAGGAGTTGTGACTCTTGACTTTGGCAGCCTGCACAGCCTGCTTGATAGTCTTCAGGTCGTACAGCATGTCGTCGTAGAGAGTCTCGCGCTGGTCATCATTTAGCTGGTCCTTGAACGGCAGCCTGCGATCAAACTCGGCGTTGGAGAGTTCGTTGAGCAAAGCGCCGCGCTGGTCGTTGGGAAGGATGAGATCGATGTTGTGGTCGATCGTGAGTGCTCTGGGCCAGGAGTAGTACTCGTGATGATGCTTACGCCAGTTAAAGTCAAACCCCAGGTCAACTTCCTCGTTGGAGTGGGCAATTTCGGTGGTGTTCTCGGGACCTATAGTTGCATCACTGGTTTTTTTGTGGCGGCGCTGCGGCGTGGAGCTGAACAGAGGGCTCGTGAGGACTTGAATATCCTCATCTGCATTGCTGGTAGCCTTGGGAGGCGTATTTTGATCATCAAAGTCCTTGGCACTCACTGCGTTGCCATTGAATGCACTCTTCTCGGCTGCTGTCTTGATGTTTCTTGGAGGATATGCTCCGTTGCTGGCACTTGCGCTGCTGTTTGTCTGCGACAGGGCATCACCCTTGCTGCTGGTAGGGTTCATGTTGGCATCGCGTGTGCTCGAGCTCTGCAGCGCTGGATATGACTGTTGCGCACCAGTCGAGGTCCAGGCAGGAGCCGTAGATCCATTAAACTGCTGCCAAAAAGCAGAGTGTTTCGGGGGCATCTTTGGGGGGAAGGTGCTCTCTATTGGCGCTGGTGGAACAGAGGGACTCGGGCCGGCTTTGACGCTGCTGCGCACAGTTGTTGCAACAGAACTGGATTCGTCGTCATCATCGTCTTCGACCATATTTTCTGCAAATGGTCGCCGACGAGGAGTGAAATCACGAGCAGGGAGGAGATAGGTAGAGCCCGGCTCAGACGCTGAGGACATGTAAGTTGCGCCCTTGACAGATGACGAGCGCTTGTCTTTGGGAGTAACTGCGCCTTTGTGAAGCGTAGGGTGGTTTTTCATCGCAGTGCAAAAGGTTTCAGCTTCAGTATCCAAGCCGTGGCGAAGGAGAGTCTCGTACCAGTCCTGGAACGGCAGCGTCTCCAACGTCAAGGCATCCAGTCTTGGGATGACTCGAAGCATGACACGCACAGCGTTGTCGAGTGGAATGGAATGTCCTCTATGTCTGAGACGTTTGAGCACCATCCTGCCCATGTTTCTGAAGCAAACGTTGCGCGGTACTCTCATTTTTCTCAGGTCGTAATACTCCTTGCGAAGGTGCACATCTGATTGCATACAGGAGACAAGGTCGGTATCGTTGGCGATGAGGGCAAGGTCGTCGACACCCAGGCGGTATTTTTCGTCGTCGTCGGTCTTCTGGCGCTGCTCTGTGGGGTTGCGGCGGAGCTCTTCCTCGTCTTGAACCTTCAGGTACTGCTCCGTGTACTTGAGGCATTCTCCCAGAAGCTGAAACAGATCGTTGGAGCGGATGCTTACTGCGTGTTGTAGTCCTTTGCGAGCAACCTCATCGTCAATCTCTTTTGTTGCTCTTTTCAATTCTGCAGCAACATCTCGCAGCGCATCTAGCACATGCTGTGCCCAAAGGTCACGAGGAATCTTGCTCATGAGTCTAGGGGGAAGGATCCTGTCGACTGCCCAGCGGACAAACTTTGCTCTGTACAGCCCACCTGTGTTCGCATCCCTATGATACTCGTGGACAGTTATAGTAGGCACCTCGTGAAACTTTCGGAGAGGGCCGCGGGTGGTCAAGCCGTGAAGCACTTCGAGTCCAAGCGTGCCTCTTTGAATGCTGTCCCAGGGAGCAGTTCTGTCGACAGGGAGGTCCACGCGCTGAGTGTGTAGCTCGTATACAGCCACAAGATTCTCATGTGCTTGCTGAGATTTGTTAATGCATATTTCACACCAAATGGATATGTGACTTACTCGTTCTGGAGTCAGATGACTGTTGTCACGCAACTCCGGGTATGGCCGCAGGCGGCCTGCCATCGTGGCTCTTCTTTCTGTTTCCTATTGGTCGTGATGAGTGTTGCCTTCGATTTCTGTTGGAGTTCGGCTTGCTGTAGAAGATTAGTGTCGCTTTCGGAGGATTTGCGAGTCCGCTCTCTTGTCTTTGCGTCTGTGGTGGTTGCAGGAAGAAGTCGCGTGGAAGCTGATGCCATGCGAGCTCTAGCCAGAGGTGTGCGGCAAAATGACGGCAGCGGACCGGCGGGCGGGTCGAGCGTTCCATTCACTTCGTACACTCTTGGCGACATATCACTACACCCAGTTTGGCTTGGTCTGATAGGTCAGCCGACACTAAGAAGCGCAATATCCAACATATGCGTACAAGGAGCTTCAAGGCCAGCAGAACCCGAAGATCGTTAATTCTGCGGAGCTTTGTTGAGCCCGAATTGATTTAACGTCACTGTAGGGGAGTCGAGTCAGTAGGGGATTTGGGTTACCTTCCTACGCTAGTTTCGCATTAAAACTGATTTTTTATGTAATGTTCTTTCTTTTCTCTTTATTATACCTACCTATTCTAGAGATATGCTTACTATAGCTGTAACTATGTACCATAATAGCGAATATACCTCTATTTAGAGGTATGCTTATATGTTTAATATCCTATATACTATACTTACTTCCTAGCTCTTGAATCAAACTTCCTACTCTAAATTGTATGAATTGTAGCAAATACTCTCAACTGCTAAAGAAAAGGCTCTCTTAAAGGCTATTACTCGACTTTCTAAGTCAGGTTGCCCTATTACCCTTCTATTAATAAGAGATCTTGCTAAAGAAATCTGCATTTCCTACTTCTGCTTAACCTTAACTCTGACTTCCTACCCTCTAATTAGTAAACAGTAGATCAATAGGTTCTAAAAACAATACCCTAAGCTAAAGACAGTCTACTCTTGAGGCCTAGATGCGAGTCATTTCAAAAGAGTTAGCTACCTAGTTATAAATGCCTACTTTAACACTCTTACTAACCTTTTCCTTAAGGATCCCTATCCTTCTAACATGATCTTTAATGTCAACAAGACTAGCTTTGCCCTTAGTACTACACTACCTTTAAAAGTACTTATTAAGAGAGGGGATACTATAGCGTTTAAGAAGATAAGTAGAAGACAAGAGTAGATAATAGTAATTAAGTATATTAGAGCCTTAGGAGTCGCTTTACCTCTGCTTCTTATCTTTAAGGCAAAACATACGAATACCGCGTAGATACTAGCCTCTACGCCTAAAAACTGGAGATTCTCTATGTCTAATAGCAGGTAGACGTCTGATAATCACGCATACGAGTGGTTAACTACCTTATTCGAGCCTAAAACGCGCTAAAATGACAAAAAACGAAGGCTATTACTTCTTAACAGATACGGATCTCACCTTATAGCTAGGTTTATCGCCTTCTGTATTAATAAGAATATCGATCTTATCTACTTACTACTACATACTTCGCATTTATTATAACCTCTTAATGCTAGCGTATTTAGCCCTCTAAAGCGGGCTCTATTGGTTAAGATTAAAAAGCTCTTCTGCTTAGATACTTGACATATACTACAAATTGAGTAGACAGAAACCTATATAACAGCTAGGGCTAAAGCATTTATAACTAGGAACATTGAATTGTCATTCTAGGTATCTAGTATCTACCTACTTAGCCTAATTATAATCCTCTTAACTCTCTGAATACCTACTCCTACCCCTTAGGTAACCCTACTACCTATTATGACCTTAAACAACCTAGACTGCTCTCTACTAGCTAGTTCGCTACCAGAGGGTATAGAGCTTTAGGAAGCGACTTCGCTAGTTAACTCAATTGTTTGTTCTTCTACTCTTAAGACTCCTATAAAGTAGTATATTAAGCAATTAGGAGCAGCTTTCGAAAGGACGACCTTAGAGAACGCTCTTTTATAGAAAGAGAATACTAAGTTTAGGGAACTACTATAGGTACGTAAAGAACGTAAGAAAGGGAAGCGCATAGTAATTAAGGGGAAGTTCGTCTTTAATACAAAGGAAATCCTCAAACTTATTAAAGAAGTAGAAGTAGAGGTGTCAAAGAGAAAGTCGAAAAAGAGGCGAATAAGGAGAGCTACAACTCCTAAAACTTAGAACAAGGGAGAGGAAGGTATTAAGGAGAGTATATACAAGAGCAAGAGTGATTTTATTATTGTAGCAAGTACTAGATCAAATTCGAAGAGAAGCTAAAATTTTAACCTGAATCCCCTACTGACCCGACTCCCCTACAGTAACGTTATTCCATTAGTAAAAAGCGTATACCTAAACTCATGGTGAGACGTTCTGACCTTTTTAGAGATTGCGCTTGATTAGACTGTTTGGTCAGCAATATGTGGCCTGCCACCTTTGCAAAATAGCTGAAAAATGTGGTTAAGATTATCATAACAAGCGGATGCAACAATACTCAATAGTTCTAACCATGCTACGAACCCACAATCATACACCCAATTGCAGCTTTGTCCCAATAAGTTATCAATGTTTCAACAACTCCTTGGTCCCCGTCAACAACAGACTACCCTCAGAATCTATTACTTGAGTATCCTTGCCAAGCAGGTCGGTCGATGAACGAGCCTACAATTTGTGATGGCGTTCATTCAAGCATTTGGCCCTTGTAGGACAGGGTATGCGAGTGCCTTTCCTCGAATGTTGGACGTCTCTGATCTGGATCCCCGTGCTTGACGTTGCGAGTGGGATATAGATGTTGCTTTCCCCAGACCCGGTCTCATAGTCCTCGAAGAGGTATCACTCAGCGACGAACGCCGATTCTGCATTGTCGACATGAAGCCCAAACCTTCGCCGAACATAGTTATCGGCTCGAGAATTTTGCCCTCGGCATCCTGTCTACTCGCCTCAGCAAGCTGGCAAGTCGGTGCTTCTGACGTGTTCGACGGTCTCCTTGGCGAGCCCTCGTAGACTCCCCTTGGAGTCGCGCTTATTGGAGCATACAGCTTCAAATCCAGAGACTCCAATAGTGCTTTGGCTCTTGATACAACGAGCTCGCCAATGTGCCCAAGACCAAGTCTCTCAGTCCACTCCGCCCATTGTTCCACGTGAAGCCTCTGCAAAAGATGAGGCTCGAGAGTTGAAATGGCTGGAGCTAGAGTCGCAATGGCGTACTCGAGTGGCATACAATGCTTCTGCTCCATGAGCTGCCTTTCGATCACCACTTCGGCCGATTCGAGAAATTGGTGCATTGGCAAGCGGGATTTGACGACCATTGTTTCGTACAATTCACGGACGTTGACGGGACTGTTGGAGCCGAGACGTACAAAAGTCGTCTCTTTGCCGAGAGCAAGGATCTCTCGAAGGCCGGCATCGGAGTCAGACACCCTGACATGATGCTGCTTGATAGCGTTGAAGAGATCGCCCACAAGTTGCAAGAGCAGACGATGATCTTGTTCTTCTCTATCGTTAGAGACTTCGTCTTCTAGGATCGCAGATACTTTTTGCGTGTGCTGCTGTAAAAGCTCTTGAACAGGGCCCATGATCGCTGCACCCCAAGCACCTCGCTTTGCCACTCGCGCAGGGTTCTTATAGAGAGTTTGCACGGCGATGTCAGTAGCCCAGTGAACGAATTTTGCCATATCCCTGGCCCTGTTTCCAGAACTGTTTGCTGCGCCAAAGCTCGATTCGACGAATTCGGGTGTGTAATCAAAGAGTCTTTGACTCGGTCTCGATTGGAGCAGTTCTCTCAATCCCCCTATCCCGAACAAGGAGCCGCCGAGACTCTCATCCGGCTCGGCAGAGTCGCTGTTGTCTCTTGTGTCGTAAAGTTGGCACAATGCGATGCATGTCTTGTGCAGTTTCTGGTTGGTGTCAGTAGAACATCCGTGCTGTATCTTAACATGGAGCTTACCGCTGCGTCGGAATCATCGTTGGAAATGTCCAAGAGTGGAAACGAGTAGAGGTTGTCCACCATTGCGGTGGCGCTAATGCCTGTGATAGTTCCTTTATTGCTTGTCGCTGTTGTTATGATCGTCGGCGAGAGGTGCAGATTGATAGTCGCAGCGAGACAGAAATCTGATGTGCAAAGTGCGGGAAGCAGTCGGCTTAAGCTAAGCGCAACACATCACCCGACCGTAGCTTTCACTGAAGTCTCCCCGAAGCTTCTTTACTTTCGGCATATATTGCAACCTACCTCGAATCATGAGTAGCAATGGTACGCAACTCGCTTATCATGAAGAATCTTGTGAGGTGATAGAACTTGCAAGCCTGTAGTAGTGGCAAAAGAAAACCTATGAACAAGTTCTCCGCCTACATTACCCTTAATGATACAACGTTAACGACTGATTCAGATTGGAATGACCTATGCAATCGTATGAACGCTTTGCACCGGAAAACAATGAATGGGACGAGGCGCGGAGGCCATCTGTTGAGACGCTGCAGAACTCTATGCAGGATGGCAACTGCCAATTATCTTCCTCTATGCCGGCTCGATGAAGATTGAAGACGCGCTTGCAATCACGAAGTTTTGACCTGTCGACCTGGAATCGATGCTCAACAAACGGATAGAGGAGATTCATGAACAGTTGTCATCACACTATGGATAAAGGCTGTCTTTGTAAAGGATCTGCATTTTCCATCCTCTCCGATGCGCTGAGGTATTCAACAACCAAGTCCACAGCATCATTCCTCCGAGATCTCGCTCTCGCTCTCGCTTTCATCGTCTTTACCTCCTTGGCCGTCACTTCCAGCGCCATCTACACCGTCGACCATCTCAACATCTTCTTCACTATCGTCCTCACCTCCGCTACTGGTATCCGAGCGACGATGCTGCTGGTCTACCATGCGAGCCTCAAGGTGAAATCCTGTGTCCGTGTCGCTTTCCAGCGTCAGCGGTCGAGTTTTGCGCAGCCTGCCAATCGTTTCGCCTCCGCCCTCGGTGGAGCCAGCCATGTTCTGCTCTTGTAGCTGACGTCTCTGGGCTGATTTGGCACTGGGCTGGATAGTAGTAGACTGCCACATCTCAATTCTTGCAGTTGGAGTCGAACCACTCGCGAACCTAGGGCCGCCCAAAGAGCCGCTCGGAGCTGCTCTGCTTGCCCAGAAGTCCAACGGCGCATGTGATCTCTGAATAGGGAGGCGCAGTCCTCCAGCAAGACCTTCCATTCTGCCATCTGGCCATCCCGATTCAGACATTGTGTGCGTGTGTGGAACTACGCTTGCCGGCAGTGTTCTGGGCTTCTTCGCAGCCGGGACGTCGATAGCTTGTGGGCCATCAATGCCTTGTCGTGGTCTCTTCGGGTCGGGCGGAGTAGGCGGAAGTGCCGGCTCCATCGGTCGTTTGGTGGTCTCTTCAGGCAGATGCGCTGGCGCACTCGTTGGAGTGGAATGTCCGCTGCCGAAGAGATTTGTGCGGTGAGAAGCGATGCTCCTCTCCTCACCGGAGGAACCCTCCAAAGCCTCCAAAATATCGCTTGAGGAAATGCTCGCAACACCACTCTGTTGATGCGTAAGTGCAGTGTTGTATACTGATGAAGGTGCCCGAGGGGTTGGCGTGACAGGGCGTTGTTGTGGTAGGAGTTGCCTGTCAACATCTGCTGCAAGTTGCTCGCCGATCTGTTCGAGGCCGACCTCCTGGAACCATCGCGACCATCTATGAAGCGGCAATTGCTCGAGGATAGCATGACTCAGTCTTGGGATGACTGGAGCTACTATCCTGATGGCGTACTCAAAATGCATCGGGTGTCCACGTTGCTCGATATGATTTTTGATAGCAAGCGCCATGTTGCTCAGGCTGACCTCCGAAGGGAATCCATCGCCCTCATGCTCGGCAAAAATGGCATGGAGAGTGATTTTATTGTCGTGATGTCGTTTGACGAAGTCCACCTCTTCTGCCAATAGCAGCAGTTCCTCGACGCCAATGCGAGAGTTGGATACACTCTTGTGATGTCTTACGATGACACGGAAGAAATGGCTCAGTATCTTGAGCATCCTTGTGTTGCGAAAGCTGATGTGTTCCTCTGAATTGTTAGACTGGATGGACTGGTTGACCCTGGAAGTGTTCTCCAGCAAGCATTCCTTGACACTCTTCAGCTTGGAGAGAGCAGATCCAACTGTGTAATTGCCGAATCTGCTGCTGTCCGTTAGGAATCCAATGATGGCATCTGTTGCCCAGCGCACGAACTCCGCCATCTGCTTTGAAGGTTCTGTTGAGTTTAGAGCAGTAAAGATCTTTTGGTCGATCTGCACGCTGGTAGCCTTGGAGTACCTGTCACATCCAGGGCGCGCCAAAAGCTCTTGAATTGCCTTCAGGCCAAATCTGCAGCCTTCGAGCTCGTCCCATGGTAGATCGTGATTGAGTGTGTTTCTGGTGTTCCAGAGTTGGCGCACAGCTATGAATATCTTGTGAATTTGCTGTTGGACTGTCAGCCTTTTGCCAGAAGCCATGTCGCTACAAATGCTTACCTCAAGTGGTGGATTATCCTCCGACAGTATCAGCAGTGGGTATGCGTAGATTTGATCCATCTTGGCCTAGCGCGGTGTGTTACTGGGCCTTGATGGTCCTCGGTCGTCTGTGCTCTGTATCATTCGGTGGTGAGTGGAAGACAAAGTCGCGAAGGTTGAGAGTAAGCAAGCCGCGCTCGAGTGACATCAACAAGCGGGTCGCGGAGGCGCGTTGCGTTCGACTTCACTTACACTCTGCGTCCTGAAATGTCCCACCCCGCAAGAGTCTCCGCCCCAAGTGACTGATGGGATAGAATAATTCGTGAGCTGCTACGTCACGCGGCAACTCGCTGTCGCGCGTCCGGGCAACGATCTCTTTCATCAACAGCGCGTCAGGTCCTGTCTTCCCAACCCATCCTCGAGACGCCACGCTCGATTCTCCAGTTCTTCCCATCCTCAGCACCACCCATTGTCAGTACCCATACCATCGCCAACCTTGCACCCTCTTTGCCTTTTCCCAGCCTCCTTTCAAATCGCGTATGACTTGTCTTTGCCGGTCTTGCATCACGCATCCAGCATCCTCAAGTCGCACGTATTATCCCTCAAGCTTACGCAACAAGAAACAAGATCGTCGGTATCATCTCCTCCCCAACCTCAAACACCCAATACTCACACAAACCTCCTCCAGACCCCACCACCATCCTCAAAATGGCCAGAACCAAACGTGTCTCCCGCAAGGAGAAGCACCCAAGATCATCCACACACTCCTCTCAAGACGAGGGCTCCCGCCCGCGCAAAGCCCCGAAGGCAGAAGACAACAACAGCGAATCGGGTTCCAGCATCCAAATGATCAACTCCTCCAATCTCAAGCGCTACAGGAAGAACCAGCGCCAGCGTGAGCAGCAGCAGCAGCAGCTCGCGGCGCAAGGCCGTGACGATGGGACGAATCTGCCAGGCATCAGACCTCCTCCAGGGAATGGACTCCGCAGACGTCCACAGGCGGTTCCGCAGCCAGTTCCAGAGGAGCAGGAGTATGAGGGAGAATTCGAAACCAGCTACTGCGGTAACGACTCAGAGGAACGCGACCAACGCATCTCCGGCTGGGCTGGAAGTGTTGCTGGTGCTGGAGCTGGTGATCCAAATGCTGTAGTCGAGTCCGACTATGCGAGTGTCCAGTGCAGCTCGCCAAATGAAGCCGGGGCGGCTCACAACGAGGACGACGAGGACGAAGACGCCACTGAAGAAGAGAAGGCGGTCCCCTCCATCGAGAATGGCAATGCTCGCCCCAGCGCCGGAACAGTTGCTCGCACTCGCGCTGCAGTGCCAGCACAGCGTCCCACCCAGGCTCTCCGCCGCTCTGCACGCCTCAACCGCCAGAACCCTCAAGTTTCCATGGCGCGTATTCCCGAGACGCACTTTGACCCTGTCGCTCACCTCAGCAAAACTGCTCCGAACGTCCGCGACCTGTCAAACAAGTACCCACGGGCTCCTGCTGGGATCGTAGCTTGCACCGCTGCCGATTTCAAGGCTAGGAGACAGGCCTTCTTCGATGGCCCTCGCCCAGATGGCTACAAGGTTGTTGTCAAGCCCTCCAACCGCGGCAATTTCAAGAGTGCCGGCCATGTCTTCGAGGAAAATGGGGTTGCCATCAAGACCGGAGGAGAAAGCCGCAACAACACTGTTGGCGCTGACCTGGGCACAAGCGAGCAGGACGCTGCGATCAAATACTTCGGCCACGACCATCTCGCCAACCACGGGTACGTCTTCGCGTCCAACAACGTGAGCGAGGACAGCAGCAACTCTTCCTCCCGCAACGTGAGCGACGCTAACCCCTTCACCAACGGCGACTACAACTCGAACGAGATCAGCACCTGTGCTTTCGCCGCCTGCCCATGTCACCGCCCCGCTGCTCCCGGACTCACTCTTCGTTATGTCATCCATGTTCCCGGCGGCGCTTGGGTCTTCCACCCGACACGCGAGAGCCACCGTGACAGTGATTACTTCCCGAACGAGCAGCACAACCTCGACTACGACTCCGAGCCACGCGAAGACCGTGACTACTTCCCGATGCAGACGTGCGTGCTCGACTATGATGGGAAGGTGGACATGAAGGAGGGGCCTGCGTCTGAGACTGGTGATGATGCGGAGGATGACGACGACGCGGATGACAACGGGGGAGATGGCAGCGCCGGTGACGACTCTCCTCCTGCCGATGAGAGCAGCGCGTGCAACGGGGGGTCAGATGATGAAGATCCCGATGGCGAAGAGCAAGAGATCAAGCCTGAGCCTAGCGACAACAGCTCTGAGGGTAGTGACAACGAGTCCGAGAGCGAGGAGAGCGTTCGGGGGAGCGAGGACCCAGTCGCCAGCGAGGATGAGAACATGGGCGAAGACGACAGCGCCGCCGAGGATGAGAGCGAGAGCGAGAGCGGCAGCGATTACGCCGAACTCCAGCCCATCAACAACACCCCTATCATCCGCGTGCCTACCGATCCATGGGGCAGGATCCGTCCGCCGCAGACCCACGGCATCCCTCCCAGTCCTCCACGCGTTACCTTCCCCAGCGCGCCTCTCTATTACGTTCCGACACCCCAGAGCGGCAATCTAGGACCCAGGCACGATGGCACAACCACCGCCCTCTATCTACCCAACTATGACATGGCCGGGAGGATTCGCCCTCCGCAGAACCCAGTTCCTCGTCTTGCGCGCCACGGCGGACTCCCTGATGCTCCGTTCGCTGGCCCTCAGACGCGGCAGAACACGGCGGCGAACAGGATGCGCGATCAGCCGCTCTCACCGGGGCAGGGGTATGTGTCTGTTTCGATTGCTGAGCAGCAGGCGGCGCAGATGCTGCACGCTTATGAGGGTGTTCAGACTGTTGAGG
>Ga0265797_10010667_pt1 | contig 11661 bp, 8 predicted proteins | sample P2T30metagenome_FD_192433 | JGI IMG/M metagenome (GOLD analysis project Ga0265797, IMG submission 192433) | Plant litter microbial communities from East Loma Ridge, Irvine, California - P2 T30 | ecosystem: Environmental > Terrestrial > Plant litter > Unclassified | place: USA: California... | reverse complement strand
CGCTTGGCCGAGATGACGGCGAACTCGGCGGCGACGAAGAACGCGTTGCCGGCGAGCAGCACGACGAGCCAGACGATGCCCCACCAGTCGCTGCTCATCGGACGGCCTCCTTCGCACGACGACGCGCACCCCGGCGGTCGCCGCTGGTGTCGGCCTCGAGCGAGGCCCCCGAGCCGTCGCCCGGCGAGCTGTCGCCCCCGGGGCCACCGCCCGCCGAGCCGCCGCCGGCACGGCGTCCGGCCGTCGGCGCCTCGCCCACCGGACCGTCTCCGTCGGACGGCTCGGCGGTCGGGGTGAAGCGGATGCGGTCGATGCGGCGCCCGTCGAGGCGCTCGACGCGGAACGCGCCGTCGTCGGTGGTGACGACGTCGCCGGCGCGGGGCAGTCGGCCGAGCTCGCTCATCAGCCAGCCGCCCACGGTCTCGTAGGGGCCCTCCTCGGGCACCTTGACCGAGGCCCGCTCGAGCAGCTCGTCGGGGCGCAGGAGGCCGGGGAAGGTCAGCCAGTTGCGGGAGCGGACGACGTCGACCCGGCTGCGGTCGTGCTCGTCGCTCACCTCGCCGACGAGCTCCTCGATGAGGTCCTCGAGGGTGACGACCCCGGCGGTGCCGCCGTACTCGTCGAGCACCACGGCCATCTGGTACCCGCGACCGCGCACCTCGGTGAGGAGGGCGTCGAGGTTCATCGTCTCGGGCACGCGCACGGCGTCGGACTGCAGCGCCGACACGGGCACCTCGGCCCGCTTCTCGCGCGGCACGGCCACGGCCTGCTTGACGTGGACGAGGCCCACGACGTCGTCGATGCCGTCGTCGGTGACCGGGAACCGGGAGTAGCCGGTGCGCCGGGCGCGCTCGAGGACGACCTCGGCGGAGTCGGTGCGCGAGACGGTGGTCAGCCTCGGTCGCGGGGTCATGACGTCGGAGGCGGTGTGGTCGCTGAAGACGAGCGTGCGCGCCAGGAGCGTGGCCGTGTCGGCGTCGAGGCTGCCCTCGGTCGCCGAGCGGCGGACGAGCGAGGAGAGCTCCTGCGCCGTGCGGGCACCCGACAGCTCCTCCTTCGGCTCGATGCCGATGGCCCGCAGGATCCCGTTGGCCGTGTTGTTGAGCAGGGCGACGGCGGGCTTGAACACCGTCGTGAAGAGCACCTGGAAGGGGATGACGAACTTCGCCGTCTGGCGGGGCAGGGCGAGGGCGAAGTTCTTCGGCACGAGCTCGCCGACGATCATCGACAGCAGCGTGGCGACGACGATCGAGACGACGGGGGCGCCGACGGCGACGACCTGCTCGGGCACCCCGATGCCCGTGAGCGGCCCCTCGAGCAGCCGCGAGATGGCGGGCTCCATGGTGTAGCCGGTGAGGAGCGTCGTCAGCGTGATGCCGAGCTGCGCGCTCGAGAGGTGGGTGGAGGTGATGCGCAGGGCGCCGATGGTGGGCGCGAGGCCCTTCTCACCGCGCTCCTGCCGCGCCTCGAGGTCGGAGCGGTCGAGGTTGACCAGCGAGAACTCGCTGGCCACGAAGAAGCCGGTGCCGACCGTGAGCGCCAGGCCGAACGCGAGCAGGATCCACTCGTTCACCGGAGTCGCTCACCCCGGAGACGAGGATCGGGATGGTGACCGGGTGAACGCTGGGCAGAGGGAGGTTCGTCCATGAGACGACGATCCTACCCCGTGCAGCCCACCTCCCGGAGGGGTCCCTGAGCGCCTTTCACCAGCTGACGGGGAGCGCCTTGCCCTCCTCGTAGCCGGCCGCCGACTGCACGCCCACGAGCGCGCGCTCGGCGAACTCGGTCAGGCTCGTCGCGCCGGCGTAGGTGAACGAGCTGCGGACGCCGGCGGTGATCATGTCGAGGAGGTCCTCGACCGACGGGCGCAGCGGGTCGAGCATGATGCGCGACGACGAGATGCCCTCGGCGAAGAGGGTCTTGCGGGCCAGCTCGTAGGGGTCGAGCCGCTCGAACCGGCCCTGCACGGCCTTGGTCGAGGCCATGCCCCAGCTCTCCTTGTAGAGGGCGCCGGAGGCGTCGGTCGCGAGCTCGCCGGGAGCCTCGATGGTGCCGGCGAACCAGGAGCCGATCATGACGCTCGAGGCACCGGCCGCGAGCGCGAGCGCGACGTCGCGGGGGTAGCGCACCCCGCCGTCGGCCCAGACGTGCGCGCCCAGGGCCCGGGCGGCGGCGGCCGTCTCGAGCACGGCCGAGAACTGCGGGCGCCCGACGGCGGTCATCATGCGGGTCGTGCACATGGCCCCGGGGCCGACGCCGACCTTGACGACGTCGGCGCCCGCGGCGACGAGGCTGCGCACGGCGCTCTCGGTCACGACGTTGCCGGCGACGAGCGGCAGGCCGAGCTCCTCGCCCGCGACGGCGCGCAGGGCCCGGAGCATGCCCTCCTGGTCGCCGTGCGCGGTGTCGAGCACGAGCACGTCGACCCCGGCCGCGGCGAGCGCGCGGGCCTTGCCCGCGACGTCGCCGTTGATGCCGACCGCCGCGGCGACCCGCAGTCGGCCGCCGCCGTCGAGGGCCGGGCGGTAGAGGGTGGAGCGCAGGGCGCCCTTGCGACTGACGGTGCCGACGACGCGGCCGTGGCGCAGCACGGGGGCGAACTCGAGGTCGGCGGCGACGAGGCGGTCGAAGGCCTCGCGCGGGCCGGCGACGTCGTCGGCGTCGAGCGAGGTGAGGGCGCCGTGCAGCAGGTCGCCGAGCACGGCGTCGCGGGGGGCGGTGCCGAGGCGCGACGCGGCGATGCAGCCGAGGTAGGTGCCGTCGTCGTCGTGCAGCACGATGCCGTGGCCCTCGACGGCCGGCACCGTGCGCAGCGCGTCGGCGACGGTCGCGGCGGGCGAGAGCGAGAAGGGGGCGTCCCAGTCGACGGGCTGGTCCTTGACCCAGCGGATGGCCGCGTCGAGCTGCTGCAGCGGCATGTCCTGGGGCAGCACGCCGAGGCCGCCGCGACGGGCGAGCGTGGCCGCGAGGCGGGGGCCGGTGACGCTGTTCATGTTGGCGGCGACGATCGGCAGGGTCGCGCCCGTGCCGTCGCCGGGGGCCAGCGAGACGTCGAGGCGGCTGGCCACGGCCGACCGGCTGGGGACCAGGAAGACGTCGGAGTAGGTCAGGTCGTGCGTGGGGGTCGTCTCGTAGAACCGCATGCGCCCAGTATCCCGCGCCCGAGCTGCGCGGCGGGTGTCGATCATCGGCCGCGTGTGGCCCCGCCCGTCCGTCGAGCGCAGGAGGCGGCGCGGGCTCGGGCCGCCCCGCCTGCCTGGCGTTACTCTGGTCCCGCGGGCATCGACGCCCGCGAGGATCACGATCAACGGAGAGTGGGCGATCGGCTGTGTCTAGCCACCTGACCGGAACGACTGACGAGGGCGCCGCGGAGTTCGGTGCGAACGAGTGGCTGGTCGACGAGATGTACGAGCGGTGGCTCGACGACAAGCACTCGGTGGCGGAGTCCTGGTGGCCCGTGCTCGAGGCCTACCACCCCAGCGACGCGGCGGGACCGACCGCCGGCGACGACGCCGCGGCCGCCCCCGCGAGCAGCGGCACGGACCAGGCGGCGCCCGGCCGCAGCGAGGCGCAGACGACCGACCAGGCCGACGGCGGCGAGGCGCAGATCGCGCCCGAGGTGAGCGACGCGTCCGCCCAGCCCGCGCCTCCTGCCGGCCCGCCCGCCCCGGGCAAGGCCCCGGCACGCACGACCGACGTCGAGCCCCAGCAGCAGCCCATCCCCGCCGACGCCCCGGCGCCGGCCAAGGCCAGCAAGCGTGCGCCCGCCCCCGAGCCCACGCCGGAGCCCGAGGCGAAGGTCACGCCGCTGCGCGGCATGGCGAAGTCGCTGGCCACGAACATGGACGCCAGCCTGACCGTGCCCACCGCCACGAGCGTGCGCACCGTGCCGGCGAAGCTCATGATCGACAACCGCATCGTCATCAACAACCACCTCAAGCGCGCCCGCGGCGGCAAGGTGTCGTTCACGCACCTCATCGGCTGGGCGCTGGTCAAGGCGCTCACGTCGTTCCCCAGCCAGAACGTCTTCTACGACGAGGTCGACGGCAAGCCGAGCGTCGTCACGCCCGCGCACGTCAACCTCGGCCTCGCGATCGACATCCCGAAGCCCGACGGCACCCGCGCCCTGCTCGTCCCCGGCATCAAGAAGGCCGACACGATGGACTTCTCGGGGTTCCTCTCGGCCTACGAGGACGTCGTGCGGCGGGCCCGCAAGAACGAGCTGACGGCGGCCGACTTCCAGGGCAACACCATCTCGCTGACGAACCCCGGAGGCATCGGCACCGTGCACAGCGTGCCGCGCCTCATGAAGGGGGCCGGCTCGATCATCGGCGCCGGCGCGCTCGACTACCCGGCCGAGTTCCAGGGCTCGTCGCCCAAGACCCTCGTCGAGCTCGGCATCGGCAAGACCATCACCCTCACGAGCACGTACGACCACCGGGTGATCCAGGGCGCCGGGTCGGGCGAGTTCCTCAAGATCGTCCACGAGCTGCTCATCGGCGAGCACGGCTTCTACGAGGAGATCTTCGCGGCGCTGCGGATCCCCTACGACCCGATCCACTGGAACGCCGACATCAACGTCAACCTCGCCGAGCGGGTCAACAAGACCGCGCGCGTGCTCGAGCTCATCAACAGCTACCGCGTGCGCGGCCACCTCATGGCCGACGTGGACCCGCTGAAGTACGAGCAGCGCAGCCACCCCGACCTGGCGATCGAGAGCCACGGCCTCACCTTCTGGGACCTCGACCGCGACTTCGTCACGGGCGGCCTCGGCGGTCGCACCCACGCCCTGCTGCGCGACGTGCTGGGGATCCTCCGCGACACGTACTGCCGCACGATCGGCATCGAGTACATGCACATCCAGGACCCCGCGCAGCGTCGCTGGATCCAGGAGCACGTCGAGGTGCCCTACGAGAAGCCCTCGCACGACGAGCAGATGCGGATCCTCGCCAAGCTCAACGAGGCCGAGGCCTTCGAGACGTTCCTGCAGACCAAGTACGTCGGCCAGAAGCGCTTCAGCCTCGAGGGCGGCGAGTCTGCCATCGCCCTGCTCGACACGGTGATCCAGCAGGCCGCGCGCGCCGGGCTCGACGAGGTCGCCATCGGCATGGCGCACCGCGGTCGCCTCAACGTGCTCACCAACATCGCCGGCAAGACCTACGGTCAGATCTTCCGCGAGTTCGAGGGCACGCAAGACCCTCGCACCGTCCAGGGCTCGGGCGACGTCAAGTACCACCTCGGCACCGAGGGCGAGTTCACGAGCGCCACCGGCGAGACCATCCCCGTCTACCTCGCGGCGAACCCGTCGCACCTCGAGGCCGCCGACGGCGTGCTCGAGGGCGTCGTCCGCGCCAAGCAGGACCGCAAGGCGCCCGGCACCTACGGCGTGCTGCCCGTGCTCGTGCACGGCGACGCGGCCATGGCCGGCCAGGGCGTCGTCGTCGAGACGCTGCAGATGTCGCAGCTGCGCGGCTACCGCGTCGGCGGCACCGTGCACGTGGTCATCAACAACCAGGTCGGCTTCACCACCTCGCCCTCCGACAGCCGGTCGTCGGTCTACTCGACCGACGTCGCGAAGACGATCCAGGCCCCCGTGCTGCACGTCAACGGCGACGACCCCGAGGCCGTGGCCCGCGTCGCCGAGCTCGCGTTCGCGTACCGCCAGGAGTTCCACCGCGACATCGTCGTCGACCTCATCTGCTACCGCCGCCGCGGGCACAACGAGGGCGACGACCCCTCGATGACGCAGCCGCTCATGACGAACCTCATCGAGGCCAAGCGCAGCGTCCGCACCCTCTACACCGAGGCCCTCGTCGGTCGCGGCGACATCACGCAGGAGGAGTACGACGGCGCGCACCGCGACTTCCAGGACCGCCTGGAGCGTGCCTTCGGCGAGACCCACGCGGCGCAGACGGGCTCGATGCCGGTGGTCGGCGTCGACGGCGACGACGAGGTCGGCGACCTCGAGAAGCCGGTCAGCCAGCGCGACGAGAAGGCCGCGGGCGAGCCCGAGACCACGGGCATCTCGCGCGAGCTCGTCGAGGCCATCGGCGACGCCCACGACAACCCTCCCGAGGGCTTCTCGGTGCACCCGAAGCTCTCGCAGCTGCTCGCCAAGCGCGTCGAGATGAGCCGCAAGGGCGGCATCGACTGGTCCTTCGGCGAGCTGCTGGCCATGGGCTCGCTGCTCACCGAGGGCACCCCGGTGCGCCTCGCCGGCCAGGACAGCCGCCGCGGCACCTTCGTGCAGCGGCACGCCGTGCTGCACGACCGCACGAACGGGCAGGAGTGGCTGCCGCTGCAGAACCTCGACGGCACGCAGGCGCCGCTGTGGATCTACGACTCGCTGCTCAGCGAGTACGCGGCCATGGGCTTCGAGTACGGCTACTCGGTCGAGCGCGCCGACGCCCTCGTGATGTGGGAGGCCCAGTTCGGCGACTTCGTCAACGGCGCCCAGACCATCGTCGACGAGTTCGTCTCGAGCGCCGAGCAGAAGTGGGGCCAGCGCTCGAGCGTCGTGCTGCTGCTGCCGCACGGCTACGAGGGCCAGGGCCCCGACCACTCGTCGGCCCGCATGGAGCGGTTCCTGCAGCTCGCCGCCGAGGACAACATGACGATCGCGCGTCCCTCGACGCCGGCGTCGTACTTCCACCTGCTGCGCCGCCAGGCCTACGCCCGCCCGCGTCGACCGCTCATCGTCTTCACCCCGAAGGCGATGCTGCGCCTCCGCGGCGCGACGAGCGACGTCGACGCGTTCACCTCGGGCCGCTTCGAGCCCGTGCTCGACTGCACGCGCGTCGGCGACCCCGCCGCCACGAAGCGCGTCGTGCTGCACGCCGGCAAGATCCACTACGACCTGGCCACCGAGCTCGACAAGCGCGGCGTCCAGGACGAGATCGCGCTGGTCCGCCTCGAGCAGCTCTACCCGCTCCCCCTCGAGCGCATCCAGGAGGTCCTCGCCCGCTACCCGGAGGCCGAGCTCGTCTGGGCACAGGAGGAGCCGGAGAACCAGGGCGCCTGGCCGTTCGTCGCGTTCGAGCTGGCGAAGCACCTCGACCGGCCGATCCGCGTCGCCTCGCGCGCGGCGTCGGCGAGCCCCGCGGCGGGCTCGACGAAGGCCAGTGCGCAGCAGCAGGCCGAGCTCATCGCCCGGGCGCTCGACCTGTAGCCGCCCGCAGCACGACGGAGGCCGCACCCCCTCGGGGTGCGGCCTCCGTCGTCGTGCGCCCGGTCGACGTCACGCGAGATGCCCGTCCCGCGTGGTGCGATCACCGCACACCGGGCGCGAGGGGCATCTCGCGTCGCGTCAGGCGAGCTTGGAGTACCGGGTGCCCGCGGAGTGGTACCCGCGCTTCTGGTAGAAGCGGTGCGCGGAGTCGGTGGCGGCGGCCGAGACGGCGTCGAGGGTGCGCGCGCCGTGCTCCCCGGCCCAGGCCTCGAAGTGCTCGAGCAGCTGGGAGCCGAGGCCGTCGCGGCGGGCGTCGTCGCGGACGACGAGCAGCAGCAGCTGGGCCACGGGGGCGTCCGCGTTGTAGGCCCACATGAGGTGGCCCCCGCCCACGGCCCGGAGGCGCCCCCCGTCGTCGCGGACGACCCACGTCTCGTGCCCGGCCGTGGCCGTGAGCCGCTCCAGGCGACGCGCGAGCACGTCGGCGTCGAGCGCGTAGCCGAGGGAGCTGATCAGGGCGACGAGGTCGTCGAGGTCGTCGGGCGTCGGGGTGCCGAGCACCTCCACCGTGGCGGTCATGCCCCGACGCTAGCGCAGGCGGGCCCGCGCGACGCGCGCCGCGACTCCTGCCGGGTCAGTGCGAGGCCTGCAGGGCCCTCAGTCGCTCGAGGACGGTGCTGCGCAGGTCCTCCGGGGCGGCCTCGCGGCAGGCGCGCTGCACGGCCTCGGTGAGGACCACGCCGACGTGGTGCTCCCCCGCGCAGTCGGCACAGCCGGCCATGTGCTCACGGATGTCGGCCGCGTCCTCGCGGCACAGCTCGCCGTGCAGGAACTCCTCGAGCTCCGCCTTCGCCTTGTCGCAGTCGTACTCGGTCATCGCTTCGCGCCCTTCTTCGTCGCAGGGGCCGGCACCGTCATGCCCAGGTCACGGGCGTGGTCGGCCAGCAGTTCTCTCAGCAGGCGCCGCCCGCGGTGCAGGCGGCTCATCACCGTCCCGACGGGCGACTTCATGATGTCGGCGATCTCCTGGTACGAGAAGCCCTCGACGTCGGCGAAGTACACCGCCATGCGGAAGTCCTCCGGCACCTTCTGCAGGGCGTCCTTGACCGCGCTGTCGGGCAGGTGGTCGATCGCCTCGGCCTCGGCCGACCGGTTCGAGCGCGAGGTGCGCGTGGCGCTCTCCGCGCCGCCGAGCTGCCAGTCCTCGAGCTCGTCGATGGTGCCCTGGTAGGGGTCGCGCTGCTTCTTGCGGTACGTGTTGATGAACGTGTTCGTGAGGATCCGGTACAGCCAGGCCTTGAGGTTCGTGCCCTGCTGGAACTGGCGGAACGCGGCGAACGCCTTGACGTACGTCTCTTGCACGAGGTCCGAGGCGTCGGCCGGGTTGCGCGTCATGCGCATGCCCGCGGCGTACAGCTGGTCCATGAAGGGCAGCGCCTGCTCCTCGAACAGGGCGCGCAGCTGGGTCGCGTCGGGCTCGGGGGTGACGTCGTCGGGGGTGCTCATCAGGGCCGAGTCTAGTTCGGCGAGGAGGACGTCCTCCGGTGATGGTGCGGTGATCACGGTTCTCCCGTCGGGGTCGGCAGTACAGTGGTGAACCGATGCAGGTGCACAGGTATTCCGGGCCCGAGTTCAGCCCCTACGAAGACGGTCGTCAGCCCGAGGTCGACGACGGTCGCTGGACCGCGCCGACGGCCGCCGGTCCGCTCTCGGCGACGATCTCGCTGCCCGGCTCGAAGTCGCTCACCAACCGCGAGCTCGTGCTCTCGGCCCTCGCCGACGGACCCAGCACGCTGCACGCGCCGTTGCACTCCCGCGACACCGCTCTCATGGTCGACGCGCTGCGCGCCCTGGGCACGACGATCGACGAGGTCCCCTCCGACGAGCCCGACGTCCCCGCGTTCCGGGTGACCCCCGGCGAGCTGACCGGCGGCACGACCGTCGAGTGCGGCCTGGCCGGCACCGTCATGCGGTTCCTCCCCCCGGTCGCGGCCATGGCCCTCGGCCCGGTCACCTTCGACGGCGACGAGAGTGCCCGCCGCCGACCCATGCGAGCGACGATCGAGTCGCTCCGTGCGCTCGGCGTCGACGTGCAGGACGACGGCCTCGGCCGGCTCCCCTTCAGCCTCTACGGCACCGGCGAGGTCGAGGGCGGCGACGTCGAGATCGACGCCTCGGCCTCGAGCCAGTTCGTCTCGGGCCTGCTGCTCAGCGCCCCCCGCTTCGCGCGCGGCCTCACCCTCAGGCACACGGGCGAGACCCTGCCGAGCCTGCCGCACATCGAGATGACGGTCGACGTGCTCGCCCAGCGCGGCGTCGAGGTCGAGCAGCCCGAGCCGGGCACCTGGCAGGTGCCGCCGTCGCCGATCGCCGCCCGCGAGCTGACGATCGAGCCCGACCTGTCGAACGCCGCGCCGTTCCTCGTCGCGGCCCTCGTCGCAGGAGGCACGGTGCAGGTCCGCCACTGGCCCGCCGAGACGACGCAGGTCGGCGCCGACCTCGTCGAGCTGCTGCCCCTCTGGGGCGCGACCGTCTCGCTCGACGGCGACGTGCTCACCGTGGACGGTGGCGTCGGCCTGATCGGCGGCGGCAGCCTGCCGGGCGTCGACGTCGACCTCTCCCGAGGCGGCGAGCTGGCACCGGCGCTCGTCGCCCTGGCCGCCCTCGCCTCGGGCCCCAGCACGATCACGGGCATCGGCCACCTGCGCGGCCACGAGACCGACCGCCTCGCGGCCCTCGCGGCCGAGATCAACGCGCTCGGCGGCAAGGTCACCGAGCTCGACGACGGGCTGCGCCTCGAGCCGAGCCCGCTGCACGCCGGCCAGTGGCGGTCGTACGAGGACCACCGCATGGCGACGGCCGGCGCGATCGTCGGCCTCGCGGTCGAGGGCGTCGAGGTCGACGACGTGCGCGTGACGAGCAAGACGCTGCCGCAGTTCGTCGGGCTCTGGGACGACCTCCTGGGGCGGCGCGTGCACGAGACGCCCGCGGACATCGACCTGCTGGGGTTCCTGTGAGCCGGGTGCTGCGTGCCGGCGTGGCCGTGCGGGTGCTCGCGTGAGCTGGTGGAGCGATCCCGACGGGCCCGACGACGACGTCGTCGACGAGCGGGCCTACGGCGAGTACGACGAGTCGTCGGTGCGCGTGCGCCCCAACCCCAAGGGCAACCGGCCCCGCACCAAGCAGCGGCCCGCCTACGACCAGGCCGTGACCGGGGTCGTGTGGACCGTCGACCGCGGCCGCTACGGGGTGCTCCTCGACGTCGGCACGCCCGACGAGCGCGAGATCACCACGGCCCGGGCCCGCGAGCTCGGCAAGAAGAGCGTCGTGACCGGTGACCGCGTCGACGTGGTGGGCGACACCTCCGGCGCCGAGGGCTCGCTGGCGCGCATCGTGCGCGTCCAGGAGCGCAGCACGCTGCTGCGCCGCAGCGCGGACGACACCGACGTCGTCGAGCGCGTGGTCGTGGCCAACGCCGACCAGATGCTCGTCGTCGTCGCGGCGGCCGACCCCGAGCCGCGCCCGCGCCTCGTCGACCGCTACCTCGTGGCCGCCTTCGACGCGGGCATCGAGCCGGTGCTCTGCATCACGAAGACCGACCTCGCCGACCCCGCCCCGTTCGCCGCCCACTTCTCCTGCCTCGACCTGCGCGTCGTGACGACCACGTCGACCTCGTTCGACGACGTCGCCGGGGAGCCCTCCCCCGCCCTGGCCGAGCTGCGCGAGCTGCTCGACGGCCGCACGACCGTGACGGTCGGCCACTCCGGCGTGGGCAAGTCGACCCTCGTCAACGCCCTCACCGGGTCGACGCGCGAGGTCGGCGTCGTCAACGCGGTCACCGGCCGGGGGCGGCACACCTCCTCGTCGACGGTGTCGTTCGCGGTGCCGACCGGCGGGTGGATCATCGACACCCCCGGCGTGCGCTCGTTCGGCCTCGGGCACGTCGACCCCGCGAACATCCTGCGCTCGTTCGCGGCGCACGCCCTGCCCGCCGAGGGACCGCCCCCGGACGGCGTGCCCCTCGACCAGGCGCACGACTGGGAGATCGTCGACCGCGTCGAGGCCGGCGAGCTGGGCGATGTCGGGCGCGAGCGCCTGCAGTCGCTCCGCTCGCTGCTCGCCTCCCGCGCCTGACCCGCGCCCCCTCTCTTCCCCCGTCACATCGAGGTGACCCGAACTGCGGCCCGAGGAAGCCCGAGGCCGCACTTCGCGTCACCTCGATGCCCGGGCTCGAGCGACGGCTCGGGGGCGGGCGGGGCCGGGCAGCGCAGGAGGCGGGGGCCGGGCGGGCGCGCTCGGTACGCTGGCGGGGTGACCGACCCGACCCGCACCTCCGGCCGCCCCGACGACGCGGGCACCTGGGCCGACGACCTCGCGCTCGCCCTGCGGCTGGCCGACGCGGCCGACGCGATCAGCGCGGCGCGGTTCCGCAGCGGCGACCTGCACGTGTCGATGAAGCCCGACCGCACGCACGTCACCGACGCCGACCAGGC
>Ga0265797_10010665_pt1 | contig 11663 bp, 12 predicted proteins | sample P2T30metagenome_FD_192433 | JGI IMG/M metagenome (GOLD analysis project Ga0265797, IMG submission 192433) | Plant litter microbial communities from East Loma Ridge, Irvine, California - P2 T30 | ecosystem: Environmental > Terrestrial > Plant litter > Unclassified | place: USA: California... | reverse complement strand
AACGCAGTTTCCCCGATGGTCTCAACATTCCCGTCAACGCCGCTGGCGCAGATGCCCTGAGCAAAGTTGTCCAGACCAACAGCGAGCAAGGCGTTACCTGGGTCCATTCCTACGTGAGTACCGATAAAACCCACACGTTCTGCATCTACGATGCACCAACGCCCGAGGCAATCCGGCAGGTCGCCGAGCGCAATGGATTGCCGGTCGATAATATTACTGAAGTCGCAGTGCTGGCCCCGTATTTCTATCATTGAAGGCCAGGCAAAAGATTGAAAATCCTTGTGTCGGTGGTTCGATGCCGCCCCGGGCCACCAAGAATTCGGCACTGCGAAAGTAGTGCAAAAAAAACGCCACCTCCGGGTGGCGTTTTCGTTTTCTGCATGACGTTGACACTGGCATCAAGTGATTTCTGGTGCGCCAGGAAAAACGGAGTTCGTGATACTTTAAAAAGTGGATATGGTCTACCGCAATTCAGGTGCGTTTGGCTGCGGTTGCTGTACGACGATACCAATTAATGTTCATTGGGGTAAGCATGTCAAAACAAGCAGGCACTGATGATGAGGACGCAGCCGGGCGCCAAACGGTCGCGGAGTTCAAGCAGGCGGTGAATATGACGCCAACTCATCTCGAGAAGTGGCTCGACACTGACGATTCCAGGCGCGTCGGCCAAAAGAACGGCAATGCCGAATCGACCGGGCACCAGTCCGGACGCCGCATCGTCGAACTGCTGCACCGGCATGTTCAGGATTTGAGTGCTGCAGACATCGCGCATATGCGCAAGGTGGTAGGGTATATCCACCGACACTTGGCACAGGGGCCTACCAAGAGCGATCCGGCATCGAGCGATTGGCGCTATTCACTGATGAACTGGGGCCACGATCCCGAGAAAAAATGAGCCCGCCAACGCTAAGGCCTATCGAAACCTTACGCTACTTTTCACTGTTCCGCCGCAGCAGAGGATTGAACATCGTTGCGTCGGTAGTTCGATGCAGCGCCCTTCCCCAGCACGTCATTCCTCACAAGAATTCCTAACGGACGCAGTCGTTCTGCCCTCTGCGGTACGCTGGCACGATCTGCACGCCCGTGCGCTGAGAGGACCGATCATGCACCATATTCGTTGCGGCGCCGGCAAGCCCTTGCTCCTCATTCATGGCCTTGGCGGCCATTGGCAGAGCTGGAATCCCATCCTGGCCGATCTCGCGGCAACGCGCGAAGTCATCGCCGTCGACCTGCCCGGCTTTGGCCAGACACCGAGGCTGGCCGGCGAAACCTCGATCCGCACCCTGGCCGATGAGACCGCCGCCTTTCTGCATGCCCATGGCCTGGACGGCACTGATGCCGTGGGCAGCTCGATGGGGGCGCGGCTGGTGCTGGAGCTGGCGCGACGCGGTGGTAGCGTCGGCGGCGTGGTCGCGCTCAATCCCGGCGGTTTCTGGCAGGGATGGGAACGTCACGCGTTCTTCAGCTCGATCTACCTGTCGATCCGGCTGCTGCGGCTGCTGCGCCCGGTGTTGCCTGCGGTCTGCGCCAGTCCACTTGGTCGTGCTTTGTTGCTGGCGCAATTTTCCGCGCGGCCGACCAAGCTGGCGCCGGACGTCGTGACCGACGAATTGTGCAGCTACGTGGCCTCGCCGGCGTTCGATGAATTGCTGGCCCAGCTCGCGTATGGCGAGGAGCAGCTAGGAGCGCCGCGCAACAGTATCGCGCATCCGCTTGTCATCGGCTGGGGGCGACGCGACCGGGTCTGCTTTGCGCGTCAGGCCAGGCGCGCGCTGGCCTTGTTTCCGGATGCTCAATTGCACTGGTTTGACCATTGTGGACATTTTCCGCACTGGGATGCGCCGGGGGAAACGGCACAGCTGATTCTGAACTCACTTGCCGGGGCGCGCGTCGACACTGCGGTCAGGCTTTCACACGCGCGCCATGAAGATCGTCCCGAACGATCCCTCGGCCTGCATCTGCCACAATCCACCAGCCGGTAATCACGCACTATCGGCCCACCACTCATTCGAACAAAGGAAACCAATGACATCGCAAACTGACACCGCCATCCTGGCCGGGGGCTGCTTCTGGGGCATGGAGGATTTACTGCGCCGTATTCCCGGCGTGCTGTCGACACGCGTCGGCTACACCGGCGGCGACGTGCCCAACGCCACCTACCGCAACCATGGCACGCATGCGGAAGCGCTCGAGCTGGTGTTCGATCCGGCGCAGATCAGCTATCGCCAGATCCTTGAATTTTTCTTCCAGATCCACGATCCGACCACCGAGAACCGCCAGGGCAATGACCGTGGCATGAGCTATCGCTCCGCTATCTATTATCTCGACGATGCGCAAAAGCGCATGGCCGAGCAGACCATTGCCGACGTCGACGCGTCCGGGCTCTGGCCCGGCAAGGCGGTCACCGAGATCGCCGCGGCGGGGCCTTTCTGGGAAGCCGAGCCGGAACACCAGGATTATCTGGAACGCAATCCGAACGGCTACACCTGCCATTTCATCCGGCCGGGCTGGAAGTTGCCAGTGCGCCAAGAATCGGCGTAAGCCGGGCACGCAATATGACGATGAACAGTCTGCCGGATCGATTTCATGCACTGGTCATCGGCGCCTCGGGCACGATCGGCGCGGCCTTTGTCGAGCTGCTCGAACGTTCGCCGCGCTGCGCCTCGGTGCGGGGTCTGCATCGCCACTCGAGCCCGGCGATCGACTTCGCCGACGAGAGCAGCGTCGCCGGAGCGGCAGAGGTCCTTGCTGCCGGTCCACGCTACCACCTGATCATCAATGCGACCGGCGTGCTGCACGACGGCGCATCGATGCCCGAAAAGCGCCTGGCCGATCTGAACTACCCGCAGATGCAGGCCATCTTCCAGGCGAACACCTTCGGTCCCGCGCTGGTGATGCGCCATTTCGTTCGCCTGCTGGCAAGCGAACGGGCCATCATGGCACTGTTGTCAGCGAAGGTCGGCAGCATTGGCGACAACCGGCTGGGGGGCTGGTACAGCTACCGCGCATCGAAGGCTGCCCTCAACATGCTGGTGAAAACAGCCGCCATCGAAGTCGCGCGCACCCAGAAAAACAGCGTGCTGGTTGCCCTCCACCCAGGCACCGTCAACTCGCGCCTGTCCATTCCGGGGCGAGGTCATCGGCCGGCCGGCCGATGCCGCTGTGACTGACATGCTGCAGGTAATCGATGCGCTGACGCCTGCCGACAGCGGCTCGTTCAGGTCGTACAACGGGGCCGAGTTGCCCTGGTAGGGTGATCGCAGAGCACAAGATCGCCCGTTTCCGTCAGCTTGCCAGCTGCGCCACCGGGACGACCGCTTCAATGCGCAGGGCGCCCGCGGAATCGCGCGCAGCAATGACGACATCCCCCTGCGCCACATACTTGCCGACCAGCGCGCGGATGTTCACGTCATGGGTCACCAGCACCAGGTTGCCAGGATCGTTGTACCCCGCCAGATAGGTGCGCAGCTGCCCCAGTTTGCGCTCGCGCGCCGCGTCGTCATCCTCGAACATCGAGTCGATCATGGGGCTGGGATCAACCCGGCCGAACGCCAGCCGCGCGGTGTCCAGGCAACGGCACCAGCGGCTCGACAGCACCGGGCCCACCGGCACTGCGTGCTTGAGAAATGCCGCACCAATGTTGGCGGCATCGTCGCGGCCGGCCTGCGACAGGTTGCGCTGGGTGGCGCACGCTGCGAGTTTGAAACCGGGCGGATCGCCAATGCCCGGTACCGTGGCCGCGTGCCGCATCAGGATGACGTAGCCGCCGCGCTGGAGAACCGGCCATGGCGATTGAGCGGCCCCGGCAACAGGCGCTGCGCATGCCGCGAGTGCGGCCAGAAAGTGACGGCGGTACATGGATGGTCGCAATCGTGGAAACGGATGAACCGATTGTACGACCAACCGCCTTACTTGCCCGGCGCGTCCAGGAAAAAGATGGCGTAGACCTTGGCGCCGGTTTTTTCGGTCGGCTTGTCGATCTGGATCTGCGCGCAATCCTGCGCCACCAAGCTGCGCCAGTTGACGACGCCTGCGTTGACGAACACCGAATTGACCTTGCACGCCAGGCTCATGTCGAGCGCCAGGCGAGCGTTGCGCGGTTCAGCCTTGGCGTAGTTGACGCCGCGGATCTCGATGCCAAAAGCGCTCATCCACGGCTCCCACAGGCCCAGTTCGATACCCTGCGCCATGCGGTCCAGCATGGTGTCGAGCGACTGGCCTTTCTTGACGACGGCACGCAGCAATTGCAATGATGGCGCTTCGCGGATATCGGTGCTTTGCTTGCCAGCGCCACTCTCGCCGATCGCCTTGGCCTCTTTCGAAAAGGCGGCATCGCGCTCGGTGTAGTCACGCATCCGGTTGTAGAACTCGGCGTCCAGGAAGGGATTGACCACCCGACCGGTGGGCGTCTCGGCTGACTGATTGGCAGGAGGCTGTTTTTTGTTGGTCATGGCAGTGGCTTTAAAATGTGAGGGCGCAGCATATCATCGCGCGCACTGCAGCGCTGAGCGATCAATGCTCACTCTTTCTTCTCTTTGAATTCGCCCTCGATCACCATGTCATCGGCGGGTTTGGGCGTGCGCCGGCCAGGGACGAATTTGAAGACCGACGCCAGTGCGCGATCAAACAAGGTTCTGCGCAACCAGGAAAAGCCCAGCAGGAACACTGTCACGAAACCTGTAAACAGTGCGGGCACCGTGTCGCCGTGCCATACAAAGTGCACCAGGCACAAGGCGACCAGGCTCACCATGAGTGGACGTCGGACCGGTTTGGGCAGCAGACCGACAAGGCGCAGCCTGCGCTCGCGTATCAACGGGAACCTGGCGAACACCACGCCAAGAAGCAGGCCGGCCAATACCCGCCCCGTGCCGAGATACTCGGCCAATACCCCGATGACAAGGTAACCGGTATAAGTGATCGTGCCGGCCAACGCCGCCAGCGCCAATACAACAAGGACAAGCACCAGCTTTGGCTTGGCGATCGCCGTTCTGACCAGAAAACCTAAGATTTGTGTACTCCTGAAAATGGGAATGGAAAGGCTGTCATAAATTTTAACAGTACTCTCCAGTGTCAACGCGTTTCAACGATACAGGGTCAGGCACCGCGTCTACCTGGTTTGCGCACGAGCCAGGATGCGCGGTCCCGACAATACTTTGCGCCGTGCAACCCCATGTTATTCTTGCATCGCCCCGACCACCAAGAAACCACATGACCCGCTCCCTTCCCCTGCTCCTGTGCACCCTGCTGTGCGCCGCCCTTCCCGCCATGGCCCAGGTCAAAACGCCGGCCACGCCGGAAAAAATGAACCAGCTGTACGCCGACTATTGGGAAGACTACCTGCGCGAAAATCCGATCGCTGCAACCTTCAATGGCGATCAGCGCTACAACGACCGTTTCGGCCCCGTCTCGTCGGCCGAAGACCGCAAGCAGAGCCGCGCGCTCTCGGAAAAGTATCTCGCCGCCAGCGCCAGGTTCGATCCGGCGCCGCTGCCGTCGGAAGACCGCATCAGCTATGACCTGCTGCGTTACCGCCTGCAGCAAGTGCTCGATGGCCTGCGTTTCCCGTCCGACCTGGTGCCGGTGGACCAGTTCTCGGGCCTGCATCTGCTGATGGCCCAACTGGGTTCCGGCGCCTCGACGCAGCCATTCCAGACCGTCCAGGATTACGATAACTGGCTGGCGCGCGCCGCCGGCTACGCGCCGGCTGTCGACAACGTGATTGCCGACATGCGCCTTGGTATCAAACAGGGCGTCGTGATGCCGAAGGCGCTGATCGGCCGCGTCTTGCCGCAGCTCGAGAATGTCGGCAGCGACGATCTGGCGACCAGCACCTATATGGGCCCGACCAGGAAATTTCCTGCTTCGTTCAGCGCGGCGGACAAGGCGCGCCTGACCGAGGCTTACGGCAAACTCGTGCGCGAACAGCTCGCGCCGGCCAACCGCAAGCTGCTCGCCTTCATGCGCGACACCTATCTGCCAGCAGGCCGCGACACGGCCGGCATCGGCGCCCTGCCCGGCGGCAAGGAATGGTACGCCTTCCTTGCGCGCCGGTCGACCACGACCGACCTGACACCAAGCCAGATCCACGACATCGGCCTGTCCGAAGTCGCGCGCATCCGCGCCCAGTTCGAAGAAGCCAAGGTGCGCGTGGGCTTCAAGGGCACGCTCAAGCAATTCTTCGAGCACCTCAACAACGCGCCCGAGCTGCGCTTCACCTCGCGCGAAGAAATCCAGGCGGCCTATGAAGGCGTGCGGCCGCAGGTCGAGGCCAAGGTGGGCCAGCTGTTCGCCAACGTGCCGAAGGCGCCGTTTGACATCCGCCCGGTCGAAGCGTTCCGCGAAGTGAGCGCGGCGCCGGCGTCATATCAGCGCGGCTCGGTCGACGGCAAGCGCCCCGGCATCTTCTACTACAATGCCTACAAGCCGGAGACCCGCACGCGCTTCACCACCAACGCGTTCTTCCTGCACGAGGCGATTCCGGGCCACCACTTCGAGCGCAGCCTGGCCCAGGAGACGACCGGCTTGCCGGCATTCCGCCGCTTCGGCGGCAGCACCGCGTTTTCGGAAGGCTGGGGCCTGTACAGCGAAATGCTGGGCCAGGAAATCGGCATGTACGACGATCCGTGGCAGTGGGTCGGTCGCCTGACGGCCGAGATCTGGCGCGGCGTGCGTCTGGTGGTCGATACCGGCATTCACGAAAAAGGCTGGACCCGCGAGCAAGCGATCGCCTACTTCATGGACAATGTGCCGCAGAACGAAGTGACGGCGGTGCAGGAGGTCGAGCGTTATATCGCGGTGCCGGGCCAGGCGCTGAGCTACAAGATCGGTGAACTCAAGCTGCGTGAACTGCGTGCGCGGGCCGAAAAGACGCTGGGCAAGGACTTCGACCTGCGCGCCTTCCACAACGAGGTGTTGTCGCACGGCGCGGTACCGCTCGATGTGCTCGAGGCAGCGACCGATCGCTGGATCGCGGCGCAAAAGAAGGGCTGAGCCAGCCCGCCAGAAAAAAGCCAACGTATCGACGTTGGCTTTTTTTACGTCCGGGACTGGGCCTGCGCCATCTCGATCGCAGGCAAGGTCACCGTCAGGAATGACGACACCTGCCCGATAAGCTCGGCCGCCTGCTGGCGCACCTGCCCCATCTGCAATATCGACAGCTCGGCCTGGCGCACTGCCTGCTGCAGCAGCGTGCGGCGCTGCACGAGCGCGTCGAGCAAGGCGACATCTGGCGAATCGCCGGCCAGTGTCGAGACTACCGCCAGCGCGGCCGAATGCAGGCCCAGGGTCTGCGCCGACGCTTCCAGGTTGCGCATGGCGACGTCGCTGTCGGCCATGAGCTGCACCAGTTGCGCGCGGGCTGCCGTCAGCGCCGGCTTGCATTCAGCGGGAGACATCGCGCGGCGAAACAGCTTGCCGAACATGCCCGCCGGCGCGCGGGTGCTTTCCAGCGCCGCCTCGAGCTGCGCCGACACCGCCATCTGCGTGAACGTCAGCACCAGTTCGGTCACGGGGCGCAGCAACGAGGCCTGCTCCATCAACGCCTCCTCGCCCCACTCGATCACCAGCGCCAGCCTGACGGGCAGGATGCGGCGAAATAACGCGGCAAAGCGCTGTTCAGCGTGTTCGAACAGGCGCGGATACTCGGCCCTGGCCAGCGCCAGCGCGTCGCGCACCGCCGGATGATCCTCGCTGTCGAACAACGCCCTGGGCGTTGTCTTCAAGGCCGTGCTCGAGACGGCCGGCGCCGCCTGCAGGTCGTCGAATGACAGCGGCTTGGGCGGGCGGTTGCCGGGCGGTGGTGGCGCATCGGCGTGCGTGTCACCGAAGTCGAGCGCGCGCGGCGCGGCCGGCCCCGTGCCCGGATCGGCAGGCGGCTCGGGCGCCTCGCCGAAATCAAATGGCCTGGGTGTCATCGACCAGTTGGCGACCAGCGCGCGTGAGCATTCTCAGACCGTGCCGCCCAGCTTGCGGATAAAGGTCGCGAGATTGAGCTTGAAGCCGGCGCCCACGGCTTGGAAACGCCATTCGCCATCCCTGCGGTACAGCGAGCCGAACTGCAGCGCGGTCTTGTCCGAGTAGTCTTCGTTCAGGTCGTATTGGGCGATGGTCTCGCCGGTGTCGTCGTTGTACACCTTCACGTAGGCGCCACTGACGCGGCCAAAATTCTGCTTGCGCGCCTCGGCCTCGTGGATCGTGACGACAATCGGCATCTCCACCACGGCCGCTTCCACCTTGGCCAGGTCGACGATGATGACTTCGTCGTCGCCATCCTTGTCGCCGGTGCGGTTGTCGCCCGAGTGCACCACCGCGCCATCGGGTGACGTGGTGTGGTTGTAGTACACGAAGTGGGCGTTGCTGATCATGACCGGGTGGTCGTCCGCGTCCTTCTTGCACAGGAAGACGGAGGAATCGAGGTCGAACGCCTGGCCTTCGGCCGCATTGACCTTCCAGCCCAGGCCGATACGAACGCGCTTCAGGCCCGGCGCCGTCTTTTCAAGGTTGATGCGATGGCCGGTTTCGAGCGTGGTCGACATGGATGTTCCTTCTTCAGAGTGATTGGTATGGTCGTGACGAGATGTTCGGGATTACAGCGCGCCCGGCGTGGTCGCCGACGAAAAGCGCGTGATCAGTTCGCGCTCGAGTTCCTGCAGCTTCGGCAGTTCGTCCTTGCGGCGTTGCTGGCCTTCGTTCGAGATTTGCTCGAGCTTGTCGAACGCGCTCATCAGCTGCGTCTGAACGTGCTGGGCGGTTTCGAGGCTGACGATCGAACGCTGCTTGACGCGGGCCACGGTCTCGGTATTTTCCAGCAGCATGTCGGCCTGGGCGCGGAACGCCGCGTCGGTGGCGTCGTAGGCCGAACTGGCCACGGCCGCGCTTTGCTTGGCCTCGAGCTGCAGCAGGTACAGCGAAAATACGTTGCGCCAGGCCGGGATCGACACGTTGACGATGTCGGTGAAGGTGTCGGTCAGCGCGCGCGCATTGTCTTGCGACAGACGAATCTGCGGCACCATCTGCGTGGCCATCAGCATGGCGCGGCGCAGGTCGTCGATGCGCTTCTCGAGCCGCTCGAGCCGGCGCCGCAGCTCGGTTGCCTGCTGCGCCTCGAACGCATTGGCCGGCGCCGCCTGCTGGGCCACGGCTTGCTGGAGCTTGACAGCCCACGCTTCGCCCTTTTTCACGTCAGCGTCCAGGCCCTGGTAATAGACTTCCAGTCCCTTGTACATCTCGTCGAAATCGCCGATGCGGCCGCGGTGCACGTTCGCGTGGCGCGTCATCTCGGTCACCAGCGTGTCCATCCGCGATTCGACCACCTGGTACTGCGACAGCATCTTTTCCTTGACCGAGCCGAACATGCCCGTCACGCGCGAGAGCAAGCCGCCAGAGCGCAGCTTCGCCGGATCGAGACCCTTGGCGGTAGCGATCAGTTCGTTCAGCTGCGTGCCGAAGACATCGGCGTCGGACGCGCGCACGGTGCCAAGCAGCTTGGCCGACACCTTTGCCACGCTCGCGCCGGTGGCGCCGCCCAGCGACTCGATGGCCTTGTCGTCGATGCCGGAGATATCGACGCGGACGGCGGGCGCCGCGGTCGGTTCCGGCCGCGCTGCCGGCAGCATGTCGGTCGTGCCAGCAGGGCTGAACAGGGGCGGCAACGAAGGCGCCGCCGCGGTTGGAACGGCGGATGCTGCGTTCGCTTCTTCTTCGGCGGAGAACAGCGGCTTCATGGCATTCCTTCAGGTGTGAGGTGACAATATTGATAGCTTACCACCGGTCAAACCGGCTGAGCGAGTGTCACCTGCCTGCCCTGCCTCACACCATCTTCGCCAGGCCCCTGCCGTGTGTCGGCGCGCACGCGCAACCGATACAATCCCCCCATGAAGATGCGCAAGAAATCCGAGCTGCCCACCAAAATCTGCGCCCACTGCGCGCTGCCGTTCGCCTGGCGCAAGAAGTGGGCGCGCGATTGGGCGCAGGTCAAATACTGCTCGGAGCGCTGCCGCCGCGCGACGCCTGCGCCGGACCAGTCACCGTCACAGTCTGGCTGACGGTCGTCCTGCGCCCGTCGCGCCCGACCACCGTCGCCGTCACCGCATACACGCCAGGCGCCGAAAAGCTGTGACTGGCATTCGCGCTGCCGACGCTGACGCCGCGTTCAACACGTTCGCCGTTCTCGCGCCCCGCCCCGCCACTGCCATCACCCCACGCCCACTCGACGCTTCGCGTGCCGGTCCGGTCGCCATCGACGAAGCTGACCGACGCCTGCAGCGGCGCGCCGACCGCGACTTCGCGCGCCACCTCCAGCGGGCCCAGCGTATGCCCACAGGTGCAGCCCTGATCCGGCCTCAGGAGCACCAGCCCCGCATTCGAGCTGGCGACGATGGCGCCGTTGTCACTGATCGCCAGCGCGTGGTCCAGCACCAGCCCCGGCGGCGCATGGCGCAAGGCCCGGTTCAGGTCGAGCATCCCGCCCGGAGCGCGCCAGACAAAGGCACGCATGGCGCCAAGCCGGTTCTCGGCAAAGCCGACGATCTGGCCCCGTGCGTTGACATCGCGCGCGACCGACGTGCGCCCGCCCAGCGTGCCCAGTTCGCGCATGCCGCCCTGCCGCGTCCACGACATGGCCCGTTGGCGCCCATCCGGATACCCGATGGCCCCGGCAATGTGCAGGCCGGGCGTCATCGCATTGACCCACGCGGTGGAACCGCCGCCGATGCCCAGGTCGACCATGCCGGCGGCGCGCGTCCACAGGAATGGCCGATAGCCGCCGTCGTCGAATGACGCCAGCCGGTTGCCAGCGACTTCGCCCGCGGCGCCGACGGCGACCGGCGACGATTCGACGCTGCCCAGCGTGTCGATGTCGACCAGCCCGCCCGAACGCGTCCAGGCGAACACGCGCGTGACTTCGTCGTCGAGCGTCGTCACACCGGCGATCAGGCCGGCGTCGTTGAGCGCGCGCCCCGCGGCAGGCGCCGGGATGCCGGGGGTGACGCCCAAGTCTTCGATGCCGCTGGCGACGCTCCAGCGAAATGGATGACCAGCATCACCCAGCGCGCCGGTGACGACGCCACGGTTATTGATGGCCCAGCCATACGAGCGCCCCCGGCCCGCGTCGGCGCGCAGGTCGAGCATGCCGCCGCCAGCGCTCCACACGAACGCATTCTCGACGCCATGCTCATTGAGCGACGTGCCGGCGACCTGCCCGGCATCGTTGACATCGTTCGCATACACGATCCGGCCACCCAATGCGCCGATATTGCGGACAATCTTGCCATCGTAAAAGTAGGCAGTGGTGCGGTCGCCATTGATCAACGAGAACGCCACTTGCCCGGCGGAATTAATGTCGGGGTATCCGGCGATCATCCCCGCCCCGAGATGCAGCACGCGATACGTCGGTGTCGGTTGCGCGAGCGCGACACTACTGAACAACATAAAAATAAATGCGGCAAAACGCATGCTTTTCTCCGGTGAATAATGAACGCTTCAAGCATGCGATGGCCATGGCGCGCACGGTACAGGGCGCGCTGTAATCACGCTTTCCCCTGCGCCAGACCAAGGTCGTACGTCGTATTCATCACACACCGATGCTGCATGCGCACACGCTATGAGGCGTAGTCTTACACGTGAAAAACGCAATCGAATTTACTGTTAGATTGTTAATACACATC
>Ga0265797_10010664_pt1 | contig 11666 bp, 16 predicted proteins | sample P2T30metagenome_FD_192433 | JGI IMG/M metagenome (GOLD analysis project Ga0265797, IMG submission 192433) | Plant litter microbial communities from East Loma Ridge, Irvine, California - P2 T30 | ecosystem: Environmental > Terrestrial > Plant litter > Unclassified | place: USA: California... | reverse complement strand
GCGCGCGCTTACGCCACCCTGATGCAAATAGCGCCGGCGTTCAAGCAGATCGCCGACGTCGATGCCAAGATCTTCGAGGAGCGGTCCGACCTGCAGAAGGAGCTGGACCAGCTGACGCTCTCAGAGACCCAGCTGCTGGCCCAGCAGCGCGCTGCACTCGACGAGAGCAACCGCGCGCTGTTCGATCAGATCCAAGCGATCAAAGCGAAGACGGCGGCCGAGGAAGCGGCAACCGCGGCGCTTGAGAAGGCGAAGAGCGATGCATCGGCTCTGCTTGGCAACGTTGACAGCGCCTTTTCAGTGCTGCAGCGCGTGTTCGACCGCGAGAAGGCGGCGCTGCAGTCGCAGATTGCAAACCACACCGAGGCAGCCAACAAGATCCGCGCCGTCTCGAACAGCTTGCGTAGCACGATCAACAGCATGCGTGGTCCAGGTGCGGAGGTGATGGAGCGTGCCCGCGCCCAGTCGGACCTTCGCAGCTTCCTTGCGATCGCGCGTGTAGGTGGTGTACTACCCGATTCCGAAAAGCTGCAGGCCGTGCTGAGCACCCTGACGCAGGATGCCAGCGACCAGTTCGCATCGTTCGCCGATTACCAGGCGGACTTCTACCGCACCCGGAACGATATGTCCGACCTGGCTGCGATCTCCGACGCGGCACTGACCGTCGAGGAGCGCACCCTGGACACGCTGGAAGACCAGCTGGCCTCGTACGACAAGATGCTGGAGAAGGAGCAGGAGCAGATCGATGAACTGAAGGGCAACGGCATAATCGGGATTTCCATACGAGATGCAATCCTGGCGTTCCAGTCGGCGGTCCTCAGTGCCAAGGCCAACCCTATCAACGCGGCGGCATCGTCGATCAACGACGCGTATCAGTCCGCATTGGGTCGCGCGCCGGACGCCGCCGGCCTCGAGTACTGGAAGGGCAGCGCCGCTGCCGGGAATTCGATCTCGGACATCGTCAACACCATCAGCAACTCGCCCGAGGCGAAGATCCGGGACCTGTACAAGTCCACCTTCGGTCGTACGGCCGACGCGGCTGGCCTGCAGTATTGGATGGATCGTGCAGCAGCTGGCGTGTCGTACGACGCCATCGCAAAGTCGTTCAAGGAGAGCAACGAGTACAAGGGCAAGATCCCTGGCTATGCGGCTGGTGGTGATCACACCGGCGGCTGGCGGATCGTGGGCGAGAACGGTCCTGAGCTGGAGGCCACTGGCCCGGCCAGAATCTTCAATGCTGGGCAAACGCGTGACCTCATGTCCCGCCTGGCTACGCCGACCGACAACTCCATGGCCTTGGCGGCCGAGGTTCGCCAACTCCGCAAGGAAGGGGAGGAGAAGGATCAGCTCCTGGAGCGGGCGCTGGTCGCAATCGCAAAACAAACTATGCAAACGGCCGACCTGCTCGATCGCTGGGAAGCAATCGGCCTGCCGAAGGAGCGCATCAAGTGATCATCATTGACCCGATCGCGATCAGTGACGCAACGGTAACCCGCGCGACATCACTGGAGTTCTACGATCGTAATGGCGTGATCCAGATCGCGCCGACGAACACGCTGGCAGTTACCTACGATCCTGCGGACCTTGGCCAAGCCCCGTATGCGCGCCTCTCAGGCGATGTGATCGGCGGTGCAGCAGGGCTGGTCTATTCCAATGTGCCGATCGGTGAGCAGCCCTACAGCGCCGGCACTACGTACGCCGTAGACGCTGTGGTGTACGACCCCTCGACACATCTGGTGCACAAGTCCATGGTGGACGCGAACAAGGGAAATGCCCTGTCTGATCTGTCGAAATGGACCAAGGGTATTGCCACAAACCGGTGGCGAATGTTCGACGAACTCAACAATACCCAGACCGAAAATCCAGAAGAAATTTTGGTGGTCGTAAGCCCGGGAACAATTGGCGAGGGACTTTACCTTGGGAATGTGCAAGCGGATGAGGTGCGTATTTCTCAAACTGACTTTGTTGAAGGAGTCGTGTCTCGCGAAGTAACCCCCCTCGTTGCGTCCAGCGGTGGGAGCAGCTACTACGACTGGTCCTTCCGTCCTGCCTACTATAAGGATTATTTCGTCACGCAGTCGATGCTGCCTTATGCCGACGCGCTGGTCACGATCTCCATCAGAAAGGCTGGCGGTATCGCAAAGTGCGGGATGTGCCAACTCGGCCCTGTGGATGAGTTCGGCCCATCGCTATATGGGCTTTCTGCTGAGGGTAAGGATTACTCAAGCACGCTCTTTGAAATGGACGGTACTAGTACGACGATCCTTCGCCCATACGCGAAGCGGATGAACGTGGATGTGAGGGTAGACAACGACCAGATCGATTACATCCAGCAGCGGCTTTTCCAGCTCAGGCAAAAGCTTATTGTGTGGATTGGTGGGCCGTATGGTGCGACGGCTGTTTGCGGTCGATACGAAAGCTTCAAGATTGTTATCCCAGGATTACTGAAATCAGATATGGCTTTACAAATTGGAGGTGGCGTCTAATGCCAATTACAACATTTATCGATCCAACTAAGTTGCCAAACCGTTCCCAGGCCAAGCCTGAGTTCGACAAAAACATGGCTGAGTTCTATCGCCAGCTACCGATTTTTGGTGGCGAACTTAATGCATTGGCCGGTCAGGTCGACGCGATGGTTGCGGGCGGTGCCTACTCCTTCGCGTATATGTTCGACAGCGCGACTGCGGATGCCGACCCTGGCCCCGGTGAGCTGCGCCTGTCGAGTGCGACGCAGAGTGCCGCTACGACCCTGCGCATCGATGTACTTGCGCAGGGCGGCGCAAGCATGAGCGGGGTGTTCGACATGCTGCAGGCTGTCACCAGCGCGGTCAAAGGTGCCGTGCGCATCGTCAAATCGGCCGACCCGTCGAAGTGGCTGCTGTTTGACGTCGCCGCGGTGGGCGCCGGCACCGGATACCGCAATATGACGGTCGTGCATCGAGCGGGCAGTACCGCGAGCCCGTTCGCAAACGGGGACGCGCTCATGGTCTATATCGAGCGCAACGGCGATAAGGGGGACCTGCCCTTGGGCGGTGCGCTCACTTGCTTGGTTTCGGAAGCCTTAGTCGGGCCGCTGGCCGTCATCAGCTATCCCAATCTGTTCACCAGCGACTACGACCATTACCTGATCAGGCTGTCGGAGTTCCAAAGCTCAGGCGCAACCAACGTCCACATGCGGCTGGCGGTTGCCGGGGCCTTCGTGTCGAGTACAGTCTATTCACAGCAACCCGTTCCGCACTCGACCCAAGTTCCTATAGCAACGAATGCGATGGGGTTGCTGTCGTCGACCGCTGCAGCAAGCCCGCCTTCGCCTGGCCTATCAATCGATCTTCTCAACGTCAACGCTGTTGACTCTATAAAAATGGCTATTGTCGACGGTGTACATACCGCTGGCGGAGGCACCTATCAAAGTACCGCAGGACTAGCTGCGGCCAATATCTTAAGCCGTGTTAGTGGCTTTCAGCTCATCCCTTCCGGCAGCGTGACTTTTACTAAAGGTAAGCTGGAAGTATTCGGCTACCGCAACCAAACCGGCCCAGGAGTATTTTGATGATCCCCTTAATCCTTGAAGACGGCCAATACCGCGAGGCGACATCTGAAGAGCTCGCTGATATTGACCTTCGCCAAGCAGAGATCGGTTCGTCGATGCGTGCTAAGAAGAACGCAGAGATCGATCAGTGGCGCGCAGCCGCCAATGCCTCGACATTCCCGCACGCCGGAAAGCAGATCGCCTGTGATGCCCTGTCCCGGTCCGACCTCGATGGCGTGGCGCACCATATCGCACTGTTCGACGCGTTTCCCGAAGGCTTTCCCGGCGGATGGAAGGCGACCGACAAGACAATGCTGCCGCTTGTCGACGTCGACGCCTTCCGTGCCATGTACGCCTCGATGACTGCCCAAGGCGCCGAGAACTTCAACCACTCGCAGGAACTGAAGGCAGAGCTGGCAGCGGCCAGCACGCCGGAAGAGATTGCGGTCATTCAATGGTGACCCCATGAAAGCAGCGTTCTACAAGGGCACGCGCCCGGGCCTGGCCGGCGTCTACAACCACCTGGTGCGGTGGTGGACCCGCAGTGATTTTTCCCACGTCGAGCTGGTGCTGTCGAGCGGCCGCGCCTGGTCCGCTTCATTCGCCGACGGCGGCGTGCGCAACAAGCTGATCGACTTCGATACGAAGAACTGGATCCTGATCGACCTGCCGCCCGAGCTGGAGCAGGGCGCCGAGGCCTGGTTCCGCTCGCACTGCGGCGCGAAGTACGACCTGCTGGGTAACCTGCAATTCCTCCTGGCGCCGATTCCTCACAGCAAGGGGCGCTGGTTCTGCTCCGAGGCAGTGGCCGCCGCGCTCGGCATTCCGGACCCTTGGCGATACTCTCCTGGTACCCTGGCCAGCGCCTTGACCTTGCTGTGTCCGGGTGTGGTCGATGCTATTGGTGAGCTGGAGGCGGCTTAGCGTAATCGTCTCATTCTTCCGAGAAATGAGACGGTGAAAGGTCGACACTGGTGCATCCCGGTGGCTCACGGCGCGACAACGCGATGGAGTGTCTTGCCGGGCATTCCATCAAGAGACCAACGTGCTCCCCACGACCGAACAACAGAATACTATCGCCCTGGCCCGGCTCCAGGTCGAAGTCGCGTACATGAAGGCCGCAATCGCGCGGCTTGACGATTCCAACGGTGAGCTTCAACAGAAGCTGGATAAGGTGCTTGCGCAACTGGCGGAGGCCCGGGGCGGCTGGCGCACCTTAATGCTAATCGGCGGCGCGGCTGGTTCGATTGGCAGTGCTGTCACCTGGCTTGTCTCTCGACTCCAAGGCTGAGTCATGACTCCCCTACGTTTGCTTAACTCAGCCATCATCCCGGGCCTGCAGGAACTTCACTACTGCGGCATCCCTGATACAACCGATGCCCGCCGCTTCCTGCTGGCGATCGCATTGCAAGAGTCCGCGCTCGCACATCGCCGGCAGGTCATCACAGGCGATGGCGAGACCGGTCCTGCAGCGTCATTCTGGCAGTTCGAATCCGGCGGCGGCTGCAAGGGTGTGCTTACGCACTACCAAGTCGCCCAGTGCATGCGTCGCCTGTGCAGCGAATTCAACGTGCCTACCACCCCGCAAGGCCTTTGGGAAGCAATGCGCTACCACGACATCATTGCAGCTATCGCCGCACGCCTTCTGGTCTACACCCTGCCCGAGAAGCTTCCGACCACGCCCGAGGACGGCTGGGCGCAGTACATCGAGGCCTGGCGCCCGGGTAAGCCTCACCCTCACACCTGGGCAAAAGCCTGGGACACCGCGACCACTACCGTAGGGGGCCAATAATGGCACCAGCACTCACCGCCATCATCCCCATGTTGGGGAACCTGTTCGACCGCCTGTTCCCCGATCCGGCCGCCGCAGCCGACGCCAAGGTCAAGGTCATGGAGATGGCCCAGCGCGGCGAACTGGCCCAGCTCGATGCTGACCTCAAGATGGCGAGCGGCCAGATGGAAGTGAACAAGGCAGAGGCACAGCATCAGAGCATATTCGTCGCCGGCTGGCGTCCGGCCATCGGCTGGGTTTGCGCCGCGGCGTTCGCCTTCAAGTTTGTCGTCGGGCCCAGCGCCGCTGTGCTCATGGCCATGGCTGGCCACCCGATCGATCTGCCTGAGTTTGACTTCAGCGAGATGAGCACGATCCTGCTGGGGATGCTGGGCCTGGGCACACTGCGGACGGTGGAGAAGATCAAGAAAGTTCCGTAATGGACTTCGACATTTACGCCCTGACGCCTGGTGGCGGTGGCCACGTGTTGACCGTCCACCAAGAGTGCAAGGACGTCAGCCCTCGTCTCGTCGTCATTGCTGGGCAGCCGCACTTGTCTCAGTCTGCAGAGGCGATGATGGAGCGGATGCTCGGCCATTCCCTCGACGCGGACCACCCGCAATAAGCACGCGCTGCAGAACCGAGACGGGTACGCCTTGTCCGAGCAGCGACATCGCGCCGGCGGCCGCGCCGAATACCAAAGAAATATTTATTGCGAGGTCGACCTGGGCGGCCGCCAATCGATCAGTTCGTCTCTCCATCGGGCAAACATAGCAAGCTGGCAGCGGCGAACTTTGATCCGGCTCAACAGTGCTACACTTTCTCGATGCAAGTGAGAGTTAAGCGACTTAGAGAACGAGGTCAACGAATGACCGACCGACAGATCGACGCGGCAATACCTGTCGCGGGTGAGCTCCGCGTCTACGGTCTGGGCGGCGCCATTCAGGCCACCGTCACCGACGCAGACAGCCAGGTGGCCGAGCCGCTACTCATCCTGCACGAAGCCAAGCTGACGACCATGCACGGCCCAGGCATGCTGCTCAAGGGCGAGGAGCGCCCGCAGGGCGACAAGGGGCCAGCCTACATTCAGGAATGGTCAGTGCGGTTTGACTAAAGATGGAGGCGTAGCTTTTGGCGTACCTTTCGCGTTTATTCCATCCTCGTCATAGCGACACACGCTCATGCATCATGGGTGCTTTACGCCGTTTCGGTTCCGTCAAACCTGCGCACCAGATAGCTGAATCGATTGCCGTTCTTGTCGGTCAGGCCAGGGACCAACTCGATCTGTGCTTCTTGGATCACGTCGATGTCACCCTCTCGAAGCCTATTGACCAGACGTAGCCCGCGTTCAACTCGAATGGTTGACCGATCAAGGGTGCGGCCTGTAAGAACTTCCGCCTCCTGGATAATCACCTCCGGGGCAATGGCGTCTGACAGCAAAGATATAAACCTCGGGAAAGGTTCGGTGAAGTAGATGAGGGTGTATTTCCCCATGCCCAGCCTCCGATATCTTCCAAAATTTGGAATTCATCTTCCAAAAAGAAAAAAGGGCCACAAGCTCGAAGCATGTAACCCTTTGATCTTACTACAAATTCTTTGGGGTGGCTGATGGGGCTCGAACCCACGACAACAGGAATCACAATCCTGAACTCAGCGATTTTTTTAGTTGTAAGTCGTGTAGAGCGTAGATACGCAGGTCCCGCACACTTCCCGGCCAATTTTAGCGCAGCTTATTCGTGCTTCACTCTCCGTCTGGCACTGAAACTTACTACCTGCATTTTCGACCTTTCTCATCCGTCGACATGCTGACACTGCGGCCGTAGTACATTTGCCTGTCTTGCTCTCTGGCGTCATTGTCCCCTTGAACAAATGAAGCTCTCCGGTGCCTTCGTGCTCCCATAGGCTATACGCGTCCATGCTGCTCCTAAAATAAAGTTGATAAGAGTTTAGATGTTCATTCGGACAAGACCTCAGCATTTAAGGCGCGTCCAAGTGCAATAGATAAGTAGTAGGAACTAATTATGTCTGGCTGCTGGTTCATGAAAAAAGGCCGACCACCGCGCTCAATCATGTTTGTTCGGCCACCTTCTCCAACTATGAACTCGCCTAGCGGGGACAAGCGTACTTCGTCATCGATCTGCTGTTTCTGTAAACACTTAACTTTGATGACAACTTCATGGTCAGCCATGCCAACTACGAGTAAGAACCGAAGACGGATGCCGGCGTATGCTAAGTCAACGTATCCATTCTCTCGGTCAAACATCACTGTTAAGTACTTGTCTCCCTCGAATGACCTACCCTGTGCATTAAGCTTAGTAGAAAAACTTTCGAGGTGTTCAAGTGCAATCTCACGATAGCGAGCAGCCTGGTTTATAGCGTAGTAGTAATTGTCGTCAACTACGATCGGACGTATTTGCTGAATCAAGATTCTCTCCTACCTGTTGATGAGTAGGGCCAGGTTCGGCCCCACCTGGGTGACTGACAAAGTCAGTCAATCAACTGCATTGTTACAAAGGAGCATCCCCATAAGTGTTCCAGTTATTCACCAGCCACGTTGTGACGTTCTCGTGACTGCGAACATTGGACGGCAGATGCTTGTGGATGAGGCGTTCTGCTTTCTTGGCTTCTGAAGCAAGTGAGTTACCACGCGTGTTGGTGAACTTGTTTACGAAGTACAGGACCTCATACCACTCATGGCGGTTGAGCAAGCTACTGTCAGGCGCACCACGTTTGCTCGGGTCGTCGTTCTCGGTTGGGCCAGTAGGGTAGCGGTACTGAAGATCGCTCTTCTTGAGGGGCGAAATACGATGGTCTTTGGTTGAAGACATGTGAGACTCCGTTGTGATTAATTAGACACACGGGTTTCGTGCATCAAATTTATGTCATAGAATGGAGCCCAGAAGATTGCGTCAACAATCTTCAGGGCGATTGGCTGTGGGTTTTGTTGTGTTGAAATCTTCTAGTTGGTTGCCCTTCTGCCATCGGCTCGTCAAAGCTCGGAGGCGGTAACTTGTTAGCCAAATAAATACGTCGAGGTTTCTTACCAGGGACTCCTCGGCGTATTCCCCTCAGGTAATGTCTTTGCCAAAGCAGCAAATTCAGTCCTTGTCACTACTATACTCAAAATTTACTTTGACGTTCCGGATTTTCTTGGGGATTTTTTTTCGCGAGAACTCTTGACTTGTCAAAAAAATAGCCGTAGCTAATAAAAAGTTGTCCACAGGAGAACCACTATATGTAGTGAGAGGCTTGATTTATAAACTAAATATGGTCAATTCTCACCAAATCTCACACTAATGTGGATAAGTGGAATTGTTCTCGGAAATCCAGTTTTTAGCTACAACTTCTCCCGAAGCATCATGTTTTATGTGGTAAATCTGCAACAAATCTAATTTAATCTAACTTTTCTGCAATCGTCTCAGCAGTTTCGTTGTAGTAGACCTGCAGTTGCCGGAGGTCACGATGGCCTACCATGCGGGCTAGGTCAAGCACATTAAGCCTCTTCGCAAGTCGGGTGATTGCAAGATGCCGAGTATCATGGAAGGTTCCGTCTGAGATCATCGCTCGCAACTTAGCTTTGCGGAATAACGCATCGAGTGAGGGTGACGAGATCGCAAAGATCGTGTCACCGACAGGGACTTTAGGAAGAAGGGCGAGCAGCTCCAGGGCGCGCCGGGACAGTGGAACTGCACGCTTGGTACCGTTCTTCGTTTGCTGGAGCGTTGCCGTGCGTCCCGCGATATCCGCTGCTGTGAGCCCGCAGATCTCGCCGGCTCGCATGGCCGTTTCGATCGCAAACAGGAATGCGATGGCCGTGCGCTGGTAGCTCGTTGTTGCTAGGTCGGTCTGCGCCTGGTCGAAGCCAAGTGCGAGGCAGATCCGCTCAATCTCATCGTCGCTATACAGCCGATCACGTGGGGGCGGGTCAGCTGGCCGGCGAACGTCAGTAGTCGGCGACGTCGCGATCCATTTCCATTCCTTCGCCGCTGCGGCGAACACGTGAGAGAGCAAGTTGAGATCTCGGTTGACTGACGAACCAAGTACCTTGTCGACCTTGAGTCGGTGATCGCGCCACTTGCCAAGCACGTCAGAGGTAATGTCGACCAACTTCATATCCTCGAGTGCGACGCCGTCGATCACAGTACGGCCGATCGCACCCATTCGCAGGATTTCCTGTCGATGGCCGCGCTTGTGGACAGACACTTCCTTCTCATAACGCCTGAAAGCCTCGTCCAAGGACCTGCCTTTCTGAATGCCGGTGGTCGCGCCTTCGCGGATCTCAGTTTCGCGTTTGGCTGCCCAAGCAGCCGCTTCGGCTTTAGTGTTGAAGGTTTTGGACTCCCTGACGCCAAGGGTCGCAAGTTGCGCTCGCTACATGCCGTCTCGTTTCGCTATTGATGCCATGCCATCCTCAGATCGTTATGGCGTAATTATGGCGTAAAAATGGCGTAACTGATCCAGTTAAGAGGCGTTAAAAGGTGGGATTTTGTACAGTGTAAGAACCGCGCCCAGAGGCGCTAAGTGCTTGAAGCTACAGAGGAAACTGCAAATTACGGGGTAATGCGCTGCTAGTAGGTGGTGCCTCCGGCCGGAATCGAACCGGCACGCCTTACGGCGCTTGATTTTGAGTCAAGTGCGTCTACCAATTCCGCCACAGAGGCCCAATAGCAGGCGCGCATCTTAGCACATGGCGTGCGCAACTGACCAGTGTGCGCAAGAAATTGGCACAACACGGCAGGCGATCACCCCTGCGCACGCCGCCACTCCAGGCCCGGCGACCGCTCAGCGCGCGATCCGGTGCTGCAGCAGCCGCAAGCTGCCCACCGGTCCGACGATCTCCAGCACGTGCTCGCGCACCGCGACATTGATCGCGCCTTCTTGTCCGCGCAGCCAGGGCCGCGGGCGGAAGTAGCGGATGCTGGTGCTGTCGGTCGCCGTGCGCCGGTAGCCCAGCGCGCCGAGCGCCTCGTCGAGCGTGTTGATCATGTAGTGGGCGTCGAAGCGGGTGCGCATCTCGAAGCGGCCGGGACCGAGCATCCAGACCGGCAGCAGGCCGCCCACGATGGCCGGCAGCACCATGTAGGGCAGCGGCGTGTCGGGGTCGAGCAGGTGCAGCGCCAGCACCAGCAGCGGCAGGCCGCCCAGCATGGTCAGCGCCCAGGGCAGGGACTGGCGCCAGGTGTCGATGCGGCGCAGGAATCCGGGCCGCTCCCGGACGCGTACGATCTCTGAAAACGTCACACTCTTCATGGTGATCTCTCCCTCACTCGTCTCGTGCAACGGTCTTTGTTTTGCTACTAATTTAGCTAGCGCAACAACCATTCAGCCCGAGCATTAATTCTTATCGACTCGATTGTGACGAGCGGTCCGGGCTAGTGTTTGACTCCACGCAAACACGCATCCTTTGCAAATAGGTTCTCATATTGGCAACACATGCCGCGCACAGGTGAATATCGTTGCTCGCAGGCCTCATAAGCGAACAAGCCGCACAGTGTGCGGCTTGCTGGAAGTAAAACTTACTGAGCGCGGCGGAACAGCCTGAAGCGCTCGTCGCGGTCGGAGGCGCGCCGGCCTTCCCACAGCGGGACCGTGTTGCGCACGCCCCATTTACGCAGCAGCGCGCGGTCGTTGCGGTTGCGCAGGCTGTCCTGCAGCAGCACGTAGTCGCACTTGCCGCCGGCCAGGGTGACGAAGGGCAGGCGGCCGTAATAGGCCAGCGAGGCGCGCTGGGCCGGGCCGACATTGGTCTCGATGCAGTCCGTATCGGCCGGCAGGCGCGCTGCGATCTGCTGGGCCACGCCGGCGTAGCTCTTGCCGTAGTTCAGGTCCGGCAGGAACAGCGTCATCAGGAGCACCCACAGCAGGATCAGGCCGCCCGACGACAGCACCACCGCGCGCCACAGCACCGATGGCTGGCGCGAAAGGCGCCAGTGCACCAGCACCACCCAGCCCACGCTGGCGGCGGCCGCCACGGTGAAGGTGACGATGCCGATTTCGGGCGTGAAGCCGGGCACCAGCTTGAGCGCATTCTTGGCCAGCTGGGCCGGCCAGCCGGTCAGCTTGGCAATCCAGAACAGCCAGATGGTGGCGCCCAGCATGGTTAGCACCATTACCGAGAACCAGTCGATGGCGTTGATCGCGCCGCGCTTCATGGTCGGCAGGCCGAAGGCGGCCATCAGGGCCAGCGGCGGCAGCATTTTCAGGAAGTCGCTGTTCTCGGGCACCGGGTCGCACAGCAGTTGCAGCACCAGGGCCAGGAAGAAGAACACCGGCAGCACGATGTGCAGCATCTGCTGCTGGCGGCGCCAGGCCCAGATCGCCCACAGGGCGAACGGCCAGGCCGGCCAGAAGAACCAGATGCCGATC
>Ga0265797_10010663_pt1 | contig 11666 bp, 11 predicted proteins | sample P2T30metagenome_FD_192433 | JGI IMG/M metagenome (GOLD analysis project Ga0265797, IMG submission 192433) | Plant litter microbial communities from East Loma Ridge, Irvine, California - P2 T30 | ecosystem: Environmental > Terrestrial > Plant litter > Unclassified | place: USA: California... | reverse complement strand
GGTAGACTTCGGAAAGGAGCGGAAGCTGTCACTGAAGGGCCTGGACGACAAGGCCATCGAACAACAAGTCACAGAGCTGGTACAGAAGGGCGCATGAATACATACTGGGAAGGAGGACGAGTGAACAAGACAAGAGCCGTAGGTGAAGACGAATAGGCATACGTACAGCTCAAGAGAGCACAGCATAATAGCTCTGTATAGCCCGAATTGACCGTCTTCGACAGCCCATTTCTCTTTCACCTCGACTTCTAATTCCTCATTCACCATCACCATCCCATCTTCTGCGTAGCATATAAACTGCTCAACCGCCTCCCATCTTCCTATTTCCTCAGCCGCCAGAACCTCTTTTGCAGACTACATCCTCTCCACATCTCACAAACAATCTGCAAAACATCACCGAGACTACTACATATACTAATATGTCGCACCAGACCAACCTCCCAGGTCACCATGACGCCGACATCGCCGCCGCAGAGGTGGATATCCTCGTCGTGAGCGACGTGAGTACCTCCCGGCCCCTCTACCGTTTTCAGATCAGCACTGACAAAGTTACTTGTATAGCACCCCGCCCTCGCAACCGGCCGCGCGGCCGAAGAACTCAAGCGCATCGAAGCGCAGTATCGGCACGTTGTCGAGCTGCTGGTTCAAGAAAAGTCGGCTGCGGCCGCCCGGATCGAAGATCTGGAGACCACCAACGGCGCCCTGCTGAAAATCCTCGGCAAGAAAATGGCGGATGAGGTGAACGGCATCTTTGTGCAGACGCACATTGTGCCCGCCAAGAGGGTCGTGCTTCGGCCTGGAGAGGAACTCTGGTCTGGCATCTTCAAAGATGTTTGAAGATGGGGTTGGGTGGTTTGGTACTATTCTGATTCCCCGTCTTGTTTCCTCTTCCCCCTCCGAGTTTTTGTTTTTTGTGATTTTTTTTAGATAGATATCGACCTTCTGGCATCAAGTTCCATCGCGTGGTGTGCCGCATATCATGCCTTCTTGGTGTGTGTACAGTGGTGTCTTCGTGGTTTTGTGATTTTGACATTGTGAATGCAATATGTCCTACATGCTTCTATATAAAACTATACCTCAAAGTACCGCATACATCTTCCAGAGTAGCAGCAACAGGCTCGATCCCAGAGTCTTTGTAGTCATCTCGGTATCACTTGTTCGGCGTCTTACGTCGCAGAAATCCCTCGACTTCTATCACGCCCACCCGAGAACCCAGCATCATGTCCGCTTCAATAGCATGTAAGCCCCAACAAGCCGGCTTCTTCAGCCGGTTCCGTCGCAACGACTCCGTCATGGGCTCACCGACAAGCTCTGCTACGCCTTCCCTCGCGCCCTCTCTCGCATCCTTGAGTCAGGACAACGACAACCTGGCTGCGACCAACACTCGCCTACAAAACCGCAACCAAGAGTTGATGCAGCAGTCTGAACTCAATCAATTGCTCTTCCAGGAAACCTCTGAAGCGCTCACGGCGAAGGAGAGAGAACTTGTGAAGCTGAAAGAGAGGTTTCGCTTCAATGCTGAAGCTGCGAATGAGACTATTCAGGTTCTTGGACTGCAGCTCCAGGCTTTAACCGAGCAACTGGCGGAATCACAGGACACGGGTGCTGAGCGTGAGGCCCCGCGATTCGAGCAACCAGATGGAGCACAAAGTACAGCTACCGATCGTCATGCTCAACTAGCTCATTCCGAAGAGCAGCAACACCAGCTCTCCTTGGAAGCTGCCCATGTGCAGTCCCCGACTCAAGAAGACGTCGACAACTTGATCTGGGCTAAGCTTCAGGACAAGAATAAGACGATCCACTTCCTGCGTTGTCGCCAGGCCAAGTCTGATAAGCGTATCCAGAAGCTGCAGGAGCGTCTGGAGGTTGAGCAGAATGTGGGGAGGGATTGGGTTGAGACTATCATGATGGTTAATATGAAGGTTAGGGCGAGGGCAAAGGCAGGGGATGATGCTGATGCTGGGGTGTAGATGTAGGTGGCACGGCTTAATGGTATGGTGCGGTGATTGGCATATAGTAATCAGACTAGACGATATTTACATAGTGCACTGTATACTTCTCGCAGTGTTTCAGATCTATTCTTCGTCCAAATCTTCACCTGTTAGTTCTTCGTTATTCGTGCTTTTCTCTCTACCTTCCCTCAACGCTAGCAGCTTCCATCAAAGCCCCGCTTGTCCATGCTGCAACATCCGTAGCACACTTCACAGTAACACCCTCGACGTCAGTCCGCTGCGCCTCCTGTTCACTTCCCAACAAGATGACTCCGAGGTGTCACGTAAGGCGAAAGACGCCACCAATGTATCGCGTAGTCACATGATCCGTCATGTACTGCTGTTGGGTCAATCCTTGTTCTGTGCTGGACGCCACCAATAATGCTCCTCAGGCACATTACATACAAACGCCTATGTCGCTGTTGAGTCGCTCAAAAACTACAATAGCGTGGTCGACTAGGTTGATGCCTGTTGGTGTTGGTGTTTCGTGGCACATGTAGTGGGCTGTCAGGCGCCTGTCTTTGCTGTGTCATCGTCCTTCTTTGGTCTCCGAGACTCCGAAACAGAATGTACCTGCATATATGGCTAATGCTAGGATGTATGTTTCCGCCGTCTTTGTGCTCATTCGGCTCTTTTGCCGAGTAGGTGCGCTGATGATGTGCATGCTGCAGGGTATTCCGAACAGAGTAAGAATTGACGACGGGTACTGCACCCATGGAAGATTATTTGCCTCGTTTGCCTTATTTGAATGGTATCAATGACCTGGCCATGACGCATGTGTCTTAGGTGGTAGTGTAACTGGATCGTTTGAGTTGGCTTGCTTGGTTGGGGTGCTAAGACCCTTGTTTGATGTGGGATTGTTTTGTGGCGAGACACAATCGGAGGCCACTGATCTGTGTGTTCCGAGAAACTGTCTCGAATTACGATAGTGTCATGCGGTATCTTCAGTCCGCTCTTCCGTCATACCTACTGTCTGGCGCTTGGTCGTCGCGGCAGTCGAGGCGAGAATACCGAAAGCATCCAACGTTACATCGGCCGAGCTGTACCTTGTTTGCGCAACGGCCCAATACTCGACCCTGGCGGCGCATGCCTGATCAACATGATCACGGGATCACGGTAGCTTTGTTGCTCATGTAGACGCCCGCTGAGTATCGGACGGCTGCAGCTTACTAGCTTCCTTGGGTGGAGGACTGACATGGATGACGACGACTTGGAATGCAAGCCACAGACGGGACCTTGCGGTAGGATGTGATAAGTCGCATGATCGACGTACTGAGCCAACTCTAGTTGCATTGGATATGTCTGCAAACTCTATCATCGGTCTTCCAAGCACGGGTCATGCGTTCTGTAGCACGTCTGCGCTGTAAGGCGGTTGGCTGCTCTGACAGCAGGCACTACAGTCTGTGGCTGCTATCTGACAGCCCGTGTATTCATGACTATAGTACTGTAGCCTATAATGACGTGCCTTAATTTCGAACAGTTTATCAACGTGCAAGCCACCTCGAGGGGAATACGCAGTGTATGTCGTGCGCGCACGTTGATACTGGTCGCCCAGGTGACGCATGTGCGATCGTTTGAGCGCACAAGACCGGTGAGCTCAATTGGGCCATTTCGAAACGAAGTACAATCGTTGATATCTGAGAGTTGGTGGACTGACTTCTTATCGCCAAAAGGACGACCCAGTGTGATGCTAATGCAGCTCCATTGAAGTAAGGTCGATATGTATTATGGTAATATGCTGGAAGCATTGAGTGCCTCAATGCCGTGCTGGAGCGTAAGATGTGAGTCCTCCGAGTGTACCTTTTGGTTCGTGATTGAATGCGGTTTGAGCCTAATTCTGGACATTGTTGAGCGATATGGCTAGTTTCGCTCCCTGTACCTCGCAACGCCAACTCCAAAAACAGGCATTACGAAGCAAACCCGACCTTGGAATGCGAACATGAAATCTCCGAAGAGAGAACGACATATGTAAGATCTGCTGGAATGGCTGGTGAATGCAGAAACGTGATTGGAGGCCTGGTTGTGGTTCAACCGAGGAGGACCTCCCATTCCCACTCCTTCATGACACTCAACCAATGCAAGCGGCTTTTGACTGTTACTCCCGAATCCTGGGAGTCTGTGGTACCAGACGGTATCGGCATCCCGTACGGTGTTTCTCGTGAACCGAAGTCGCGATCGACGTCGTAATCATCAGGATAGGCATCGTTCTCGCAGATAATGGATGCGTCTGATGAGAAGCTGTCGCTGCGCAAGTGCTCCATATTTATGGTTGTACGCTCAAGCGCATGATTGTCGCGTCGGTTCCAGACTTCTTTTGTGACCTCCAAACATCGCTCTATGATCCCCAATTTCATTCTGGTAGACATCAGAGACCAGCGATCTTTGACCCATTTCCGATCATCTGGGTCAGTCATCTCACAGCCAGCGGCCATCAGAGGATAGATATGCACGATGATCGAACGTGAGCGCGGATGAACGGTGGCCAAGGCGCACAGTACCTTGTTTGCGAGCACGCTGGGTGGCTGGGATGGAACCTCGGGTACGGCTTGGTAAAGATAGAGCAGTGTTGCGTATTGATAAGCAATCGCAGTCTTGATAGCATCTTGCGGACTTGTTGTCTCATCTTCTGGTTCTTCAATGTGAGAAGGCGGGGTCCATTCCTCGAGTTGAGATTTCAATTGCACTGCTTGCGATATGATGGTGGGTCCGTTGCTATCGGATCTCCGCACTTTCCTCACCAGATTGGCGACCCGACCAATGATGGGGAAGAGCGTGTGCGCGCAGCCCATCAACGGGTCAAGAGTAGAGTCGGTGTCTCCAGCAGCATATATGCTTTCTCTCACATTGTCGACATCGTATGCGTCGTCTTCGTCAGCAGAAGTAAGGCGAGCAAGAACGTCCATGTAAATCCAAGTGTTGCAAAGAAACTTCAGCCGAGCCCATTCTTCGCCTTGCTTTGGCATGAGACGATGGTTCATGAGTGCTTGATTGATCAAGATCTTAGCTCCTTTGATGTGGTTGATGCCGGTACTGATATGCTGGTCCCAAGATTCGGCAAAGGCCAGAACAAGTGTAGTCGATATAGCTGCGTCGACACGCATGTTTTGAAGTCCAGCAGCCAATGCATGTACGGCGCTCCGCATATGATCTATACCCTGTATGCGCAAAGTAGGCATATCTCTTGCCTGATGGAAGGAGGTCATCGATGCGATGGCATGATAGAGTGCGGGACAATTCCTCGTTAGAGGCCAGATGAGAGTCCGCCATGGGTTCTCTGTAGGCCCGTCCTTCAATGACAGTACACCGCACGTGTCCCTATAATAACGCCGTGTGAGTGACTCCGCCGATGTCATAGACAACTGCAACTGGGCCGGGATCTTGAAGTCGGGAGAATTTGAGGAAGAGCCTGATGAGCTTGGTGTCGCGGGCGATGGTAGCCACATCACGCAAGCTGCAGACTCATCAATTTTATCGCGTACAACTTCTTCATCGACATCGTCATCCAATGGCGCTGGCGGCGTCATACCAGAGGGCTGATAGAAAGCCTCATGCTGAGACACAAAGGAAGAGTACTCCTCCGGTGGCACATTTAGATCTGTTCCTGGGAGTAGGAGGTCTACTATTCGGGGAGATTGGCCTGACGAAAGGCTTGAGTCAGTGTTCGTATTGGCCCGCACAGTAGTCGTACTTTCGGCTCCAATTACGCCAAATGGCTCGAAAGAACCTGGCGCATATGACTCCACTGGTGATATTGACTGAGAGATGATGAATGGCGATGTCGCCGGGACGGTGAGCAAGTTTTCCATAGGCGCCAAGGGAGGATGTGGAAAGGCTGCTTGTATGGGCGGACCATGCATGAAAGGGTATGAGTGTTGTTGCGGCGAGTAGTATACGCCAGGGTGGGGCGGGTTCCCGAAGGTGCATCGGTACTCCTGAAGACCGTACTGTCCCTGAAATTGCGAAGACACAGCTGTTGGCGTTTGGAGGGTCGGGCCTAAGCCTGTCAGATGCGTATCAGTATGGCTGTGTCAAGACTAACCTTGACGTGGATTGATGGGCGCTTTGCTTGTAGTGTTCAACTCGTCGTAGTGCTTCCATTTGTAATCTTTGGCGTAACCGCCGCAGGTTATTGCACGTCTCTCGCATTGCTTGCATGAAGGATGTCTTTCGTCACATTTCAAGCGCTTCGCCTTGCAGGAAACGCATCCTATACACAGGTCAGCATAGTCACAGGTGGAAACAGGTCGAGTTACGCTTATCGTGTGAGCGATAAGAGTTGACAAGTGGAAGCATACCATTACGGCTCTTGGACTGCTTCCTCTTGGTGACGCCAGAGGTATCGGAAGTTTTGGTTGCCTTCTTCTTCGCGGAACATGATGCAGATGACACCTGCTTAGCGGGCTTGACGTCGATCGGAGCAGTGTCGGATGATCTCAGCACAGATGAGGATGACGAAACAGTGATAGCCTCAGCCATCTGCCGCGGAAGGTGCGAGCGTTCGGTCGCTGGGCGAACTTGTCGGCGGCCCGAGATATCATATGCAAAACAACAATTGACTAGCTACGCAGAAGCGAGAAGAATCACCGGAGGTTTGGTAGATAAGCAGGAAGGCAGCAGTATCTAAAGTGGAGAAGAAGCTGGGGAGATGCACGGCTAGTCATTAGCGCCTTACCTATCGGGTTCGCGAATCACGCGTGGGGTCCGGTTGCAGCATCTTTCTTGACTCTGCGCAATCGCGAATTTTCTTCATCAAGGCTTTGTGCTCAGTGATATGCGCCGGTAGCTACTCGAGTCCAGTATATTGTGCGACGGCTGACAGTTGGTATTAGCCGTTGGCTGGGATCGTGGTGCAGGCCCATTCATCGACGCTATCCGCATTCGGAACCCTTGCAGCCGGCCGTGAACCGCTCCACGAACGGCTCAGCCTTGTTTCGGGAGCGACGCAAAGCCGTGGGAGATCCCGTGGAGCACGCAGTAGGAATGTACTCGCTTTGGGAACTCTACGTCAGGGAGTCTAGACCAGACCTACTTGGAGCCGGCCTCTTTCGGTTGCACTGCGCACAGAAGACACAAGACAGTAGGAGGCTAAGCTTTTGCGTATTTCTACGTCGTCCTTCACAAGAAAGAAACATGCGGTGTGAGTCTCAAGCGACATGTAGTGCCCAAGCATCTTCACACTCTTCAATCACCATCTGAGCCCACAGCCACTCTACTGATCTGGTGGCGAGGACTCTACCTCTCCTTTGTCCTCGATCTCGTACGTGATACCATCGACAGTGACTTCGTTCTTGCCTTCCTGTATAGCTTTGATGAGTCCAGGAGCCGTAGCAGCGATAGCAACCGCGGTGACTGTGCCCGCGGCGACGCCGTTGACGAGTATAGCACCACTGCCGCCCGCTGCTGCGCTTTGGAGAACCGCAAAAGCGCTTCCAGCTGCAACGTTTCCGATATCAGATTGAGCTGCAGCAGCGGCAGATCCTATAATTCTGTCAGTCGGGTGCGTGACATAAAAGACAAAGAGATTGTCACGTACCAACAGCAATTCCCTTGGCCGTGAAACCCACCATACGTAGGACGCCGTGCGCAACCCCGATACCGAGAGGAGCAGCGACGACACAGGCGATCATACCAGCGGTCTCTCCCGGATGCTCCTCAATCCATTGCTTGGTGTGTTCTGCCGCGATGCCAACATGCTTTCCAGCCTCTTGACCAAAAGCATCCGCATGCTTCCAGGCTTCCTCCAGAGCAGGGCCGACCTTTGGTCCTACATCTTGTCCGAAAGCGTCGAGGTGTTTCCAGGTCTCGTGCGTGACGTGACCGACGTGCTTTCCAGTCTCTTGACCGAAGGCGTCCATGTGTTTCCAGGTTTCTCCGAGAGCAGGGCCGATCTTTGGTCCAACGTCTTGACCGAAAGCGTCGAGGTGTTTCCAGGTCTCCTGCGCGACGTGACCCACGTGCTTTCCAGCTTCCTGTCCAAAGCCGTCCAAGGCCTTCCAAGCGTTGTCGAAGAAACCCATGAAAAGCTTGAGGATGTTTATGGCGTGGTAAGTGATAAAAAAGATATCTAAGTAGTATCCTCCGAAGAAGAAAATTTGAGCGCGTGGTGTCCCAGAGGAGAACCGAATGTGTAAGCGGGGGAGAAGTGAAGGTGGAGGGTACCAGAGGGGCGCGGGGTAGAGTACGGTCGCACAAGGTCAGTTGAGCAGAATGCAGCTAGAATTACATTACCAGATTGTACATGGGCCGTCAATGGACAGCCGCGCAATACACAAACGCCAGAATAGCCATGATGCCTAGAATGCCGGATACTAACGGAAAAGAAATGAAAAGGGTATCTCCTCTCGTAGTCCTACAGTCAATAGTAGCTCAACCCCGAAGCCCTCACCTTCTTCTTCCCTTTCTTCTTCTTAGCCGGCGTAGGACTAACCACATTACTGCGCCCACCCAACCTCTCCTTCCTCTTCTCCTCGCCACCATTCATACCCGCCATTTTACTCGCACCGCCCGTCATGAAGTCACCATAGGCGCTTTCAGCATACAGAGCAGGCGTTGTAGTGCCGCTGGGTAACCACTCGCTGCCCTCTTCCCATGCGATACCAGCAGCGTTCGCCGCGCGTACACCTTCAATGTAGGCTTCCATTCTGCTTCGCTCATCGTCGTTTTCGAGGCCGCAGCCGCATCCGCAGCCGACTACGCATTCACTGTCTTCCATGCCAATCTCGTCGTCCATGCAGTCCATGTGCGCGACGTGTCCGCATGAGGGGCAGAGGTGGAACAGGCCTGAGACGCGGATCCAGCAGATACTGCAACTGTACACGGGCTCTATTTTGATGGGCTTGGAGGATGTAGTGGTGAGGTTGGTGCGCGAGCGTCCGTCACGCCATGACGAACCGGCTGATACGGTTGATGTGCCCCGTGAAAGGCTGGGTCGGCTCGCTCTGCTGGGTGGAGGCTGTAGTCGGTTCTGGCCGGGCGACGTGTCGAGGCCGGCAACACTCTCGTCTAGCTCCTTCGTTGGGGTTGGGACGGGTATTGAAAGCTGGAGATACTGCTCTGTTGGAATGAGTGTGTTGAAAGACGGTAGACCTTCTGCTGATATATTGCCAGATATCGTTCCAGGTTGGAACTCCATTGCTTCGGGGTTGAAGGAGAAGTGGAAAGGTGATGCGCCCGGTGTGCGCTTCATCTGCGATGTGGTGGGTGTTGGAGGAACCAGTGTTGATGAAGCTCGAGATAGATGTCTTGATGTCTTTTCATCGCCGCTTTCGTCGGCGGATGTCTTTAGTGCGAGCGATACTGAGCCATGTTTGAGGCCGGTACGAGGAGGTTCAGCTGGGAAGTATGACACAAGGCCGTTGAACTTTAGTACTTCGGCCCGTATGCTGACCAAACCCCAGCGGCTCAGCATCTCAGCATACTGCTCGCGCCAAGCCCGATGTAACCAGTCTTTACTTGTGTCCAGTAGTGGCCTACTGAAACATGCCTCATCATCGAACTGATCTTGGTTCTTGAGCGTGACCTTGATGCCCCCTCTGTTACTGACACCATCTTTAGGTTTGTCAAATGCGCCACTTTCTTTTGAGTTCGCCAGTCTGTCGCCACCGTCATCCTCGACTCTCTCGTAGTCAGAATCCGAATCCTCTATGTAGTTGACATTGACTTGCTCTGACTGCCCGAAGCTTGCTCGCTTGCCGTGCTTTGAGCGTGAGGTTGAGAGATTGTTCTGATCATGGGAGTCGCTTCCATAGAATGTGGTTGTGCCCCAAGTAACACCACTGGTGGGTGCTGAAGTTGAGAGATCGTCCATGCGTGACCTTACTGGAGGCGAAGAGGACATTGCGTTCGCAAAAGGACGAGACAATGCGGCAACAGCACTTGCGAAATTTGCAGTGGAGCTTTTTTTATGCGCCGTGTGACTTTGCTCTGGCGATGTTCCGTACGGTGTGTGATTAGCCGTCTGCGCACTCCTCATTGTAGACGCCCTGGACAAGGCGGGAGGCGTGTTACCAGTAGAGTATGGCGTAACAGGATCGGAGCTGATATGGTCGCTGCCCCACGGGCCATTTGAGCTTCCATGGCTGCCATACGTATCGAAATTCTTGGCCAGTCTTTGCCAAGCAAACTCGTTGGCCGGCGTTGCAAAACGCGATTGCGATGGCGTAGATGGAACAGAAATCGTGGGCTGGAACAAGCTCCACGCAGCATCCACTGAAGAGAAGTAGTCTAATGAAAACGCTGGTGCTTCCATGGACATAGGCAGCTGGGATTGTCGCATCTTGGCCATAGCTGAAGTGACACCTTCGCGAGCAGCAGGTTCTGCAAAGATACACGACAGCATAGCAAGCATCTGGGTATCTGCTAGGCGTTCGAAGTGGTCGAAAAGCGATGGTATCAACCACGTGACGACAATGTGATGTCCCCATTTTACGCGAGCTTTGAGCTTAGGATTGGCCACGGTATCTGCCTCGTCGAATTGTAAGTCCAGCCCACTGTCCTTGCGTTTGATTCTCACAAGAGCTCTTCGGGCGAGCACAAGGACCTGGTCCCTCCGGTACTTTTGAGGTAGTATTTCCAAGGGTACCTCATTACTCAAAATCAGTTTGCAAAGAATCCAAATATCCGCGAGATCATCGAAGCCGTACTTCCGAGCTACTTCGGAATTGTGCTCGCATATCACTGGTCCAGGTCCAAAGATCCTGTATTCCTCCGCGAGTTCACGTTTACTGGGTACCAGATCCTCTGTGGCAGAAAATAGTATTGACACCGTCGACTTAGGTTTAGTCGTCTGTTTTCCTCCACCAGTGGAGGAGGGTATAGAGTTTCGCGATTGGAAGCGGGATGCCGATTTTTGCCAAGCAAGCGGTGGCTGGAAGTTGCCTATATGCGAATTTCCTGCATGGTGGGAGTCGGACGATGAAGATAGGGTGGAGGATGTTTCCCATGATCCAACGGAGGAGGATGGCGACGACGCGCCATCGGAGGCTCCCGGATGACGATTTGTGAAGCGGCCGAACGAGTCGAAGATGTCATTCTTCGAAACACCCTGTCTAAGATTCCTGGTAATCTGGAATCTGAAGGTATCTGCGCCAGGCATAGATTTTGCTACGGGTATCCTTGCGACTACAAGGGATCCATCTACCGAGAATCGTGCAGTACACTGAACCGGCAGAGGTATGTTGGCGTTAGTATGGGATGACTGCATGACGTCATCAGTGAACTCGCCCTCCTGGTCTTCATCCTCACTAGAGCTCTCGCCAGGCAGTGGTCCAAGGTCTGCGAGCGCGTCGTCATCTTCGGCTAGATCTAGGCTGTCGTCCAAAGCTCGTTCACCCAACGCATACGATAGGACTGCTTCCAGGCCCTCTCGCTGTTGGTCTGCGCAGGTTTCCGCAATGCGGTGCATGTTGTTCGTTAATTCATCTTGGGTTTCTTTGCTAATCGCCGCTGTCGTCCTCTCAAACTCAATATGCAAAGGACTCGATATCCTGCTAAGAACGGAGCCCGACTCTTCCCTTTTGATTGCCCTCGGGTAGGAAACTGGGAAGTTGATTGTGAAGCGAAGAAACACTAATCTGGGTTCGTTTGTGACTGCATCCCAATCACCCCATGGACCGCTGAAGGAGACCTTGATGCGTCGCCGGGGAATATCGATTTCTTCAAAAGCAAGCTTCTTGT
>Ga0265797_10010661_pt1 | contig 11669 bp, 8 predicted proteins | sample P2T30metagenome_FD_192433 | JGI IMG/M metagenome (GOLD analysis project Ga0265797, IMG submission 192433) | Plant litter microbial communities from East Loma Ridge, Irvine, California - P2 T30 | ecosystem: Environmental > Terrestrial > Plant litter > Unclassified | place: USA: California... | reverse complement strand
CGCCGAGGGCGTCCTCGATGAACCCCTGGTCCTTCACGATGAGGCTCAGCGGGTTGTAGGTGGCGAAGTCGACGTCGAGGGTGTCGGCGCTCCACTCGGCGGTGCTCGCGCTGGCGTCGCCGCCGGACGCGGCCGCCGCGTCGCCGTCGGAGTCCTCGCCGGCGACGCAGCCCGTGAGGGCCAGCGCCGCGACGGCCGTCATGCCGAGGGCCGCGAAGGAGGCGCGGGTGCGGCGCGAGGGGGAGGTGCGGTATCGGGTCATGGTCGTCTCCGTGCTGTCGGGGGCGGGGCTGGTGGGGTGGTCTGGTGGGGTGATGCGGTCGTGGGTCGCTGGCTAGCAGGCCAGGGCGGGGCCCTGTCAGGCGGTCCGGGCGTGGGCGCGGTGGACGCCGAGGCCCTCGAGCAGCTCCTGCCGGAGGGCGGCGAGCTCGGGGGCGTCGCGGTCGCGGGGGCGGGCACCCGGGACGGTCACGATGCGCTGGACGCTGGTCGCGCCTCCGGTGCTCGCGGCGAGATCGGCGAGCAGCACGACGCGGTCGGCGAGGTAGAGCGCCTCATCGACGTCGTGGGTCACGAGCACGACGGTCGTCGGCAGGGAGGCGTGGACGTCGAGCAGGAGGTCTTGCATGCGGAGCCGGGTAAGGGCGTCGAGGGCGCCGAACGGCTCGTCGAGCAGCAGCACCGCAGGCTCGCGGGCGAGGGCCCGGGCGAGGCTGGCGCGCTGGGCCATGCCGCCGCTGACCTCGCGGGGGCGCAGGTCGCCTGCTGCTCGGAGCTGGACGAGGTCGAGGAGCTCGGTGAGGCGCGCCTCCTTCGCTGCCTTGCTCAGCGACGACCCGTCGGGCCGTCGACGGGGCAGGCCGAGGGCGACGTTGCCGCGGAGGGTCCGCCAGGGCAGGAGGCGCGGCTCCTGGAACGCGACTGCGCACCGCTGGTCGGCCGGTCGTGCGGCGTCGTCGGCGATGTGCACGATGCCGACGTCGGGCTGGTCGAGCCCGCCGATCTGCCGCAGCAGCGTCGACTTGCCGCAGCCGGAGGGGCCGAGCACGGCGACGATCTCGCCGGCCGTCACGTCGAGGTCGAGCCCGCGCAGAACGTCGCGCCCGAAGGTGCGGCCGACGCCGCGCAGGCGCAGCGGCAGGGCGCGGGAGGCGGTGGTCGGGTCAGCGGGCATGGGCACGACGGTAGGGCGAGGGCGGGGCTGCCCGCGCGGTACCCGTAACGGGGCGCAACAGAGGCGAGCGGGGCTCGGGGACCGCGGGGCGCACCCGTCATCGGTGGTCTGCGTGACACGCTGCACGCCTTCTTGGGGCGGCAGGTGCCGACGAGATCGCCCCGGCGGCGGTTCTGGTGTTCGGGCGAACTCGGTGATCGTGATGTTCCTCTTCCTGCGGCGGCACGTCGTGACGGGGATCGCGCAGACAGGTTGAGGTAGGGGTGACGGTGACGGTGACGGTGACGGTGCCGGCCTCAGGCGTCGTCGCGGTCGTCACCCGGCCTCGACCATCGGCTCATCGCCTTCTGTGCGGCCCTGGTCCGGTACAGGGCGTCCAACGCCCTCGGGCTCGGACGCTGAGGCAGGTGCGTGAGGGCCTCGCGCGTGATGCGGAGGGCCTCGGCATCCGTGCCCGGCGCGTAGCTCAGTCGCTGCGTGTCGGGGTCGACGATGACCAGGAAGCGATCGAATGCCAGGTGGTGGTTGGCGCAGAGTGGAAGACCGTTGGCGGCCTCATCGATGCCGCCGAGACTCTTCGGGGCGATGTGAGCGGCCTGGACGAGGTGCTCGGAGTCGATGTCGCAGAAGGCGCACCGCGGTCCGTAGCGCTGCAGGACATGGATGCGGAAGCGCAGCTGATTGGGGCGTTCAGCGACGAGGCGCGTCGTGCGTGTGGGGAGTTGCTCGAAGAGGATGAGGGCACGGTCGTCGGCGGGGAGCTCAGAGGGTCTGGGTAGGGGAAGCGGTTCGTCGAAGAACGTGACGACGAAGACTCGCTGGGCGTCGTCGTGCTCGCCGACGTAGCCGAGGCGGACTCGGCGCAGTGAAGCGGCCCCGGGCTCGGGAGAGATGACGAAGACCGGCAGGCCCAGAGCCTGCGCGGTCTTGACCGCCGTGATCTCGTTCGAATCGTGCGCTCCCCGACGATTGGTCGAGGGGTAGTGGTAGAGCAGGCCCTCGTCCGTGAGGTCGTCGTCATAAGAGGTGCCAGTGTGGACGAGCGTGAGCGCGACGGGCCCCGGTCCGTCCCTCGCCCACTCGGCCTTCATGTCGGCGAAGATGCCGGCCTGGCCGCGATAGAGCCCTCTCGCCTCGATGTCGTCCTTGGGACTGAGTCGTCGCGCTCCGCCCCGGGCGAGGAGCTCACGCCACAGTGCCGACCGACGAGCGGCCTCCGTCTCGACCCACGTCGCAATCGTCACGAGTCGATCATTGCTCAGTCCTGGGTGACCGGCGCCGTCGCCACGCCATCCTGCGCTGGAGCTACAGGTGGCAAGACGGCGCCCGTTCATCCGCTATGCTTGTCGGGTTGCCTCGGTCGGGGCAACACCAAGAAATTGTTTCTTCGAAAACGAATTCTCGGGCTGTGGCGCAGCTTGGTAGCGCACTTGACTGGGGGTCAAGGGGTCGCAGGTTCAAATCCTGTCAGCCCGACCAATTGGGGCGAGTTAGTAATCGTCTTAAAAACTGTCCACAATGAAGAAGCCCACCGAAGATCTCGGTGGGCTTCTTCATCTCGTTCGGGCTTGTGCTGGTGCGCGCGGCACCTGTTATTGCTCGTTCGAGTCCGCGCGGAGCGCGCTCCCGGTTTCAGGCGCGACAAGGATCGCCACGTGCCTGTGGCGAGGGTGTCGGCGGCGGCTATGGCATTGCCGTTGCCTAGGCGACGCGTCTCTTGCGCTGCCAGGGTGGCACCAGCTCGTGCGGAACAGGCGATCGAGAGAAGTTCGGTGATCAGTCGTCTGCTCGACGTGGCGGGCCGGTCTAGATCGCCGAACTGCTGAGCGTGTGTCGCGGCAGCTTCCGGGCTAGACCTTGAGGCAGATCTCTCCTACGTCCGCTTCTTGACCGTGCGGGTGGCGCGTTGCGCCGTGCGAGCCGCCTTCTCTGCGGCTTTTTGCTGTCTGAGTTCGAGGTCCGGTGCACCGCCGGGGAGGGTCCCCGTGTAGGTGTTCGCGAATTCGCGGTCCCGTCGCTTCTGAATAGGAGCCTTTCGCGGCGCCTTGCCGGCCTTCTCGCGTGCTTCCTCTCGTTCGAGTTTGCGGACGAAGTCGCAGATCATGCGGATGTTCATGGCAGCGAGCAGGAACGTCATGAAGATCTGGGCGGCAGCGAAGCCTGGGACCTGGCGGCGTGAGTCGTCGTGGAGGGGCGTAGCCACGGCAAGCCGACGAAGCGGGCCAACCTCGGGCTCTGACGAGTGGTCCGCTGCCGCAGATGGGTCGAGAAACGATGCGAGGATCTGCTCGTGGGCACGGAGATCACGTTGTCGCTCAACGGCGTCGAAATCGACTATGGCAAGAACCGCTACTGGAAGAGCCATCATTGGCTCTTCCCGCCGGGGAGTCTCACCGACATCGAGTATCGCTACGCGAACGACGAGGTTGAGACCCAGCCCGGCTTCCAGACCACCCTGAACGAGGCCGGCTTCCGACTCCGCCACCTCGGTTACTCCCTTCAAGAGACGAAGACCAAGTTCGACGCCGCGGTGAGCCGGTGGAATCGGACAGCTGACCTCCAGCTCACCTTCGAGGACTTCCGTACTGCTCTCACCAGCATCGACTTCGGCACGCTCACCTCAGCGGACCTGGCGCCATTCATTTGGGACTTCCGCGCTTACGTGAGGAGCCTGCTCTCGGCTTGGGATACGAATGAGGCAGGGCTCGAAGACTTCATAGCAAGCCTCGACTTCGCGATCACCCTCCGAACGCTCGCAGACCGCCCAGCAAACGGCTCGCTCGCGCTCCGGTGGCACCATCAAGACTTGGTCGAGAGCGGCTGGGTATCGCTCGATGACCTGACCGAGATCGACCGGCAAGCGTTCGTCATCGACCACACCATGCTCTACGGGCGCCTGCAAGACCACGCCGACAAACCGACCGTGAAGGGGTTCGACTCCTGGCTCGCAGGCTACGGATTGCCCAGGGCTACGCCGTACGTGAAGGTCAACCCGGACGGCACCGTGACACCAGAAGTGACGACCCTTCCCACCGCGGTCCGCAACATGATCCATCACCCGGAGAACCTCAATAACGTGCTGTCGGATGCGGATCTGCATGAGAGCGTCGAGAGCCTTCTGCGAGTCGTGATGGCCCTTCCAACTCCGCTTCCCGGGCTCACCTAGCACCCCGTGTCGTCGTGAACCTCCCCTCGCGGGTGCTGCGACTCTGGTTGAATCAGCCTCGATGCCCGGGCCTGACTACGAACTCCACAAGCTCGGCTGGCGAGCCTTCCAAGACCTCTGCGCTGTCGTTCTCCAGGAGACCCTGGGGCAGACCTTCACCGCGTTCGCTGACACGAACGACGCCGGTCAAGATGGTGCCTTTCATGGCCTATGGGCGGCGCCTGGAGACCAGGTGGTCACGGAACTCGAAGACTTTGCCACGACCGCGATGCCCGTCGTCGTGCAATGCAAGTTCAGCGTCGAGCCGTCAGGCACGCTGTCGCCGGGAGACCTTACAGACGAACTAGCCAAGATCGAAGCGTTGCACGCTCGTGGGCTCTGCGACGGCTACATGGTGTTGACGAACCTGCGCGTCACCGGCCGGACACAGGCTTGGTTTGCGGAGGAAGTGCGCAAACGTGGCCCCAAGGTTGCGGCGATTCTTCCCGGCGGCTGGATCTGCACGCAGATCGAGATGAACTGGAACCTGCGTCGGTACGTACCGCGTGTCTATGGGCTCGGCGACCTCACGAGCATCCTGGACGAGCGCAGGATGCGCCAGGCTCGCGCACTTCTCACAAGCTTGACCCGAGAACTGGAAACCTTCGTCCCTACCGGCGCGTACCGAGGCGCAAGTGACGCCATCACCGAGCACGGGTTCGTATTGCTACTTGGCGAACCTGCCAGCGGGAAGTCGACCATCGCCGCGATGCTCTGCATGACTGCGCTCGACAACTGGCAATGCGATGTGATGCGCGTCGATGGCCCGGATGAGCTCCTTGCGCACTGGAACCCCGACGACCCCCGGCAGATGTTCTGGGTCGACGACGCTTTCGGCAGTATCCGACACGAACCGCACCTAACCGACGCCTGGGTACGACGGATGCCCGAGGTCATGGCGGCAGTCGATCACGGCGCTCGCGTGCTGATGACAAGCCGCGACTACATCTACCGCGAAGCGCGCCCGAGGATGAAGGAGTACGCCTTCCCTCGGCTGAAAGAGCATCAGGTTGTCATCGACATCACCGCCCTGAGCCTCTCCGAGAAGGAGCAGATGCTCTACAACCACTTGAAGGCAGGCGATCAGGCGGCCGGGGTATTGGACGAGTGGCGACCACACCTGCGCACGGTCGCGGCCGCAACTCGATTCCAGCCGGAGGTGGCGCGACGTCTGTCCTTGCAAGACTTCGTGCCCGTCTCCGGGCTAAAGGGCGAGGCCGCGCTGGTGTCATACTTCGAGCATCCGAATGAGTTTCTGGTCGACGTGCTCGACGGCCTCGACCCTGCGCAGCACGCAGCACTCGCAGCGGTCTACCTCTCGGGCGGAGAACTCCTAGCGCCGTTCGCGCCAGACGAACGGCTGATAGCAGCGGTTACGTCTCTGGGCGCAACGGTCGCCGAGACAGCCCGCGCCTTCTCGGCCATAGAAGGCACCTTCCTGTCCCAAAACGTGAGAGCGGACGGAAACACTGTCTGGCGCTTCCACCACCCGACGATCAGAGAAGGCTTCGCAGCCTCCGTTGCCCGTGACATCTCCACGCTGTCGGTCTATCTCGAAGGCATGACGGTCGATGAGCTTGTCTCCCAACCCGACTGCGGTGGCCCGAACCAGCGGGGGACGCTGGTCCAGGTCCCACCCGCCATGTATCGGCTGATTGTCCCGCGCGTCCCTGTCCCCGAACGGCGGGAATGGTCGAGAGGCCCCCGAGCGTGGTTCCTACAAACACGGTGTTCCGACGAATTTCTGCGCATGTGGGCGGATGCGCACCAGGACGCGCTACCCGGCATGGCAGAGTTCGGGATGATGGTGGACGCAATGTGGGAGCCCGCTGTCCTGAGCCGACTCAACGAAGCTGCGGCCTTACCCGAAGAGGTGCGCCTCAAAGCGGTCGAGCGGATCGTCGAGTACAGCATCGACGACCTCGACCCGGCTTGGGCAGACTCATCCCTCGCCGGTCTCCTCACCGCACAAGAACGCGCAGACCTGCACAGACGAGTTGAAGAAGACGTGCTGCCAGAGCTGGAGCAGCGCATCGACACCCATGTCGACTCGATCATCAGCGACATGACCAAGGAGCAGCTCTACCAAACTCCACGCGACTACGTCGCCGCCATTCGAAGCGCCTTCCCCGAGAGCCCGGATGTTCTCGCACTTTGCGACCGCGCAGAAGAACACATCAACAACCGTGCGTCCAGCGACGAGGACGAAGACGAGCTGCCCGCTGAGAGCTCGGGATTGGCGGCGCCGGCTCGACCTGCCTCCGGTGAGATCTCCAGCCAGCGCGATCCGTTCGAGGACGTCGCCGCCGGCCACTGAGCGACAGCGTCGCCGCCGAGGCGCACCTGATCGTGCGGCCGGAGTCTGGTGTGCAACCGCATTGGGCGCGGCATCGTCGACCGTGTCGGACCACATGGCTAGCGTTGGGACAACGGATGAGCGCCCGCTGCGGCGCAGAGGAGATCGCGAGCAGGTCATGAGGGACACCATCGGCGCGGGCCGTCAAGACCGATCACCGCTGATACGCCGCGGGAGGGCTGCGCCTGATGACTACACCGACTGAAGCCGAAGTGGCAGAGTCGACTGAGCCAGCCGAGCTCATTGATCCGCGGGCACAACTCGCCGAGTGGGCGAACGCCAACGACGAGTGGGTGCGCCTGCTTGTCGCCGAAGTGATCGCCACCGGACGCCCGGTCGGAACCTCCGTGGTCGACAAGGCCTACCTGCTGTTCCGACAGGAGAAAGCGCTCGACAAGCGGGAGCTTCCAGCCGTTCCACTGCTCAACATCGAGGCTCGCCAGGACGAGTCGGCACCGCCCCTGTCGCTGACCCGGCTCTCCGAGGTACGTGGTGTCAACGCGCTGGTGGCGGGTGTAGCGATCGAGCCCCACGAGGGCCTGACGATCCTCTACGGGGAGAACGGAACCGGCAAGACGGGCTACTCCCGCATCTTCAAGGCCCTGGCCAACAGCCGTACCGCCGACACGATCCTCGGCAACATCGATGCCGACACCTCGGAAGCACAGTCCGCCAAACTTGAATTCAAGCTCGGCGACGACGCTCAGACTCTGATCTGGACGGGCGAACTTGGGGTGTCGCCTTTCACGCGCATGTCGATCTTCGACAGCCCCGCCGTGCGCACCCACGTCGACGAGGACCTTGACTACGTCTACACCCCGGCCTCGCTGGCCCTGTTCAACGACGTCACGACTGCGATCCAGGCAGTAGCAGCTCAGATTGATGCGGCGATCTCTGAGCTTGGTTCGAGCGGCTCGGCACTGCTCTCCAGATTCCAGCGCGGATCGACCATCTATCCGCTGATCGAGACCCTCGGTGCTTCCACCGACCTTGCCGACCTCAAGGCGAAGGCCAAGAGCGGGGATGACGTCGATCAAGAGCTCGATGCTTTGACCCAGGGCGTTGCGGCCCTGCGCGCCAACACCATGGGTGCCCAGATAACCGGCCTCAAGAGCGAGCAGCGAGTTCTGTCAGAGGCAGCGACCGCGGCCGAAGCTCTGCTGGGCTTCGAGCAGGCCAAGTACAACGACGCACTGGCAACGCGCGCGCAGCTCACGACCGATTTCGAGACGTTCCGCCGCGAGCTTTTCGCCGCCGCGGACCTGCCTGCTGAGCCCGACGACACCTGGAACGACTTCATCGAGACCGGCGAGACGTACCGCCAGCATCTCGTCGAGGTTGAGGCGCACGATGCAGACCGCTGCCTCTATTGCCGCCAGCCTCTGCTCGATCCGGCGCGTGATCTGCTCACTCGCTACTCGACGTACCTTGAGGACAAGATCTCAGCCGACATCCGTATCACCGACACCAAGCTCGATGGCTACAGGCGGCAAGCTGCCGCGCTCCAAGGCAACGAGATGGCGTCGTTCATCCAGCAATACAAGGACGCCGATCCAAGCGAGCGCCCGACCTACTTCACTCAGGTTGAAGCGATCGAAGGCGCACGAAACACCGCCGCCACGGCAGTGGCCGCCAGCCAACCAGCTAGCATCGAGATCGCCGATCTCGTGGCCAGGCCTCGCGCCGAGGTCGACACTGCGCTGACCACCGTGGGCAACAGCATCACGGACCTGGAGACCTTGCAGACGGGCCGAACCGAGGCGCTGGCTGAGAGGCAAGCAGAGCTGCTCGAACTCAAGGACGCCATCGAGTTGGGAAAGTCCTGGGCAGTGATCGAGACGCAGGTCAAAAGCGCCAAGGAGGCCGATCGCCTCAAGACGCTCAAGCGCCCGCTGCCTGGCCTCGGCCGCTCCGTGACCGCGCTCGCCAAGACCGCCAGCGACCAGCTGATTAACCAGAGCTTTGATGCGCTGTTCCTCGAGGAGTGCGAAGCCCTCCGTACCCCGTCCCTCAAGGTCCAGTTCGTCGGACGAGAGGGCAAGGCGCAGCGCCGCAAGGTGCTGAGCGGTAAGCACAAGCCGTCCAAGGTGCTGTCCGAGGGCGAACAGAAAGTCTTAGCGCTCGCAGATTTCCTCGCCGAGGCTCGCCTCGCAGGCATCACGGCGCCCGTCATCTTCGACGATCCGGTATCCAGCCTGGACCACCGTCGGATCAAGGAAGTTGCCCAGCGCATCGCCCGCCTGGCCGACGACAACCAGGTCATCGTCTTTACCCACGACATCTTGTTCGCCACGACGCTCCTCGCCCTATTCGAGAAGTCCAAGCGGTGCGCCTACTTCCAGATCACTGACGAGAGCGGCAAGGGCAAGGTGTCCCGCGCCACAGGACCGCGCATCGACTCCTTGAACGCGATCAAGGGTCGGATTAACAGCACCATCCAAGCCGCCAAGCAGTTGGACGGCGAAGCCCGGGAGGCGCTGGTCCACACCGGCTACAGTCATCTTCGTTCCTGGTGCGAGGTCTTCACGGAGGACGAGCTGCTCAAGGGCGTGACCCGCCGGTATCAGGCCAACGTCCAGATGACGACGCTCGGCAACATCAACGTCGACAAGCTCGGCGAGATCATCCCCAAGGTCAGCGAGATCTTCGAGGAAGCCTGCCGGTACATCGACGCCCACTCCCAAGCCCTCATCACTCAGGGCGTCAGCCCTACTCTCGCCGGACTCGAACAACACTGGGCCGAGCTTCAGGAGCTCAAGAAGCTGAACGAAGGCAAGGCGGCGTGAGCCTGTTGATATTCATGTAGCGGGAGGTCCGCCCTGATTCCCGGAAGGTGCGCTTGCGACAGATACGCCGCCGCACGACGCCGCACCTCTAATTCCTGCTCGAGGAGACGGTTGCGCTGACGCAACTAGCGGATCTCAGCATCTCGACCTCCCAGCAGCGGCGCAGCGGTGTTAACGGCTGTCTTCTCGGCGCCCGAGCGGGCGAGCCACTTCGTGAGTGTCATCGGGTGGACCCCGAAGTCGCCAGCAATGCGCTTGATCGACACGCCGGGCTCGCGGTTCTCCGCGACACGCACCACGTCATCGCGGAACTCCTTCGGATAGGGCTTTGGCACGATCGCATCCTTCCAGGCCGACCCTCCCGGGCAAGCTAGATCAGATGTCACCTATCCGTGCAGCAGACCCCTCAGCAGTCCCGACATCTCGTCGATGATCATGGGGGCCGGGGTCGCATCGGTGGCGTGGGTCGCGGTGCTGCCCGTATTGCGTAGACACTGGTCACGCGACGACGAGTCCCCGGATGGTGTGGCTCGAAGACCCCGGCTGATGCAGAGCGGGCGCGATCGCTCACGGTTGAGGCTCCTTCGGTGCGTCCGGACCGACGTCACGGCAACCTGGCGCTTCCACACTGCTCCGCAAAATGCCCGGTCAGAGGGTCGTTCTCGGTTGCGCTGCCTTTACAAGAGGATACGGTCGGGGTCGTCAGAGGATACGGGCTCGTCCGACGCCTCCGTCCGCCGCGCCACCTCAATGATCTAGAGGTTCTTAAGACAGCCCACCAATTAGTTCATGCGCCGCATCGCGGTTGCTGGTGTTAACGCTTAAAGGCCACGGCAGGGAACGGGCCATTCCACCGCGAGCGTCCCCGCTTGCCGAGCTCGGTCAATGCCACTGATACGGTCGGTCGCATGACTGGCAGGGCAACCATGGATGCGATAAAGGCCGTCACTGCGGAGCGTCAGTGGGAGCAGTTCCACGCACCGGAGAACTTGGCGAAGAGCGTCGCCGTCGAGGCCGGCGAGTTGTTGCAGTGCTTTCAGTGGGGAGCCGAATTCGACGCTGACCGCGTGCAGGACGAGTTGGCGGACGTGCTGACCTACTGTCTGCTCCTCGCTGACAAGCTCGGTGTGGACCCGGAGCGGATCGTCCTGCAGAAACTCGCCGTCACCCGGGAGAAATATCCCGTGGACAAGGCCCGGGGTCGGAGCACGAAATACGATGCCCTCTGAGATCGTCCGAGTTCCCTTCGACCGAGAGGCCATCGACCTCTGGGCCCTGACCGATGCGCGCAACGTGGACTGGCCTGTCGTCTACGTCCTCGATCAGTCCAGGCCCCACCGGACCAGCCGGCACCCGCACGAACGGCTGAGAGACATCTACGTGGGCGAGACCCGTAACGGTGCGGGTCGGATGAGGCAGCATCTCGCGAGCCCGGACAAGCGCCAGCTCGACACAGTCCGAGTAGTCGTCGATGAGACCTTCAACAAGTCTGCGTGCCTGGACCTGGAGTCGAGGCTCATCCAGTTGTTCTCGGCCGATGGCGCCTACAGCGTGCTGAACCGCAACGACGGCATCACCTCGGCCAACTACTACGACCGTGAGCGGTACCGAGGCGTGTTCACGGCCGTTGTGCAGCAGCTCAGATCCGAGGGAGTCTTCACGCGGCCGATCCCAGAGATCGAGAACAGCGATCTCTTCAAGTTGTCGCCGTTCAAGGCTCTGACGCAAGACCAAGCCGCAGCTCTCGAGGACATCCTCGAAGGCCTCTTCGTCGACCTCCGCGAAGCGCGGGGCGACACGATCGTCATCCGGGGGCACCCGGGCACGGGCAAGACCGTCGTCGCCATCTACCTGCTCAAGCTGCTCGTCGACATCGGCTCCACGCCTCCTTCGGACGACTTCGACGATGACTCGCTCTTCGCCGACTTCTTCTTGGGTGAGTACCCGGCTCTGTTGGCGGATCTGCGCGTCGGCATGGTCGTGCCCCAGCAGTCACTCCGCGAGTCGATCAAGCGAGTGTTCCGCAAGACGCCTGGGCTCGACCCAGCCATGGTGTTGACGCCGTTCGAGGTCGGTCAGGCCGACGGTGATTGGGACCTGCTCCTGGTCGATGAAGCCCATCGTCTAAATCAGCGGGCAAACCAGTCG
>Ga0265797_10010660_pt1 | contig 11669 bp, 8 predicted proteins | sample P2T30metagenome_FD_192433 | JGI IMG/M metagenome (GOLD analysis project Ga0265797, IMG submission 192433) | Plant litter microbial communities from East Loma Ridge, Irvine, California - P2 T30 | ecosystem: Environmental > Terrestrial > Plant litter > Unclassified | place: USA: California... | reverse complement strand
ATCTCCTCGGGCGCAACCACCTCCATGGCAATCGTCTGCTCGTAGGTATTCAAATTGAGATCCTGTATCCTGGGCCGTCTGTGCCTCGATTCTGTGTCTTCCTCATCTTCACTGTCGTATTCGCCGTAGCTTTTCCGCCGCTTGCTTGTAAGGATGGCGTCGAGTTTACGTGTGGCGGCTGAGGCTTTGGCGCGGGCCTCTTCTTTTTGTTGAGCTTCCGGGTCGAGGCGTGTGAGGAGGTTGCGAATTACGAAGTAGGCTATTAGTGGCTACGGGGATATGAGCATGTAGTCGGCAAGGCAGTGAGGGGCACAGTGGGTGTGGGGAGACTGTGGCGCGTTGGTGGATATAGACGTACTGCTGCAGCTGCCATGAGGATATCTGGGAGATAGCCCGTAAGGCTGCTCTTCTTATTCGCGCTCATGCTCGCTTGGCTGCACTTTCACCAGTGCGCTCGTCTTTGGAGATAGCGTGGGTTTGTGCTCAAAGAGCGAATGCTGGGTCGGGAGGTTGATAGAGCGTGCGGTGTCGATACCAAAAGTAGGGACCGATGCAGGAACCGGGCCGCGGCTGCGTCGACCTCAAGCCCGGCGTCACACGAGCTCCGCTCCGCATCCTTGGATCGCATCACATCGCATGCCTTCAACTTCACTCTTCACTCGCACGCATAGTCACAATGGCCGCCGCATACAAGCCCACTGAAGCCATCGCGCTCATTCGACCAACCTTCGTCTTACCGCGCATCCGGGCCTCGAATCGCAGAGCGCATATCGGGCGCATCGCCTTCTCCACCACCCACCATGCACAAGCCACGCATACGTCGACGAGCAGTCCGACGCCAAAACCGCAAAGAAAGTCGATTTCTTTGACCGGCGACACCGGCCAAGTCCGATGGTCTGATCTGTCACCGGGCGAAAAGGCAGTGCGGACCACCCAGCAGAGCTTCAACTTTGTAGTGGTCCTGGTGGGCATAGTAGCAACTGTACAGCTTCCCCTCACCAGTCTACTTTTGGAAGCGGCGACTAACATCTGTATCAGGGCGGTGTCGGCTACTTTCTCTTCTCGGATGTCTTCAGCCCCTCCTCCAAGACTGCCTATTTCAACCGCGCAACGACACTTGTACGTCAAGACCCCCGATGCCAAAAACTACTGGGTCCAGGCGCCGAAATTGCTGCTTTTGGTGAAGGCTCTTGGTCGCGATGGGCGCGCAATCGCTACCTTAGCAGTACCGAAGAGACTGACAAGTGGGGCACTGAGCATCTGCGCTTCAGATTCTACGTCGAGGGGCCGTTGGGACAGGGCGTGGTACATGTACATTTGACCAAGAGACCAAGTCAGAATGACTACGACTACGAGACGCTTGCCGTGGATGTAAAGGGTCATCAGAGGATCGATCTGGTTTCCGAGAACAAGAAGGACAAGGTTGCGCCCAAGATTTTTGGCGCGCGGTGGTGGTGAAAACAAATCTCACGGCCCTTCGCAATGGGCTCTGGTGGTCGAGTAGCCATCCACCCCTCCAATTCAAACCTTTAAATTCTCGCTGCTGAACAGGCAGTTCGTGTCAGCCAACATGCAATTTGTTTTTCCATCCTCAAACGGGCCTTCCCGATGCGCACAGATATGAGAACAGAGCAGGGGCAAGGTAGAAACCTGCATGCTAGCGCACCACGGACTACACACGACTCTCTTCCCCTGCCCGGGCAAACTTGGTCAGCAAGGTTGGGCCATACCACTGCATTTTGTTTGTGCTTGCTCTAATTGTTTTGCTTCTAGATCCATCAAAATACGTCACACGAGGCTGACAGAAACCATGTGACCCCTCCAGCCTCAGCCATCAAATCCAACTTGACCACGTTCACATATGCACGCTACGACCTTGTGCATCGCCCCCCTAAACCCTGACCCAGAAGCATCATTCCTTGAGCCCAAACATCAACCACAATGCCCGTGTCCATATCCCCAGCCCAGCCCAAAGATGCAGTCGACATCGCCGCCCTACATGTCCAAGCGTTTAGCTCCAACGTCCTCATGCGAGCCATCTACCCCACCCCTGTTATATGGGTAGCACTCCAGGGCTGCGTCGAAGAAAAAATCTTAGCTGACATGAAAGAGCCCAAAATTACAGTCCTAGTCGCCAAACACACGGACGAGGCTGAAGTGAGGGAAGAGCAAGGTAAGACTGTAGGCTATGCAGTGTATTACCATCCGATCAAGGCCGAAGAGCAGGGCTGGAAACTACCAGCTTGGAAGTTGCCGGAGGGCACGGATTGGGATGTGTTGAAGCCTTGGTTAGCGGCCGCTGAAAAGACTGCGGATGAAGTTATTGGGCATACGCCGCATTATGGTAGGTGGTGTTACGTGCTTCTGCATGACCTGAGATGCGGACTAACTGGAGGTCTAGATCTTATGTGGCTCGCCGTATCACCTGATTATTCTCGAATGGGTATTGGTACATTGCTACTACGTTGGGGCATGGACTTGTGCGAGAAGGAAGGGGTGCCTGTGTACTTGGACAGTACTCTCGAAGCTGCGCAGACGTTTTATCAGAAAGCAGGTTTTGCAGAGAGAGGTAGAATCAGGTTGGTAGTAAATGGGGAGATGTACGAGGAGGTTGCTTGTGTGTACGAGCCCAAACGATAGACGATGCCAGGAAAGATAATCGCCGGATTGCTATGAAGATGAATGGTCCTACCCGCTTGTTTCCAGCCTACGTCCAGGTCTCGTGTGCTCAGGCCGCATTTCCAGACCGTTCAAAATGAGTGACCCAGTTCCCTTCTCGCAAACATACTCACGATCTCTTTGGTTAGCATCGTCGTCATGGCAAGGTCAGGATCATGATCTGGATTGACCTCTGCGATGGACAGTCCAACGACATTGGTGCTAGCCATGAGTACTGTCAGGGCTTGCATCATCGTCTGAAATGCCACACCTGTAAAGTTTGGGACGTTTGCCAATGGGAACTCGCCTGGATCAATGGAGTCAACATCAAGATGCACCCAGATAGCCTCAACCTTGTTCTGCTCAAGGTGCTCCAATGCTTCGTTTGCACGTCCTTCCGGATGGTTTGCCACCGCTCTTGACGAGATAACTTTGAAGTGCTCGTCGTTCAGATATGCTAGGTGCTTCGGCTTGTTCCCCGGGTGGGGAAGGTTTGTGCCAAAGAAAACTGTGTTGTTACTGTCGCAGAGCTTCTCACGAGCGAGTACAGGGTCTCGTGTGCCTTCTGACTCGTCACTAATTGCCCCGGGCCGCGCCATGAGCTGCGTCATCGTCTGCAGATGAAGTGTACGAAATCAGTGTTTGGCTCACGTTCATCTTGCGTCTGAAGTTTGCTCACCATGCTTGCAAAATAGCCCATCCAATCATCGTCCAAAGGTGAGTGCAGATCAGTGTCCGCGTCGATATAGACAAGACCCATAGTATAATTGTGGTACTCTTGCTTGACAGAGGAAAGGATGGCTGGCAGCATGCAGCACTCGCCCCCAAGAACTAGCTGGAATGCTCTGGGCTCCGCTTGGAAGTTTACGGACATCTTCCTGCGCACTCTGCGAAGGAGCTCCAGATTACCCGTCCTGTTGCGGATATCGCCTGGTACGAAGGGGCTGGGCTTGTAGGTCACCTCTCCATCGAGCACGTCCGGTCCCGGGGCCGGGCCATCGCTGTCGGGGAATTGACTTGCGTCGATGTCAATAACGTTTACGCCCGCTTCGACCAGTCTGCGGTATATGTCGACCGTTTTGAAAGCCGCAGCCGCCCTGGACTTCCCTGGTATGATGGAGCCGCAGTCGGCAGCCACGTACGTTACGCACGTCTTTCGCGACTGGTCCATTGTCGTGGTTTATTGATGCGACTGGGATCGAAAAAGCGTGATTGGAGTGTTCAGATAAATGCAATGGCTGGTCTTCACTGTAGGCTGGGAAGGATTAATCTACACTGACATGTTGCTCGTAGGGCGTGCATGCCGGAGTCTGACTACTGTGACAGCGACATGGCCGCAACCAGCTCACCTCTTCTCACATTGCATTGTGAGTTGATTCGTTCCTTCAGTCAATATGTCACCTAGGCCTTGGCGTAAGCTGGCTTGAGTCTGCTTCCAATGATGCCTTGCGACGCCGGGGCCACATTGCAAAGGCGCGGTGACTGTATGCTACAAGCAAGCTTCTTACGTCGGCTCAACGGGAGAGCGAGTGACGATATTAATGTATCTCTGGAAGGTACAAAGGAAGTGTCATGGATGGCCGCGGCTGATGAACCCGACACGCGTCATGGTGGGAACTTGATGAGAGACAGCGGGTACTTGCTTGTGAAGGTTGCAAACGAGGAGTATGCCAGCACATGAACGTATATACCAAATGGTGCTGCTAGCTCAGACATAGGCTGAAGCCAATGTCGCATTCGCACAACCTCGCATTCGTCAAACGACGATAAATTTTCAGCCACCATGACTCGACGCAGCACCAAAGAACAGAGGAATTGAGTGCACGCTTATGCGCACGCCCCATGGGGATTGACATGTTGAGTCGGGGATGCGCGCCATCCTTTAGCAGCTGATGCAAAGATCCATATTTCAAAGATGGCACGGATAGAGCGGGCGTGGTCTAGTCGTGCAACGGACCAATGGCAGTGATTCCTTGACACATTCGCAGCTCTCGCACGTTGGCGTTGCATCATGGCTCACACAGTCACGACGCGTTTGGGCTCCAGTTTGCAGCTTTGCTTCCCGTTTCGGCGACCCCTTTGATCGCTTCTACCCGGCGGCCCTATGTTTCGGATCCACAGCCAGGTCGCGACCGAACGCAAATGTATTTTGGGTTGCGGTCCGAGGACCATTACGCACAGCAAAGTGCCGGACCTTCGTAGCCGGAGTACTCAAAGTCTCATGGCGCCTCCAATGTGGCGGTCGCCCTCATCTCTTCTTCCTCTTTTTCCGTAAGCACAGCAACCGCACAGCGCTCCCCTCTCCTACGCAGCACCCGCCGCAATGGAGCCCTCGACCACCAACTCGTCGGAGCACACGCACGTCGACTCGCACGAGATGCAGCAGATGCCGCCCACGTACCCCTCGCCCTCGATGCAGCCCGAGCAAGCAACCGGCAAGACGCGGGTCAGGTTCAACAGCTCTGCCAACGTCGAAGTCCCTGCGCCCCTAGAACACGTCCAGAGCTACACCCGCATCAGCGAATCCGGGTCGAATGAAATTACCACCAACGAGCACACCACCGACGCCGAAGAGCTCTGGAATGCATACCACACCGGCCAACAAAGCCACAACGCGCCGCCGGTGAGCGAAGTGGATCCCGAGGGCGCCTACACTGTCACCGGCAACACCAACGGCGGCATCTTCTACCAGCTCCTGCAAGCCTACAAGCAACCGGTGCGCGGTTACACCGATACATCCTCCGAAGCCAGCGAGACATCACCCACACAGAGGTCGCGACCTGGCTCTTCTTCAGGACCCAGCACCCCATCGAAGAAGAAATGGTACAACGCAAACAAGCCAATGCAGTCAACAGAGACGCTGGCGACTCTCATTGGCGCTTCAGCCAAGCTGGCAAATCCCAAGGATGACAAGAAAGACGCCCCACTGCGCCCGCGCTATCACAAGCGCAGTAGCAGTGGAGGAATCATTGCCAAGGTGTTGAAGCCAAAGGAAGACCAGGATGCCAGAATCAAGATACACGTTGCAAACATCCTCAAGCGACAGCAGTACATCATCCGCATGTGTCGCGCTCTCATGCTCTTTGGCGCACCCACACATCGCCTCGAAGAGTACCTTGCGACAACGGCCAAGGTCCTTGAGATCAACTCCCAATTCCTCTACATCCCTGGGTGCATGATCATCTCCTTCGATGACAGCATGACCCATACCGCTGAAGTCAAGATCGTTCGCACCGATCAAGGCGTCAACCTCGGCAAGCTGAAGGACACTCACGACATCTACAAGGAGGTTTTGCACGACGTCATCAGCTTGGACGAGGCTCTTGCCCGCCTGGACGAGGTCATCAACGCAAAGGATCGCCATCCACGTTGGCTGACTGTCCTCATGTACGGTCTTGCCAGTGCAGCAGTCTCTTGCTTCTTCAAGGCCCGCCCCATCGACATGCCCGTCATCTTCGTACTCGGCATTGTCCTCGGGCTGCTCCAGCTTGTCATCGCCCCGCTGTCCAAGACATACAGCACTGTCTTCGAAATCACTGCGACTATCCTCATGAGCTTCCTTGCGCGGGCGTTTGGTAGCATCAACAACGGGAACCTCTTCTGTTTCTCGGCCATTGCACAGAGCGCCATCGCTCTAATCCTTCCCGGATGGTTGGTGCTCAGCTCGGCCCTGGAGCTCCAGTCTCGTGCTATCGTACCGGGATCTATCCGCCTTGTCTTCGCTATTATCTACTCGCTCTTTCTCGGATACGGCATCACTGTCGGCACAGCTATATATGGTGCGATAGACTCCAACGCCACCAATTCGACCCAGTGCCAGGATCCAATGAACCCATACTGGAACTTCCTCATGGTCCCACTCTACGTCTTCTTCACGACCTTCACGGTACAGGCCAAGTACAAGCAGATGCCTGCTATGATAACCATCGCGTTTGCTGGCTACATTGTCAACTTCTACGCTGGCTTGAAGTTTTCGTCGTCTGCCCCCATCGCCTACACATTTGGCGCCTTCACTATCGGCGTGTTGGCAAACTTGTATAGCCGATTACGTCATGGAGTTGCAGCCGCCGTCCTCCTACCCGCAGTATACGTCCAAGTTCCGGGCTCTCTTGCGTCGAGTGGCAGTATCAACTCTGCCCTACGAACAGCATCAGCTCTGATCAAGGGCGCAGAGACATCGACCGACGTCAGCAATCCTTCATCTCGCTACGAAAACATTACTGACGTAGCGCAGACCACCACCGACAGCCTCAATGCCATCGTCTTCAATGTCGCTGCGTCCATGATCCAGATTGCTATCGGCATCACTGTCGGGTTGTTCATGGCTGCCCTTCTGGTCTACCCCATGGGCAAACGACGCAGCGGTCTTTGGACACTCTAAAGTATACATTCTAATATTTTCTGTCATGCATAGCGATATGGCGTTATAGCGACCCAAAATGGGAGGAGTTTGGGACATCTACCTGCTAATGATCTATAGTACTCGAACACCAAGATGTTCAACTTCAATGACCCACATGGAGATGAGTGGTGTCGAGGTGAAATGTGAAGGTAAGCCCCATTGCAACACGAGCGACTCTATCCGAAGCAGTTGTCGACTCGCCTTGCGACAACCAGTTCCAAGCAGCAAGCCGTTGCGACCACTCCACATTGGTTTCCATGCGACATCCGGACCACGCAGCCCTCGCCGGATTTGGACTTCCACAGCGACCAACCTACGCAGCATTGGCCCTAGCAAAACATCCCAAAGAACACCATCATCCGCCTGGATCCACTGCAACCCATCGCCGGATTTAGACCTTGCGCCCAAGCCTCCCATCGGTCAACTTCTGCTCCATGCACCTACTCCCTTTCACGGCACACGATATCTCACCTATACCTCCGCGCCCACTCGTCCTGTTTGTGATGCTTCGCTTATGATCGCGAGGCTCGCACAGGTTGATGGCACCATGCACTGCGTAAACGCCCTGATGTTGATACCCCATCCATAGCCATCTTTTGCTAACCGAAGCTATTTCGTGCAACGTGTCGTGACGTGTCCTATCCCTTCTTATGTGTTTTAGGAGGAACAGTACATACAACGGAAGAGCTGTTCCAAGAGTAAAGCGTTTAGATATAGCATCTAGATATGAAAATATACCCTTGTTTTCCAAGACCTTGCTTTCCACACCTGAACTATACTTGAATCTTCTGAAACAGCAACATGCTCGTCGTTGCATGCTAAGATGAATGTCAAGCGTGGGCACGAAGTCACAAGCTGTTTAGTCAGACTCTTGCTAGTTATCGAGGAGTACAAAGATGAATGAGGAGTGGGAAGGTGTATATCACATAAGCCAGTGTATCTAGCGCTGCCTCATAGCAGTGACGTAGCGTGAAGGTCTGCACTCAGTGACATCACCTCCGATCCAGGAACAGAGGAGGTATTAGGTAGGTGTACAAGCTTTGTAGTCATCGAGCGATCACGGCGACTTCGTTAACCGGAAGCACTGCCAACGAAGCATCACCAAGCTTCTCGTACCAACACTTCGTATATGCAGCCCTCCATCAAATCGCAATGAAGCCCCGGTGCACAGACTTCCCCCAAGACTTGCGCAACGTCGAAGCTGAGGTACAGTCACCTTCTAGAAGACCCGTAGAAGACGCACTGACACATGTGAGACCATGTCCGTTGAGCTCTGGAAAGGGAACGGTCTTGGATCGGGTCCGAAGCGTGCAGGCTGTAATATGATTGGTGCTGGACGGCTTACGCGATACGGGTATGCAGTCAGCATTGTGGCAGTGGTGTCATCGGTGGTAGTTCGGACCCGCTTTGACTCAAGACTGTAGGTATCAAGATGGATAGTAAGAGGAGTCGTTAGTATGCGTAATGTCGCATAAAGCTAACCATTTGATTTGTGCTTGTGTTGAGTAAAGAGCATCTCTAATAACCAGCCCTTGTCAAACGACGAGATGGAGCGTATGCATGTTTCCAGACTGTTGCAGGTATCAACGTACATGATGCTACTGGTACATTATCAAAAGCTCTTTCTAGATGATAGATGGGCAGATGTGCTGCAGGCGGCGATCATCTGTCTTCCCCGTCACTTGTTGAGCATTGCATGATAATGGCTATAAATCGTACGATAGATCTGAACGGTAGGGTCTGGTAAGGCAGCGGACCTAAAAGCAGCGATAATTATCGTAGGGCTGATAGTGTCCGCCAGGATCTACAAGCGCTGGACCCTGACGTGCGTTCTGCGCTACTACGCTTTGGGATCGTGATAGATGGCTCGAAAGTGAGAAGGTGAGTTGGACTGAGATAGTTGATCCAAATCCATAGCATTGGGACGGGGATGTGGTACAGAGGTCGTCTAACTGTATGTCACACGTCCTATGGTATTTGGAATGAGCGAAACATGGCAAACCAACGTTGCTACTGGACAGCCTCATCTATCCTGTGTAGATAATGCAGAGTATTTGCATTAACATTCGACACTTCGGTCTAGCGTTGTGTATGTTTCTTGGTGCGCTGTACCCCGATGCGGATGCAGTGAAGCGGCCTGTAACTCGCCTATGTCCGCCAACTCGCAGGTTGATCTCATCTCCCGCTACTGACCGTTTAGCCGGTGAGATAGCCTCGAAGTTTCATGGGTTTAGGGTGTAAGCTGGAGATTCATGTTGCGGAGAACGAGGTGTGTCAGCAGCGGGGCAGAGAGGTTGTGTTGCCGGTTAGGGATGGCACACTAATGACTTGCAGCGCCGAGACCAAATCGGCGCAGGCTTTAACGAGTATGCTTGACGGCAGCGAATGTGGCGGGAGAAGGACCATCAGATAAGATACAGGACTCGCTTGAGGATCTATCGGCTGGCAATCCTAGTACGAGGTTAGACCAAATAGCCCCATGCGGACCCGGTGGATGCGTAAGACGGCGGGCGGTGGTTCTTCAGCCTACAGGCTCGTTTCGCGAAAGCAGCTCCAGACCGGCAGCCCGAGCCGGTGCGTCCCTCTTGCGAACGTCACTAGTGCGCCGCCACGCTGGAAGTGCAGAATTACTGGTTTCGGTAAGTAGTCCAGCGTAGTCACAGCAGAACGCCGTAGGGCTGTCTCTTTCCACGTGGGTCGTGCAATGTAAGAATCACACCATACCAGCCAGGTGAGACTCTCCACAGCCTGGCGCAAGGCATCGATAACGTTTCGAGCAGCAGACATAGGTATTCTGCATCCTGTAGCCTGCTCGGATGCATACGGTGAGTATATATCACCTTACGTCGCCGAGCATTTCCCTGATGTAAGATGGTGGTCGCTTGGGAATGTTCATGGACAAGGCTACTGATAAGTCATGGCAAGCGCGCTTACGTAGGTAGACTTTCAGCTCAGTTAGCGTTCCACGTGCTGCCACCATAGGGTTCTTTTTCGGCCACCCCCAGGCAGCTGTACCCGACGCTCACCGATCGCCTGCCGACCCTGCGAATACCTGCTTTCCTTCGAATGCACGACAAGACATGTGAAGGAGCCCATTTCACGCTCTGCTCTTGTGTATCAAGCTAGCGAAGCACACAATAGCCATTTCTTTTCCATAGTCGCACCTGAATGTCGTAGCGCATCCGAATGCGCTAAGGCCTGACATGGTTGTTCTCGCCAGAAGGGCGCAATACACATGGTAGCGGGTTATAGCGGTGGTAGCCAATATAGCCCCTGTGTCGGTATTCTCGCAGCGAGCGAGGAAGAGCGGTGACAGAATTGCATGCACTTTACATCGTTCCCAGTTAGCGCGAACGACACTTCACTACGACCGAACTTCGGCCCAAGGCTCGCAGTGGAAGCGAAGGCTCAACAGCCCAGCTGAACGTAGTTTTGGGTCAGTGCATCGCTCTGACGTCGTCACGTAGACAAGCTCCTTAGACTCAGCGCAATACAGAGCGTCTACGTTGAGGTATGTGAGCCCCTCACTACGGATGTTGTTCGATTGATCGTTCAAGATATCTCATCACAGCCAAGGACTGCCGAGCTTCTGGAGATCAAGCCCTACCATGCATCTTGTGCGGGACGATAATCCTCAAGTGGGGTGGTTTTCTTCGAAGACAAGACCAGGCACCTCTCTGACTGTCACCAAATGCGACAGCGAACTACTTTGATACCGTGTCTTTGGTTGGCTGCAAATTGTTGCAGCTAGTTCAGCATGCGTACTAATCTTTTTATCAAAGACTTGAAAGAGTAAAGCGCACGCCTCCATGCAGACCCCTGTCTCGCGGCCATGGCTGGTGTAACTCTGGGAACCACTCGAAGACGAGAATAACAACAACTGGTGTGCTTGCTGCACTGGTGGGCCGTGCTTCGGACGCGTGTGCCGGTAGCAGCTGTATGAGCATGCGATTCAAGCTATCTTCTGCACGTATTCCGCTGAAAGCCACATCTTCAGGGTCCACCATGGCCGTTGGGGTTGTTCGCGGGCATAATTGCATGGTCAGATATCCCTGCTCAAGCCACTGGCCGCCATCTCATGTGACTCGACGCGGTTCCGAGGGAGACATGCGCGACGTCCGCACAGTGTATAAGATCTCAGCTTGCCCACCGTTGTGTAAGCCATCTCCACCACATACGTATCTCAACTTGAACTGACACGACACTTGCACATTATCTCAGCAGCGGCTTCCAACACAAGTCTTAGTCACAAGAAGAACAATCGCTCATTCCTATACACCATTCTGCCTTGCGCAAAGACTTACCGACTTTCTCGCCATCACTTATCTGCAATCGCAAATCACACACAATGGATTCTCACTCATTCGATTACTGGATGGCACAGGGAAACTACATTGCCCCAACACATCAGCCAGCCGTATTCGAAATGCCTCCCGATCTCTCCAAAGTTCCGAGTCTAAGCGGATCGCCTGTGAGTCTTATGTTGAACTCCCCTAGTTTACAAAACTGACTTGCTCAAGGTCTCATCTACATACGACCAATTTCCTGCACCTATTCACCAAGCTTACTACCCTCACATCGTCGATGAACCTATGCAGTTTGGATCATA
>Ga0265797_10010658_pt1 | contig 11670 bp, 12 predicted proteins | sample P2T30metagenome_FD_192433 | JGI IMG/M metagenome (GOLD analysis project Ga0265797, IMG submission 192433) | Plant litter microbial communities from East Loma Ridge, Irvine, California - P2 T30 | ecosystem: Environmental > Terrestrial > Plant litter > Unclassified | place: USA: California... | reverse complement strand
TCACCTTCGGGTTCCAGCGGCGGGTCTGGTGTCCGAAGTGGACGCCGCTGTCGAGCAGCTGGCGGATGGTGACGACGGCCATGGTCGTTCTCCTTGTTCTGTGGCGCGCGCGGAGGCGCACCCGGTGTCGGTTGTCCAGGACGACCGGTCGGTCGTCCGTGCCTGGTGCCCGGGCGCGCATCCGCCGCCCGTGCCGGAGCACGGTCGGACCGAGTGGATGCGGAGGCCGGTGTCACGCCGCGGGCAGCGAGGCTGCGAGGGCGAGGTGCGTCGAGACGCACGGGCACGCGAAGTCAGCCTGCTGGGCAGGCTGCGTGCTCATGGTAGCACCGACGAGGGGCGCCCCGGAGGTGCGGGACGCCCCGGTGGGTCGGGCGGCGGGACGGGTCGTCGCCCCCGCCGGTCAGCGTGGGCGGCGCCGCGGGAAGCCGAGCGGGCCGCGGCGCGGGCGGACCGCCTCCTCGAGTCCGAAGTGGTCGCCGATGCTGTCGCGGAACTGTCGACGCTGCGCCCGCAGGAACCGCCGGTGCTCGGTGTCGAAGGCCCGGAACGTGGCGACGCAGATGCCGATCATGACGACGCTGAACGGCAGGGCCGTGATGATCGCCGCCGTCTTGAGGGCGTCCAGGCCGCCGAGGTGATGAAGAAGAGGCCGATCAGGAGGATCGCCCCGAAGACCGCCACCGATCCGCCCGGCAGCCCCTGCAGCATCTCGAACAGGGCGCCCTCGGTGTCGACCGACCCGTCGGAGGAGACCAGGCCTCCCCCGCCGAACACCTCGCGGTACAGGGCCGCGCCGCCCATCACGCTGAACCAGAGGAACGTGAGGACCGTGGGCACGACGAGCACGCCGACGACGAACTCGCGCACCGTGCGCCCCTTGGAGATGCGCGCGATGAAGATGCCGACGAACGGCGCCCAGGACATCCACCAGCCCCAGTAGAAGGTCGTCCAGCTGCCCTGCCAGGCCTCGCCCTCCGCCCCGGAGAAGGCGCTGACCGTGAAGGTCAGGCCGACGACGTTCTGCAGGTAGGCCCCGAGCGACTGCACGAAGTCGCGAAGGAGGAACAGGGTCGGCCCGCTGACGAGCACGAAGACGAGCAGCAGGGCGGCGAGCACGATGTTCGTGTTCGACAGCCACTTCATGCCCTTGGTCACGCCGCTGACGAGCGAGAAGATCGTGACGCCGGTGATGGCGGCGATGAGGACGACCTGCACCACGATGGTGGGCTCCGCGATGCCGGTGGCGGCGAGGCCGGCCGAGATCTGCAGCACGCCGAGGCCCAGCGAGGTGGCGACGCCGACGAGCGTGCCGACGACCGACACGACGTCGATGACGTTGCCCCAGACGCCCTTGACCCGGTCGCCGAGGAGCGGCTCGAGGGCCCAGCGGATCGACACCGGCCGGCCGCGGCGGTGGATCGCGTAGGCCATGCCCAGCCCCACGACGATGTAGATCGACCAGGCGTGGACGCCCCAGTGCAGGTAGGTCTGGCTGAGCGCCTGGCCGGCGAGCTCGCTGTCGTTGCCCGTGACGCCGGGCCGGGGGCTGGCGTAGTGGCTGAGCGGCTCGGCGACGCCGTAGAAGACGAGGCCGATGCCCATCCCCGCGGCGAAGAGCATCGACAGCCACGATCCGCGGGAGAACTCGGGTCGTCGTCGTCCTTGCCGAGCTTGATGTCGCCGTACCGGCTCAGGCCCATCCAGAGCGCGAAGACGACGAAGACCGCGGCGAGCAGCACGTAGTACCAGCCGAAGGCCCCGACGATGCCGGCCTGCACGGCGCCGAACAGGCCCTCGGCGACCGTCGGGAACGCCATGGCGAAGGCCACGAACGCGAGGATCACCCCGGCCGCGGGCCAGAAGACCCACGGGGCGAACGCGTGCCTCCTCGGGGAGGCGGCGGCCGCCTCCTCGTCCCGGGTCGCGACCGAGGTCGTGCCCTCCGTCGCGGGTCCGTCGGCAGGCTCGACCGGGGTCGAGCCGTCGGCGTGGCTCATGAGTTCGTCTTTCCACAGCGCGAACGCCCCGCCCGGGAGCCGGACAGGGCGTTCGTCGACGGTGCCACAGATTAGGCGCGGGCGCCCCCGGAGCGCTTGCCGGACGTCTCGACGGCGGAGACGCCCATCTCCTCGAGGCTGCGGCCCTTGGTCTCGGGGATCTTCGCGAGCACGAAGAAGAACGAGATGAGGGCGAAGGCCGCGAAGATGCCGTACGACAGCGTGAGGCTGTAGGCGGCCAGCGACGGGAACGACACCGTCACGACGAAGTTCGCGATCCAGTTGGCCATGCTGCCGACGCCGAGGGCGGTCGCACGGATGCTGTTCGGGAACATCTCGCCGAGCAGCACCCACATGAGCGGGCCCCACGTGGCGCCGAACGACACGACGAAGAGGTTGGCCGCGACGAGGGCGACGGGGCCCCACGCGCCGGGCAGCTGCGGGTCGCCGTTCGCGCCCGGGACGGACTGGCTGAACGACAGCGCCGTGACGGCGAGGCTGACGAACATGCCGATCGAGCCGACGAGCAGCAGCGGCCGGCGGCCGACCTTGTCGACGAGGCCGATGGCGACGAAGGTGACGACGACGTTGACGATGGCGGTGATCGTCGAGATGGTGAACGAGTCGCTCTCCTGGAAGCCGACGGCCTGCCAGAGCGTGGTCGAGTAGTAGAAGATCACGTTGATGCCGACGAACTGCTGCAGCACGGCGAGGATGATGCCGACCCAGACGATGGGCTGCAGGCCGAAGCGGTCGCCGCGGATGCTCGACTTCTTGTCGAGGGCGGCCTCGGTGGCGATCGAGTCGGTGATCTCCTTGAGGCTCGTGTCGACGGTGTCGGCGGGCACGATGCTCTTGAGCACGTCCTTCGCCTCGTCCTCCCGCCCCTCGCCGGCGAGGTAGCGCGGCGACTCGGGCAGGCGCCACGCGAGGAACCCGTAGACGACCGAGGGCACGATGCCGACGAGGAACATCCAGCGCCAGGCGTCGAGGCCGAAGAGCGAGGGCTCGGAGGCGCCGCCGGCCGTGCTGGCGAAGAGCTGGTCGGAGAGCAGCGCGGCGAAGATGCCGAGCGTGATGGCGAGCTGCTGGAACGACGCGAGCCGGCCGCGGATCGCCTTCGGCGAGACCTCGGAGATGTAGGCCGGGGCGATGACCGAGGCGATGCCGATGCCGAGGCCGCCGATGACGCGCCAGAGCACGAGGTCCCAGACGGCGAAGGCGAACGCGGCGCCGATCGAGCTGATGAGGAACAGGGCCGCGCCGAGCAGCATGACCTTGATGCGGCCCATCTTGTCGGCGAGACGGCCGGCGACGTAGGCGCCGATCGCGCAGCCGATCAGGGCCGAGGCGACGGCGAAGCCCGAGGCGAACTCGGTCAGCCCGAACTCGTCGGTGATGCTCTGGACCGCCCCGTTGATGACGGACGAGTCGAAGCCGAAGAGGAAGCCGCCGACGGCCGCGGCCACCGCCAGGCCCGTCACCCGTCTGTTCAGGCTCTTGGTCGTCTCTGTTGATCGCGCCGCGTTCGACACTGTGTCTCCATTCCACTGCTCGGGGAGCCGGCTCGTGTCCTCGCTCCCCCACATACGTCGTGCACAGGTGTTCGTGCACGCGTGAACAGTACGCCCGGTCCGGGATCGCTGCACACCCGGCAGAGTCGCCCCATGGACACCGCCCTCGCGCCCCGCCGGCCGACGCTCCCCGGGCGCCGGGCGCCCGCCTCACGCCGCCCCGCCCGACGTCGCGCCCGGGCCGTCGCACGCGCCGTCGTCGCGGCGCTGTTGACGACCGGGGTGCTGGTCTCCGTGCCGACGCCCGCCTGGCCCGCCCCCGCTCCCGGCGTCGGCGCCCGCGGGTCCGTCCCGGCCGTCCCGTGGTCGTGGCCGGTCGGGGCGCCGCACCCGGTGGTGCGCGGGTTCACGGCGCCGGAGCACCCGTGGTCGCCGGGGCACCGCGGCATCGACGTCGGCACCCCGGCGGGCTCGCCGGTGACGGCCCCGGACGAGGGGGTCGTGCACTTCGCGGGCGTCGTGGTCGACCGTCCCGTGCTGTCGATGCGCCACGCCGACGGCGTCCTCAGCAGCCTCGAGCCCGTCTCGAGCGACCTGGTCGCCGGCGACGTCGTCGTGCGGGGGCAGACCGTCGGCACGGTCCTGCCGGGGCACTGCGCCGAGCTCGACTGCGTGCACCTCGGGGCGAGGATCGACGGCGAGTACGTCTCGCCCCTGCTGGCGCTCGGGCTCGGACGACCGGCCGTGCTGCTGCCCACGCGCCGGTCGGGGTGACCGGTCGGGCGGGCCACCGCGGCGCCGTCCGGCCACGGCGCGGGTCGCCAGGCCAGGGCGCCGTCAGGCCCGGGGGTGCGCCGTGCGGTAGCTCTCGCGCAGCCGCTCGGTCGAGACGTGGGTGTAGATCTGCGTGGTGCCGAGGCTCGCGTGGCCGAGCAGCTCCTGCACGGCGCGGAGGTCGGCCCCGCCGTCGAGCAGGTGCGTCGCCGCGGTGTGGCGCAGGGCGTGCGGGCCCGCCGGGCCGCTGCCCGGCAGGTCGGCGAGCAGGCCCGCCACGAGCCGGTGGACGGCCCGTGTGCCGAGCCGTGCCCCGCCCGACCCGAGGAAGAACGCGCGGCGGGCGTCGCCGTCGCCGACGCCGTCGGTGGTCGTCAGCGCGGCGAACGCGGGCCTCGCGAGGGTGACCCAGCGGTCGAGAGCCTCGGCCGCCGGGACCCCGAAGGGCACGACGCGCTGCTTGCCGCCCTTGCCGGTGACGCGGACGGTCAGCCGCTCGAGGTCGACGTCTCCGAGGTCGGTGCCCACGAGCTCGGACACCCGCAGCCCCGACCCGTAGAGCAGCTCGACCACGGCGAGGTCGCGCCGGGCCGACGGCTCGCCCGTGTCGGCCCGGACGACGAGCGACCGGAGCAGCCCGTCGACCTGCGGCGAGGTGAGGACCCGGGGCAGGTGGCTCTCGGCCTTCGGCGCCCGCAGCCGGACCCCGACGTCGTCGGTCGTGCGGCCCGTCTCGTGGAGCCAGCGGGTGAAGGCGCGGGCGCTCGATGCGCGGCGGGCGAGCGTGGTGCGGGCCAGGCCCGACTCCGTCGACCGCCAGAGCCAGTCGCGGAGCAGCTCGAGGTCGAGGTCGGCGGTGACCGGAGGCCTGCCCGCCCGCTCGGCCGCGTGGGCGTCGAGGGCGTCGAGGTCGGAGGCGTACGCGCGGACGGTGTGGTCGCTGAGCCCGCGGGCGTCGCGCAGGTGCGCCAGGAACCGCTCGACGTCGCCGAGGAGGCGCGTCACGGTCGTGCCTGCCTGCCCCGGTCGTCGGCGGCCGGGCTCGGCGCCCCGGGGTCGCTCGTCGTCGCTCGCACGTGGCCAGGCTACCCACGCCCCGACCGGGCTCGCCGTCGCCACCCGGCGGGCCGCCGCTCGACGAGCCCGTCGGCGTCCAGCTCGGCGAGGACCGTCCGTACCGTCGCGAGCGACAGCCCGGACGCGGCCGCCACCTCGTCGGTGCTGCGGTCGACCCTGGTGCTGAGGGCGTCGGAGACGCGGACGGCGTGGACGTCCTCCTCCGCCTGCCACGCCTGGTCGACGAGGTCGTCCTGGCCGCCGAGCAGCTCGACGACGTCGGCCGGGCTCGTGACGCACGCCGCGAGCTGAGACCGCAGGAGCGCGTGGCACCCCGCCGACATCGGCGACGTGACCGGACCCGGCACCACCCCGACGGGACGGCCGAGCGCGTTCGCGTGGGCCGCCGTGTTGAGGGAGCCGGAACGACGACCGGCCTCGACCACGACCACTGCCCCGCTCAGGGCCGCGATCAACCGGTTGCGCGACAGGAACCGGAAACGGTGGGGCATCGTGCCGCACGGCGACTCGGAGACCATCGCCCCGTCGCGGAGGACGGCCCGCAGGAGGTCGTCGTGCCCGGTCGGGTAGAAGCGGTCCACCCCTCCCGCCATCACGGCGACGGTGCTCGCGGCCGAGGCCACGGCCGCCCGGTGGGCCATGCCGTCGACGCCGTAGGCACCGCCCGACACGACGACCAGGCCCCGGTCCGACAACCCGCTCGAGAGGTCGGCGGCGACCTGCTCGCCGTACGACGTGGCCGCGCGTGCCCCGACGATCGCGACGCCGCCGCCCTGGCGGGGCAGCCCGCCGCCTCCCCTCACCCAGAGCGCGGGAGGCGCGTGGTCGCCGAGGTCGTCGATCGCCGTCGGCCAGGACGCGTCGCCGGGCACCACGACCCGGACGCCCAGCGCCGTCGCCGACCGGAACCAGCCGGTGACCGTCCCGGACGCGACGCGAGGCGCCCACCGGCTCAGCGCCGCGTGCAGCTCGAGCCGTTCCACGTCGGGCACCCCGGCCGCGACCATCCGCTCGGCCAGGACCCCGCCGTCGGACTCCGAGCGGCGGGCGGCCACCGACTCCATCACGAGGCGCAGCGAGACCGCGGGGCCGAGCGCCCGACGGCACGCCCCGGCGGCGGCGTCGCCGTCGGAGGCGACGCCGCTCCAGGCCGCGAGGCCGAAGGCGTCGATCGGGTCGCAGCGGGACGGCTCGTCGGCCCGCACGCCGGCGGCCAGGTCGACGAGGTCGGCCGTCGAGGCCCTCAGCAACGCGTTCACAGCGACCGCCTGAGGCCGAGGGCGCGCGCCACGTGTCCGTGGCCGGGCACGGGCACGTCGTCGAGGTCGGCCAGCGTCCAGGCGACCTTGAGCACGCGGTCGTAGCCCCGCATCGTCAGCGCGCCCGACTCGAGCGCCCGGTCGACGGAGCGCGTGACGGACACGGGCAGACGTCGCTCGGGCGACCGCAGCCAGGTGCCCGAGACCTCGGAGTTGAGCCGCCACGAGGTGTCCGCGAGCCGCGCGGCCGACCGACGCCGCGCCTCCTCGACCCGGGCTCTCGCCGAGGCCGTGGTCACCGCCGCGGCGGTGTCGGCGAGCCGGAACTGCGCCGAGCTGATGCGTGCCACCTGCAGCTGGACGTCGATGCGGTCGACGAGCGGCCCGGACAGCTTCGCGTGGTAGCGGCGTCGCTGGATCGGCGTGCACATGCAGTCGCCGTCGCGCGTGCCGTGCTGACCGCACGGACACGGGTTCGCGGCGGCCACGAGCTGGAACCGGGCCGGGAACCGCGCGACGGCGCGCGACCGGTGGATGACGACCTGGCCCGACTCGAGCGGCTGGCGCAGGCAGTCGAGGACCGACTGCGAGAACTCGGGCGCCTCGTCGAGGAACAGCACGCCCCGGCTGGCACGCGAGACGGCGCCCGGACGGATGACGCTGCTGCCGCCGCCGACGAGGGCCGCCGCGCTCGACGTGTGGTGAGGGTCCTCGAAGGGCGGGCGGCGCTCGAGCTCGCCGGCCACGGGGCGGCCCGAGAGGGAGCGCACCGAGCTGACCTCGAGGGCCTCGTCGACGCCGAGGTCGGGCAGCAGGCCGGGGAGGCGGGCGGCCAGCATGCTCTTGCCCGCGCCGGGCGGACCGACCATGAGCAGGTGGTGACCGCCCGCCGCCGCGACCACCAGTGCCTCGACCGCGTCGGAGTTGCCGATGACGTCGCTGAGGTCGGCGTCGTCGTGCACCGGCTCGGCCGCCCGCGGCCGACGGATCGGCTCGACGGGCTCGGGGAGCAGGTCGGCGCCGTGACGGATGGCCGCCTCGCGGAGGCTCGCGACGCCCACCACCCGGATGCCCGGCACGAGCGACGCCTCGTCGACGGCGTCCACCGGCACGACGACGGTCTCGACGCCGGCCCGCCGGGCCGCGAGCACGGCGGGCAGCACCCCGTCGACGGGGCGGACCCGGCCGTCGAGCCCGAGCTCGCCCAGGTGCACGGCCTCGGCGACCGACTCGGCCGACACCAGCCCCGACGCGGCCAGGGACGCGACCGCGATCGCCAGGTCGAAGGACGACCCGTGCTTGGGCAGCGACGCCGGCGACAGGTTCACGGTGAGCTTGCGCGCGGGCAGGGCGCACCCGGCGTTGGTCGCCGCGGCACGCACCCGGTCACGGGCCTCGCCGAGCGACGTGTCGGGCAGGCCGATGATGACGAAAGCCGGGAGCCCGGGGCCGATGTCGGCCTCGACCTCGACGAGCGCGCCCTCGAGCCCGAGCAACGAGACGGACCGCGTCCGCCCGACGCTCACGCGCCCGCTCCCCGGACGTGCGAGACGACGTCGTCGGCCGGGGACCGGCCGAGCACGACGCCCACGGCGTCGATGCGGACCCGCCGCCCCGTGCCGGGATGGGCCTCGAGCCAGGCACCGGCCAGCCGCCGCAGCCGGTTCAGCTTGACCGGGGTCACCGCCTCGAGCGGGTGGCCCCACCCGGTGCCGCGTCGCGTCTTGACCTCGACCACGACCACCTCGTCGCCGTCGAGCGCGACGACGTCGATCTCGCCCTCGCGGCACCGCCAGTTCACGTCGAGCACGCGCAGTCCGCGTGCCTCGAGCCACCGGGCGGCCAGAGCCTCGCCGTGCCTGCCCGTCTCGTCCTTCTTCGCCATCTCGACCTCCTGCACGGACTGTGCCGCAGGCAGGGGCCACGACGCAGGCCACGATCGGAGACCGGTGGACACCGGGGCCGTCGCGCCCCGCCGGGGAGGGACGACGCCCGTCGACACGGGCAGACGGTGGGGACTACTCGTCGAGCGCGAGTTCCTTGGGGAGCTCGAGGTCGCGAGCCGTGAGCTCCTCGACGTTGACGTCCTTGAAGGTGAGCACACGCACGGACTTCACGAACCGGTCGGACCGGTAGACGTCCCACACCCAGACGTCGGTCATGGTCAGCTCGAAGTAGAAGTCGTGCTCGGTGTCGCGCCTGACGAGCTCCACCTCGTTCGCCAGGTAGAAGCGCCGCTCCGTCTCGACGACGTAGCGGAACTGCGACACCACGTCCCGGTACTCGCGGTACAACGCGAGCTCGACCTCGCGGTCGTAGTCTTCGAACTCGTCCTCGTCCATCGAGAGGTCATCCTACGCGGCCCCGGGCCGAGGGCGCGCCGCGTCGGCGACGGCGGGTCAGTGCAGCCAGGTCAGCCGGTGCAGGGGCGACGGTCCGAGCTCGCCCAGGGCGGCGTAGTGCGCCCCCGAGCCGTAGCCCTTGTTGCCCGCCCAGCCGTAGCCGGGGTGCTCCTCGTCGGCGGCGATCATCATGCGGTCGCGGTGCACCTTGGCGATGACGGAGGCGGCCGCGACGGACGCGCAGTCGCGGTCGGCCTTCACCCGGGTGGTGATGCGCGGCGCCGTGCTCAGGGCGGGCGACAGGTAGTCGTGGTTGCCGTCGAGCACGACGACGGAGCTCATGATGCCCACCCCCGCCTCGTGCAGGGCCGTGAGCGCCCGCCGCCCGGCCAGGCCGAGCGCAGCGACGATGCCGACACGGTCGACCTCGTGGGCCTCGGCGAGACCCACGGCGTGCGCCTGGACCCACTCGGTCGCCACGGGGTAGAGCGCCTCGCGCCGCTTCTCGCTGAGCAGCTTGCTGTCGCGGAGCCCCGCGGGCATCTCGCCGCACTCCAGGTGCACGGCGCTGAGGCCGACGGCGACCGGGCCCGCGATCGCGCCGCGACCGACCTCGTCGCAGCCGATGACCCAGGTGGCGCCGGCCGCGTGCAGGGCGCGTTCGACGTCGAGGGTGGGGTCGACGACCGCCATCACTCGCCGTCGCGCTCGGTGCCGCGGAACACGTCCGGGTAGTCGTCGAGCCAGGTCCACCGCGGCGAGGGCCAGCTGATGACGAAGGCCCGGCCGACCACGTCGGACATCGGCACGAAGCCCTGGCTCGGGGTCTCGCGGTTGTACCGGCTGTCCTTCGAGTTGTAGCGGTTGTCGCCCATGACCCAGAGCGAGCCCTCGGGCACCGTGACGGAGAAGTCGTCGCCCGACACCCGGGACTCCCCCGCGGGCCGCTTGACGTAGGGCTCGGTGATCGGCACGCCGTTGACCGACATCTGGCCGTAGTCGTTGCAGCACTCGACCGTGTCGCCGGGCAGGCCGATGACGCGCTTGATGAGGTGGTCGTTGCTGTCCTGCGCGCCGAGGCCGACCTGCGTGAGGAACCACGAGAGGCCGTCGGAGAGGGCGCCCCCCGACGCCGGGGCCACGGTGGCCGTGCCCGCGAGCCAGCCGCCCGGGTCGGTGAAGACGACGACGTCGCCGCGCTTGACGTCGACCACGTCGGGCACCAGTTCGTTCACGATGATGCGGTCGTTGATCTGCAGCGTGTCCTCCATCGACCCGCTGGGGATGTAGAACGAGCGGATCAGGAACGTCTTGATGAGGAACGAGATGAGCAGCGCCGCGAGGAAGATGACGACCACGTCGCGGAGGAACGTGCCGAGGCCGCGCTTGCGGTCGTCGTCACGACGGGGGCGGCGCAGACGGCGCCGCAGGGATGCATTTGTCATTTAACCGCCCGAGCTCCCTGCCATCGTATACGGCAGGGAGCTCGGCGAAGATCGTGCGACGGGGTCAGTTGTCGCGCTTCTCCTTGATCTTGGCCTTCTTGCCGCGGAGCTCGCGGAGGTAGTACAGCTTGGCGCGACGGACGGCGCCGCGGCTGACGACCTCGATGTGGTCGATGACCGGCGAGTGGACCGGGAAGGTGCGCTCGACGCCGACCTGGAAGCTGACCTTGCGGACCGTGAAGGTCTCGCGGATGCCCTCGTTCTGCTTGCCGATGACGACGCCCTGGAAGACCTGGACGCGCGAGCGCGTGCCCTCGATGATGTTCACGTGCACCTTGACGGTGTCGCCGGCGCGGAAGTCGGGGACGTCCGAGCGGAGGTTGGCGGAGTCAACCGCGTCGAGGATGTGCATAGTCGTTCGCTCTCTGCAGCCGCCACAGGTCGACTGCCGTTCGTGGTGGTGGTCCACCATCTGGTGATGAAGAAGACGTGCTCTGGTGAGGCAGACTCCCCTGAGGCAGAGTCGTGCGCAGGCACAAGCGTCAATGATGCCACAGGCTCGACCCCTCGCGCCACCGGACGACGCGCCCGGGCGACGGCACGCCGCGCCGTCAGGCGCGCGGGGTGATGCGGATGACCCGGGCCGGATCGCCGGCCGCGACGCCGCCGGCGCGGGCGTCGACCCGCGCCGCCGTGGCGACCCGGTCGAGGTCGGCCAACGACGCGGCCACCCGACGCCGCGCCTCCGTCAGGAACTGCCAGACGGCGGCCGCGAGCAGCGCGACTCCCCCGGCGACCGTGACCACGGCGGAGAGGCCGAAGAGCGCGCTGGAGAGGTCGAGGTCGCCGCCGGGCACCACGCGGGTGAAGGCCGAGGAGGCCGCCGTCGCGGCCGAGCCGTCGACGAGGAAGAAGCCGAGCGCCAGCTGCGCGACCCAGGTCAGCGAGAGCAGCCCTGCGTCCAGCCAGGACACCGCCCGTCGGTCACGGACGCCGCGCCGCGCCGTCACGACGCCGGCGGCCAGGGCCTGGGCGAGGAACAGGAGCGGGACGAGCACGAGCTGCCCCAGCACCTGCAGGCCCAGGGGGACGCCGAAGAACGCGCGACCGGCGAGGACCCACAGGGGCAGCACGAAGGCCGCGGGCCACAGGAGGCGGTACAGGACTCGACGGATCGCCATGCGTCGAGCGTACGGGCGCCCGGCGGAGAACTGGCTGCGAGACCGCGGCCGCGGGTCGGGCCGCCGGAGCCTCAGTCG
>Ga0265797_10010656_pt1 | contig 11671 bp, 14 predicted proteins | sample P2T30metagenome_FD_192433 | JGI IMG/M metagenome (GOLD analysis project Ga0265797, IMG submission 192433) | Plant litter microbial communities from East Loma Ridge, Irvine, California - P2 T30 | ecosystem: Environmental > Terrestrial > Plant litter > Unclassified | place: USA: California... | reverse complement strand
AAAAAGTTTGCTCGGTTTCGTCAGTGCGGCTAGCGCCTTGGCACGGTGCACACCAGCTATATAATGAGCTCCTCCCTCGGGCTCTCAGGCTTTCGACAGTTGACCATGCACGTTTTCCCTCCCCCCTACATTTTACAGCGATGCTAACAGCGCGTAGACTTCATAGAATCATTTCTTTAGTATGCATCCTCTTCTGAGTTACTCTAAGTAGCCACAGAATCTCCATCCTGGTTGATGACTATCAGCCTCGATGTCCCGGAGTGAGGCCTTATTACGATTGCTTCGGCGAGCGTGGCGATGATCTTCAGCTGACCGGTTGCGACTTCGGTTGCACTGGAAGGCAGGACGTTGATGGCAATCTGACAGGCCTTCTTTTTTTCATTGATCCTTCTGGTGTGCCAGTTGGTCGAGGAAGAAAATTCAACTCAAGATTCACTGGGCGAGAGCGCTCAAGGCGATGCTTGGCTGTATCGTTCTGGTGAAGAATGGTCATTGTGATGAATTGTACCGATGATCATGTCTGCGTCTACATTTAATGGCGCCATTGGATGATGAGACCCATCACTCGGGCGGTGTTCAACACCATGCGTACTTTTCAATCCCAAGCCAGTCAACCTCGTCTGCAACAGAACCATCGTGCTCCGGAAACCACTGTAGGCATGCGATGCTCTCAACGTCCCTGTGCACGACCTTGACACCTGGGTCTAGCTTCTTAGCTGCCGCCAACGCGACTGGCGGGGGTGTCCACAACTCCACATTCTCCATCTTCCACGTCTGCGCCTCACGCTGAGCCATTGCCATCAAGGCTGCAACACCAGCCTCTTGGCCGTTATCCGAACCGTTAGCCATGTTGCCCGAAGAGCCTTCTCCGCCATTGTCCTCGATGACCAGCCGCAGGATGTGAAGCGTGTTGCCCTTCACCTCGGCTGGGTTCTGGTTGTACCACATCCGCGTCCAGTAACACCAAATGCGCTTGCCCTTTTCTGTACCGACAATCGCTCCCTTGATCTTCGGTGTCTTGTTGTGTAGCTCTTTCCCTACAAACTCTTCGCGAGCGTGGTGCCATTGTATGGTCTCGAGGTTGGGAACGAGAGCGACAGCCGTCTTGCTACCCTTTGGCCGCAACTTTAGGCTCTGTCGGAGAGAAGCAACATCGGTACTGCAAAGCTCCTCCAGGTCCTCTGCGTGCAATGGCCGGGCGACAGGCAGACAGCTCGTGTCCTGAGATGTGGTGGTGGGAAGAGATACGTGAGAGGAGGGGAACGGCTCCCAACCGAAGCTTTTGTAGAATGTCTACTTTTTGTTAGCAACAGGTCATGGTATAGCCAGATTTTTGCACACCTTTCCGATATCAGAGTATAGCACGGAAAACATGCACTCGAGCCCCTCCTCTGTCTGATGCGTTCTAATCACCTTTGATAGCTCCGTCATCATTCTCTGTGCATAGCCGCGTTTCCGCAAATGGTTCGCGCAGTACACGCTACCGACACCATGGCAAATGACTTCTTTGAGAACACCATTCTGCCACACCAGTGCCTTCTTCCGGTAGGTTTCGCAGCTCGCCAACGGCAGCCTAGTGCCAGACTTGGGGTCAAAAGGATTGTTGGGCAATGAGGTGTCCACCAACATCCAGTATGAGATTCCACCGTCGCGGGTCAAAGTAGTCTGGGCAAGGGTGGCTTCACGTCGAATGTAAGCTGGGATTGTGAGAGCGCCGCACCATTCGGCTCCGTTGAGGTTGAACTGGATCTGCTTTTCGGCTTCGGTGGGATGGACAAGTGCCAGGCAAGGAGCATCGCCCTTTTTGAGATCGGATATAGCCATGGTTGCTGTCTGGGAGCTCGAGGTTGGTTGTGGTGCACTTCTGCTCTATGTAGTGGTAACTTGTAGTCCAACCCTTGTCGTAGGGCGCAGTGGACATGTACTCGGCCTTCCAGATCAAGAAGTAGGAAGGATGCAATGGAGAGCAGAGAGTGGGCCGGAGCTACAACGGTTAGTCCATGTTGCTTGCCAGTGATGAGAAACATAGTACGGGCAAGAAGTCAAAACCTACATTTCTTTGTTGTCTAACAGGTCCCGCGTTTTCGTCACTCCACCCTGCGATAGACCCCCGGATCCTTATAGTTGACCCCATCTCCCCACAAAGACACTCTAGCAATACATCGTGACGGTCGCGGCCCGAGAAATGCCGTGGGAAAGCGAGCAAGGTTTCAGGTGCTCACCATGCGTCATGTGCGGGCGTCCAGCAGGCGAGTAGCCTCATATCTTGCATGAGGCCAGGCATCAAGGCACAACTTCTGCGTATCACGACCCACCCATTTCACTTAGCCATTGGCAGTATCCTCCAGTGGCATCTTGCAACAATTGCTTCTTCTCAGACCTGTGCGACGGGTGCGCAGGCCCCCGAGGTCGTGACAGACTGGTTAGCGGTGGTGGAGAGCTAGCGGAACCAGCGAACTGCCCCCGTCGTTGTCTGGGCGAGACGCCCGTCTTCCGCCCCAAAAGCGACGTAGCAATGCGTCGGCACAACATGCGGACTCTGTTATCCCAAAGGCTGACGGCCCTGCAGTTGGGCTTTGTTTGATATGCGGTTGTTGTGGTGTTGTGGCACCCAGCTGTAGCTCCGCTCTCTCACCTCCCTGCGCGTTGCCATTGCCCGTTCCGACACGCGGTTCCGACACGCGGTTCCTACACGCGGGCTCACGCACTTTGTAACATACTCGTCACTCTGAGCTGCAGCCCAACGCTACTATCACTCTTGTTCTTTCGCTCTACTTCTTCTCCGACAGCTGGGATCCGCCGGTCAGTGAAAGCCTGCAGAGAGTAAGGCTGCATGAGTGAATTGGGCTGGTCTGGTTGACATTAACCCACGCCTGCACACCCTTTGTGGCCTTTCCACTTTTCAACTTGTTCGACTGGATTCATATTAATGTCTATTGCCTCCACCTCCACTGCCGCGCTCAACCAGACTAAAAGTCAGTCGCTCTAGATAGAGTCCTGGCGTAAAAGTCCGCGGTCAGCCACACTACCAACCAACTGCCACGACCCTTCGCAACACTCAACATTGCCTAGAGGAGCCATTAGCAATCCAAGCCAATTCAATGGCACGATCTGGTGTCGATATCGGATATGAGGTTGTCGATCTGCTCTCCGACAGTGAGTCTGAAGACAAGGACTTCGCAGAGCATGGGCTAGACTTCTTCGACGCACAATCTGATGTAGAATCCGCGGATGAGTACCCAGAGTTGGACGAGCCTTTGGGAAATAACCATGCACAATGGTACGAAGATGGCCACGACATGATTGACTTGACCGGAATCCCAGACATTGACGTCCCGCCATCGGATCCTATCGTGGTAGATGATGATGAGCCACCGCAGCCGAATGCACAAGCTCCCAAGTGGAATGGCGGTGATGCACTGATCACTGAAGCGGCTTTTTTACAGATGGTCCTGAACGTGTTGCCGGATATCTCAGTCGATTATGTCCTCCAGCTGATACAAGAGAAGTTGACGGACGCCACGCGAACCACGGTCCGATGTGAACATTTTCTTACTGAAATTCTAGAAGGAGAACCATACCCCAAGGAATCGGACGCGGCGAAGAGCAAGAAGAGAAAGAGGGATGATGAAGGGGAGGACGGCTTGATCGATTATGAGATGACTGAACGTGACCCGGAGATTGGCGGCTATGAACATGATGCGTAAGTACATATTTCCTGACAGTATATCATGCAAAATATGTGGCCAGTTGGCTCTATGGTATCCATATCTTGTGGTTGGGTAACGCAGCTGTTCTTCACGGTGCAACTTCAAGTATGCTTTCTAACACGTCGATCTACGAAACGGCCGTCATAATTGCTGTGTTTCGATCACAAGCCAGCGCAAGCCTACTCAGCAACAGTGTAATAACACATGGCTACATTGCATAGCCAACGTCATCAGTACCGCATTGTTCTTAGCTCCTTTGCTTCTTCTACGACTACCATACTAACATCATTCCTTGCAGAACAGAACTACTCAAAGACGAATTCCTCTTTGTGCCTGTGCGGCACCTCACAAACATTCTTGGAGAGCAGAAGACATTGTTCAACGCTTACGGCGTACTTGAAAAGCAAGTACGCGACTACGGACGTGTTGCAAACAAATTTCGCAGAAACGGAAAATCACGCATCAAGCGCGGCGTTGAGCTTCATTTAATTGAGCAGGGCAGCCAATTACCTAAAGAATTACACGCCGCAAAGAAGAAGGTTGAACGAAAAACTGGTAAGCCGAATAGCAAAACATGATCCCAATGTCTCCCGCCAGTACTAAAAAGTGATAGCACAACGCCGCAAGGCCCAAGAAGCGGAACAGGCCGAGGAGGCCAACCTGCACCAAGCACAAATGAACAACCAGATGGGCGAATGTGCATGCTGTTTCGACGATGTTCCCCTTAACCGCATGATCAGTTGCAACGGTGATACGGTTCACTTGTATTGCATGGAGTGCCCGCGTCGGCAGGTCGAGACGCTACTTGGAGAAAGCCGCTGCAGACCAAAGTGTTTTGGAGTCGAGGACTGCAACGGAACATTCTCGCGGCAACAACTACAAGAGGTTCTGAGTGAAAAGACGTTCGAGAGACTGGAGCATTTGCAGCAGCGGGAGGACCTTGCAGCCGCAGGTTTGGACTTTCTCTCCGAGTGCCCATTTTGCGATTTCAAGATGGAGTGTCCTCCAGTGGAGGTTGACAAGGAGTTCCGTTGCCAGAACACAAAGTGTGGCAAAACGAGCTGCCGACTCTGCGAAAAAGAGTCCCATATCCCCCTGAGCTGTGAAGAATCTAAGAAAGACGGCCAAATCACCCTCCGACACATTGTTGAAGAGGCAATGTCGGCAGCTCTGATTAGGCATTGCAACAAGTGCAAGCACCCTTTTATCAAGGAACATGGGTGCAATAAGATGTCATGCACACATTGCATGAATATGCAGTGGTGAGTATCCTTACAGACGTACGTAAGATTTTTTGACTGACCGCAATCAGCTACGTCTGTTCGAAGAACGTGACCGACTACAACCACTTCGGTGACGCCCAGAGAGGGAAATGCCCTCTTCACGAGAACGTCGAAGACCGCCATGAACAGGAAGTCAAGAAAGCAGCTGAGGAGGCCATGGCCAAAGTTCGCGCTGACCATCCAGGTCTGTCTAATGCGGATCTGATGGTCAAGGTGTCAGATCGGGTCAAACAAGCAGAAGACGCACGCAAAGGACAGGCTATAGCTGAAGCGCAACGTTTCCCTTACCGCATGGTGGGTGATGAACTGAGGCGCTTCCCTCTGCCTCTGCCTCAGGCGGTGGGTCGTCCAGTCCAACCTCCACCAGCACTTCAGTACGTACCTCTCCACCTACCATTCATACGGGAACTTGCATTTGGATTCCCTTTTCGACCGTTTCACTTTCACCGTCCCTTCTATCCCCTAGAACCCGGCAACTACTTTGTTGGTGCTCTACCACAACCACAGCATCCGCAAGTGTTTCCTGGTCATCTAGCTGCACCATGTCCGCATTGTAACTTGTATCATCCACCTAACCATATTTGTTAGACCAAGAGCTGTAGATGCCCTTTGGAACCTACTTCCCGGTGTTCCACTTCGATGGAATAGGTTTGGTGCAGGTCAAGTCAACCAGCCCGCCCAACGAGCAAATCACCCCGCTCCTTTACAAGCTATTCCTCATCTTCCCAACCCCCTAGACAATCCCCGACCGGTAGGAGGGTACGAATTTGAGGCTCATCTACCTGAGCGCCGAGTTCTGGAAGACCAGGCCAACCTAATGCATATCAGGATGATGCAACGGATGAACATGGACAATATGCTGCGTGAGCGGCAAATGGAAGTACAACAGGCACAAAACGCGGGTCTAGGTCAAGCTCGAAATCAAGCAATACAAGCACAAGCAGCAATACAAGCACAGCGGGAAGCTCTTATGGCACGAATAGCAGCTCACCATGCGCAGATGGCGGAAAGGCAACGAAAGCGTGTTCATACTGCAAGGGCGCGCCGAAGGTAGGTAGTGTCTTTTTTTAACCGACTACTTTCTTCTCTCGTCTGTGCGACGTTCATGGCTTGGAGTATACCTAACGCGAAAGGTGAATACATGCATACGGTATCATATACACCAATTATTCATGGTGTTCTTAGTTAGCATAATGATAACAGTCGTCTCCATGGTTTAAAAAAAAGCTTCAAGTATCATTTTACTCATCCTGTGGAGCTAGTAAAGCTCGTCTTGGTACTAGGCCGTTGCCTACATTCGAACTTGGCTCTGCCTTCTTCTACCCATGTCTCGAATCTGAGTACGCCTGCCTCTACACTGCGTATTGGCGTTACTCGGACACCACCCAGATCGAAGCCTTCCTTGTTTTTTTGTTGCCCCGGCTCGACTGTCTCTTCGTTTTCTTCGTTTCTGATTGTAACTTTTCTGCCCGTCTTCTGCAGGCTAGGCTGAACCGGAACCCAGGGCTGTGGGTGTCCAATTGGCGGATCAATGTCTCCCTCATCCTTGAGCTCCATGCTAATATTGAACGAGCAAGTCGGCGGCAAGGGAGCGAGGACCGAGGTGCGTGTTGTCAGCGCAAGCAAAGCTGCGCGGAACTGCTCAGAGAGGTCGACAGGCACATGTGCGTCTAGCGCCTTTGTCTTCCCTCTCCTCATTACTCCGCCATCCTCTTCGTCATCAGACCCTGTGGGCGTTTCTTGACCCTCCCATGCAATCTGCATGTTGCGGTCACCCTTGTCGACGACCGGGAAGGCACTGACGTCGAACATATACCTCTCCATAACCTTGGCACCTCCCATGGCGCCATCCTCGCCCGCCTCATAGCTGAATATCACAATGGCAAGCCTTGCGACGCTGCCTTTCAAGAGCTCCTCGCGCACGGCAGCGATGGCGTCGGTTATCCATTCACAGACGAGGGGGTGTCGCGATTGGTAGACGGACGTGTTGTGGAAGCGCGAGTGGACGAACGAGGTGCGTGGATAGAGGGTGCGGAGGTAGAGGAGCGTATGTGTGTAGGCTGTGAGGAAGGTGGTGAAGTGGCTTATGGTCTCGAGGTAGGTTGGCGCCATGACGGACTGTTAGGCAATGGGGCTTGGTAGTGTGTCTGCTATCATACTACATGTAGTTTGTATATGCTTTGGTGTCTTTCTACGGTGTTTCGCCGACTGGGTCGTAGTTGGCGATGATGACGCAGGCGCGTCTCGTCGCGTGTCAAGCCCGCTAGACTATTGATGCCGTACTAGCAGCTTGCGGCGCGTGTGTGGTGCTGGTTGCCCCTCGCATTGCATTGTTGAGGATCACAGCCTAAGAGCCGTTGATGATGATGATGCTTGCTTACGAGAACAAGAAGACGATGGGGCTGTCGCGCCTCCCATGGACCGGGGAAAATGCAGCGTCCTTCACCCAGAGGAGAAGCAGCGTAGCGCATGGTCGTCGACTGCCTCATCCTGCCTCACTGCCTCCTTGCCTCACTGCACAACACCTGCCACTCCCAGGTTGATCCTTCATCGAAGCCTAGCCTGAAGATACTCAGCCATTGTCGATTGCGCGGATTGCTTCAGTCAAAAGCCTCCGCTTAGCCACCCCACTATCCAAGGTGAACTCGACGGAATTGCCCCGCATCTCCGGGCGCGTTCTTTTCGCACAAGACCGACTGTTCAGCTGCACCCATCAACAAACGCGTCAACAATCGTATATTTCCTTCCCACCCGTGTTGGGTAGCGCTAGACGTGCCGACTAAGCTCTATACGCGCATGCCCCACGTTTTACCATGGAGGACCAACTAGTCCAGCTGCTGTCCGCAACCCAAACCGCCCAGGAGGACACCCGCAAGCAGGCTGAGCAGCAGCTCCTTTCGCTCTATGGCCACCAGGAGCTTCCGCTGGGCCTCATTGGCATCGCCTGCCATGATAGCGTGCCTCTCAACATCCGGCAGGCCGCCCTGCTGTATTTGAAGAGTCTTGTACTGGCAGGATGGAGTGACAGCCTCGACGAGTGGAAGGGACAGGCGCTGGTTACAGAAGAAAACAAGGCCATACTGCGGCAGCAGCTGCTCGCCCTTGCGACGAGAGACGAGCTCGATCGCAAGCTCAAAGCCGCCGCCGGCCTCGTTGTGAGCAAGATCGCAATTGCCGATTACCCCATCGAATGGCCCGAACTGCTCGACACCCTGCTCACGCTGATACCCAATGCGACTGATGGCCAGCTACATGGCGCTCTCAGGCTCCTTGGCGAGCTGGTTGAGGACTCGTTCAATGAGACCACCTTCTTCAGCATCGCACCCCAGATGATCAAGCAACTGTACGATGTGGCAATCAATGACCAGCGGAAGCCAACCTTGAGGGCACTGGCTTGCAAAGTCTTCCACGGATGCTTCGACATACTTGAAATGGTGTTGGAGGACCACAAGGCCATGGTCAAGAACTTTGCCGACGAAGTGCTGAAGGACTGGATTCCCTTCTTCGTCAACGTCCTGAACGCGAGGCTACCGGACCCGCCCTCTCTTGACGAGGAAGAGCACGATGCGCCCAACGCTATATTTTACAAGGGACAGATTGCCTTCAAGCTACAGGTAGTCAAGGTAAGCCGAGACGAATGCAGTAATACCGCCTTTCGTAGTACTAAGCACCTGACAGGTCCTTATGCGCATACGCTCCGTCTTCCCTGCCATTCTCTCGCCGCAGAGTCTCGTCCTCTTCCAAGCTACTTGGCAGGAGCTGTCCTTGCTCGAACCGGCATACTCGCTCATGTACATACAAGAGGATCGCCAAAGTAGACTGGAAGATGCCGACGGACTGCCGTATACTCTCGACTTCCTCATTCTCGAGGAGCTCGACTTCATGCAGGCCTGTCTACGAGCACCCCCGGTCCGCGCACAGCTCGAGCAGGAACTCCAGAACCAAACACCGGACAACTCGTGGGTGACGCAGGTTATGAAGCTGGCTGTGGCTTATGCGCAAATCACAACCGAGGAGGAGGGGCTTTGGGACGTTGACGTGAACATCTTCCTAAGTGAGGAAACCAGTGTCACAGCCAACTACACGCCTCGAACGGCGTGCGGTGATCTTGTTATCAAGCTTGGGGAGTGGCTCACAGAACCCACCGTCAACGGCCTGTTGACCTACACGCGGGCACTCTACTCCGGACCCGAGGGCTGGAAAGCCAAGGAGGCTGCGCTCTATGTTCTCAATCAACTACTAGGCGACTTTCAGGACGTGGACAAGCAGATTGGGCCAGACGCCGCCAGTGGCTATGTGGACTTCATCCGCTATGCTATGCAACAACCTGATGCATTCCTTCGAGCAAGAGGCTATCTGGTTGCTTGAAGCCTGACAAGGACATCTGGCGATGCTCTGCAACAGCTTGCTACATCTTTTCTTGAGGCATCTCTGCAAGCCATCCCATCTGATGAGTCGGACGTTGTGCAAGTTTCTTGCATTCGAGCTCTTCAATACTATCTCCAGGCCCTTCCACACGCAATTACTCAACCTCTCCAAAGTCCTATCATCCTAGCTATCAGCAATTACCTCGCCGCCCAAGACATGTCGGAACTCAATGACAGCGACGATCTGATGATTACCTTGGTCGAGACGCTTAGAGATGCCATCCTTATCGATACCCGCATATGCATTACCGACAACGGCCTTGACACGCTCTTTCGAGTCGCCAGTCATCAAGCGAACAACTTTCAACTGACAATGTTGGTCGTCGAGGCATTTGAAGAAGTAACAGAAACCATTGCGCGAATGGGTGGAGACGCATACGTCCAACTGTGCGCAAGGGTCCTTCCGTCACTCACAGGCGCTTTCGACGTTGGCAGCTTGACGGAGGAAAATGCTCTCTGCAACTTTGCTGCCGATCTCCTTGCCGTTCTTGCCGAACATGGTCCAGAGCCGCTTCCTGCCGGCTTCGTCGCCACGACTATGCCAAAGCTTACGCGACTTCTCTTGGGCTCCAGTGACGAGGAGCTGCTCAAGTCTGCCACGACTGCGGTGAAGAATATCATCTCGCATGATCACCAGCAGCTCTTCGAATGGCGAGATGATACCGGTAAAGCAGGTCTTGAGGTTACCCTATTCATTGTCTCCCGTCTGCTCTCTTCATGCAGTGACCATGCTGCGGGCGAAGTCGGTGCTCTTGCTGCCGAGGTAGTAGAGAAGGCCGGCCACGAGCGACTTGGTCCATACTTGGAGCAGCTTCTGCGCAGTGTTGCAGTTCGTCTTGCTCAAGCAAAACAGGCACAGTTCATTCAAAGTCTAACGCTTGTGTTTGCGCGCTTGAGTTTGAACCATGCTTCCGAAGTTGTCGACTTTCTAGCCAGTCAGGACATTGAGGGCCAGAATGGTCTACAGGTCGTGTTGGCGAAGTGGCTCGAGAACTCGATCAATTTCGCCGGCTATGACGAGATTCGACAAAAGTACGTAACGCTCTCTACATATTTCAACGCAGCAGATCAAGTCGAGATGCGAAGGCTCCCGGGAAGGCGTCTAGTGGGAGAATCTCAGCCGTTGGAGATCCCCTCCTCTGATTATCTGAAAGTTGTATGAAATGACCGCTGACTTTCTTTCTCTCTAGCGTCATTGCTCTGTCAAAACTATACGACCTGAAAGATGCTCGGATTGCGCAGGTACAAGTGCAAGGTGACTTGATACCAAACAACGACGGCCGAATCATGACTAGGAGTCGTGCGAAAGCCAGTGAGTTTTTCCCCATCTTACAACTAAGAATCCAAATTCTCTATGGTCATAGTGATGGTCATGTTGTGGAACATATCTGTAGGCGGCTGCGCCGTCACTGGACGCAGTGCTGCGAATCCCTCCTGGGTCTATCCACACACTGACATTGAGATCAGATCCTGACAAATATACCATAGTGCCTGCACCTCTCAAGATCCTCAAGGTTCTTATTGTCGAGCTTCAATCGGCCTCGGGCGCACCCCTTGACGCCGCCGCTGCTGCCGAGCTTGCCGACGAGGCGTCAGACGAGGGTGAATGGGAAGATGAACCAAATCCATTTGTCGACCTTGGCAGTGGCTTTAGTAGAGAACAGCTTATGGCTTTTGCAGCCGAAGAGCCGGGAGGTGGTGGTCGTCAACGCGACGACGAGACGCAGGGTTTCCTGATTGATTTCTTCAAGCGTGCTGCCACAACACCGGGATTTCCCGAGGAGTTCAATCAGCTTACGGAAGAGGAGCAGCAGCGGCTACGAGACAGTGCTGCATAGTGTGAAGGGAATTCGGGTTCATGGTTTTTGCAAGATGGGTGCGGAAGTCATCAGGCCACAATAGACGCTTGATCAACCAAGTTCAGCGCCCGCTTCGATGCGGGAATGGTTTGGCGTGGGTTTCCTTAGCGTTGGGCTTGGATGGCGGCAAGGTGGTATGGTATTCGTAAAGTGAAGCAAGTGAGGACAGGTCCTCGACTTTGGAGATTGGGCTACACACTGTTGTAGTAGCATGTTTATGAAGAACAAAACAAAACATGGGAATATTCCAAACTGAACTGTGAATGTCTTGGAACTTGTCGGTACTAGGTTGTGTTGAGCTGAGCAAGACAGGTGGTCACGAGCTGTGCAACATGCTGACTAGCACGCCCTTGTATGCCGTGCAACCACACCACGCAAATCCCTTACAACCC
>Ga0265797_10010655_pt1 | contig 11672 bp, 11 predicted proteins | sample P2T30metagenome_FD_192433 | JGI IMG/M metagenome (GOLD analysis project Ga0265797, IMG submission 192433) | Plant litter microbial communities from East Loma Ridge, Irvine, California - P2 T30 | ecosystem: Environmental > Terrestrial > Plant litter > Unclassified | place: USA: California... | reverse complement strand
CATATACACAATCCGACGTTCATGACTGGCTCGCCCCCAGTTTAACCAAAAGACCGACTTGGCAGACCTCACTCTACAAATGAGCAACTCGAAGCGAAGCAATGTCAGCACTGCATACTTACGCCCTAGCGCTCATACACGCCCTGGCGTATGTCTTTGCGCCCTTTACTTTTACCGATAGCCTGTATAACCACGATGATACTGCTGCCCTCATATATAAACAGAAATCCTTTACACGGCATGGGTGAACCAACACAAAATGTCGACAACTCAGACCATCATCCCGTTGGAAAGCCTCTCCTCCGATCAGCACTCACAGACTCGCCTTGATGCAAGTGGAAATGACTCAACCGGTCTTGAATCTCTTTCCGATCCGCAACCTCCACCCTCTGCCGCAGAAGCAATCCCCAATGGAGGCTATGGCTGGACTGTGGTCGCCTCATGTTCTTTCCTTCTCTTCTGGATCAACGGCTACACAACGGCCTGGGGCGTCCTGCAAACAGCCATTCTGAAATCACCCAACTTGAACACAAACGTGCGTACCATCACTTTCGTTGGCAGCCTGTATATGGCTTGCATGGTCGCTTTTGGCATTGCTTCGATAAGAGTTATGAGATCCTTCGGCGTGCGGTACACTGCTCTTGCTGCCACGACAGTGTTTGGAGTGGGGTTAATTGCTACGAGTTTCACGCTGGACCATCTTGGTGGGCTGTTCTGCATCGCAGGGTTGCTGGTGGGAGTTGGTACATCGCTGCTGTACACTGCGACAAACAGCCTGCCACTCCAGTGGTTCAGCTCGAAACTTGGTATTGCGAACGGCGTTGTCAAGGCTGGTGGTGGTGTAGGTGCCACCGTACTGCCCCTCGCAGCGCAGGCACTCATCGATAAATTCGGACTTGAGTGGACATTCCGCGTCCTGGGTATCCTTATCATGGCCACTGGAATACCATGCACTCTATTGTTGAAGGAACGTGCGACCACTGGAACGCTCTCCCGATTCGATTGGTCGCTCTTGAAGAACGTTCCCTTCCTTACGCTGACCATGGCTGGTGCCGTCGGCGTCTTTGCTCTCTTCGTGCCACCGTTCTTCTTGCCACTATTTGCAAGTTCGATCGGTCTGTCAGCGTCGACTGGTGCGGGTTTAGTGGGCGGATTTGGTGCTGCGACGGCAGTGGGTCGTATCCTGGGTGGATTGACTTGTGATAAGATCGGCAGCTTCAACACCTTGATGATCACTTGCTTGGTCAATTCGGTCAGCATGCTAGCCATCTGGCCAGTGAGCACATCATTGCCACCTCTCTTTATCTTCGCTCTTGTCAACGGATGCGCGAATGGAAGCTTCTTTGTCAGTCTGCCTACTGCCGTTGCTGTCGTAGCTCCGCACTCTGCTGCAGCGTCGATTGCTTTGATGGTATTCTTCTGGACCCCAGGCTACCTGTTAGGAGCTCCTCTTGCCGGGCTGTTGATTGAAGCTACAGGTGCGGCAGATGCCTCATCGATCGAACCGTATCGGGCTGCTATCTTCTACGCCGCTGGGACTGGTGTTTTAGCGACACTTCTTATCATCATTGCACGACTACGATTGGACACCAAGGTGCTAAAGAGGCTGTGATGGCGCGTTCGATGCGCTGCAGATTCGGTCGCAAGTGCCACTATAACAATGTCTAATTGCATAGCGAATATAGCAATGCCACTGAGCTATCTAAGTTCCCGGTTCGATGTTATACAGCTCGCGTAACATCTCCTCTGTCGCATCTTCAGAAGTCCAGCACATCTTTATAGCATTCTCCGCCAGCCTTTGAATCTCTAGATTTGTAAAGCCACAGTACCTCTTCACCACTAGCAAATTCTCCAACGCCCATGTGTCCTCCATAAACGCTGGATCGTCGCTTGCAATAGCAATCTTAATGCCAGCGTCGAAGAGAGTTCGAATTCGCTGGAAAACCTCGTCCATTGGTTGATGGCGGATGTACGACCAAGGACAGATTGTCATGCCGAGGTCTTTTCCCTTGATAAGAGTCATGAGATCTGTATCGCTAGCAGCATTGAGTCCGTGGTCGATTCTATCGGCCCCTGTGCCTGCAATACTCGTCGCCACCTGATGGATGTGTTCGAGAGGATAGGGCTTGCCAACATCGCAGTGCGCCGTAAGACGGAAGCCATCATTCCTAGCTCTTACGAAGACTTCATCAAATAGCGATGGTGGTCTGTCAACTTCATTGGAGTCGAGGCCAATCCCTACTATCATATCGCGGTATTTGAGTGCTGCGTCATAGTGTTCCATTGCGGACTCTGGTGTTTCATCCCGAAGGAAGCACATGATCCAAGCAGACTTCACCTACAGTATATTGTGAGCAAAAATGTTTCCGAAGGGAGATAAAGAGCTTACGTTGAGGTCCTGCTCAGCTTTCCGCTGCGCTGCTCGGAAACCTTCCATCATCATCTCCCAACTCGTCCCAACGCGCGTATGGCCTTGCGGATCAAAGAAAATCTCTGCATATCGCACGTTCGTCGCTGCTGCATGTTCGTAGTAATCCATAGCAAGATCATAATAGTCCTGCTGAGTCTTGAGGGCCTCAAAGCCACCATAGTAAGCCTCGAAAAAGGACAAAGTCTCTTCACTGTTGTCCATGCGGTTCCCCGTACGCGGCTTTAAGGTGTCATGTGAATCCCGAAGCTCAGCAAGTGAAGAGAAGGATTGACCGGTTCGTGGGTTGATGGTTGGTTGGCCATTCCGCTGCGAGAACTTCCACTTCAGATCTGCACTTATGATACCTTCTATGTGAATGTGGAGTTCGACTTTTGGGATTGCGGCGATGTATGGGTCTTTTGTAGCTGCCAGGGAGCGCCTCAGTTCCCCTCGTTCTGCTACGGAGAGCGCATTCTCTACGTCCGTCATTGTAGTCGTGATTTGATGTTTGTTAAAGTGATTCGAGTGTATAGTCAGGAAATGCGATTTCGGGAGGATAACAGCACTCAATCCAAGATCTGATTGCCAAAATATCGCTACCAATATATATGAAAGGTGATCTGATGACTGTGTACATATTCGGTGACTCAGCGTTAGGCCCTGCGGCTGATCATTGTACCGATCAACCGAGCTGTTAGGTGGAATATCACACGTTGAGCATGTTGACTTTGCGAATAAACAGTCATTGTACAGGTCTACCTAGAGCATCTGATGATGAGCCAGTACCTCATATAAAGTGAATAAGGTGCACGTGCGCGGATTTATCGTATAGTCAGACAGGATGGAAACTTGGTGATCACTATGGCATATGCGATGAAGGTAGCAGGAATAATCTTCATAAAGCGTCGTATTAATTAGGTAATTATAACCGGTGGCAGAACATACCATACAGCAGGTTTAAGAGCCTACAAATTCTAATATCTACAAAGCCAAAGCAACAGCACCGAAGACAATAGCCATAACACCACCAGCGACGTTGTCGGCAGATGCAGCACCAGTGAACTCGACAGAACCAGTGGAAGTGGCAGTTCCGTTACCGGTAGGTCTAGCAGCGCCGGTGCCAGTTGGCTGCATGGGCACGGTACCGTTCATCATGCTGGATGGGTGCACCGCGCTCATCATGCTAGATGGCTGAACGGGCATGGCGCTGGATGGCTGGACAGGCATAGCGCTGGATGGCAGGAAACCTCTGCAGAGTCCGCCGCTGCAGGTGTTATAGGCACACTGCGCATCGCTGGAGCACTCAGCGTTGAAGTTACCGCAGCGGGCAATCAACATGGCATTGCTAGCCCAGCAGTCCACACCGTTCGCGCATTGGCTTGGGTTGACGTAAGGGTTGCATTCGGCACCGAGGGGCAGAGATCCAGCAGGGGCGACGATGGTTGATGAAGGAGCAGGCATTGGGCCCGGTGCAGTCGGTGTAGTGGTGATCGTTGCTGACGCCGAGGATGATGAGGCCGAGGAGGAAGCGATGAAGCCGTTGCAAAGACCTTGCTCAAGGTTGCATGTGTTGAAAGCACACTGCTGGTCGTTTTTGCATGAGGCCTGGAAGTTGCCGCAGACGGGTTGGAGCATGGAGTTGACTGCGTAGCAGTTGGCGCCGAGTGCGCATGGTGTACCGTTGGGGTCGCACTTCTCGCCAACGGGAATGAGGGTGCCTGTGGGAGATGCGCTGGCTGGAGAGGAAGAGGACTGCGCTGAAGCGACTGAGGCAGCTGCGGCCAGAGTAAAGATGGTGTAACGCATGATTGCTGTTGTGGGTGTTGATTTGTGATTAGAGTATATCAAGATGCTAAGATATATGAAGCGAGTGTTGTAATAGTCTGGTAATGAGCTGGTGATGAAGGTGTTGCGAATGAGGACGAGCCGACTATATACCTACCATTCTCGTGTTTATGCGAAGTTTAAGCTGTGGTACCTCAATAGCTTTGAGCTGATAGTTCAGCTAGCACCTAGCACTCGTAACCAGCCTCCCGATTCGCCACATGACGCCGGCTACACGGCCGCTTCGCGAATGACGATGCCCAAGTGGCCGAAGCCACCTCCGCATACACGATCCACGTCCGTGCAGCAAGACTCGACTTGCGTATTTTTAGGATTTATAGTATAGCGTCGTCGGGTTGTCGCAGCTCGGCCGCTCGGAGTGGCGCCGATATGAGCCGAGTGACTCCGATCGAACGTTACTATGGAGATTCATGTTTGTGCTTGAAATCATTCAAGTTCTTCTTGTTCTCGACGTCGCAATATTACTGCTATTTACGTACGTCAAAGCTCGTTTTTGGTAAGCGTCTGGTCTTGCGTTCCATGATGTGATGCGCAGTGGAGATGGAAGAAGCAAGAGTTATCCTTGGACGGACCACAAATGTGGAGTTCAATACCTTGCAGTTGGCCGATCACCCCAACCCTTGGGCCCGTTCTCCCAGCCTTCTTCCCTAAACACCAAGCATCTTGGGCTTCCGTCATCGTCTGTCCATGCCCTGAACATGCCTCCGCAATTGAAATCTTGTACAACGTTTACTTTGTTGCCGACAAGCTCTATACCAATGATACCGCCGGTGCCTTCATGGGTTACGCCCCAACGCTTTCCAGCAGATCGTTGAAGCTGACCGTCGGGTCCCGCCATCCACGTTGTCGCATCCGAGAGTGATGTCGCAGAGAATTGTGATCTAGCAGCTGTGGTGCGAGCTGCGCACGTACGAAGGAATGAGTCGCCATTGCCGGTCCCTGATAGACCTACAGCGTGACGTGTCGACACGGGCTTCTCGTATGGCTTGGTGGATGACAACACATTCCCTCGTACCGTGGGCGATCCGAGGAATGGTATACAGTCGTCTACTACGCCGCGTATATCGCCTCTCGATAGTTTGTCGATCGGCGAGGCAGGAGAAGCAGAAGGTTGGTACACCATCTGCGGTCTAACGGTCTTTTCATCGTACCACTCTCCAGCCCAAAACCCTGCGCCAATAGTCGGTGTATCTCCAATGCGCCCAGGAACTTTGTTCGTCAACCCGCCTGTTGAAGTTGCCGTGCAAACGGTACCAAAGCTATCCACGACCACTGCACCACAAGTTCCAAGCGGAATATAGTAGTCTTTTTCCCAATCACTCATCTCATTCATGCTCATACCCATCTCGGCCTTCTTCTTCTCATCTGCAAGTCCGCGCTGATGTTCATCCCATCTCTTTTGTGTGAAGAAGTAGCCTGAATCTACAATGTCAAGCCCCCATTCCTTCGCGAGTCCTTCGACAAACTCTCCGCTGTATTGACAATGGTCGGCTGCACCACCGCCATCCGCTTCCTCGCCACGGATGAGCAATTCTCGTGCTAGCTTGATTGGGTTTCGGACATGCCTGAGCAGCATGCATCCGACACCTCGTTTGCTGTACCCATCTGAAACCATAATGCTGCATTCAAGTTCGTTCTTGCCTTCGCGTGTAAAGACTGCGCCTTTACCGGAGTTGTATAACGGATCGTCCTCTAGGAGGGAGACTGCATACGTGGCTACGTCTAGCGCTGTTGAGCCTGGCCTACTTAGAAGTTTCTCAGCTTTGTCAAGAATGTTGAGAAGCGACGTGCGGTGTTCATCGTAACGATCACGAGGAATGGACGTGCGCGTTATGTTGCCCGCACCGCCGTGGATGATGATGCGAGGGCTGACAGGCGATGCGGCGTTTGCACATGGGACACGCTGTTCAGTCATGGTGTATACTTGGGCAGCTCTGGAACTATCCAGATTTCTGTCACAGAGAAGTAGATAGTTGAGATGGGGTCTGTAGCCGTCTGAGTCTCAAAGTACCTAGAGGAGATAGCGATCGAGCCAAGAAGGGTTTAGCGTCGGCTTCCCCACCTTCCTCTCCAGGGATTCTCGCAATCTCGATCTTCGTAGGGATAGTCCTTCTTCTATTGCCTCACCACAAGCAACACTCTAAGACTCGCTTCTCTTTACCACTCGAGATTCGCTATGCGATTACTCAACACGTCTACGTTACAGGTGGAAGAGTTCCTGCAGAGCGAAGTGCCAGATTACGTTATCCTCTCGCATACTTGGGGCTCTGAGGAGGTTACTCTGCAAGATATTCTGTCGAATGTAGCGCCATCGAAGAAAGGGTTTGCGAAGCTTATCGGCTGTTGCAAAAGAGCTAAGGACGATGGCTTCACGTACTGCTGGATTGACACTTGCTGCATCGACAAAACCTCGAGCGCTGAACTATCGGAGGCGATCAACTCAATGTACCAATGGTACAAAGGAGCCTGTATCTGTTACGCATACTTGGAAGACGTGCAAGGCAACCCGCAGCTAGACGACTACAAAGCGTTCAGCAAATGTCGATGGTTCACACGTGGGTGGACCCTGCAAGAGCTCATTGCTCCTGGCATTGTAGAATTCTACAACGTATCATGGGTAGACATAGGGACACGAAGTAGCCTCCAAAAGAGACTAACGGCCATAACCGGTATCAACGAGAAGATACTTACTGGTGGAAATCCTCTCAACTGCCCAGTTGCAGTAAGAATGTCTTGGGCTGCGCGTCGAGAAACCAGCCGGGTTGAAGATCAGGCTTACTGCCTTTTAGGAATCTTTGGTGTGAATATGGCTCTTCTTTACGGAGAAGGCCATAGGGCTTTTATAAGACTCCAGGAAGAGATACTTCGCATTGATGAAGACTACACCTTGTTCGCGTGGGATATAAACTCATCGACAGGAAGCCTTTTGGCCAGTTCGCCTTCGCAGTTTCGTACCTTTATGCCCAGATCTGACTTACTGTTTGACGAACTCGAAGACTCTACCCAGGTACATGATCGCGACAACCTATCAAGAACCCCTTTCTCGTTACTTCCTCCTCCGCATGATTCCAGGCCTCCGCAAGTAACTAGCCGCGGTATCCATATTACATTACCAATCCTGCACTACCAAGAAAACACGTGGCATGGCTTTCTTGCCGTGATAAGAATCGTACCAAACCAGACGTATCTCTTGTGCGTCGAGTTGTCACAGATAGGCAATGGAGAGAATCGATACGAGAAGACTTATCGACACCAGGGTAGTCTTGTACTCCGGCCTGGAAGCACTGTGGATGAATTTCGATACACGTCCATATACGTAAATCCATCCGTGGCCCATTTTGACGAAGCTTTTCCCGCCGATCGTGAAAATTGGCATCCTTCGATAGTCCGAGTTGAGCTAGATCCAGCTGTACTATCCGGAATTGCATGCATCGGTTCTAACATGATCAACCTGCAATCTCTATACAAACAAAAGCCGAATTCTAAACCCTCGAATACCAAAACCACATTCCGAGGAATCAGTCTAACGGAATTCGATATCGCACCAGTCCGCCAACAAGTCTTTCTAGACAAACTCAGGACGATATCAAAATCTCTGTGTAAAGATCGTAGGGATACTAGAACAACAATGACTGATCTGCCGCATGTATACTACGGCTCGGCTTCCTGGGGTGGAGCCGGCAGTTTTCGGTTCCATTTTAGTCAGACCGTCTTTCTAGATCTCGACTTCCCATACGGTTTGGAAGGCGAGCCTTGTTTCACTGCCGAACTTAAGTTTGCGGGGAAACGTGGATCCATACCTAAGACTGTACAAGGACTGGATATAAGCAACGCATCGGACCGTGCGACTCTACAGGTCAGGGACGCGACGACTGGAGGTGACAAAGGACTGCATATCAAGATAGCTATGCGACGTGTAGCAGCATTGGCTATTGCACCCAATTCGAGGCACTTCGTTCTTATACTCAGTGAAGAGCACATGATGAAATGAGGAAGCTCTAAATTGAGAACTACTGTTATAGATTATTCTCTTATGAGTGGTTATGCTGCTTTGTTGTATTAATAATTGCATGTCTCTTGTACTATATAGTAAACGAATATCTCATGAGCAACGCGGATAGCTACAACTATGATTTCCAGTTGTGACTATCATGATTAGATGATGGCGTGGTAACGTACACAGGCGATATCACTCGAACATATTATGTTAGCGTATTTCCGTCACCATGCCCCAGACCTGCATCGTCTCCCGTTCTGTTCACATCCGGCTCATCTTTTTTATCCCTCACTTTCTGCACTTCGTCCGCTGGCCCCTCATACCCAATAGCCTTCAACCACTGAGGATCAATGTTCTCCAACTGCAGGTACGGACTAACATCGGCCTCTGGAAACTGCTTGTTACGCATCGCATAGCCCATACCCAGGTGTGCCCAAGGATTCTTGTGCATATACTGGATATCAAAGTCTTCGTATCGCGGAGTCTCGATCACCTCAGCATATTGATTTGATGAGCCTGGCCAGACGGCATTGACTCGCCCGGTGTCGTTGTTCTTGTACCAGGATCTACAGTCGTCTTTCCAAACTGTGTGCTTGATCCACTCTTGCGCATGCTCGTTGAATTGATCTGTGATATCTTGTCGTGGAACCCATGACTTGATGTGGTCGCGTTGCATCTTTTTGATGATTTGGATTGTGTACTCAGCAACTGCCAGTAGAGGGCCGGTGACTGAGCCGTTTTCTACAGGCCAGGTTGGTCCAATGAACATCAACCAGTTGGGCATATCCGGACATGCGAGACCGAGGTAGCCTTCAGGCTCATTCTTCCACTTTTCGTAGAGGTCGACGCCATTTTTGCCGATGATGGGGAAGCGTGGACGGTAGGTTACATCGAAGCCAGTTGCGCAAACTATTGTGTCGACTTCGCGCTCGATGCCGTCCGCGCCAACCACACCCTTTTCGGTGATCTCATTGACAGCTGTGAAGTGAACATCGACGTTTGGCTCCTGGATAGCCTTCATATAGGGATCACCTGGGGTTATGCGTCGGCCTGCAGCAGATCAGTGACCAGTTCCAGCAAGTATCGGATGAAACTTACAGCCAACTTCAAACTTTGGCGTGAAGCCTTTCAAAAGCCGCTCATCCTTGAGGAACTCCTTCATTCGTTCTCTAAACAGGGCTTGAGCGTCCTTCTGCGATTGACTTCCAGCATAGAATGCCCCCCAAAGCCCGTTTACCTGGTTCTCGATGTCTTTAGCGTGCGCAACTAGCTTTCTCGGATCTTTCCGAAACTCATCGCGTTCTTCTTGTGAATACTCCTTATTCTGGCCAAAATTGTTCGCGATCTGGACGAACCACACACCAGTTCGGACGAAAATGTCCATGTGCTTTACGTGTGGCTGCATGTTTGGCACGGTTTGGATGGAAGAGGCGCCAGATCCGATAACAGCTACACGGTCGTTCTTCCATTCCTCGCTCTGGTAGTCTTTCGGCCAGGTCGCCGTGTGGACAATGCGACCCTTGAAACTGTTGATGCCTTTGATCCCTGGCCATTTATAGTTGTTCAATATACCAGAAGCGTAGAGCAGAAGGTCGCATTCCTCTTGAAACTCTCTTTCTTCGCCGGATGACGTCGTCTGACGGAGGGTGACCTTCCATTTACCCACATCGTCTTTCCACTCGGCTCTGGTAGCTTCGGTGTTGAATGTCATGTACTTGCGCAAGTCGAAAACATCGCAGACCTTTTCGAGGTACTTTTGTATGTCTGGAGCGTACGAGAAGAAACGAGGCCAGTCAGGGTTCAGAGCGAAGTTGAGTGTGTAGGCATGTGACGGAATATCGCAAGCACATCCTGCAACCTTTAGCTCAACCTCAGCCATTTTTTTTATATGTCCATACCTGGATATCTGTTTTCCAGCCATGTGCCTCCTAAGTTGGCATTTTTCTCGTAGATTACGTGCTCAACATTCTGCGTGTTCTTCTGGATCTGGTATGCCATCTGGATACCCGACAAGCCAGCTCCGATGGTCAAGATCTTGAGCTTCCTAGATGAGGGGTCCTGGAAGATCATCAGTTCAGATCTGAAGTATTCCAGTCATTGCGACGTACATCATAGACTATGTCCGGGATATTGTAACCGCCAGATCCTGGAGTAGAATAATCCCACCGCTGGCCGCTTCCTATTGCGTTAAGATCTGGCGCCATGATGAGGGTGGTCGAACGGAGAAGTCGTGATCAAGTGGGTGTGAGGCTGTGAAAGAAATCTGTATTACGATATAGCCCAAATTATGTCGAAGTATGCCGGAAAGCACATATATTTCAGTTCTATGTGGCGGCCTCAGCTAATAATGCTGGCGCATATTTGTCCAGATTCGATCCTACATCATTCGATCTTTTACGTCGGGTATCGGGTATATGAGTCGCCAGTGCTGACAGCCTCGTGTGACCTCACATGGGCTACGCGGCGCACCAATGGGCAGAACAGCATACAACGGGACGCACAGTCACTACCTTAGCATTGAACACCGATCAACAACTTGGTCGGATACTGCGCGGGGTTGTTGCGGGGTACATCATTTCAGGCAGTGGCGAGGTCGCTAAACCAAACCGGTCGTCTATTTTACGCCTAGAGCAACCACCGTTCATTTGTTACTCAACCCTCTTAGCTTATACACAGCTCTTGAATACGTACTCAGTGCTGGCGCGCGGCTTGGCTGGAATTGTAATAATGAATCAGTGAAGTGGTTACGTCTGAGCAATCTGTAAGCGTGTGTCATTACAGTGGTATACAGCATATAGACATCGTCAAATGATCCAAAGACCATGGAGAATGCAACTGGGAATCTTCCAAGGACAGCTCAAATATTGATTGCTTCATGGCGCGTCGCTAGGTCGGTTCCACCGCATACAATAGGACGCGTAACAGCGCGGCATAGTGAGACGATTGCGTGCGCCCCGAGTAGTAGCACAGTGTCTTCGCGCAGGGAAGGTTTCGTTGTTGAGTGGAGCTGCTACACATGTGGAGCGTGAATGTTGTATTTCGACGGACATAAGGAAGGAAGACTGATGTCGTGAGGGCGATTGCCTGTACGTGCGATGATCGTGCACGCCCGTGTTAGCGTGTTGCGCCCTGCAAGTACGTCATCGCGGGCAATGCAGGTACCTCAACCTCCGTAATGGCGGCCCCAAGATAGATCTAGAGAGGCAGAATTGTCTAGAAATCTACCTTCCACAACGAGACGTACCAATACAGACAGTAGAATTGCAGAGGACTTGAGTCAGACAGTCACAGTTCCGGAATCTCTGTAGTAGCAACTTTCATTTTCAGACGGTTAACGCCCCAGTCCGATGAGACCCTCGACTTCCTGTGCAATCTTTCCAAACGCCATTGCTCGCTCCCCGTCCGGCTCTGCTACCACAG
>Ga0265797_10010654_pt1 | contig 11673 bp, 10 predicted proteins | sample P2T30metagenome_FD_192433 | JGI IMG/M metagenome (GOLD analysis project Ga0265797, IMG submission 192433) | Plant litter microbial communities from East Loma Ridge, Irvine, California - P2 T30 | ecosystem: Environmental > Terrestrial > Plant litter > Unclassified | place: USA: California... | reverse complement strand
AGACTAAGAGGGCCATGTCCACTTATCTTCCTAACCAACTTCGCGGTACTCACATGCCGAATCCTGCAGGAATGCATGCTTATATGCAATTAGGCCACCACCACCCAACACCATGTGGAAAACATTCTAGATCATTCCCTGTTAGAGAAGACAAGTAAGGCAGGCAATAATTTACCCCTCACATCCAGCGCCGTCCCCTAAGCCATTCTACCTCCTTCTCAGTCTTCCTCCATCCACGATCCTCAACTCTATTTCCTCTCGTCCTCACAAACACTAGCTTATCCCTTTTCTGCTGCACATGTGCATCGTCCGCCTTCTTCTTCTTCTTCCTCTTTTGGACGAGCGGGTACTCAGGTTGACGGTCCGGATAGTATGTAGTATAGCGATTGCTGTATCTTTCTGATCCAAGAGGGTGAATTGAAAAGTGTGAGTTGTAAAGATCGTAAGTAAGACTCCTGTGCGCGATTTCAGCAGCAGACATGGAAGTTGAAAGACGCTTGGGAATATACGGGTATATAGGGCCGCGTGATGTGAACCATGATGGGAGGCGCTCATAGCTGGACGGGCCTTGGGTGCTTCCGAAAGGAGATGGGTGCACGATGCGTGTTCGACGCCCTAGTCCTGTTGAAGTTGACTGTATACTTGTATCTTGTTGGTAGTGTTCGCGACCGTGATAGTCGTTAGTCAAGAGCTCTCGCTGCATGGCCCTTGGGCTTTTGCCGTTAAGGAAGAATGGTGTCATTGTTGTAAAGTTGCTGATAAGCTGACTAGCGAACTTGAGGTTATGGTTAGTCTGATTTATGGATGTGCTTCTATAGTTGTAATATACAACGACCGCATCAGAAAGTTTGTTGATGGACGTGAGACCTGGTGGTTTGCTTGTTGGGCTGGACACGTCCGGGCGTATCTAGTAGTCTAGAGACAAGCGGGGGGTGGGCGAATGTCTCAGATGGTTGTAGTTGAAGATTAGGCCTGGTAGTCTCGCCATGTTGATAGCACGGTTGTCGGAATGCGAGGTATGATGCGCGAATCAAAGGTAGGTCTTTTGAGTAAGATCAAAGGTTATGAACATCGCCAAGGTATACTGCCAGGTATAAACATATCACCCCCTACCATCCGCCTTCGAGATGCATCATCCCACAGCTCGTCCCCTACATCTTTGCCCTCCGCTGCAAATAAAGCCTAATGGCGACGGCCGCTACCTATGTTAGCCTGTGGAATAGTCTCTCTCCATCTTTTCGGATTCATGACTTACCAACGACAGCAGCCAAGCTTTTCAAGCCTACTAGACCCATAAACCACGCACCCCAGCCAAGTGCTCTACCCTGACGATCAAAGTTGGGTTTGACGTCGTTCATGCCAATAAACTTCTTCTGCTTTGCGAGTGTGTATGGCGGGTACCTGACGTCCATGAGACCCTCAAGCCAGGCTGGTGTGGTAGTCACACTCCTGCGGTGGGTAAAGGTATCGAAACTGGCCTTGCCTCTGTATGCGCCCTGGCCACTTGTTCCAACGCCACCAAAAGGCATGGTGGGTATGGAGCCGTGGAAGAAACCGTCGTTGAGAGAGGCACCTCCGCTGCGCGTTTGTCCCATGATTTGTTCCAACTCGGCCTTGTTTCCAAAGGCGTAGGTGCCGAGGGGGGTGTCGTGGATCTCGTTTGCGATCCGAATGGCTTCGTCTAGGTTGGCGACGGGCAGGATGGGTAGGAGGGGGCCAAAGGATTCGGAGGTGACCATGCTGTCGTTCATGTCGTTGATCTGGACGACGGTGGGTTCGATGAAGAGGTCGGATTCGTCCATTGTGCCGCCAATGACAATCTTGCCGTTGCTAGCGTCGAGCATCTTCTTCATGCGCTGGAACTGGCGCTCGTTGACTATGCGGCCATAGTCGGGCGAGTTCCGAGCGCCGTCCGGGTAGAAGTCATGGAGCTGCTTCTTCATCTCCTCGATGAAGGCCGGGACGATCTCGCGGTCGACAAAGGTGCAGTTCTGGCTGAGGCAGACCTGGCCTGCGTTGAGTGTCTTGGCCCATAGTAACCTCCTCGCGGCGAGCTTTGGGTCGGCGTGCTTTGTAACAATGGCGGGGTTCCTGCCTCCCAGCTCGAGCGTGAGGGGCGTGAGCGTCTCGGCCGCCTTCTTCGCGATGATTTTGGCGACGACCTCTCCGCCAGTGTAGAAGATCTTGTCCCACTTCTGGTCGAGCAGGGCCGTCGTCTCGGGGATGGCGCCCTGGATGCACGTGTAGCAGTCAGGGTCGAGGGACTCGCGCAGGATCTTCTCGATTGCGACGGCGGCGTTGGGGGCCGACTCGGAGGGCTTGACGATGGCCGTGCATCCTGCTGCGATGGCGCCGATGAGAGGGCCGAGGGTGAGTTGGATGGGGAAGTTGTAGGCGCCAATGATGAGCACGGTGCCCAATGGGTCCTTCTTGATGCGTGGACTGAGGGGCATGTTTGTCCACGGGATGTCAGTCGCCTTCTCGTCCTTTGCGAAGCGCGGCACGTTGTTGGCCATCCAGATGCAGTCGTTCATGCACCACGAGATCTCGGTCAGGTATGTCTCGAACGACGGCTTGCCCAGGTCGCGCTTGCATGCCTCCTTGATGAGCTCTTCATTGTCCTTGAAGCCCCAGTACAGCTTCCGCAGCTGCTGGATGCGGTACTCGAGCGGCTTGGTCTTGTGCGAGAGGAAGCTGGCGCGTACCTTCGCGCACATGGGCGCGATGTCGTCCATGGGCGTGTGCTCGAAAGGGGCTAGTTCCGCCATGATGGTCTGCGTGGTATCGTGTGAGCGGGCAGGAGAACGGGTCCTGGGACAGGTAGTAGACGCCAATGGCCAGCTATAAGCTTCAGAGCCATGTCAGCGACGGCGTTTCACAGGCGCGCAGTCGTGCCTCGGTCCCGTGCAGGTGCATCAGCAGCGGGGCGTACACTAGCTCCTACCAGCCTTAGCGCGAACGGCCCCTCTCCAATATGTTCGCCCGCCGGCCCGTATGCCATGCGAGTCCCGCCGGATCGACCATCTATACTGACAAGGCTGTTTCGAACCCTCTTGACACTCACATTGATTCGTAATACATAACTAAAAACAGTGCGACCTACACGTTGGGGGTATCTTATATATCTGCCATCTCGTATCGAGGTCGCGGGTGGCCTCGCCGTATTAATGCATATACCAAAAACTCCGACCCGCATGCTAAGCTTTGACTGAGCTTTCCTCCAAACCTCATCTGCTACTCGTGAGGCGTATAAGATCAGGCTCGTCCCCGCCAACCTTAGTCTTCTTGCTCTCCTTGCTCTCCTTGACAAAGTACGTATCCCGCTTTCCATGCAACTCCTGGTGCAGCAAATCAGTCAAGCTCTGCATCATAGCTGCCTCGGTGCTTTGTTTCGTTCGCTGTTTATCGATCGTGTGGTGCCTGATAAACTGGCCTGTACACTTGCTCGTAATCCATGTATGCTCGGTCAGACCCGGGTATCCCATCGCATCGTTGCATGGTATCTCGACAATGTTGGTACCGTTCGGATTGAAATCGTATCGAATGTATTCCGAAAACGCCTTCTGCTCGTGTGACCACTCCTTGGCCCACCGCTTGCAGTCTGGATAGCGCACACCAGTCGGGCACTCTTTCCATGCATCTAGCATATCGAAGGTATGTGGAAGGGACTGCGCAATAACAACGCCAGTGTTGAGGGCGAGCTTCCCGCGGCTATCTTCGGACGCGTGTTCGTCGCCGTTGAGCGTTTGTCGTGTATCAAAGGGCATGGCGATGCTGGTTTCCGGTGTGATACCCCAGCGATTGAAGAGCCATTCGATCGGCACTTCGAGGTGGCTTATCGTTGCGTCGGCGTCAATAAAGATGACAAACTTGTACTTCTTAAGGAGGGCGTGGAGAACGTGCGGCTTCACCCATGTGTTGTGCATTCCCTCCATGTCGTGCGCATTGATGAAGCGGTAGTCGTAGCCGTGTATTTGCGCTGTACAATGTCAGTGCTACAGCGACGACGTGAAAATCGCAAGTTGGTACGAACCGTAAAAGAAGTGGTTCATAAAGGCCGCGCTGACCATACCACCATCGCCCTCCGACTTCATCGTCTCCCAGTTCAGACGGTCTTTGTTCCACAGCTCATTCTTCTTGTTGGGTACCCTAGTATCGATGTCCACAATCAATATTTCGCTCCTAAGTGGTTCTCTCCACCATGGCGCATCTTCTTTCACTTCGTGTACTTTTCCCGACGCGTCGGTATACGATGGATCGTCTATGGGGTGCCGTATGGATTCGTAGAGCCTGAGGAAGGAGTCGCTGATCGTAGGCTTGCCAAAAACTGGGCGGTCGTTGTTGCAGACATCGTTGGCTGCCTCCTTTGCGGATTCCTTAATCTTCTCGACCACCTTGGAACCGCTTTCATGCAGCCCGGCTGTCGTCGAAATTATCAGAATGCATATGATAACAAACACACCACTGATGATCGCCAGTTTGTTGTATGACATGATAGGGCCCGGCATGTTGGTGAAGCCTAGGAGGGTTGCCAGCAGAGAAGAAGTAGAGTTGGGAGACAGGTCAGTCGTAAGAAGCGTGGCGAAGTCAGACAAGCGGGAGGGGATGAATTAGTTAGTGGTCAACTCCCAGCCGCCACAGCCTCGTAAAAGGAAAAAATTAGGAAAAGACAATGCAGTTGTCACCGACTATGCAAGACTATCGAGCAAGATGCAATCATAAAAGGGGCCAAAACCGTTTCCACTAACCAGCACTCCCAAGGCTACCACGGATGGCACCCTAGGAGAAGAACTCTGTTCTTCGTATCGTTACTGGTTCGACATGCAGGGCTGAGCATGCCGGGAGCGGCGGGAAGCCGTTCGAGATGATCGCTGACGCTAGGAGTATACATCACGATCCCCTAGAGCGATAGTGGCGTGTCGTCTAGTCCTTTTTCCCACTAGCCTCCCCATCCGTCAGCCGGCACATCCACGGTGAAATATCCAATACGTTGCCCAAGATGTCCGAACCAAATAAACTTTCCGCGATGAAATCATCGTATTCGCGTCTCTCGTGTCGCTTCCTCAACACATCCCAACTAACGGCTGACAGAACCCAGCTGGAAATCTGACAGTACCGTGCACCATGCCGACGGGAGATATAATGCTGGAACAATGGCACCTCTCACATGGCGATGTCAACCTACTACACAATCCCTGAGCCCAGCTGGACAACATGCGCTAAGTAATCCTGGGACCTATCGTATTTATAACCAATCTTGCTGCGCCTCTGCAAGCCCACTCGTCTTCATGCTCCCGAGGCCGAGCCACGTCGTCGCACACTCTTGGCTGAAGCTACCTGGTCTTCACATTTAGCATAGTTGACAAGGACCCAAGCTTCCTTTCATCTTTGTCAGGCTTTGTTTATCTGTGGTGTTTACCACACGCATAATTACGGAGACACAGTTTCCTTTGGTCACATCCCCTCCGAAAACGAAGCCTGCATTGAACAGTTGACCTGTATCAGGGCTTGTTATCGTTACTGATATGGTTAGCATTCTAAATGAACGTATCTGAACGTCTTGATAGAGGATTCTGCAGCGAGTGGGAACGATCTATAAGCAAAGGATCGCGACAAAACATCATTAGGAAAAAGATATTGGACGCCTGATATGGATGCAGCCCTTGCATTTGACTGCTGGAACATGTTGTCTTCAGCTTGCCGCTATGCTTCTTTGATTGTCTGCTGACTTTCTGAAAGTACAGCGTCAGATCCTTCGATTCGCGCTTTCCTCATGCGGGCTTACAAATGCGCTGCATTACAAAGCAGACGCCTTATGGGATATCGAAATACTTAAAGTATCACAAAATGGCAAACTCAAAGGACTGTATTCAAATCTACAAAGGCATCCTTGCAACCATGGAATCAACTACTCGACCAATTCGTGCCGCGCTCATTGGGCTTTCTTCTTCAGCTGTCACATCGTGGGCTTCGGCGGCCCACCTCCCAGCTCTCCTTACTGCAACTGGCCGCTCGAAGATCACCATCAGCGCATTGTCAAACAGCAGCGTTGACGCTGCACAGTCGGCGATTCAGAAATATGGACTTCCAGACGGAACCAAGGCATATGGGTCGCCAGAAGATCTTGCGGCGGATCCAGACATCGATCTGGTAATATGCAATACACGGGTTGATAAGCATTTCGAGACGATCTTTCCAAGTGTCAAAGCTGGTAAGGATGTTTACGTCGAATGGCCAATTGCTGCCAACAGAGAACATATCAATGAGCTCATTGAAGCGGCGAAGAAGAGTGGATCGAGGGTTGCGGTGGGTCTGCAGAGACGCTGGGCGCCACCGGTGGTCAAGTTGCGAGATGTCTTGGATAGTGGAAAAGGTAGATTAGGCAAAGTGCTGAGCTCCGACGTTCGTGCTTTCGGTGGAACGATGGACAGGGAGATTTTACCCCTAGGTTTGAAATACTTTGCAGACAAGGACATTGGCGGCAATCCGATCGTGATAGGTGTTGGTCATGGTAAGCACCTCATCGGCGCAAAACTTGTTTAGTGCTAACGGTAGCAGTGCTTGACGCCGTACTTTCGGTCGTCGGCCAACTCGATCCAGCATCCGTCCACTCTAAAACACAGATTCAGCGCCCCAACGTTCGCATACGCGACCCTAAAAGTATGCAGGTTGTTGAGAAAACAACATCAAACGTCCCCGACCTCCTTTCCGTACATGCCGCTATAGAACCCTCGCCGCTTACTGTTCCCAACGCAACACTTTCCTTTCTGTTTCGTCGCGGCCAGCCATTTCCTGGAACGCCAGCCCTCACCTGGACTATCAATTGCGAATATGGCGAGATCCGCGTTACGTCAGCCACGAGTTCGTCTTTCCAGAATAGCGAAAATGATGGTCCAGTAGTGATTCAAGTTCACCACTTCGATACTGAGCAAGTGGAGATTATCGGCTGGGATTGGAGTGATATGCAGAAGGAGATACCGATTGTCGGAAGGGATGTTATGGGGTGCCTCTTTGCCTCTGCGGATGGCAATGAGGAGGGAAATGGGTGGGTGGGCTTGGGGGACGCTGCAAGGTACGCGCAAACGATCGAAAGCTTCCTGGAGGAGTAAGCAGTATGATTGCGTGCTATAGTCGCATCAAATCTCCGCACTTTCATCGTTACTTTAGAGGTCACGTATGACTGATGGGCCTCTGAAAGTGTTTCAGATAATTGAATTGAAGTTCTTGCATCTTCATGCATCATACTCTCTTCCTAAGCTTACTTCACAACTAACGGTTTTGCGCCAACCCTTGCTGCCTCTGCATTTAGCGCGTCTACTTCCGCTTGAACCAATGGAATGCCACTCTGCTCTCTTTCCTGCTGTTGTATCTGCTCGAGCTCACCTGGGAAGTAGATTCTCTCTACCCCAGCTGCCTTCTCAGCACCCGTGACTCTGTCGTACAAGATCTGCATCCTCTCCCTGAAGTCATCTAAGCTCATGAAAAGGTCTGGTTTCACAGCGACGAGGAAGTGACCGACGTCTGATGGTCTAGACGGATCGTAAGGATTGGTTACATCGCCTGCAAATGCCGAACCGGAAAGTACGCCAGAGAAGACATCCATCATTACAGCTAGACCTGAACCCTTGGGGCCACCCATAGGGAGCATTACGCCGCCATCTAATGCCGCTTCTGGGTCATCGGTCGGCTTCCCATCTTTATCCAAGGCCCAGTCCAAAGGTATCTTCTCTCCCCTCCTCTTTGCTTTGTAGATCTTTCCTCTAGCTGCAATCGATGGCGCCATGTCCAACACGAACGGCTGGTCTTTGCCAGGCGCGCCACATGCAATTGGCGAAACACCCAGCAGCTTACTCTTACCACCCCAAGCCGGCAACGCAGGACTAGAGTTTGTGAATACCAAACTCATCATATCGGCATCGAGGGCCTTCTGGACTACCCAAGCGCTCATACCAAAGTGATTGGAATGCTTGATACTGGCCATGCCAATACCATACGTCTTCGCAGACTCGATACATGCAGCCATACCAGCATCGGCGGCAAGGAATCCGAAACCATTGTTGGCGTCGACTTGGGCGACGACTGGCGTGACTTGAGTGACAGTAGGTGTTGCTGCACTATTCAAGACGCCTTGGCGTACGCGTTCCATGTACGAAGGGATTCGGTTCATGCCGTGGGTGTCGACGCCACGGAGGTCGGCTGCTACGAGACATTTGGCGACGATGTTGGCGTTTTCGGGGGCGACTCCATTGCCAACCAGAACTGCGGTTACAAACGATCTTGCATCTTCTCCACTGACATATAGCTTAGTATCCATTGAAGATTCTGCCATGTTTGGGGTAGGAGGTTGAGATTGCCAAGGTGGGGGCGAAGCAATTGATGCTTCTGAGAATGCTTGTGTTGTGTCTTATACCCTTCTACGATCAAACAAGTGACTCACGATTCTCGAAAACTTTCCCATTTACAGAGACGCTTGTTGGGGTGTGAGATCTCCAGGTGGTACGTCGGAGTCATCCCGCGTTGTGGAGACTAAAACCTGCGGACTTTCCCCGCTCTTCTCCGCACCGCCTCCGTTCCGTCACTGTCCAAGTTCATCGAGGGGAAAAACCTAAAGCTCTACCTTGACATCAGTTTTCTACTACTATGGCCGGAGGTCTCCAAGATACAAGTCGTATGGAGTCCGACTAGATCGCAAGATCGTGAGTGGCTTCTAGTTGGTCGCCGAATGGAGAGAGCGTGGCGCAGCAAACAGAGTTGGGCCTTGACCATAGCATCTGGATAGGTAGCATTCACCGATACGAGTGCCATTTTCTTCAAGTGTAAATCAACTAGATCTCACGTCTTTCCATTGCTGATTACTTGCTTACCCTTTTCGTAAATTTGTTTTCGAGTACACTCATAGCGCAGTCGGTGTCAAGCATTCATACTCATTGCTATGCTTATCTGAACTTCAACAGCCACATCGTGTTTTTCGTAGTATTTGAGCTTTTTGAAAAAGCTCGTCGTGTGAAATGCGAGGGTACTCAGGTCTTAGGAAGTTTCTAAATTGTACAAAGAAGCTCACTTTTTTTTTGGAACTCAATGTCTGAAGCTACCTGATTCTGACATCGTCTCACTGCTCATCTTTCCTCGGTCTCGCCCAGAGCTTTTTGTCAGTATCAAAAGAGAGTGAGCAGTATGTCGCTTCCAGAAAACGTTGCTGTCGCTGCCTCCTCTTTCGCTGCCAAGCAGCACGTGTTTGCTCGTAACAAGTGCACCTGCCTCAGTACTCTCGTATCTCACCACACATCACTTCATTCCAGCTGGCCATCCGCACCACACACACCAGAGCCTTGAAACTGACAGCATGGACGACAAAGGCCCCAAGTGGCGTCTCGGTGGGTTCTGAGCGCCATTTCTCACTCAAATGTCTGGTTAACAATCCATAGAGCAAGCTAATAGTGGTCGAGCGATCTGCAACCAGGCAGCCTGCAAGCGCAACAAGGTCAAGATCGTGAAAGGAGAACTACGTATTGGTACTCACACGCTGTACGACGATGGAGAATCGACTAGGTGGTACATGGCCTGGCGCCACTGGTGAGTAATCCACATGCATCTGCAATCCTAGAAGCCTGGAGTAGTGGTCAGCGACACGTACTAATATGGCTTTAGGGGCTGCGCTACCAAGCACCAGATCGCAGGTTTGAAGGAAATCACCGGAGACGACCCAACAAAGGCACCAGGCTATGATCGACTCAGCCCGGAGAGTCAAGAACAGGTCCGGCTAGCTTTCGAAGAGGGCAAACCTGTCGACAAAGACTTCAAGGGCATACGCGAAGACCTAGCCAAGGACGCTCGGAAATACGCTAAAGAGTACACGGATGTGAGCTTCTACAAGATCGATGTCGCTCGCCGCGTGAGCGCTTGCCGTGGCGGCAACTGTCTTGACAAGAATGTGAAGATCACGAAGGGTGAACTCAGGCTAGGCCTGTCCATTCCGTTCGACGGGGAGCATGAAACCATGGTCTACAAGCACTGGGTGAGTCCTTCTTCAATGCTCATGCAGCACGACTAACGTCGACGAGATATGCATGTCCACCTACGACCTGGAACAAGTGTTGATTCGGGCGGGCGAAGACTCAATCGACGGCATCGATTCTCTTCCTGTAGACCTCGAGGAAGTTGTGACCAAGACTTTCGAGACGCGCAAGATCGTCGAACCGCCAGAGCGTAGAATCGAGTCACCCAAGAAGCCAAAGAAGGTGAAAGCCAAGAAGCCTGTTGTGAAGAAAGAGATGGAGGAAGAGGATGCTGAGGCTTTCGAAGCTACGACAAAGGTCGAGGAATCAGAACAAAAATTGGATATGAAGCCAGAAGATGCCGCTTCTCCGCCACTCCCTGCAAAGAATGTACCAGGCATGAGAGACCAGGTTGAAGAAACGGTTGGTTCACCGAAGGTTGCATCTGTTACTGTCAAGATGGAAGAAGCAGAAGGAGATAGCTCAGTCAAGATGGAAGATACTACAGCTCTAGTTGCTGAACCTAAAGCTAAGAAGTCGCGAGCGAAGAAGCGTTCCATAAAAGAGGTCGATGCTAGCAGCGAGGAAGAGCCTGAGTACATCCCCAAGAAGTCAAGGAGCCGCTCCATGCCATTCAAGGGAGCAGTTGGTCTCGTGTAGGCAGAGCTCTTACGTTCCACAGCAAATATGCGATGGAGAAGAGATTACAGGGAATACGTGGCGAGGAGTACGAGAATGACAATGCAAGGCAGCGTATGGAAGAACATCTGACAAAAGCATATATACATAGCTGAGATAATCTCAAGTGAGCCTCCTCCTGATCAACAGATGTACTAAGATTTCTCTGATCTTCATGTGACTATCAACAGTGGTCTCGAGCTTGTGTTCGCTCCGGCCGAGGATACATAGTAGGGTGACTTTCTACCCTCCTATCATACAGGGATTAGAGCTGACTGCCTGCATGTCTCCAACAACCAGGTTGTCTGGTCTTGTAAGATGTCTGCATATGCAGGCACGCCTAGGATGCGAACCTGCATTTATCCGGTAATCCTACCATGACGTCTAGGTTCAAAACCCACGGATGTACCTATCTCAAAGTCTCTCTGGAACCAAAGATCAGATAGCCTGGATCATCACAAGGTAGTCATGTTGTTACTATTGATCACCTGTTGGTACGTTTACCTACACAGACGAAGGATAGAATCTGTTGTATGGAAATGCAAATTTAAGCCACGAACCGGTAAGGTCGACTGTGCAAGCCACAAATGTGATGCGGTAAGCGTCAGCAGTACACGATAGGATCGGCCCGCCAAGTGCTTGTGACCCGAGGCCCAACTTGTGGAAGCTTATTGAGACGCTAAGCACATCAGACTGCTAGCTAAAGTCGCAGAAACTCCCGCGATATCAGCATCTCACACGAGCTGACTTTCACCTACAGAGCAAGCAAATGATCAACGCAATGATAGCTCTCTGTTAGATACGAACCACATTGCAAGACCCACTTTGGTTGGTATTGATGAACCAACCACGTTTACACTGGACTTTGTTTATGTGAGATATTGGACCCTCTTCAAATCCTTTGAGGGTTGATGTTTTTCTGGGCCACAGTTCATCACTCAATGCATGATAGACGCGCGTTCTGCCTTACCACGTCGAAGCCAAACAGCCACGGCTAAAC
>Ga0265797_10010653_pt1 | contig 11675 bp, 12 predicted proteins | sample P2T30metagenome_FD_192433 | JGI IMG/M metagenome (GOLD analysis project Ga0265797, IMG submission 192433) | Plant litter microbial communities from East Loma Ridge, Irvine, California - P2 T30 | ecosystem: Environmental > Terrestrial > Plant litter > Unclassified | place: USA: California... | reverse complement strand
GGTTGGTCTGTTGTGCTGATCCGTGCGAAGATGCGCTGGCAAAACAATGGATCGGACTTACCGGTCGTGGGATCGCTCAAACTCTACGCGGTCAGTACGATGAACGTGCTGAGAGTGAGGCTGGGGCTGCTGGAATTGCGGCTGGGACTGCTGTTGAGGCGGCTGGAACTGCTGCTGGGGCTGGCGGTAGCGAGTTTGCTCGTGGATATGTAGCTCCTCACGGTGCTGAGGGGGCTGCTGAGCGTGGAATTGCTGGGACTGGGAAGCCTGCTGGAACTGCTGCTGCTGGGGAGGCTGGGGACGACGAAGACGCTCCTCTTCGTAGATGTGGACCTCTTCCTTGACGTGAGTGTCGTGCTGCTGCGGTTGCTGCTGCTGTTGGGGAGCCGGAGGAGGAGGTAGGACGGTGGCGGAGAAGGATTCGTGGGTTTCTTCGTGACCTTCCCGTCCGTGTGAAGCCTGTTGCTCAAACTGTGCTTCCTGTTCTTCTACCTTTACGCTGGTAGTTTCCTTAAATTCCGCGTTCCGATACGCAGACGGGAAGACACTGAAGGGGATCGGAACCTGCGCGGGTTAGCATAATTGCTTATACACTCGCGGTGAAAGAGCATACTCGTGCTTCAAAATCCAGTTTGCCGGAGTCGGGTCGCTCTTTCTCGAAAACCCTTCGAACCGTTCGAAAACAATTCGAAAGGAATCAAGAAAGAACTTCTTGGCTCCTTTGAGGGTCTCACTTGGAGATTTCTGGTGATGAAAGATCTACTGAAGCGTCGCCAGCTTTATGGTGTTGACGTGCAGCAGCTTGAAGATGCGCAATTGGATGCAGTAGCGGGGTGTAGGTGGAGGAGTGATGGAGTCAGAATGGCCGAAGAGGGGATCAAGTAGATTGGCGGTCAGTCGGATCACTGTTGTGTCGGCGTCTCGATGATCGCAGGGTTGTGGAGGCTGGGAAGCTTTGGCAGAGCTGTCCAGGAGCGGACTAGCCTTGTTGACACGGAGCACTAGCGCGTATCAGCTCCCCCTTTTCTGCCTGTGCCATGGACCGATTGACCCCAGACAGCATATCACATCCTGGCGCTTCTCGCACCGAGGTAATTTCGGACGCGCAATTCACCTCAGCACGGCTGTTGACCGGGCAATGGCGTTCACCTCGTGTCGCAATCCATATTCCCGTCGCATTGGAGCTCCACAGAGCTGCCGGGAGCTTCCCCGACCTTGCTGCAGCTCCACGAACGTGTCCATTGCCAGTGGGCCGATCCCAACCTGCGTGGTATAATGCAATTGGGGCCGGACTGCTGTCCCATGCATGAGGCGCCAGCTTCGGACGTGAAGAGAGGCATTTTTCAGCTCACCTTATCCATGTCGCGCGCGGCCAGCTGTTGATAGCTCCAAGCCTTTCCCCAGCCTCCTAATATTAGTCGGGTCGCCTCGCGTCGCCATTGGCCAGAGCTCCTGGATGCCGCAGCCTGAAAAGCATGGCTGCAGGATGGGTCGACGACGATCACGGATCCGCCGGACTATCACGTGCAAAATTGCTCATCGATCGCGGTCCAGCCGATGACCATCGACGCGGACTGGGTGAGTTGTCCGGTCGCTTGCAAGCTCGACGCATGTGAACCGTGGTTCTCAACGGCTGTCCGCATCATCGTCCCCACGGAGAGCGCCCGCGTCTGACATGCAGCACCTGCCGCAGCGACGGTTTCGTGATTGTGGAGAACTCGATGATTGGTGTACTAGAAGGACTCTGTGGGCTGTCAGTGTCACCCAAATGCTATGTAGTCTTGCTTCGACTGGTATCCCATGCACGTCTAACTAGATCGATATCGTATATGTAACAGACATACCCCTCTCGAGGTTTGTTAGCAGAATCCGACTCTTTCTCCGATAACGTGCTTTCCTCTAAGCTCACCAAGACCATGCCAATCCTAACTCGATGTAACTTGGAACCGGAAACCGAGGACAGGCAATCTACAGTCGTTCGATTAGGATAGGCTTCGGTGTGCATGCAGCATACTTGAGTGACGTTGGCAACTCCGAGCTGCGGATCTAGTCGCATTGACGGCGCGCAGTGTGCTTTACAGGAAGAGCTAGGGGACGTACGTGGATTTTGTTATTGATCGGCCTAGAAAAGAAGCAGAGGCGTGTTTTGTTGTCACTGTTCTTCTCTCGCTGCTTTGAGTCCCATCTCGGCTACCAGTATGGGAAAGCACGATTCCACAGTCATGAAGAAGCTACACGCAACCACCTTGGTCCTGCACTAGCACCCATCCCAATTATGCTTCTTATACATTTGCCAACATCTGGTTCGGATGCGTTTCCTTGATGTCTTTTCTAAACCTTGTACAGTTGCCGTCTTCTTTCTGGATGGATATCTGCTGTTCATTATGGCATCCCAGACAATGACATGGATACATCCAAGGTACAAACGACATGAAAGGGCTGTATCACACATGTCGACGTATGCAAATGACCGATGTTCGCCATTATACTCGCGTTGAGAATGCGTTCATGCAAATATGGAATAACGCGCTCCTTCTGATTGTCCAATAAATTGGACATCCATCGACTTTGGACGTAGCAGCTTTCAGTCAGGAAAGAGGTTTTTTCAACAAGGAAACTCACTCAATATGCGTCAGTAGGTGTGTATCGTTAAGTCGTAGCAGAGTAAGTGAACAGGAGACTGTCGTGGTCTGCTTGACTCTAAAACAATTACTAGCGTTCTATTCATCCCATGTATCCTGCATGCGCGTGTTGGTTAGCAACACTGTTCGTCGGGGAACCGACGATGACAAGTTTAGGCCGGAAATTGAGACTTTCCTGTCGGTTCACCCTTACCTTTTCACAGCAACACGAGTCGATGAGCATGCGTCCGTCCGATTACATACAATTTTTCACTCAACCATTCATACCACTTTGGATGTACCGTAGCCACCTCAGTATTCGATATCCATCTGCGGTGCTCTTGATATCGACGTTGCTTGCCGTGTCAGCAAATGCTCGTTTTGTGATTTGTGCAGACAAATCCCACCCGACACTTCCTACCAAACCTCAAGATCGAATTGGCATCGATCATGTTATTATTGCCTTCGCCAAAGCCAACCCTAGAGCTACATTTCAGTCTATGCTCCCTATGCATACGGTTCTCTCCGAGTACCCTCGCGCGGAAGTCTTGATTGCTGTGTGAGGGTAGGGCGATGATATCGGATTCGATCAAGCAACGCATTTTGATGCGTAAACGAAAACGTTCGCTGCCAATGTCGCTACTATGCTTGCCAACACTGAGACTGATCCAGGCAGTGAGTAAATCATCCACCAACATCAGCAAGCCATGTACTGACAAAGGAAGACATCATTTGGGGATATCCTGGCGGTAATGGTGCGGACCACAAAGAAGTACTCAACTCCGAAAAGAATCATCAGATTACTGCGTTTCCTAGGTTTTAGCTCCCATTCGCACCGCGGTTGGAAGTGAGCTTCGATCGCTGTACCAGAGAAGCAAGTCAGTTCATTCCTGCTGGACTACCACAGGCTTTGTAACCTTGGGTACTCTCGACTACTTTCGCAATGCACTGTTCACTAGCCTGAGCTGAATAGCGACAGGTAACATGCTTGGGTACACACAGAAGAGCAGACCTTAGATATAGCTATCTGCTGATTTCATAAATGTAAAAGGTGATTACCCTTTCACTCATCTACCTAACATCTTATCCTCAGCTCAGCCAGGTAATGAGCTACGACCTTATGAACCCCCGCGATGAATTGACCAAGCATCGCGCTTCTGTTGTCAATCTGGAAGTCACAATCGAAAATTACATTGCAATAAGTTCTCGACCCAAGAAGCTCAATCTCTACTTCGTATACCACGCCAAATTCTTCACAACAAAAGGAGACTGCAGTACCAAGCCCCTCCACTGCCCTATTACCGTGGCCGAAAACATCTGGGAACATGGCGCGTTCAAATCTGACACCTGCATCTTCGAAAAATCCCATATGCATCCAGTCAGCACTTCTACGATAACTGTATCTTGGGATAGTATTTGCGGTCCAGAAGAGGAAACAACATGCAGTATATACTGCTCTCAATACGTACGTTGCATTGCCACACTTAACCACTACCACAGCGCCTAACAAAGTGCTTTTGGAGTAGGGCGCACCGATGCCGACCTAGCAGCGTCCTAGTGAGTAGCAGCCAAGCACGGTATTGTCACTGATGAAGTAATTGGTGGACAGTAGTATTCTAATGCTCAGAACCGTCTATTCTGGACTTGGGATACGTCCATAATCGTCACCAGGAATGTTTTACATATCATACGCAAGTATATGCTTAACAAAATAGTAGCATACAGTTTAAGTGAAGACAGTGCGTATTGAGTCAAGTAGGGCAAATGTCTAGGGAGGTAGCAAAAGGTGGACATCAGTTAGCGAAAGACGAGGATTCGAACGCGTCATCCGCTTCATCTCTAGATCGTCCTGTAGAAGCAGCGTCCCCTGTTGCAGAGGCGAGGTTTTGGTCATTCTATTAGCACACACACCTGGGACCAAAGCTAGCTCAGCACCAGTCCGCCAGACCAGAAACTTCCCCTACCCTCACGAGTTTGCGAGTCGTGAGACTGAATTAGATTTAATGCCAGACCATGCCGTGGGTTGCAACTGCCACGGGTTAGTTCGATACTCTCCACAAGGAGGCCAACCTTGAGCTCGATACAGCATGTCAATATGCCAGCGCTGCCACGCCCACGACACGAATTAAAGTGACCACCGCCATCCACTCTGAGCCCGCCGCAATCCTCGAGCATAAATCTTTACACACATTGGAATATCCTAAGGTGCAGGAGAGTAATCATCACAGCGAGTCTTCTCATGTACACACACGTGAGAGGGTACACAAGGCATGAAGATACTGTTTTTCCATAGTTGGTCTGGACGTCAAATTCTGATCCAGGCAACACAAGGACATGACATTCCTATAGGCATGACGTAGCGTACAATTAATGAATTACTACTCTTTTCCTCGAGACACAAGTGTCTCGCTTTCCCATACTTTACAATCATCTCTCATGCTCCGTTATCCAATACACAAGACACTTTCGTACCCGTTCTAACCCCAACCCATGTTCTCATGCGAAGGACCCTATGCCTTGACAGTACTCCTCTTCATGCCCTTTCTTGCGTTCTTCTCTCTCTCCTTCTCCAAGAACTTGCGCTGCTCATCAGCACTCAGGCGGCCCAACTTGGCATCTCTCTGCTCCTTCTTCAGCTTGTCGGCAGCCAATTTCCTCTCCTCTGCCTTCTCCTCATCATCCGCCTTCTTGATCTTGGCGATCTGCTCGTCGCGGGTTTGCTTGATGCGACGGAGGGCTTCAGGGCGGAAGTGTGCGGAGGAAGCGAGCTGATCAGGGAGGCGAAGGAAGTACTGGAAGATAGGGAGAGTGGTGGCATAGTCCGAGGCGAATTTGAGAGAGAGACTTAGACGCTTCTTAGGCTTGGTTTCGTCGAGACTGGGACATGTTAGCTTGGTCCAAAGAGTGGGGTATTCCAATGCTGTTTGACTTACGTCCTGGGGGCGTTGATGGGCTGGTCGCTGACGATGATGGCCTCGAAGTTGTCTCCTGCGTCGCTCACAGCTTTGATAAGCTCAGGGGTGAGCAGCATATCCGTAACTTCAGCGCTCTCACTCATGACCGTGGTCCAAACAGGCAACTTGGCGTGGTCGCGCGTGGTAGTCAGAGACAGGTCGTAGCGCTCCTCGCGCATGCGCTTCATGATGTCCTTGTGTACAATTGCGAAGACGAAGCCATCGAAGGTGCTGTTGGTGACCTTCTTTGACTCACCCTGACCGTATGATGGAGCAAACTTGGTCTCCCGGCCATCGAAGACGTAGGCCGTAGCCTCGAGGCGCTCAGAAGGTGGAGGGAAGCTTTCGAAGAACAGGGGAAGGACGGATTCACCAAGCCATGCGAAGGGGTTGAAGCGCTTGTAGAAGGTCAACTTGAAGTCGACAAAGGCGACGTTCTGGCGTCCGGTAGCGTATGTCTGGTACTCGTCGGCCTTCTTCTCCTTGAGCAGGCTGTCCACGTCTGTAACCTCTCCTTCTCCGCTTGGGCGCGTATGACCGACTTGGGCGAACTCCTGGGACAGGACAGGGGCGTGGGCCTTCATCCATGTCCTGGCCTTGCTGCGGTTGCGCTTGGTGCCCCAGAGGTGGACCGCGATGAGAGCGAAGAGAAAGGGCAGGATGTACATCTCCAGCTTGAAGTCATCCATGCTTGTGCGCTCCCACACACGGTACCATGCCGTGTATGGGCGGCTGTCGCCCAGAGCTGTGGGGGCAGCCTGCGCCGCGCCGGTACCGGTCGTGAAGGACGAGATGGCAGCGGGTGTGGGCTCAGGAGCACCTGCGTAGTCGGCGAAGTCTGGCCATTGTCAGCGCGTGCTGTTGTTTTGTACATACACAAGCTCTGTGACGTCCGATGACACCCTCACGATGGCCCCGCGACTCCGTCTCTTCTCAAGAAACTGTAGCATCGCACCAGGGGTCTCGTGTGGTCCCGCATCTCAGGTCGCTGGGCTCGCGATCGCGTATGCAATGCAGTGTACGTACCATCATCACCAACAACTGGAGCCTGTGCAGGCTTTTGCCCACCGAAGAGACCCTTGACGAAGTCTGCCATTGCGTCGATGCTTCACAATGAACAGGTGTACGTGGAGGTTTGGCGGCGCGGGAGGTGGTTTGGAGGATCCATGGATCTCGGCTCGGTTCCTCGTTGGTGGCACTGACCTCATTTTACAGCGACTAGCACGCATGTGGAGGGGCATCTGGGCAGCTACCCCAGAGCTCGATTGCATTGGATTGAACCGAGAATTGGCATGTCTGCTGCATCGCCTGTTTTGAAAGATTAGAAACAAGACGTGTTTGCACCTCAATATGGACGTAATTGCAAATGGCGGTAACGAGCTAGCCGTAATCGGACTAATATAACAGTCAGAGGACGGCAGCATCACTCTACAGAAGTAAAGGCAACGAAAAGAGACGATATTGATTGTTCTATGCGGCCAGACGAAATAGTTGTCATGGAGGGCAAAGGCTTGTTGATTGATTGTACAGATGCAGACGACTCATCCCGGGCCCCTCCTATCCGGATATCATATTCGAGGTGGGAGTTTCTAGTTCTTGCCGAACCAGGTCTTGTGTCCCTAGTCAAAGTTAGTCGTGGGCGTGCTCAGATCAGCCAGGTGCAACTTACAAGGACGAGACGGCCCATCATGTACATGCTGGCACCGAAGCTGCTGAACATGATGACCTTGAATCCGGGAACCATCCACTTTCCACGGGCCTAGAGGAAATCTGTCAGCATGCGTCTCCGATTGTGATGATATCCAGGCGCCACATGTCCAACGCCGGCTTGCGCATCCTCGTGGGCCACGTCATATGCACCCCATTGATCCTCCTCTTCCGCATTCGGTACGCACCTTCTCCCAGGTCCTCAGTCCGTCGTGCTTCTGGAACTCGCGTTGCCAGTAAGGCACTTTGTTCTCGCGCATAACCCAGCTGCTGACTGTCAGTACCGAGCTCTGTGCGGAAAGACGGAGGAGTGTGCGAGGCCACGGCGGCGCGGTACAGAGCCCACGGCCACGGCCACAGCTCCAGGGTGGACGTACCCAGCCATTTTGAAGAGTGTAGATGTGTATTGCGCGGCTTGCGGGGGCAATTGGTGGTTTCGTGGATTGGGCGGTTTCGTGATGTCGCGAGGTCGAACGATCCGCCGGCGAAAGGAAGTCGGCCGCCAAGGCCCTTGTCCGCTTTAGGCGCAACAACTTTCCGCATCTTCAATTCGGGCAGAGACAACTGCGACGCCAATGGACTGATTTCGCCCTTCGCCCCTGTCTCGTTGATGCCGCCGGCCCTGGACAGGCTCCTCGCCAGCCCGTCTGCTCTGCGACTCCTGCGCTCCATCGTCAATGCCCCCGAATTCCCCGCAGCATGTTCGATAGCCACAAATTGCTGCTCTTCAGTAGTAGCCCGCCGCAATTACTCGTACCAGCCCAAGTCTCAGTCCAAGCTACAATGGAGGCGAATGGCAGATGCCCGCAAGGAAGCAGAAGTCCGAGGCCAAGTGCGAGCAGCACTCGAGAATGACGATGCCAACGATACCCCCGTACCGACCATTGATGTCTTTGACAACGACGTCATACGTGTAGCAAGAGGAGACGACGATCCCAGACAACTCGCTGTCGTGCTCGCAAGCGAAGAGAGACTGCATGGGGCCAAGGGCGTCCGCAATGTCTGGCGAAACATCCGTCATCGAGGGTACCGCCTGCCTACAGAAGACACCCCAGATGCCGAATTTCTATGGGGGACTTTTGTCAGGAACCATTTGCTCACAGGCAAAGCGATCGAGCACGCTGAAGAGCTGCTCCATGAGACAGGCAAAACATACCCTCATCTCTACCGTCTGGTCATGAGCCACTGGCTTCCGAGGAGAGCACAGACAGCGTTGAGATACCATTACACGCTGCAGAGGAACCTGAAACCCCAGCGGCTTCCCTTACGGCAGTTGGCACATTTGGGACGATCGACTTTCAAGCACGCTGCATACGAAGCCCTCAAGGAAATATACGAACACAGCAACGAGCGAGACCTCTACGACGATGTGGTACCTGTCTTCATCGAGAAGGGAGATATCACCGCCGCACGCCAATGGCATGCGCTTTGCACTCTTCGTAATGATATGCCGTCAGAGTCTGTCGCGTTGCACCCTGTCGTTCGGCTGTTCATCGTCGAGGCATCAGCTGGTGATGTCTACTTTGAGACAAAAGGAGCGACGAAGAAATGGAAGCGGGATCCAGCCAGGTACAACGAGACTCTTCTGCGACGCTTGGAAGGCCCCGACACCGCACCCGTTCGATTCGAAGACTCGTTTGTCGCTCGTATGTTCGCAACCCGCACTTTTCCAGCGGCCTCCATTATACAAGGGCTCTCTATGGTGGGAGTGAACGAGATTGGACCTCAGGCTGTCCTCACCATGGCACTACAAACGCAGCAGGTCGAGGAGCTACCTAAGAGATTTGAAGAGCTCCGGTCAGCAGGTATTGCCTTACAGGGCTGCGTCTTCTCCCTAGCATTGGAGAAATTCGTAATGGAGCAGAAATGGCAGTTGGTGCGCAGTATGTTGACAAGCGACCAGCATCCAGATGTTTTCGGCGACGCCAAAGTACAACGCAAGCTGCTCGGATACTATCTTGATAACAACGACTATGCCCAAGTTCAGCGCACGCTTGCCATTCTGACGCTCTTCCACAATGATGCCAGCCAAGAGTCCTGGAACCTTCTCTTGCAGGCCTATGTCAAACGTTCTGGGCCAACACATATCATGGAAGTGCTCCAAGACATGCGAGCACGTGGCATTATGTTGACAGCCGAATCAATCGTGGCCATCCGTAGTCTACTACGCCGCCGGCAACCAGGACGCAAACCCGTCGGCAATCGTTTCGACGACTTGCGTTTTGTCACACGAGTATTTGTAATGATTCTCGAGAACGGTTTAGGTGTCGTTTCTCCGCTACAATGGCGTGAGATCATCCGCAGATATGGCATGACCGGCAGACTAAGAGAGCTTAGGCGAGTTCTCATCTGGCTTCTCTGTTGGTATGCGCCGAGGAGCAGTCATCAATTCAACCACTTGCCAAAGTCACCATTCTTGGAATCGGCCACAGCAAAATTGCGCGCTGCCCATCCCGAGCGTGGCCACTGGTTTCACTTTCCAGCGATGGTAACACAGATCAACTCGTCGCATCCTGTTCGTCAGCTATTCCCTCCATCCCTACAGCAAGGTCTTATTGTATGGGGCTTCAAAGCTGGGCTCCTGCCAAACGCTCATCTAGAACAGTCCATACTTCAGTCTGCGCTTGCTAAAAAACACTATCGTCGTCGGTTACTTGAGCACGGGACTTTGCGTCAGTTGGAGTGGAGTATAGGCTTGCGAATTGTGGTGCTGCTACGGGATCTTGGCGTCTTCGTTCACTACCACACAGTTCTCAAGGCCCTGCAAATGCAGTTTGTCAACATGTTTGGTCACGGCCGGTCGAACCGGAAAGAAAACAGGGTGATGGAGAGAGCTAACACGCTTCCCTACGCTAGATACGTCGATGAGGTCAACAAGATATGGGGCAGTCCGCTATTGAGAGAGCCTCAGCTTTTCAGCAAAGGTATGGTGCATGACCACATGTGGCACCCACGCATGAGGCGGACTACCAAACGCAGAGCCTCCGTCGGTCTTGGTGAGATTCTGGGCTCAAAGTATACGGATCGCGGCAATGAAGGGCGTAGCCCTACAGAGGAGGATGATGCCGCCGCTCTTGAACAGCTACAGAAGCACTTCGACGCGCAGGCTCAGGCCATGGAATCCGTATCTGAACCACAACCTCAATCTACGGTAATTGGCGACGCGTTCAATGCGGCAGCAGGGACGGGCGACAGAACCCTACACTCACCAATAATCATGGATAACGACCTCAAGGCATAGCCTCGCCACGTTACTTGGAGAATATATACAGCAACCCCTCCGATCCCGGGGTTGAGCTAGTGCATTCAATGATATAAATGCTTGACTTACATGCCGCTTTCAATGCAAGGATTTTGTCTCGATTTGTTCTTACAGTCATCTGAAGTGTGAAGGTCCAGATGATGAACCTCAACTACGAGACGCTTTGCGAGTTTGTATCTGGCTTGAAGCAAATGAATCTAGTCGCATAGCACTAAGCTTCGTCAACAACAATGTCTTGCATTTACAAAGCTTCGAGGCCCTCTGCAGTAGCAAAAATGCTGGCAAAAAGTAGATCGCGTGGCTGGATCCAATGCAAAAGCCTTGGTTCTCATGGCGATGAGTTGTTCAAGAATTAGTGCTAGCAAGAAGGCCCATCATTTGCTGTGGGAAGGAGAGGACACTTTAAAATTCGCTCTTATGCGACACTTCCCTGCTAACCCCTTCACCTTCTTTCCCACCACCGCTTCCGGCCAGCCTGACTGCGATAGTAGGCTTGTGCACCAGCGTCTGCAGCACAACACAATATCTCTCCGTCAGCTTGCCCAACTTTTCCACTTCTTCCTCGCTGACCTCTCTACCGTCTTCTCTCTCACCGAACTTGACCGCAAACTCTAGCCGAATGCCGGTCATGCCAACGGGTGCCGTTCTGTCCACGCCTAGTGTGCCCTTGAAGTCTAGGTCCCCTTCTGCAGTGACGGTACCGGATGCGATTGGAATGCCGAGTGCGGTGGCTACAGCCTTTAGAGTAACGCCGGAGCAGGCTACGAGGGCATCGAGTAACATGTCTCCAGAACAGAGTTCCCCAGAGATGGCTGGGTCGTCGCCGCCAGCCTTTTGATGCAGGCCGGCTACTCTATGTGCTTCCTTCACAGCAGGACCGTCGGATAGCTTGCATGTTATTGAATGATCGTCGAGAGAACCAGTAGATTTTAGGGTGACAACGGCGGAGGAGGGGTCGCTACGGTAGCCGTCTTTAATTGGGGCTTGCTTCTGGCGGAGCGCTTGAGCGGCGGACATGGTTGCCTTATGTCGAACGTGAGACTGGGAGTGAAGGATGGCTAAGTCCTGTGTCTACTGTAAGATGAGCGAGATTTTAATCAAAGCACATATTTTAAAAGTCAAGGTCAGCCT
>Ga0265797_10010651_pt1 | contig 11676 bp, 12 predicted proteins | sample P2T30metagenome_FD_192433 | JGI IMG/M metagenome (GOLD analysis project Ga0265797, IMG submission 192433) | Plant litter microbial communities from East Loma Ridge, Irvine, California - P2 T30 | ecosystem: Environmental > Terrestrial > Plant litter > Unclassified | place: USA: California... | reverse complement strand
GGTGTGAATCGAAGCGCGTTTTGAACAACAATCTCGATGCGAATTATGATGCGTGCCTATGTACAATTAATACTTACTAACAACCAATGATTATGCTCTTCCTCTAGTCTAGCTCTCCATTGCTAGCAGCTGCGCTGCTCGAAGGGTAGAAGTTCAATTTGCCGCCCTCGCTGATCACGCCAGTGCGGTCATATAAACTCCTAGACCTGACGTAGGGGTCAAGCTTCCAGTAGTTCTCCGCAATACGCTGAGCAAGTTGCATCCTGCTCTCGCCCACGTCCTCGCCAGACATCCAGGCCAGAGTTTGGGATTCGTAAGACTTGGCGAGCTCTGCTCTCTCGCTCTTGATAGTCTCCTTGGTGGCCGTGTCTTCCATGCGCTTGTTCTCGCCCTCGACGGGCTCGACGTACGTGTAGGAGTAATTCTCATCGCCGCCGAGCTCTTTCATGATCTGGCTTCGGGGAATCCATTGCTGCAGTTCATCCACGCCGCTGCAAAATTGGACCTTGTTGGCGACGACGGGGTCGAGCCAGCCTCGGATGATCTTCCAGATGCCTTGGAAGATCCAGGGTGCCTTGTAGACTAGGACGGAGCCGAGTGATTCTGGGTAGTTGGCTTCGAAGCACTTGATGATGAATTTGACGGGAGTGTAGTCCATGTTTGCAAGGGAGAATTCGCTCAAGTCGAAGACGAGGGTCTGGGAAGGGGTGTTAGCAATGTATAAAACCAAAAAATTGAAGCGCGCAAACTGACAGCAGTGTCGACTGGTGGCTTCAACATCAGCCTGGTCGTCTCGATCAAGAACACTGTGAGACGCTCAAGCGATTTCTCCGACTGCTCGCCCTGCTTGTGCAACTTGACGCGCACGTAGCAGCACGGCCTACCATCCTTGTCCTGTCCATGCACAAAGCTCTTTCCCATGCGAAGCTGCGCCATGAAATCATTGCCCTCCTTCTTCTCGGCTGCATTGCCAGATTTGGTAGCCTTGAGCGCAAACTCCTCACCATTGATCATAACATCGTCGTCGACGTGCATGTCGTTCAGCCGCCAGTGGATGGTCGACACGAACATGACGAGCGCAGCGTGCACATCCCACTTCCTGGCGCGCAAGAAACGCAGCAAAAGCGCATCCGGGTGATCATGCTTGACCATGTCCCAGAAAGCCGCCCTCAATTCCTCAGGCTTCTGGGAGGAGAGAGCGTGCTGGAATTCCTGCGTTTGGCCGTGCTTGTCGTTGCCGTTCTCGGTTCCATTAGCAGGCTCTTCCTTCTTGCGGCCAAACAACTTCATGCCGCCCTTGGCTTTGGGCTTCTTGCTCTCGTCCGGAGTGCCCGGGAGGGTTGTGGGTGTTGCGGTGCCATTGCTGTGTGTACCCTCGCGTGCTACGCCGAAGATCTCAAAGGTCTGCGCCCACATCTCCTTCAGCTTGACCTCCTCTTCGGCCGTGAGGTTGCCCGGCCTTCCGGGAGCCTGTTGTGCTGCCATGACGTCGGGGTACTTTTGCGCCTGAAGGGCAAGCGAGTCGTCGTCTTGATCGAGGAGAGGTGTTTCGATTGGGTCTGTCGGTGTATCTTCTTGGGTGTATCTGTCGAATGCGTATGCGGCAGCTACAGAGATGGTGAATGCGAGTGCAAAGACGACAGGTTGGACGGCGGCGCGCTTTGGATTCTTAAGCGGAGCACGAAACCGAGACGTTTGTAGTGGCGACGAAGGTTGCGAGAAGTGAAACTGGCGGAGTGCAGTGTTTCGTAGAGGAGAAGACGTTGGTATGAGGTTTCTGGGTTGCAAGCGACGGGCGAACATCCGTAAGCAGTCGCAGTTGGCAGTGTGTGTGTGTGTTTGATATTCGTGGGATGCGATTAATGGGGCGCAGTGATCCTGATCCTGCTCATCTCCCTTGTCCCGCGCGCTCGCGTGAGCAACCCTGAGAAACGGCCAGCCAGCCAGCCAGCCAGCCAGCCAGCCAGCCATCCAGCCATCCAGCCATGACGAGCGAGGGGCCCGCCGAAATCTGTACGGAACTACGGGTGCGTGTAGCCGTGCGTCTCCCCAGGTACGCAACATGAAGATCTGCTCACTTGGAACAATAAGGAGGTATCACAATCCACTTCTGTACAGCGAACGTGAAGATTCTTGAAGATCAGGCGGCCCATGGCGCTGTCTTCATACTCTAGTCATGATCATGGCTCTATACTCTATATTGCTGACTCGCTCTCCTTGCCTCCTTTCCTCCTTTCCTCCGTTTTGCATCTACCTAGGTATCCATCTCAACGGAACACTCGCAACAGCTCTCCCAGCAACATGATAGCCATGCTCTGTCCATAAGGCATGCTGGTCAGCTTGATATCCTTATAGTGCTGCAAATCATGGCCCATGCCAGTGCCAAAGCTGACGTCCCTCAACTCGCCGTCCGTACTAATCCGCTCCGTCACCGCGCTCACAGCCTTCAGCGCAACAGCCTCGTACTCCCTGCTGATGTAGCGCTTGCGGATCGCCTTCAGCATGCCGTACGCGAAACCAGCCGTTGCAGAAGCCTCGGGGTAGCTGCCTTCGCTCGCCGGCACGTCAAGAAGCGTGTTCCACATTCCATCCTCGCTCTGTAGACGCTTGAGAGCCTGGCATTGCGCTTCAAGAGTGTCGATCAGATGGATCCGAAGCGCGTCGTTGGGAGGCAGGTCCAGCAGCTCGATGAAGTCCGGGATCACGATTGTGAGCCAGCTGTTGCCTCTCGCCCAACGAGCGCGTGCGAAGTTGTGTCCAAAGCCACCCTCGGCGCTCTCGTCGAACTTCCACCCGTGGAAGAACAGGCCTGTCGTCGCGTCGAACAGGTATTTGATGTGCAGCATGAATTGCCTCTTGGCTTCTTCGATGTAGTGAGGGCGGTTGAGCAGCTTGCCAATCTTCGCCAGCGGCAGGACGGTCATCATGAGGGTGTCGTCCCAGAGCTCGTAGTGGTTGTCCGTGAGATATGTCATGTGCTGCATGCCGCCGAAAGGTGTCCTCGGCAGCTCGTACATTGCCCACTCAGCCCACGAGTCTAGCCATGGCAGGTAGGTGTGCTCGCCGGTCTTCTCGTAGACGTTGGCCAGGGTGAGGAACACGGCCATGGTGTTGATGTTCTTTGTGGTGCCGGATTCGAGCTGCTCGCTGAACCAGTCTTGGATGATCTTGAGGACATCTTCGGAGCCGTGGAGCTCGTAGTACTGCCATAGGCCGTAAAGGCCAATGCCGTGTGTCCATCTGGGGGATCATGTTAGCTTTTGAAATATGCAACGTGGTGAGTGCACTCGTACTCCCAGTCTCGCCAGCCCTTAGTATCAATGATACGTCCGTCTGCCAATGGCATCAAGAACTCGCCAGTCTCATCTTTGATGTTGACAAGGTTGTCGATCAGCAACGTGATCTTCTCGCGAATGTCCTTGCTCTGAAGGCCATGAACGGTAACAGCTTGTTGCGGCATGGTGAGATAGTATCGTAGGTTCGACTATAATTGAAAGTCGTTCAACAGTTCCTCGACTATGTAAGAAACAGCTCTGTCAAACAAAATATCACCGCAACAAACAACACACCCGATGTACAAAAGTACCACGCCCACCTCGCGCCATCTCCCCCCGAGCGCCGGGCCATCTCTTCAGCTCGTGTGTTGCATGCCCTAGACAGCCCCAGCGCCCCATCTCCGCTCTCCCCCAGAGGCGACCCCATGAAGTCCCCGCGCACGCAGCTTTTAGTCGTGCCCATCAGGCGCATTAGCCTAAGCGAAGGGTCAAGGGAGGTCGGGGTTGCATTTTCCAAGGTTACTTCAACATGGCTACCGCTTAGTCTTCCTTTGGCCTGCTTGGCTCTGCAAAGCATCTCTTTTCCCACCAGTCAGCGTGGCCGCCGCTGGAGCAAAGATGCTTGCGCTTCGGTGCTACATCCCCGAGCTATCCCAGGCGGTGCAGATGCGATGCATGGCTACCGGGTGTATAGTCACCTTGAAGGATAAGTAAGATGTGGACACCCGCCCGGACTGTGGGTTAAGAGCCTTGCTCATCGTCTTTTTTCTGCATTGCATTGTATTACGACTGGTGTGTGAGTGACCAGGCAGAGAACCTCATAGTCTCTCATTTGCATATCCACCAACATGGCGAACAACAACGTCGACCCGACCTCGGGCAAGGACGCCAGCATGAAAGAGATGAACGAGGTCGAGCGCGTCATGTCGCCCGACGAAGAGCTCTCCAAGGACCACCAGGACTACAACCGCATGGACGCCGAAGTCGCCAAATACGCGACTGGCGAGGCAATCGACATCAGCGAACCCGAGAACAAGCGCCTGAAGAAGCTGATCGATAAGCGCGTCTTGACTATCATGGTCTTCACCTACTTCCTGCAAGCCCTCGACAAGGGCACCATGTCCTTCACGAGCATCATGGGTCTTCAAGAGGACTTCCACCTCGTGGGCACTGAGCTGTTCCCGTGGCTGACTACCTGTATCTACATTGCCATCTTGGTCGTGGAATACCCTATCAACTACACCATCCAGCGTGTTCCCATTGGAAAATTCCTCGGCATCTGCATCATCATCTGGGGTTCGATTCTGGCTCTGCACGCTGCCTGCACGACTTTCACGCACTTGGTCATTGTCCGCACTCTTCTCGGTGCCTTTGAAGCAGTGTGCCAGCCGACTTTCCTCGTCATGTCTGGCATGTGGTGAGTATCTGAACGTGTCGATGTACATTACACCTCTGATTCTAACTTGTTCCCAGGTACAAGCGTGAAGAGCAAGCTCAAACCGTCACCTACTGGTACATGATGAACGGCGCACAGCAGATCGTCGGTGGCCTTCTCGCCTACTGCTTCTCGCTGCTCGGCAGAAACCGTGCTATCACAGGCTACCAGGCCATCTTCATTACTTACGGCACATTCTCCGTGTTCTGGGGCCTGTTCGTCGTCTGGTACCTGCCCGACTCTCCCATGCGCGCCAAATGTTTCTCCGAAGAGGACAAGAGGCTAATGGTCGAGCGTGTCCGCACCAACCAGACCGGTCTGCAGAACAAGAAGTTCCGCAAAGAGCAAGCGATCGAAGCTCTCAAGGACCCGCAGATCTGGTGCTACTGCCTGATCCAGATCTGCACAACTCTGCCCACCAGTGGTCTCGGCGCTTTCTACAACATTATCATCAAGGGTCTTGGTTTCACTACCCTCGAAACCCAGCTGTTGGCAATGGTGCTCGGTGCATTCATCATCGCCATCTTGATGAGCTCGACTTGGCTCGTCAACAAGACCAAGCAGAACTTGATCGTCATCGGAGTCTATCTCATTCCGAGTTACGTCGGCACTATCGTGCTCATGACTGTTCCCAATACCGGCATGGCCACTAAAGTCGGTCTGCTTATCAGCTACTACATCGTGCTCTCCTTCTGGGCTGCCCAGGGTCTAGGCATGAGTCTCTTGTCCAGGTAAGCAGAATCATTATTCTCCAGTCTTTAGACCACCTCACTAACACCACACCACCAGAAACGTCGCCGGCCAAACCAAGAAATCCTTCGCCGTCTCCATGAACTTCATCGCCTGGTCTGTCGGCAACGCTGTCGGTAGGTCAAACCCATCCTAACCTTCCAAACCAACCAAACAAAAAATGCTAACACCGTCCAAGGCCCCCAAGTCTTCCGCAGCACCAACGCCCCCCGCTACTTCATCGCCTTCAGCACGCACATGGGCTGCTACGTCCTGCTGCTTCTGGTCATCATCTTCCTGCGCTTCTACCTCGTCCGCTTGAACAAGCAGCGCGACGCCGCTGCTGCCGCGGGTGTCCGAGAGGCGGACGACAAGCGCAACATTCACGCTTTCGAGGATTTGACCGATAAGGAGAATCCGAACTTTAGATATGTGTTCTAGAGGGATGGGACTGAGAACCGGATGATTTTATTAGATTGAAGCATCGGGACTGATGGATGGGCATTGCCTTACCTTAGAAATCAGCTGATCGGTAATATTATTGTTTACGCAGATGGTTATCTGTGATAAACCGTCATTGTACCCAGGCTTCGTCGATACAATGTTCATGCTTGAGAGTAACAAGGATTGTGATGATGTGGTGGAGCAACGAGCGTATCATGCTAGGCTATATGTATGCTCACAAACCCCACACTCATTACTTACACTCATTCTCATCAACCACGACACTCCATCACGTCCTACGTCCTCGGCTTGACGTTAACATACATAGCGTCCGGGCACGCGACCGCCATGCTAAAATCAGCATCGAGCTGCGCAGCAGGGTTCACCAAACTCATCTACAATCATGTTAGCTTTGCCAATACCCGAAGAAAGGAGAACAACATCTCCCTTCGCAATTCATAAACTCACCTCAAACCCCACCACCACCGCCGCCAAAACCTTCTTGATCTCCATCACAGCAATGTGCTGCCCGATGCACACCCTCCGCCCCCTCCCAAACCCAATATGCGCAACTTCCATGACCCGAAGCTGCTCGGCACTAGCTTCCAACCACCTCTCCGGACGGAAAACCCCAGCGTCGGCGCCGAAGACTTTCGGGTTCAGGTGCAGGGCTAGTTGCAAGCAGCCCACAGACGTGCCCTGAGGGAGGAATTTCCCGACGATGTCTGCGCCGCCGGCTGGGACGAGGCGTTCGATGGGGTGGTTTTGGGGGGGTAAGAGGCGGATGCCTTCTCTCATTACGGCGTGGAGGTAGGGGAGTTTGCTGAGTTGGGAGTATGCTGGGATCGGCGTGGTGAGATCCGGGACGGTCTGAAGCTCGGCGCGCAGCTTGGCCAGTTTGTCTGGGTTCTTCAGGAGGAAGAACATCGTCGCCGCGATGGCGTTGGAGCTGGTGTCGCTGCCGGCGGCGATCATGGAGATCAGCAGCGAGACTACGGCTCTTTCGTTCAGAGTGTCTGGGTTGCGATCCATGGCTTCGAGGAAGCGCGTGAGCAGGTCTGGCGTCTCGGAGTCTTTTTGCGGTGTTTTCAGGCGTTGGGTTAGGTGCGTTTGGGCTGCGACTACGATTCCTGATTGGGGGGCTTTGCGAGTTCGCATCGCGATCGGGTTGCGGAAGAGGAGGCGTTCGAGGCCTGGGATGGAGCCCCATCGGCTCCAGTGGCGCATGCGTGTGCGAGTGACGGATATCATGCCGGCGACGTCGGCGTCTGCGGCGAGGCAGCCTTTGGGGACGTTGAAGGCGAAGCCGGAAGCGGCGTCGAGGCCGAAGTAGGCCATTGTGCGGGACAGGTCGACTGTTTGCTTTTTGTTGAGGGCTTTGAGGAGTTCTTCGATCGTGCGGTCGATGTGTAGCTCGTAGTCCAGAGTCGTGGCTGGGGTGAAAGCGTTGGCGACGGAACGTCTGAGGCGGTTGTGACGGGTCTCGTCGGCGATGGTGATGAGGCTGTCGATTTCTTTGCCGTGGGAGACGCCGACTTGGACTTTGTACGAGTTCGCCTGTTGTGATGATCAGTGTGCTGCTGTTGATGTGGATATACTTTCGAGCCTCCTTACAATAGGATAGCCTGCGCGATCGCTGTAAATGATACCGACCGCGCTCGGGTCGTTAATGCTAACGCTACGCACGCCGTACCGCACGATGGGACCATACTGTTTGTGCAGCTCGACCAACTTGTTTCGAAGCTCTCCTCTGCGCTGGTACCATGCTCGCCAGTAGTCACTCAAGCCTGCAAGAAAAGGCCCCGGAACATGGTTAAGCTGCTTCCAGTTGTTGTAGAGTCTCCAACACCACAAAGTCACAACAGCAAGACAGATAGTAGAAAGAGCGTTCATAGTCAACGATCATGCACGACGAAAGGTGGTGAGCAGCCAAGCAAGAAAGCTTGGCCACCTTAGCATTCTTAAGTGAGGCGAGGGGCGTCTGTCACGCTGTACTGGAATCCTGCAGGATGCATGATGATGGTACGTATATCCTTCTCAGGCATGAGGATAGGTCGTCGTATCTTTTCAGCCCAGGCTCTCGTGAGGGGTGGATTGAATTTGTGAGACGGGTATCGCGGGGTGGGTGTAAGCTGACGGTTGTACGGTCGTGAGCTGAGTCTCGAAGGCTGAAAGGACTGGCGAATCTACCGGGCTGCTTCCTTCTAGGATTCAAGCGGGCGGAGAACATGTCGCTACATGTACCGTGATGGATGTCACGATAAAGCATTGCGCGTCCGGAGTCAAATTGGTCTGGTTATCCCCGGAAGATGAAAAGAAGTACTCAGGTACTAGAGGTAGAACTAGTTCACCAATGAACGGAGGTAAGAGCACTCATCGACATGTGCGCCTTCGCAGTAGATACCAAATCGAACGGCACAAATTGTGATCGCGTTCGCGGTGTCAGAGTAGATGTACGTTCCGGATCCGGTATGCAATTCTCCAGCGGTGCTTCGAGAGATCTGCCGTGGATTAGCATGACTCGGTCTTGTCACAGGCGGCTTTCCGCGACTTGAGCTGCGACAGCCGTTGGATCATCAGGCATGTCGCAATGGTGTATGTGTGCAATATTTGAAGCAGACCGTTGTACTGCTGCTGTCGTCATTTGTTGAAGCATGGCAAAAAAAAAAAAAAGAAGCAAACGGCGTGCGAATATTCCCGTTGTGGTCAATTAACATCAAGATATGCGCCGAGTGATATCGCTTATCTTCCAAGCGCCATCACGTGGGACAGACTTCTCCCACTCGTTCCTCACAAGCAGCGGGAGTGTCAATTGCAAACGCGCCATTCATATTCATTTTCAGGATATGGAGATCTCCACTCTCGCAACGCTGCAGGCGTTGTGATTCGTCTCTCCAGCTACGCGCCGCTGCCGACCGAGATATTTGGCTTGATAAGGGGCAAAAGATCCGCGCTAAGGGTCTCCTGGCAGCTTTGGCGCGTATCAAAGAAGCCGGTCATGCGAAACTCGAGTCCCATGCCCTCCTCACCTCCTCCCTTGCTGTATTGCGCCCTCCGTTTCGCACGTCTTCGTGCATCTTGTTGCTTCGTTCCATACACTCTCTAACCAAAGTCGCTCTTTGCAGCTCATTCGGGCACCACACGAAACACCTCACACTCATTTACATAGCTCTCAGGCTGGTCCTGATTGCCCGACGATCCACCACTTGGACAACACCCGATCACACACCTCTTTAAAACACTTCAACCATGCTCCGCTCTTCTTTCCTGGCCGCAGCCGCGGCCCTATTCGCGACCCATGTCACTGCTCAGACATACTCTTCTTGCGATCCGACCTGGGGCAATGTGACCTGTCCCGACGATGCAGCATTGGGCACCACTTTCGACTATGCATTCAACGATACTCAGGCCGAGATGGACCCCCGCTATTTCAACGTGACCGCTGGCGCACAGCTTATCAGCTTCTCCAAGGACGAGGGCGTCGAGTTCGCCATGCGCAAGCACGGCGACTCGGTGCGCGTGACATCCAACTTCTACATCTTCTACGGCAGGGTGGAGGCCATTATGCAAGCCGCTCCCGGCCGCGGAGTCATTTCGTCCGTCAACCTGCTGTCGGACGACTTGGATGAGATCGATTGGGAAGTCATGGGCCAGAACAACACCAACGTCTTCAACAACTGGTACGGCAAGGGCAACCGAACACAAAACCACGGCGAGGAGCCTTTGCTGGCCGACTCTCAGACCGGCTTCCACAACTACACTATCATCTGGACCGAGCAGGAGCTTGAATTCTGGCTTGACGGCAACCAAGTTCGCACTGTTCCATCTGACGAGCCGGGCAAATACCCGCAGACACCTTGCTACATCAACCTGAGTCTTTGGGCCGGCGGTGACCCAGACAACGAGCCGGGTGTTATTGAGTGGGCTGGTGGCGAGACAGACTACGACGCTGGGTGAGTTATTTTGCCATTTTGTGGAATAAACAAAGACTAACGCAGATGCAGCCCCTACACCATGAGGATCAAGAGTCTTAAGGTCATTGACGGCCACACCAACAGCAGCTCTTACTCTTACTCCGACACCTCAGGCAGCCACGCAAGCATCAAGGTCGCTGAGTAAGCAATTTCCCACATTTTCGCATGTCCGCAGTCAAATACACATCAACTAACAGATCACCAGGGGCGAATCCGAAGTTTACAAAGCACTGAACAAGCTCTCCCACAGGCAGAAAGCCGAGGAGAAGTGGACCGGCCTCTCCGACACCGCCAAATATATCATCGCCGGCAGCGTCGTCGGCACTTTCATTGTTGTCTGCATCATCTACACCTTCGTCTGCATCACCCAGCGCAAGAAGGGCAGAGCTGAGCGCGAGCTCGAAGACAAGGAGTGGGCGGCGCACGAAGATGAGCTGGCCGCTTACCGCCAGAAGATGAAGAGGGGCGATTTCGCCGTCAGCCACCTTGGGCACGGCGAGCAGAAATTCTAGATGCGAGTGCTTTTGATGTAAAGAGTGGAAAGATGGAGAGAGAGCAGGCTGGAGATGAAAGCTGCGGATTGGTTTGATTACGCTGAATTATGATACCCTTCTACCTTTTACTTCTTGTCGATCATCGAGTTTCTTCCCACAGCAGACACGTCAGAGCTGAACGTCGCAAGACATTTGCCCTTCCAACCACTCGCAACATGTAGTTCTAGAGTGGTGTGAAGGGGACCCATTTTAAGGTTTGCTCTATCCTTAGCGTCCAATCCTACACGGCACAACAAACGTTTCAGGGCTATCACTTCAACTACGATGGCTTCTTCTTCTTCATACCCAGAACATCTCCTCTTCAAATTATACGATGGCAACCTCAAATCTACAACACAGCAGCGTAGTGCAATCACCATTGCAACCTCAAAATCCAATGGCAGACGACCTCCGGACAGGCGTAAGTGGCGAACGCACGTCCCGAACAAACCAAACGACGATTTTGACCAAATAATTGGATGTATTCAGAAGACTTTATCCCCCAAATTCACAGTCCAGCAAAACGTCGACGCCTTCCGTCGCGTCATGCAGGCCCAATTCGACCGCAAAGAGCGCGAACGCTCCGGTTCAGCTGCTGAACCATTAATGCGAGGCGATCTATTCGATACCTCGGAATCCGTAGACCCAGTGGTGCAAATCGTCCTGCAGAACCAATACGAAGATTTCGGATTCCCTATCTATCGAGTGAACTATGATGACGAAGGAAAATGGGCGCGGTGGTACGAGAAGTTTGGGGAGTTGTTGGAGACTTCGCTTGAGGGGGTTTCTGGTGGAGAGAGGATTAAGGAGAGGTTGATTTTGTATAAGGTTGAGGATTCGGAGTTGGATCATATGCCGTTTCAGGCTGTGCAGGAGTGAGATTTTTTTCCTTTTGAATCGATATTCTTGTGGTAAATTACTACTGACAAGAGTGCTCCAGTTACCATAGTCTAATGCTCGAAGACCAAGCCTTCCCACTCGGCGTTGCGACCGGAGCCGCGATCGCAGTCGATGTTTCGGTCATGGATGCCCTGCTCACACCGGTTGATGGTGTGCCGCCGTGGGTCTACGTCCTGGACGAATCTTACGATTTCGCGAACAGCGAGAGCGATCTTGCTGCCGATGAGTTTCCGGGCTATATGCCTGTGGCCATCGATTCTCTACTGCCGGATCTCTGGCCTGGACTTCAGTCTGGGTTGTCGCTGATGGAACTTTGGGCGACATGGACTTATGATGAGGAACATCCGGTGTGGACGGACGCTCTTGGTTTTTGAGTGCTTGTTGAG
>Ga0265797_10010650_pt1 | contig 11677 bp, 13 predicted proteins | sample P2T30metagenome_FD_192433 | JGI IMG/M metagenome (GOLD analysis project Ga0265797, IMG submission 192433) | Plant litter microbial communities from East Loma Ridge, Irvine, California - P2 T30 | ecosystem: Environmental > Terrestrial > Plant litter > Unclassified | place: USA: California... | reverse complement strand
CCTCATGAACCAGCACGCCTCCTGGGACAAGAAAACCGTATCCATGACCGTATCCTTCACCCCCGGCTCCGTCTCCCTCGCCGCATGGGCCCTCACGCCCAACGGCTACAAATGGGGCGCCGACAACAAAGACACAATGTCCGACAACCCCTCGGGCTTCAGCACCGCATTCGGCGAAAAGTGCCAGTTGCTTCTGTCCGACAAGATCCGCGGTTACTTCCTGGTGCCGGACAATGGCGTCTGGAATTACAGCCAGATGGGCAGTGCGTTTGGCAGTATTGAGAAGAAGCCTGTGCATGTGAGGTTGGATACGCCGATGAGGTTTTGGGATTCGGCGCATCGGCCGATGCATTTTAGTGCGTTTGCGGAGTTGGAGGATGTTTGGGTTGATAGGGAAGATGCGTTTCAGTAGTCGTGGTGGTTGGAGGAAGTGGTGAATGAGTGTGTTTTTGGCGTTTGCGGGCGTTGATCACTTGGGCGATGAGCATTGAGCATTGAGGATGGGGTAAAATGTGTATAGTAATTTCTTCGAGAGCGTAATGTCGTTTTCAGCTGTTCATTTGCGTGCTGCCAATTTGATCTTGCACTCCATGGTGATTCATTGCTGATACCGTGAGAACTGACTGGATTGATCCTGCATATTTCACTTCGTAGTGACATTCTTGTATTCACAGCCGCTCGCTCATCTAGGTGCCATTGTCATTCCCATGCGCTCCGCTAATACCGCGAGAACTGGATTCATTGTGCGTACTCCGTGACGAGGTTCTTGGATTCACATGCGCTCATCTGTGTGCTATGATTCTCTGCTTGCGCTCCAACACTTTCGGGTCCAGCAGTGCTGATGGTGTGAGAAGGGGATTGTATGTAGTCGCTGTGGTGTGCTATTAACCTCTGGTATGATCAGTCGAAGAGCATACGGTATTTACCTTTGCTCTTCTTCTGTTCGAGGCTGAAATCCAGATCGCCTCGAGACGTTGACGCTTGGCTGGAAGAACTTCTCGTTATCGGAGTGGTAGCAGGTTTGAGTGGGCGCTTCTGGAGCAGCATCTTGACGCCTTGAATAGATTGTTTCTTGCCAGGATGTCGGTGTTGTTGCATAGAGTTCATGCACGGCTTGCCCCGCGCGTTCCTCAAATGGCAGCTGCGCGGGGTCGTGCCCGCAACGGCCCGCACGTCCTACATTTCTTATCGAGGAAACGATGGGTTTATTGACGGAGATAAGTAGTGCTAAGTTTTCCTTCCTTGCTTAATTTCTGTGCGTCACTCACACGAAATCTGTTTGTGTCATGATTCGTGCTTGGCTACCTGAATGTGCTGGCTCTGTTCTTGAGCTTGTTGTAGTGGAGGGTATTTTTTGCGTACGTATCTTGAAAACGACGTTGAGGGTTCTGGAGATGCTAACATAATTACTCCCAGCTTTTCGCGCTCTGCATTTACCGCATTTACTTCCACGAACTGTCCAGATACCCCGGTCCAGTCAGTTACAAGATCAGCGGCTGGCCGTTGCTATGGCAAGCGTTCAAAGGCGACCGCCACATATGGCATCTCAAAGACCATGAAAAATACGGCATGTTCGAGTGACTGACCTGAGCTTGTTCACGTATCTGACAACGTAGCAAAGGACCCATTGTCCGTATCGCACCTAATACACTCTCCTTCAACACCGTCTCAGCCCTCAGCACAATATATGGCTCCCGCTCCGCCAACGTCAAGAAAGGCGAATGGTATAAGACGTTTGACATCGCCGCCGGGACGTATAGTAGCTTCACTGAGACGGATCGCGAGATGCACGCTGTGAGGCGGCGATGGGTCAGCCCTGTGTTCTCGACCGAGTCGTTGAAAGCCGGCGAGGCGAATGTAATTGATATTGTCGAACGCTTCTGTGAGACGATCAAGCCGGAAGATGGAGGTTGGGGCAAAATGTGGAATGCGAGCATTATGAGCACGTATCTTGGTTTCGACATCATGGGGGCGATGGTGTTTGGTGCAGATTTTGCGACGGTTCAAGAAGAGGGGAATAGGGCTTTGGCGGAGTCGGTGCTGCCGGCGAGTATGCTGATGTACTGGGTAAGAAACGCCTGGAAGAAAGAGATGAGTTGGCACTGACCTCGTAGGTGTCGTATCTACCTCTGGCTTTCCTCGTCCGCCCATTGTTACGGACAAGCTTTTTCGAGTGGATTGGCGGAAAGTCGGTGGCGGATAATAACCGTCTCATCGACTACTCACACAAAGAATCACAAAAGCGCGTCTCGGAGCTGAAGGAGAAAAAGCTGGCTGGTAGTAGACGAATCGACCTCCTGTCCCATCTCGTGTTTGCGGAAGACAAGAAGACAGGCCTCCGCCCTTCTCTCGCAGACCTCGGAACAGAAGGTCTAAACATGATCATGGCAGGCGCAGATCCATACAGCAGCGTGCTAGCCGGCGCATTCTTCTACCTCACCCACAACCCTTCCGCACTAGCAAAAGTGACCGAAGAAGTGCGGTAAGTGGATCCTCATCACACAAGCCACGACTATGTACTCACATCCATCTAGCACGACATTCTCCTCCCCATTGGAAATCGCCAACGGCTCAGCCTTAAACTCATGCACATATCTCTACGCCTGCATCGAAGAAACACTCCGCCGCACCGCGCCCGTACCGTCCCACCTACCCCGTATTGTCCTCGAAGGCGGCATGAGAATCGACGGCCAGTACATCTACGCCTCCACCGTCGTCGGCGTGCCCATGTACGTTATCCACCACAACCCCGAGTACTTTTCCGAGCCATTTACATTCAGTCCAGAGCGCTGGCTTGACTTCCCCAGCGACTCACCCGCACGTAAAGCGTTCAACCCGTTCAGCATTGGAACGAGACAGTGTAGTGGTATGAAGTTGGCGTATATGCAATTGAAGCTTACGCTTGCGCATGTGCTGTGGCGGTTCGACGTGAGGCTTGCGGAAAAGGAGACGGGGAGGGGCGGTGGTGGGAAGGGGATGGGGACGGGCCGCGAGAGGGAGGATGAGTTTCAGTTGTGGGATGCGTTGGGGTTTGGGCGGGATGGGCCGATGGTGGAGGTAAGGGTCAGGGAGGGGTGGAGTGAGGCGAGTACACCTTGAGTGTGTGCAGTGGTCTCTTGGGTGTTTAAGAAGGCGGGGCTCGAGGATGTTGAACCCGGACTACGAGTGTGGACTGAACATGGACGAGGACGAGGCGTTGTCAGATGTTTTTAGGTGGTGACTGCAAAGCTGTATTATTCATGCAATTGCAAGGAGCATACGAAGCATGCAATGACTCCTGTTGAGCCATCAGGACAGCTCGCAGGTCGAAGAGGCAGTAAGCTCAAAATAATTGTCAAGAGCAAATCTGTACTACATTCATGCTTGTTTGCCACTGCTTTTCCTCTTGCTTCATTATCGCTAGTGTTTGGTAACAGGCGGCAGTTTTAGAGGTGCGGGGAGCGTAGCCGGACTTGAAGAAAAAGTCTGCATATCCGCATGCAGCCCCGCCAACCGTCCTCGCTTTTTTCATCGCGTGCCTTGGAAGCCCGGGCCCAATATCTCAATTCTGTCAATATGTATTTTGGTTAATTGGACGACATAGAATATCAATCATGGACAGATGGCCGAGTATGTCACACTATACCCTTCATCCTCAACTCAATTGCTAACCTCCTTCAGGCGGTTAAGGCGCTAGCTTCAGGTGCTAGTACAGCAATGTGCGTGGGTGTAAGTGTTTCTCGTCCCCTGTTCGAGCACTTGTTCTAACATTGTTCTAGTCGAGTCCCACTCTGTTCAACATTCTTTTGCCCTCGCAGAGCGATGCAGTCTTTTTTTGGCTTACCATGTGGGTGCGGGGCAACACGCGAGAGCGGGGTCGAGCTTGAGTCTAGTCGCAATTGCACTTCAGACCCCAGTCCAATAAGTTGCCGCTGCCGTGTCTAATTCCTGCTTTATTTTTAACGAAATGTCATGGAACGCGGCTGAGCTCTTGTTTACCCAGGCCATCTTGTAGATGCAGTCGCTATCCGACACCACGATGCCAATGCCTCCGCCGTAAGAGCCGTCGTCTGTTGTCACATATTTTTATCTTTTAGACTATCGCTTTCATCGTCAATCTCGCGATTCTAGACGGGCAAAGTGTTTGTGGTTCTTCGCTTTTTACAATGGGCTTTCCACCTTTCCGGCAGTTGCTACACACAATCGCCGTCGTCTTCGCCATCGCAGATGGAGTAAAGTCAGTCTACGAAGCTGAAGGCCAACATGTACTTGACAATGTACAACATCCTGGGCCGGTCCTATCGCCTGATAGTCCCTCCCATTTACCGTCGCAGGCTTTGAAGACGGAGACGCCGTCTTTCACCGGAAGAACGAAAAGCTTCCCTGAAGACCACCCCTTGTGCGACCTGCATTCCGCCCTGGCCACAATGCAAGATCAGTACTTTGATATTGGACTCGCCAAATGGGGAACCAGCATCGATTGGACGGCAGCGGTGATGAACACGCACATGGTGGGCATATTGTCGTCTATGTCGCTTTCACTGAACAGTGCCCCATCTGCAACGAATGACTACGTCAACAACGAGATTTCAAGGTACTTCGCTCAAAACACGGCCTTCTTCTACGGCGAAAATGCCTTCGAGATCCGCATGCAAGCTTACGACGACATACTCTGGGTCGTCCTGGAATGGCTGGATAGCATCAAATTCATCGAAGCGCATTCTACTGAGCACTACGCTGAAGCTGGCAGCAAGAACAGCCACTGGCATGGGAAACAATTCATTCCGGCATTTGCACACCGCGCACGCGTCTTTTACGAGCTTGCCGAGCAAGGATGGGACTGGCGGCTGTGCGGCGGAGGCATGACCTGGAATCCTCGTCTGCTACCTTACAAGAACGCGATCACGAATCAGCTTTTCATATCGGCCAGCATCAACATTTACCTCCATTTTCCAGGCGACAACAACAACAGTCCGTTCATTCCAGCAGACTCCGATGCCGGAGACCGCGATGAGCGATCGAAGAACACAGAAGACCGCTACAATCTTGTCTATCGTGAGAATGCTATCAACGGATACGATTGGCTGAAAGGTAGCGGGATGCTCAACGATCAAGGGCTCTACGCGGACGGCTTTCACATCCACGGGTATCCAAGAAACAAGAGCGCGACTACCTGCGATTCCCGGAACGAAATGGTGTACACATACAATCAAGGCGTGATTCTGAGTGGCCTTCGAGGGCTGTGGGAAGCCACTGGCGACGAGACATACTTGGAAGATGGCTACGATCTAGTTGAGAACGTCATCAAAGCAACAGGCTGGAACCTTTCGCGCCAACGCGAGGCCGATGATAGGCACAAGAAGTGGCACAGTCTCGGTAGCGCTGGTATCCTCACTGAACTCTGTGACCCTAGTGCCTCATGCAACCAAGACGGCCAGGCCTTCAAGGGCATCTTCTTCAACCACCTCACTGCCTTTTGCGAGCGCCTCCCGCTGAGCGCGGTCAAGCCCGGAAAGACACATGGTGCGCCAACCCCGTTGGCAAATCGACATAAGGGCCATTGCGACAGCTATACCTCTTGGGTCGTCCACAACGCGCAAGCCGCACTGAAAACTCGCGATCACGACGGACAATTCGGATCGTGGTGGGGATCAGCCGCACATAAGTCCACCAGAGGCGAAAACGCTCTGATAGTACAGCTTCCTGCTGACGCGCACGATTATCGCAACTTTCCACGTCTGTTGCCTTCCTCCATGCACCCTGAAACACGTTCGTTCGACCTCCCGTCTGCGTTCAAAGAGAAGATGACGCATGAAAGCTGGGCATATCCAACTGCAGGACCAGTTCCTTCCGGCGATCTGAATGATCGCGGTAGAGGTCGTACACTAGAGACGCAGGGCAGTGGTGTGGCCGTCGTGCGGGCCATGAGTGAGTTCTTGAGACGGAGAGAGCAGAATGTGTGAGGTGTTGAGGAACGGTAATAACGTCGCGAAGATATACAGACTTGCTGGTGAGCAATAGAATATTGAACTTCAAAACATTGCACTTTATCTGCAAAGATTGTTGCACCACCGCACTAAAGATTTCTCGAGAGACTCCGCGACCTGCGCACCCCGTCGCCATCCAATTCATGTGTTAGATCTAGGCCTGGAACAGTTGGAGCAGATATTTCATGGTTTGGCTCCACGCTTTGTAGCTCAACCCTTTCTCGCTCCATAACCTGCACTGTCGATTTGTCTTCAAGTTCAGCTCGCTCTTTCTCCATGGCCTCCACCCTCGGCTTGTCTTCTCCGTGTAATTCCAATTTGTTGAATTGTTCTTGGGTCACGGGCGTTTTGTTGAAGAAAAGCCATTGTTTCTTCCAGCACAATAGCAAGCCGGCGACCAAGAGTACGAGAAGAGCAGCACCGACTCCAATCCCTGCATAAGCGGCGGTTGACAGACTGGCAGATGGCTTGTCAGCGATGGTCCCCGGGCCAGAGCCAGTGGCATTGGAGATGGTCATGATCCGCCCAGTCCCTCCCGACTCCCAAGCTTGACTTAGTGAGAAGTTTGCGCGCTCATAGTCCACGACAAGATATGCCTCTTGCAGAAAGGCGCGCCCCAAGACGTACTGCATAGGATTCGTAGCCCTCCTCAGCGGGAAGTAATAAGTAGCGTTGCTCACGAGTGGTGGGAAGAGTTGCAGGTTGAATACTGCGAATGACATCGTGATCATCTTACCCTCGTCCTCGCTTCGAGCTGCTAATGTGAATTGCACTGTGGCGTTTTGCTGTAGCATCTTAACACGTGCTTGCTCGCTGATGGTGTATAGCTGGGACGCATCATCCCAGGTAAGGTCAAATGTCTTTTCGAACATTGCGCACGCGTCCAGTGGGAGCCAGATCTGGGGGAGCACGGAGTCGACGCGAAAATAGTGTGCGGCGGCTGCTGTGCTTGAAGAGGGCCATTTTATCATTCCGGCTTGAACACTTTGGTCGGGTTTTATAGAGATGGACTTTACCAACACGAGCAGAGTGTTGTTATTCCTGTTGGGCATATCAATGCTTATCGTCGTAGATGGGTCGAATCGAGACGTGTCGTAACCGCCGAAGATTAGACTACCGACGGACTGTCCTGCGGTAGAGATAAGTTCGGTGTGTCTTAGAGTGCAGGCAGTAACTCACTACTTGCACAGCCAGCTGTGTAGCTGAAACTGTTACTTGGAGCCGACCCAGCCTCAAGCAAAGCCGACAAAAGCGTAGGCCGAATCTCTGCTGAGAATCCCACACGTCCGACGGACAAGCCGAAGATACCCAGGAACAGATTGATCGAGGGTACCTGTGCAATGTACTGTCTTGCGACGCCCAAATCTCGACCAGGATTGAACCCCATGAACACCTCGTCGCTGCCCCATTCTGCACTTTTCGCGTCTGGGAATATAGGGTCGAACGTCACGCTCAAGGGCAAATCATAGAATCCTGCAGGTGTATATGACGGGTTTTGAGGGTTGAAGATTATGCGATCCCGACAAGCATTGCTGGAGTTCTTATTGCAGGCCGCTGAGTTGGTCGGTAGCATGACCATAGGACTTGATGTGCCAGGAATACCTCGAAACTCTTGGACTGGTCGCCCAACGCCTAGGTTGAATGTAGACCAGGGTCCATCTACTCCATCCCTGGGGCGCATTAGCTCTTCTCTGCATGTGCGACGTGATTGTGCTCATACCATTGGTTGCTGGGCGGAACGATGATTGGCTGAACCTGAGCACAACATATGCCGATGAAGCCCACGATGAATACGTGGGTCAAAAAGGGGCCCGTCATGATGTTGCAAACAGTCCTGAAAAGCAGAGCTGAAGAAACTCGGAGGTGCATCAGGCTGAGAAGTTGCGCAACCCCGCCTGGTTCTTCTGGCCCCATGCATATGCTGCGCCCGACCGTGTCATTAGCGAATGATTCCATGCGGGCGTAAAGTGAGTCGCCACCGGGGCGTAATGCAACTCACCTGCATGTGCCGTCTTTCTCACACTCTCTTGCCGTCCGGAAGCATTGAGTACGATGCTACGGTCCTTTATGCATCGGATTCGATTTGGCGATCTCGGGTACGCGCAATAATTGACATCAAAGTAAGCCGGAAGCTTGCGAAGACTGGCTTACACCAGAGCGGCGGCTGGGATCTGTTTTGAGTCCGCGTCACGCTGGGTTACGATTGGCCAGAGTGGGAACAACTATGGTGATAGATGAGATACCATCTCTTACATGTTACGGTGAAAGAATAATGATCATGCAGAGTTACCGCACAAGGGTACAGCTGCAATTCTGATTCAACGTATGCAGTGTTAGTATTGTATGTAGATAAATTGGATGGGAAGCAGTCTTAGCTGTGGCTGGATAGCTTCGCATATCAAATTTGCACCCACCGTACGTTGTAGGAAGAATCGCTGCATGCCATATGACGGAGGGAATATTCTTGCTAGTCAGTATCTCCCTCATTTGTGTCACAGCATTCTCCGTCACGATTGTTCGGAGCACGAACAAGATCGACGATCGCGAATCTATTGTCAACGGGCAAGACCTACAAGCCGTAGTATGCTGAAGATGCTGGAAAGCGGATTCTTTTCTATCACATATTGCTCCCTCACGAAAACGAATTTCCTCCTCTCGAACATGGGAGGAAAGCTCTTCGGTAAGTACATGCGAGAATCGGAGTATTCCAGCAGCATGTCAATCCGCATCTCCTTCATTCCCTTCAGTCTCACCACGTCAGCGAATTATCGTGCGATAGAGCCCATATAGTATCGCCGTACCTTGTATCCAAGCGCTGGATGCTACCGAGCAAGATTTTCAAGCCGCATCTTCCTAAATCGTCATCTCAGTCGCTCATACTATCCCAAGTACTCGCGCTCAGCTTTGACACAGACCGGTTGCGCAAAGGCGGCGCGCATGCTCTTCAGCAAGATTAGGCGAGCATCAGAGTACTCCAGAAGTAGTGCATCCCACTCCTCCGCGCTTCCCTTCAGCCGCGCAGGATTGGCGAAGTACTGCGCGAGAAAGTCTAGATAGAACTGCCTCAGCTTCGAACCAGTCGCAGTGTTGTTCCACACATATCGAGCATCATGTGTGGTGATTGGGGTCGAAAGACGTGATCCAGGGTTGTGTTGCTCATGCGGGCGGCTCATGGCAGTGTTCCTGAAGGCGGTACTCAGAAGTTTATCGCTCAGGACGTGGCACATTGCATGAGGGCTCATCGTACTCGTGTCGTTTGGGGTAAATGTCTTGGATAGCGGCATCGTGTAATCTCCATAGTACATCCACTCCACGAAGAGGGCGAAGGTCGCCGGGTCGTCGTAGGGGAGCCTGATTCGATTCTCCTCCTTCTCTTTGAAGTCGCGCTTACAAGCAGCCTGTAGGAAGTCTGAGTGGTACGAGATCAAGGCCTTTGGTAGGTACCAAGAATTTTTGCACTCGCAGCTCTCCGGGGTAGTACTGAGACATGTGCATGCTTGCGAGCCTACGTGGGCTCGGATAGCGGCCCCGCGAAGTCTGAAGTCATTAGTAGGGTCTTACAATGGAATCATATCCACTCACAGGTCAAGGCGGGTTCGAGGTCCGTTGCTGCTCCAGGTCGCCGATTGAGATCTTGAGGTCAAGGGTGTTGAGGTGGGCCATCCAAATGGCAGCTTTGCGACGACTCTCCCCATTCCTGACTGATAGTCTAAAAGTCTAAGCTCCTCGTGGCTGAAGTTTGAATACGCAGGCTGGCAAGAGACTGATTGGTATTGTTGTTTTAGCATTGCCAGTCGGGCCGTCTCGCTCGCTGAAGAGGGTCACAGGTACAAGGAAGGTGCCTCGATTTGGAATGCCCGCCATGCTGATGTACTGAACTCGGTTGCCAGCGCTGATATTCTTGTTGCGCGCAATATGGTCAGTTCGGTGGATAGGCTGTGGGGCGTGTAAGTGCTGGGCGCTGCGACAAGATAAGGCAGGCGGAAGGTGGAGCTAGTCGCGCTTGTGCCCAAAGGGGTTAGGGCTGCATTTGCGGGCAAGACTTTGGTGCAAACAAGTGCTTTAATCACGCAATTATTGGTAGTGTTTGTTCATTACATTTGACCAAAGACAAGCTGGTCTCAGCGGTGAAAGATGTCATTTGCGTGGTTTCGTACAAGACTATTCAATGTTTCCGCACCTGGTCCACGGAAGCGTCAACTCAGAAACCATTCGCGTTCGGAGCGAGCGATTCCAGGCTGAGCATTACGTCGTAACATTAGCGGTGGCGATATTTAGAGTTACCAACGGCTTTCGCGAGTAGTGTAGGAGAAACTAGAGATGCGATAGTAGCGAACACGTGAGGACCGTATAAGTTATCGTCAGCCTCGCTGCCGGCGATTGTGACGTTTGTACGCGTAGCACCTGCTGCTCTTGCAGCGTCATCACGCTTCTTCTTTGCCCACTCTGGCATCAGCTCAGGATGGGCAGCCCAGCAATCCTTGTTGGGGCCTCCGTGCTCTTTCTTGCAGTAATTGCAATAGCCTACAGGGCGCTTGCCCTTGTTCCGTGCGGTCGGAGCTGGTAGTGCAGCTGTAGTAGCAGTCTTAGGAGTGTTGTGGTTGCCACGGCCATTGAGGCGGAAGAGGACACGTGTCTCCTCGGCCTGTTTCGAGATGGTGATGAAGGACTTAACTGGGTCCTCCTTCGTGTGGCGAATGTGATCTTCGAGTGACGCGATCAGCGTGTCGATAGTCCATGTGTGGTTTTGCCGGAGATCGTTGTTACGCGCCTCCACCCACTGGGGCAGCACGCGATCGAGGCCATGGAGAAAGTGGATGATGGTGAGCACCGCGACACCGCCATCAGCGGTGGCGCCAGTGGCCGAGGGCTTGGCCCATCCAATGGTGATGCCCTGCGTGGTAAGGTCGTTAAGAGCTTCTCGAAACTTGCCAATGTAGTTACGAACAGTAGGGCAGTCTTCTGCTCGCAGGTCGATAAGAGCCTTCCAGGCTTTTGCTGCAGAAGCAAAGTCCCCATCGTTGTTGAGGTCCTTGAGAGTCACGTACATGGCGCTCGCCGAGGTACAGGTACGTACTTGCGTAATGAGGGATTTTTCGATTGACGAGAGTATGGTGTTCTGGAGACGAGCGTCGCGGGCGACCCATAGGTTGTAGGCAGCCTCGTCGTCCTTGCGCAGTCGGCGGGCGACATCATTGAGGTCGCGCAGCGCGGTGTTGTACTCACCCACGCGGCGCATCTCCGCAGCGATGACTGAAGGTAGCGCGTCGGAGGCGTAGCTGGGGCGGATGAGGGGAGTAGTGCTGTACTTGGTGTCGAGCGTGTCAAAAGGCGGACAGGCGCCGCCGTCAAGGACGCGAAAGGCGCCCTCTGAGGAGGCGAAATTGGTGATCTGCTTAATCCAGTCCTTCCAGTTGCGCCCGTCAGCCGCCAGCTTGACGGAGACTGCGGTGCTGGAGGTGGACTGAACGGGTGCATTGGCTTGGGACATCGCGGCAATCCTTAAGTAAGGAGAGTGGCGCGATTAAAGTAAGAGGTGAATAACCAAGAGCCAGCTGTTGCGACTGCGACGGATAGTCTGCTGGTACTGCGCGGCGATAGCTGTTGTAGCGCGCGACTGCGACGTTACTGAGTTTGCCGTTGAAGGAGTGATGATAATCGTTGAGTCGCGCGAGTCGCTGAGAAATCTCCGCAAAGAGCTTGTTCTGGAG
>Ga0265797_10010649_pt1 | contig 11678 bp, 18 predicted proteins | sample P2T30metagenome_FD_192433 | JGI IMG/M metagenome (GOLD analysis project Ga0265797, IMG submission 192433) | Plant litter microbial communities from East Loma Ridge, Irvine, California - P2 T30 | ecosystem: Environmental > Terrestrial > Plant litter > Unclassified | place: USA: California... | reverse complement strand
GCCATGAGCAAGCTCAATGTCGAGGGTTCTCGTGGCTCATTCGGCTTCGGCACCAAGCCGCCGCCTTCGCCGGGCGCGAAGCGCATGTCTGGGCTCGACCCGAGCACTATCAAGTCCATGTTCCCCGATGCTGCCAACGCGATCGAGGACCAGAAGGCTGAATTCCAGAAGACCACTGGAACGGCTCCCAAATCAAACCGCAACAGCACTGTGGGCGACAGGTCTTCCTTCCTGGGCACTTCCATTTCCAACCAGGAGGACGATTCGCAGCAACAAAAGAAGGGCATTCCCGCTGGTTCATGGAGGAGCGCTGGTACGAATGGTAACAATGAGAACCAGCCTCCGATCGGTAGACCGAAGTCTTCGTCTGGTCAGCAGGCTCCGATGGGACAATTTGGCTTGAGCAACCCGCCACCCAGCGCTGGTGGTCTCCGTTCACCACGTCCTTTCCCCATCTCTGGCGACAGCAACATCCAGAGCCAGTCTGCGACCGTATCTGAAAGCCACAACCAGCCCATGGGCCACGGTATTCTGTCTCCGTATGCTCCTGGCGGTAGCTGGGCCTCGCAATTGAATACCCCTATGGTCCCCAACTTCAACCACGCGCAGCAAGGCCAGAACCACGCCGACATGGTCGCTAATGCCACTGCCATGAAACTCGCCGCCATGTCGACTGTTAACAACCGCATTCAACTTGACGATGTGCGCAAGTACCGCCGTGCACGCTCGAACGACGGCCAGCAGAACCCGCTTTCTCCAGGTCTTCCCACCGGCATCAACCTCACCAACGAGTACGGTCAGATGCTCACGCCTCAGCAGGCGCTCGCATTCCAGCAACAACAACTGGCTGCTCAGATCGGCGCTCGCTCTCGCCCGAACTCTCCTGGTATCGCAATCACTGGCCCTCACGGTACAACCTCGCAGCTCCCCACCGGCATGCAAAACAACGGCTTCCTCGCCGCGTTCGACGGCTCTAACGGTCTTGGTGGCCTCAGCAATGGCTTTGCAGGCATGAACCTCGGCGTCTTCCCCATGGGCGGCGAGGGCTACCTCTCCGATGCCTCAGAGATCACACGTGGTCGTTCGCCCAGAGGTCGTCGCGGCAGTAGCAAGCCGCCAGAGGACCCCACCGACATTGCGCTACTCAAGGACATTCCCAACTGGCTGCGCACGCTGCGTCTGCACAAATACACAGACAACCTGAAGGATATGCAATGGCAGGATCTGGTCGCTTTGGACGACGCGGGACTCGAGGCCAAGGGTGTCAACGCTCTGGGAGCGAGGAGAAAGTTGCTCAAGGTATGTTGCTCTGACAACCACTGTGAATCGTTTACAATCGCTAACCCAAATCCCAGGTATTTGAGCAAGTGCGCGAGGCACAGGCCGAGGGCAAGGTGTAATTTTCACGCACTACGATCCATGTACCAACCGATCACGACTGACCAGGCTTGGTCACAATCATCGCTGCGGCGCCAGCGAGATGTTGTATTTGCATTGTTTGTCAGACTCATCAAAACAGCGACCATGCTTGTGCTTTGTATGCGACTCTCGTTGCCTCTCTAATGTGAGGACGAACGAGCTATGAAACGGCGGAAGAAGGGGAAAGGGATTTTAATAATGCTTACATGTATCTTCTTTTCTCTTTTGATTGTTTCTTCTTCCCACTTGATCTTCCTTACAGAATTTCGTCTATCTTGCGTTGAAACAGTTAATGCTGATGTCCAGGAATTATTACCTTGAAGCGCGGGTCACAGAAAGCGGCGTTTCAGACCTCAAATTCTTGGAAGCTAAAAACGCCTGTGAGTGGCTGCCGACACGTCCATACTCAGCGGCTAACAGTCTCATATAGTATGCCGAGCAGCAGACAGCAATCAACAGACACAAGATACGTGATTGTACTCCGCTATCCCGGTAAGACCATGGACACTGCTTTGTGGCTTGATAGGCCTCCCACCTTCCGACCGTGTCTTGCCGCGACTCTCTCGAAGTCTAGGCACTGCAGACCTCAGTCTATTGTTCCGACATCGACATTGTCTATTGTGACTCTTCTTTTTCTTTGACCTCCACTATTACCTTCTTTGTCCCGTCACTTTGCAACCTTTCATAATGCCATTCTTTTGTGAACGCTAAGCATTCTTTGGGGGCGTCGGAGTCGTTCGCTTTGTTCATTCATTTACTATCACTTACTTGCTATAACCCGGCTGGCTCGGTCTGCTGCATCTATCAATCTATCACCAATCTCACGGCACCTTTGCTACTCGATCGCTTGACGCGAACACACCAACGCAAACATGCCTAACCTCTTCTTCCTCTTGAGCGGCCTGCTGGCTCTCGCTGCTCTCACTGCAACAACCCTGGCCCACGAAGGCCACGGCGATGCTCCTAGCAATGCATCATCATCGTCTTACCCCTACACCCTCGTTGCCGATTACAGCGGTTCAACGTTCTACGACGGCTTTGTGACCTACACCGGCCCTGATCCCACGCATGGCAAAGTCAACTACACCGACATGGCCTTCGCCGCCAAGCAAGGCTACCTCGCCTACACCTTCCACGAGCAAGACAACATCACCCGCGCTCGCATCGGCGTCGACTCGGTCGAAGACGCCACCGCCAACGGCAGGAACTCCGTCCGCCTGACAAGCAAAAAGACCTTCTCAGCCGGCACCCTCCTCGTCGCCGACGTCAACCACATCCCCGTCGGCCCCGGCCTCTGGCCCGCCATGTGGCTGCTGGGCACAGGCGGCGAATGGCCCGGCCGCGGCGAAATTGACATCCTCGAGTACGTCCACGACACGCCCTACAACGCCATGACCCTGCACACCGCGCCCGGCTGCAACGTCGACAACTCCACGTCGTCTTTCACCGGCCAGCTTCAAAGCGTTGACTGCAACGAGGGCTCTGGAGCTATGGGCTGCGCCGTCCACGCTCCCGCCAACACTTCCGCTCTCGGCCAGACTTTCGCTTCCGCGGGTCACGCTTTCAACGCCCAAGGCGGCGCCGTCTACGTCACCGAGTGGACGTCCAGTGGTATCAAAATCTGGGCTTTCGCGCGCGATGCCGTGCCGTCGTCTCTCAACGACGAGAACCCTTCGACATCCTCTTTCCCGACTCCCCTCGCGGCTTTCTCAGGCTCCTGCGATTTCTCGCAGGCGTTCCAGGACATGACGCTGATCATCAACACTGATTTCTGCGGTGACTGGGCGGGCAAGGTGTGGGAGGTTTCGGGCGCGAAGCAGGCTACCGGCGTGGAGAGCTGCGACGCGTACGTTGCGCAGCACCCGGAGAAGTTCACGGAGGCGTATTGGGAGATTGCGAGCGTGAAGGTTTATGCTAACCAGAAGATGCCGGGGGTGAATCCGGATATTGGGAAGGAGGGATTCACCGCGTAGTCTCTCTCGGTTTTCTTTTTACGGAATGGTCTTTGGGCCGGTTTATTATTTCTAGCTATCATTATCGCAGTTCAATGGAATTTTGTATGAATTTTGTTTTCGATCTCACCTGTTTTCGCGCTCCTGTATTGCTTCTATCATCATTGCCCGGTGTAGTTGTTGATGTTCCATACCGTTGAAGACTTCATTTAAGGTTGGATTTGATAGACTTTGAGCACAGGAAGCCATACATACATGAACTCCTTCAATTATCGAGGCAATAAAATCATACTGCTCTCGGCTACGAAATTTTCCTTCATCATCCCCAATATCCATACCGTGCTAATTGTATACAATGTAATTACTCCGTCTTGACCAGACTGACCGGCGCAACATACTTGTCCCTCCCACCAGCCCAGTAGTAAACAAACGCCAAAATCCCCACAATCGCAAGCACAACCACAGCCCAATTGAAATCCGCCAGCGCCGTAGCGTCCCCAACAAGAACATACGACGGCCAGAACGAGAAGAAGAACGCCACGACCAGGAAGCACAGCGTCAAATCGTTGATGAGGCCTCCGTACCGCCCGAGCGACCAGCGGCGCGGCGGCAGGGGTTCGCCGCGGATTCGGCGGAGGCGCAGGGCGCCTATGGAGATGATGTAGGAGAGGAGAAGGGCGGCGTTGCTGACGGAGAGGATGGCGTTGAGGGCGACGTCGCTGCCGAAGTTGATGCAGGCGAGGATCAGGGAGACGATCAGGCAGACTAGGAGGGAGTTGACGGGGACTTCGGAGCCGGGGCGTACTTGGCGGATCCATTCGGAGTAGGGGAAGCCCTGGGTTTGTGTTAGTTGGTGGGAGTAGTGCAGGGGAATGGATTTTGGACTTACGTGGTCACGGGCGAATGACCAGATTTGGCGGGATGAACTTGCGACTGTTGATACGGCTGAGAAGAAGAGGAGGACGATCAGGAATGAGATCAGGACGCAAGTTGCGGCGTAGGAGCCAGTCGTTTCGTAGATCACGTCGACGATCGGGTACCCAGATTCCTGAAGATGGTTAGCAAGGTGGAGGTGGTGTGTGGTTGGTAGTACTTACAGCATTGACGAATGCTTCAACATCCTTGATGCAGAAGCAGAACGAAATGACCATGGTGATGCCAAGAATACCATTCAGCGTGATACTCCACATCATGGCCTTCGGCAGTTGGATAGAGGCATCCTTCAGCTCCTCACTCATGTGCGCACCAGCATCAGGACCGATGAAGCACCAGATGGCAGATGTCAGACCAATAAGAGTGCTGAGACCGTTCGAGCCCCAGCCACCGCCATCGTAAAATTCGGTGAAGACCTTGTCAGCAGGTGCGTGATCGGCCATGACCCAGAAGATGATCAGGAAGGCGAAGAAGCCAAAGATGTGAGCGAAGAGAATGATTCCTTCGGCCAATGGCAAGTGGTGGGCGCCCCAGATGTTGAACGCAACGATCAGGAAGGTGAATGCGAACATGAGCAGTGTGACCTGCCATTGGGTCGAGAATGTCGTGTCCGGGTTAGCGGTGGCAATGAGCTGTTGGATGATGCCGGCCAGTTGTGTGGCGCATGATGGAACTCCAGCGATCCAACCGATCGTCGAAGCCCAGCCGGCTGCGTATGATAGTGGTTTCTGCAAAGACGCAGGCGCAAATTCAGAGACCCAGTCTGTATTGACATGTTAGTAATTGCATGCATCGTCTTCTTTAGCAAAGGGAATTTCTTACGGTATTGTCCGCCACTAGATTGATGTCAGTAAACGTAAACCTCTGGTGCGCGTGAAACAAGAAGGCTTACCTGTTGGGAGCCATCGAGGCCATCTCCGCGATAGATGCAATCAGAGCAAGCATGAACAGCCAGACAACGATAGTAGTCCAGATGAGGCCGGCAGTACCTCCATTGAAGAGACCCGACCAATTGGAAAGAAGAACGCATTCCCATGTTGCTTGTAGGATCGTAACGAATCCTACAATGCTCACGAACTTAAAGTTTCTCTACGACGCCGTGGTCAGTATAAAAGAGTAGCAAAGTGGGCAAGGACGGCAAAAACTCACTCTCAGTTCTTGCGTGCGACCCATGCGCTGCATGTCCGCCAAATCGGCTGATGTACCTCCCTTGGTTTTGGCGACATCTTGATCTTGATACTCTGCATGATTGAAGTCCTGAAGTTCGTGGACCGACGAAGGGCTCTGGTCGAATCCTTTCTGAGACATCTTCACGCGTCAGCCTTGTGGGAAAAGCAGATAGTGGCTGCAGATGAAGAGGAGTGCGACGCAGATACCTAAAAGGCGAGCACATCAAATGGAGAGCATCAGGGCAATGGCGAACACCTTCGGCGCTCTTGCCGACTCAAGGCATGGTCCCATAGCAAGAGCGCTGCTCGCCCCTCTCGACTGCCTTACGCAAGCGATGGAAATCACGGCTGGATGCAACCTTTGGACATAGTTTGAAAATCATAGTGGTCCCTTGGTCCTTAGTCTCAATATACTTCGTCTGGAGATGCGGAAGGATTGATCCTAGGCAGTCCGCTAAGCATTGGTTGCAGCAGCTAAGCCTGTTGGGGGGGCGTTGAGTCCGAATAACCGAAACGCGAGAGTGCGATGTGAATTTATCATGTGGGCTGTAAGTTTTTGAGCTTGCATGTAACTAAAGACTTGATATGAATTTTACCATGTTGTGATAGCTACATGTACCCTGTTAGCTGCAGTCAAGCAATGGGTAGGGATGGTCAAGGACAAGAAGGAGTGGCCCTGTCAGGCTAAGCACCGTGTCCCGCGGGCCAAGCTTTGCGCTTGTGTGACGGGACAACGCTCCCCATTCGGCCCAGCCCTCAACTCCAGCCGTCTTTAACGTCTTCAACATTGCGCAAGCGAGATCAGCACAACACACTTGTTTGCCCCATGCAACGCTCGTTCGGCTCCGGACGCTCTCATGGTGCCCAAACACCTTCGTATGCCTCGGTAGCCTCTTCAGGGCAAGATGCGTTCTCGGTATTGTAAGGCAAGGAGAGGCTCAAAACGTAACCGAGACACAGGGTTTCGACTACATTGCAGCTACTGCAGCGCTCCAGCGCTCGGCTGGCCGACCCATACATGCATTCCAAGGTCGAAAACACGTCTATATGGTTCCTCTTTCCGCAGGATTGCAGTAGTGGCGCTTCCAACCCTCGCCAAATTGCATTGCGTGGCGTTGTAAAAGCCGGATACCGGGCAGACTCACATGCCGCTTACCCTCATGTCCATGGTAAATGTGATCTCTGCCCTTGGTAGTATACTGATGGCTGCTCTCATCATTTCCCTCCTTGTGTTGTCGTTGATGCGTGGCTATGGCGGAAGCCCACAAAGGACGAGTTGGGTTTGAAGACACCTTCAACTTTACCAACAGCCTATGTGTCGCCTACACTTTGTGCTCCGCGATCCTACGCGGCTGGATTCGTCGCGATATTTACGGTATCGATGATGTGGTTATTGCTGCTGCCACTCTTACAACACTAGGATTCTTCGCAGCAAACTACGTTGCCCTGGAGCATAGTGCTGGAAAGCCTTGGAGTTACATAGAGGATGCCCACGATGTGGCGTCATTCGATCAGGTATGCAGTTTCAAGCATTGTACGAATACACCACAGCATGTGCTTTCACTGACCGATGAAGGCATCAATGGCATCGATAGTGTTCTTCACAATATCACTGTACTTGTCCAAGAGCAGTGTCGTGGCATTCCTCCTGCGCCTGACCAAGGATCGCCGTCAGATCTTGCTGCATCGGATCTGCTTGATTTGTCTGGGCGCGATAGGGCTGGCATCGATATTACTCCTCACCGCAGGTTGGCCTCTTGAGGCAGGGCATTACTGGGCATCATCGTCCGATGAGTCGAGTTGTGCTACTCAGGTACGAAACCTTGCCAAATCGATCAGTAGGAAAACCACATCTAACGATCGACAGTCATCTCGTTGGGCCATCTGGACCGCGCTCGATATCCTGACAGAGCTCCTCCTCCTCATCCTGCCCTTACACATGACCTGGAACCTCCAAATGCCCACGCGCAGAAAGCTAGCCGTACTAAGCGCTTTCTACCTGCGAATCCCCGTAATCGGAATCTCAATCGGCCGCCTAGTATACACACGAAAACTGTGCACCCACAGCAATGACCTCGGCCTCGACACCGCCCTAGTGCTCATCTGGATCTGCATCGAAGCCACCTACGCCCTGCTAGCCAGCCACTTCCTGGCACTACGCGCTCTCACACTAAGCTTCAACTCTGGCTTTGGCTTCGGGTTCACGGTCAATGCAGGCCCGGAGAGCTACTCGATGCACCACCGCAGCCGCAACGGAACGAGAAGTAAGAGCGGTGGAGGCACACAAGATGTGGGAACGTCTAGGTTGGGCACTGCGGGTGTTGGACACGACAGTCGCTCGACGCTGCGCGACAAAGCGAGTTTGAGCATCATGAGGGAGACGGAGTATTCGGTGCAGTATCAGGATGTCACGGATGAGGCGCCGATATTGCGGAGAGGGGAGCTATCGTGAGTCGCGAACGAGAAAGTTGATATTTTCTGAATGGTTCTGTGGGCTAGAATAAAGCACGATAACAAAAACAACCTTGCTTGATCGATCAACGGTGTCTGCAGCACGCCATTGAAAACCTGCGGGAAGGTCTTTTTTCGAGACGGATATACTCGTTCAAACAACGCTGCAACCTCGGTTGTGCTGGACATTGCATACTGATGAACACTTTACCATACCGAAAAAACAACTTCTTATGATATCCTAACATGCTCTGAAAACCCAAACAGCACCCACTCCCTCCCTATCCAATCATGATAAACTATATGAATTCCCCTGAACCCAAGCTGCAAACCCCGTACTACACTACAGATAGACCTGTCCATTTCTCTTTTCAATCTGACGATCCGCCCAAAGGAATAATAATCGAAATAATCGGATCCGTGACTTTCGTGCACACGTTCGATGCCGCATTGCAGCTGACTTGCGTGCCCGGCGTGATTTGCGCGTTGCGGATCGAATAGGTTGTGCCTTTGCTTGCGCCGCTGCCGTCCACTGTGAGGAAGAAAAATTGTTAGTATTGTTTTCTCGTCGTCGCACTGGTTTCATAAGAGAAGATGAAAGAAAACTCACATCCTTGCATGCCCACTGCCGCATAAGCGCCATTAACCCCACCATCGTCCTGCGCCGTATTACCCACAGCGTAGTAAGTGTACAAGAACGTATTCGGCACCGCACTATCATACGCCATAGTGAAATGGTAAATACTCTGGCTCAACCGATCCTTATCCGGGGGAGTCTGTGCCGAGCGCCCAACGTACCACTCGAACGTGACTTTGCCGCCATCGATCTGGTAGTAAAGGCCCTGGCGGGGCTGCTTGCGGCCGTAGAGGAACAGATCATCGAAGAACGGCGCGATAGTGTTCTCGGGAATGGCGGAGTAGGGGAAGGGGTTGACTTGGAATTGCGAGGAGCCGCGATTCAGGCCAATGTAGCCGTTGCTGCTGGCGAAGGTGCGGGTGGAAGAGGTGCTGTAGAGTTGGATGGGGAAGGGGAGGTCGAGTTCGCAGTAGGAGTCGTCTTCGTCGTAGTCTGGTGGGTCGCCGAAGTCGCAGGGAGTTGGGGAGGGGAGGACTAGGTAGCGGGAGTAGGGGATTGTGGAGGAGGCGGCGGAGGAGGATGAGGAGCGGGAAGAAGAGGTTGAGGTTGAGGTGGTTGTTGGGGCTGGACTGCTGCTGCTGCTGCTAGTTGTCGTTTGATCATATTGATCAGGAACCTGGCTGCTCGAGGACGAGCTGGTGGTGCTGGTAGTGGTAGTAGTAGTTTGTTCGTACTGGTCGGGGATCTCAACGCTCGAGGATGAGGAAGAACTGATAGACGAAGAGGTTGTCGACTCGTACGGTAGAGGAACCTGGCTGCTGCTAGATGAGCTTGTGGTCGTGGTAGTCGTGGTTGTCGTCGGTCCTTGGTATTGCGAAGGAACCTCGCTGCTTGACGAGCTGGATACCGCTGAGGAGGTTGAACTGGAGACCACCGAGCTGGAAATGCTTGATGAAACCGAGCTCGAGACCGCCGAGCTGGAAGCCGACGACGGAACCGAGCTCGAAACCGGCGACTGCACCACACTACTGCTGCTCGACGACCCATACACCGGCGGCACCAGTGAGGAAGACGAACTCACACCACCCACACTGCTCGACGAAGCCCCTGGATACACTGGGTTACCCGCCAACCTAACCGCCAGCGTCGTAGTCCCTGGAACATACGATTGCGGCATCGGCTTCAAGTAGCAGGTGCCACCAAGGTGAGTCACAGCACCACACTGGGGATCGAAGTCGCAGCGTTGGATGCAGGCTGTGAGGTCGATAAGTATGGGAGGCGCGTACGAGGAGGGGAAGGAGTCGAGGTTGCAATAGATGGTGTAGACGTTGCCTGCGGCGTTGACGTAGGCGGTGTTGTTGCCTTCGGGGCAAGGTTGGGGTGGTGCACCGGTGTAGATTGGTGGGCTCTGGAACGAGGACGAGGAAGAAACTCGGACGGTCGAAGAAGAGGCGACTGCCGATGACGAGACAGAGGTCGATGAGCCTACGGGAGAGACCACAGGAGACGACTGGCTCGAAGAGATCGAAGGGCTCGAGCTAACAGAGCTGGACGCAGTCGACGACGGAGTCACAGCCGGCGGCGTGTAAACTGGAGGTCTGCTTTCCGAGGACACGAAAGAGATGCTCGATGACGAAGAAGCCGACGAAGAGGCGCTACTGGATCGAACCGTCGACACCGACGCGCTCGAACTGCTCGGTGTCTGAGATGGATAGACAGGAGGCTGGCCACTTGAAGAGGAGGAAGAAGTAGACGTTGCCGAGCTTCTGACGCCACCACTCGAGATTGACACAGAAGAGCTGGAAGACGAGCTGGAAGACGAGCTCGTGGACCCGTACAAAGGAGGGTTGATCGGACCGATAGGCGAGCCAGAGGACGCGAAGGTGATAGTAGAGCTAGACGAGCGCGAGCTCGACGTCGGTGCCGGAGAAGGAGTTTGAGAGCCATACACCGGCGGGCCGGCGGACGAGGAAGAAACACCTGGGCTGGAAGAACTCGATCGCGCGCTGGATGACTGCGCTGACGTGTATGCTGCCGGTGTGCTCAGCGGAGGCAGCGAGCGCGAGGAACTCGAGCTAACGTAGTAGGGTGGCGGCGTGCTGGCCGAAGGTATAACCGAAGAGCTGCTTCCTGGCGCGGTGTACGGTGGCGGAGTATACTGGTCAGGTGGTCCGCCGCTGGACATGCTCTGCATACCCATACTGCTGGAGAGACTGATAGTGCCCGTCGGTGCAGCCGAAGAGGAGCTCAGCGGGTGCACTTCCTCGCAAGGTTTGGCAACAAGACGGATTGGAGTGCACGCTTGTGGCTGCTGAGCAGAGCCAAGGAACTGACACAGCACCTGTGCATTATCAACGAGGTTGACAGGCGATTTGCAGAATCTGGCTTTGCCGCCTGTAAAGCGCGGGCTTGTCCAGTTGAGAACGCCGTCCTTAAATGTGAAGGTAGTGCTGATGGAGCCTGGAGTGTCCTTGATAGAGAACTGCTGGCTCTCGACGTTGAGGTTGGTAGACACGTAGCTGCCGTTGATGCTCAGGAGCTGGCCACCGCGGATGTAGTATTGGCCAGCTTCGGATGGATTGGTGGACGTGCTGCCATCCAATGACACCCATGAGCGGCCGGCGAGATCTGCGCGGCGAGCGAGAGGGTTTGTTCCGGCGTCTGGCTGGATCTCGAGGACGAATGGTGTGCCGCCGTTGTACGCTGCGTCGTCGTATGGAACGGGGACTACAGTGGTCGTCGATTGGACTACCGTGACCGACCTGGTTGTGGTTGCCGATTGGACGATCGTGGTTGACCGAGTGCCGCTCGTGTATACAGCGCTACAAGTGCTCGCATATTGTGTGATGGTAATCAGCTCCGCGAGAGCGTCTTTGCTCAGCAGGCCAACTGTGAGGAAAATCGCGGCGGCATTACGGACAAACATCTTCGCGCCAGGCGCAGGAGCGCTCCTGTTGTTGCGGTCCTCGTGTGGTTATGCTGCTCTAGACGAGTCTGGTAGTGACTGGTGGTGCTCTTCTCTCGCTCGAGGAAGGATGGCGACGCGTTTGGAGACTATGAAGGTCGATACTGTAAACGAGTGTAAGAGTTGGACGCGCTGATACTATCACAGCGTGTACAGGCCGATGAGAGCGTGGCAGAGACTAGAACATCGTTGCTGGTCAACGGTTCGCGATG
>Ga0265797_10010648_pt1 | contig 11678 bp, 9 predicted proteins | sample P2T30metagenome_FD_192433 | JGI IMG/M metagenome (GOLD analysis project Ga0265797, IMG submission 192433) | Plant litter microbial communities from East Loma Ridge, Irvine, California - P2 T30 | ecosystem: Environmental > Terrestrial > Plant litter > Unclassified | place: USA: California... | reverse complement strand
CTTTTTTTTTTAACAAAATCAGCTTTGTGTTGTATTGCACATGTGTTAGGAATATGAGCAATATCCTACCATGAGTTCTTGCTTCAGATGATCACCGTTGAAGTAGTCTTTTCCTGGAGTTAGGTACCAACTACCTACTTCACTACCATAGACACCATGGTGCGTCTGATCTCTGACAAAACCACTCCAATCGTACTTTGTCAGAAACGTGCCATCGGCCTTTTGCCAGGTTTCATCCTGCACATTTGTTGCGTTGCTATATTCGGCTAATGAAGGGAGCACACCGTCTTTGACATTGTTGTAACCACGGGGAAAAGACGTGTTGTCGAGGCGCCAGAGGGTGCGGAATTCTCCCAGCGTAGGAAGCGCGTGGTTGACAAAGTATTGGTAGGCACCTGGAAGGCCGTCGTAGATGACCCAGTGGAAGTCTCCTTCTTTAGCCGTGAACTTGACGTTAATCCAGTCGCTATCCTGTGCGACGATCGCAGCAGAAGTCCAGTTGAGATCCGAAGCAGCGCCATCTGTAAGAGAAGAAGAACAATGTGTTAGTTATTACTCCAGCAACGTGTCTGTCATCAGACTCAACGTACTGTAGCTCACGTAATGCCCCACCGCGTTTCCCACGCGATCCTTCCCCTTGTACATCAACTTATTCGCATACTGCCGATTTTGCGTAACGTTCCAGACATCATTGCCAATTATCCACGTTGAATTCCCCAATTCCTTGAGGAAACTCCTTGGCTTCTTCGCTCGTTCCTCCACAGGCGCTGCAACAGCCAAAGCGGCGAGCCAAAGGAATTGGAAAGCACCCATCTTCGTCAAACTATCAGTCAACAAAGAGAGAGAGAGAGACGGAGATGACTTGGCTACAGGCAACCGTCATGTTCGCCCCAACAACCGGTTATTATATAGATTTTCCAGAGCCCGCTGCGAGCCATGATCATCGCCTGGCGGCAGCTACCCCTGCAACCATCACCCTCGGTGGAGAAGGGCCCGAACGAATTTCCGGTTAACGCGGGGTTTTCTGGGGTAAATTGATCGACACCAACATTGTTCCTGCAATCGCGGCCGTTTGCCGCCAATAGCGCGCTGTGTGTTGGGGAAATGGTGCCGAAGGATGGACGAGAAGGGCAAAGCGCTGGAAGCGTACGGTGTGCAGAAGGTTGCGCAGGTTGCGTTGTGGGTGGAGAAGCACCGAGGGGGGAGAAATGAGGCTAAATGATGACTTTGGTGGTGTTGGTTGTATCCACTAGCCCGGTTGTTAAGAGCAATCGATCTGTGGGTGCGATGAATCATGTTGCTAGTGGGGAGTGAGGAGTGGGGACCATCCCGTGTCGAAAGGTAAGCCTAGGCTTCAACTAGATCTCAACCTTGGTCCACACAACCACAATATCACTACCAAAGTTCGACTATCGCAGTACGAGACTCCAACAGCAGCTACTTGAGGACCAAACTCCACGCACGTGACTATATTTAACCGAGTACGAGCTAGAAAGAATGCTACCAACATGTGCCCAACAAGCGACACACATGACCGTCCAACAGCCGTGAGGCCTACTTCTCCAACGCCTTCGCATGAGCCTCCTTGGGCGTATTCGCACCCGAATCCCCCGTCCTTTCACCTTCAGTCACCTCGACATGGTCGCCGCGACGATGGCCCTTGCCCGTAACGTCGCGCCACATGCCCCCAAAGTTTCTTGCCAAGCTCTCTCTGCCTTCCCACAGCGGATACACGCCCACAGCCATAGTCGAACACATTAGCCAAATGATGCCAACAATGACCCAGCCCGAGAAGAAGGACTGGCTAAAGATGTAGCCGGTGCCGTAGAGTGGCATGGGCCAAAGCACGAGAAGCACAAGAGTCATTGTGGCGGTGGTGATCTTCGCAATTCTGGAAGCACGGAAGAGCTTGGCTTGTTCAGCGGCTTCGGCTTCGGGAGAGAGGGCGGCGTGGCGACCGTGCACAGCTTCGAGGTCCATGTGGGCGGCTGCTGTGACGTCCGAGTCGTCGACTAGCCGGATGTTCTTCATGGACACCCAGTCGTAGTTGTCTAGGATTGGTATCAGTACGGATCGAATGATTAGCAGATTTTATTGCTTACCAACTCCAAAGATCAATGTCAGTACTGGGATGAAAATGACAGGAGAAAGCAAAGCGACGACGTTGCCCGCCAACATTGGGTTATTTGCGCCAGAAGTAGCCACAGTAATGACGCCATCATTTAGCTTGGAGGTTGTGACGAGCCATGCGGTGATGCTGCAGCACAGCCCCAAGATTGGAGACAGCGTAGCTGCCCACTTGTTTTGACCTTTCCACATCAACGTAAGAGTCGCTGGGAGTACTGCTGAAGAGATTATGACACCCATGAAGACATACAACCATCCCATACTAGAGAGTATTAGCCAAGTTCGAGACCATGACTTGAGAGGACTTGCCTGATGCCTGCATACCACAGCCCCGTCGAAAATGCAGCCATGACTAAGCCGAAGCCACAAACACAAACATGGCTCGTGTAAACTAGTCGTCGACCACTCGCACTGGGGTTGATGTAGGTTCCATAGATGTCGTACGTCAAGATGCTCGAAACAGCAATTAACTGAGCAGAAAAAGCAGAAGTTACAGCCATGAAGACGACGAGAAGAGTAGCCACAGCACCGCCAGATCCAAGGAGAGCGACGGCAGCATATGGAAGCGTGAGGCCAGCACTAATCGATGCCTCATCCATCACGGCAGGGTAGGTAGGGAAGTATTCGGTGCTTTGAAGTGCGAGTGCTGCGAGGCCCATTGTAGTTGCACAAAGCCACTGTCAGATGTTAGTCATCTGTCGTGATTGTTGCGGAAACGACATACCGGGATGGCAAACCACGACAGCCCGCCGATAATGTACCCTGGTAGTGCATGTACCGGAGACGCGGCGATGGCTTTGTTGTAGTCTGGTATATATCAGCTTTAGGTCTTCAAACATCTCTGACCCAGCCACGTACATCCGTTGTCCATGAATACGGTTCCGAAGTTACCAATGATGTTGATAACAAAGAAGATGGCACCATCTTTACTCCTCATTGTAAGATAACTGCCACCAGCGTTTCCAGGTACTGGTGTGGTAGCTGAAAGTTCTTGCAGACGCTCGTAAACAGCCTTTGTTGACCCAAGTCTATCGCCGGTTGCATATGTCGTAAAAGCAAAGATCAGAAGAATGACGAGGAGAATGACGGTATGGACATAATCCGTAAGAAATGTGGCTTTGATCCCACCAAACATGGTGTAGATCACGACACCCAGCGGAAGCAGGAAACAGGCCGCTGCAGCAGGAACACCAGTTAGGGAGCTGATGACGGCTGATCCGCCAGTAAGCAGCATGGCGGTAACGAGTATGTTTGTGAAGAGACCGAAGGTGATGTATACGAAGTGAGTGGCCTTTCCGTATCGAGCACGGACTGCTTCGAGGAATGTCTAGTGAGATGTTAGATGTATGCAATTGATTCCGGTGGTTGATTTAGGCTGCTCACATGAGCGTTAGGTGCTCGTCTCTTAAGCTCGATCGCGACCGTAGCAAATAGCAATATCTGCACAGTAGCGCCAGCGGCATACCAGAGAGGCCCCGATACACCTGGATATGATCAGTCCTTGCGATTTGAGGCGAATATACATCAAGGCCGTACCATAGCGGAATGCGACCGAAGAACTTTGCAAAAGCGTAGCCGCCCATGTCCAGGACGAAACTACTGCCGATGCTACAAGACCTGATTTCACTGTACGGCCAGCGGTCGAGAACATCTCCGAAGTCTGTAGCTCATTGTTGTAACGTTTGAGAACCCAAGTAGTGAAAACCTTGCGGGACTTGTCAACTTGCTGATCGGAAAAGTCAAAAACACAATCTGTGAGAGACATACCATGCCCAGCGCAAATAGAAATCCGATACCAAGGACAATTCCATATCCCCAGGCTTGCCCCAGGGGCGAGGCCGAAGGCCCAATTGGTGTACCACCGCCAGCCATTGATCACGTTGGTAGCTTCCGAGTCAATTATCGAGCCGTTGGTTATATGACCGATATGACGGGTGGCGAAGTATCTATACTCCATGTGTTCCCCACGTTTACAGTTCCCGGACTCGTCTTCGGGCCCAAGACTACTATCTCGAGCATACCTAGACACACACAGCAATCATACTCAATTTGCATTCATCTTGAGACGCCATTGGTCAAAGATAGGCTTTCGTGAACCAAGAGAGACTGGCAAGAGCGCTCGGCGCATGAACTGACCATGTCCCACGCAGATTCGAAGCTTGTGTAGCCACTTGGTCTTGTCGCAGCACTCTTGGGCCTCTTAGCCGACTGGGCATCGCGGCATACCTCCTCTGCTGATAAGACAGGCAGATGCTTCTCACAAGTATGTGATACGCTTTCCTCACGACGATGAACGAGACCAAATGGCGTAACACATCCTTGCTGCCTGTATTCCGAGGGGCATGACCATTTCTTGGAGGCTGGGCGTGGAGATACCAGATGTGTTCAGCTGGCGTTGTGTTGGTGGTTTTGATGAGGTAACCATAAGATGAAAGATAAGCGATGGTGTGGTAGCCAATCAGGAGCACCCCGAGGTCGGCCGACAGGAGTGCCCACATGCCGGGTTGAGAGTTTCTCCCCGGCCTTGATCGACCTGCATCCCCACACTTTGTTACTCGATGGCTTCACCTAAGTCACAACAGGATACGCTGAGTGAAAGCGGATCTCACCTTGGATGGCCAGTTACTCGCTTGGTAGTCCGACAACGGTCTGCAGCCCGGCGACACGGGTCAACGACACCAAGTAAGCGTCAAGAATCGGTTGACAAGTCCGTCCATCAAAACACAGATCACCTAAACTGAACTACAAAATACACAGAGGCTCCGAGTTGCAAGCACTAACGTATTGTTAAAGACAATTCCTAGGATAGATTTAGCAGGCAGCCATAATAAGTTCTTATCCAGGTATTATACTCTGATTCTGAAACCTCTCTAGTCATCCTACGTGTGAAGAAATCGATATCCGCACTTCGTAAATATATGCTTTGAGCTGAGGCGGCTCTCGAACGATGAAGGGGCACTGATATATCATGGTACTCGAATTGGTCTTTTTACAATCTTTAAGAATATCATCGAATGTCAGAGATTGAATCTACCGACTGCAAGATTGTATGGCTGAACATTTTAGGTTCTATAGTACATTGACATGCTTATGAACTGACTACGCTATCTGGATATATAGGTAATCCACAACATCTCGTAACCAATCCTCTTCTGAAATGATATACTTTTGTATTAGTCAACGGATCTAATGAGCAGAAGGTACACGGAAGTATTGCACAACACTTCCTCTATACTCAAGTTTATAGATTAAATAGCATGATAATGATACTCCCGTTCAAAACTTCTTCCATGACGGATGAACTAAATTGGCGAACAATATCCTTCACGAATGACGATAGTCGCACATACCGCGCTACTGTCGTTTCTGGTCTGTCAGAGAGAGAAACGGTATCATACGGAAACGAGGACAGAGTGATATATTGTGAATCCCAATTGCTGAGAAGAGAACGTTGGCAGAGTTCTGAGGATAGCGGGGAGTCAATTGGTGTAGAAATAATGTCGCCTGCACCATGGGTTTACCTCACACTACTGACGAATATACTAAAATTTTATCGATAGTCGACCAAAGTCACAACGGAAGAAGAGCTTGAAAACCCCGAGATATCCCAGGGCCATTGATTACTCACCGGGCTTTCGCCATCTCCTTGTCCGTTCTCCTATCTTGTCATACTTTTCGTCATCCGTATCTTTTTGTGAGCCAGGCCTGTCTAGACCCATCAGCCCTACATACTGCAAGGTACATGCGACCCAGAACTAGACAAATATCGTTGTTGAAGCTAGCAAATCGTTCTAGTCATGTTGGAAAGGGGAAGACCCGGCTTGTCAAAGGATGATGAGCTTACAGTAGGTTTACGCTACGCAACTTACCGAGCCCGAAGAAGTCACGATCAACACCACGCTTATACTTTCTGCTTTCGCTATGGGTTGCTATAATTAATAATGGCCAATCGTTTGCTGACCGCGAGACTCGGTGGTAAGATGGTGGCTGAAGAAAATTCAAAAGCCATTTCTGGACTCGGAATAGGTAAGGGTCCCCCTATACCGAAACCCCTCAAGGAACATGCAGGCAAGCTGGTGGGGGTTTTTTTTCAGCAAAAGGTGTATCGTATAGAGAAGGAATATGCCGAATGGTTTGGAATGGTGTATCTAGATTTCAAGCCATCGAAATGACGAAGACGGAGGCAACTTCATCTAAGCCGTGGTTCACAAGCGCTGGAAAGTACCAAGATTTGTATGAGCATTCAAAGGATTGGCAAGGCATTCGTCGATAAACAGGGACGTTAACCGTGGCCTCAGGTCTGTTTACATGAGCACCACAATAGCGATCCGGCAAAGCTGGCTAGCGGCTACTCGTGCTGTCTGCTCCCGATCCCAGTATAGACATTGACTAGCCGGATTGGGTTGGCACAGGAAGTGTTGTATCACGTGATGGCGCTAAATGATGACACCGAGCGACGTTGGAAAATCTGGAACTCCCCGCAGCTTCCGGACGATCATCACTGCTTCCATGAGATAGTCAGGTACGTGCGTGGGATCAGTCCATGTTGTACTGTATGTAATGCTGATCTACCTAACGCAGTCGCAATGCAGCCTGCGCAGCGCACACATGCAACATCGTCATTTCGTAGCTTGGCAGAAGTTGATTCAGTGAGATCTTCACAAGCATACACCAATAGCTGTAGTCAAACTCTGTTTCAACAACAACAATAGTTTCTTCGGTACCGGCAGTCTGGTGTCAACGGTTCCGCCGCAGAAGGGCCTACGAGGAACACCTCCGTCCCGAATTGGCTGTCGGGTACGGGATCGGAGAGATGCAATCTCCTGTTTGCGGAAATATCCGGCCTCAGGTATCCGGATCAGGGGGATCCTCGCACGGTGGTGCTGTCAAGACATCCGTGCAGCTCTGCCTCTGTTGCAAAGTTCATGTTAGCGATACGGCCTACGTAAGCGAACGGAATTAAATCACGCTGATTACGGGGCAAAGCCGCCGATCGTACTGACCAGCGAACTGTGAACGCGAACAGCGAGAATAACGACACAAGTTGAAGCCTCGCAGTGTAGTGATTTACGTCTTGACAAGCTGATATCATGACGGTACACTCTAGCGACTACAACATTCGTGCAACATGAGATGTAGACCAACCTAGGGAAACACCAAGTCGACCAGAGAAGAACTTCTCGTATTGTCTCTTGACCATACATTAGTTCTTTCCACGGACACTCTAACTTGGGCGTAATCTCACAGTGGATGGGTACCTGGCATGTGATGTGCGTATGCCTTCCCAGACTGCCGAAATTCGACCCTCATGCTATGTAGATCTACCCGAATCGGTGCTTGGGTAGAAATGATGTGCTTGAAGAGTTGACCATATGACAGAAGTATATATAGCAACTAATGCCACATTCTTTGCAAGCCACCAACCCACCACACTCTTTAATACTACCACTCCCTTAATAAACTAATAGCTCTCTGAGCCTCGTCAATCGCTTCCTCACCTCAACAATACACCAATTCATCTTCGCAATGTTGTCCTCCATTCTCCTCGCTACCAGCGCCATTGCTGTCGGTGTTAGCGCCCAGGCCTGCCCGGCCGTCATCGGCGCAGCTGGTGTCCAGGTCCGCCTGCCATCCGTCTACGTCGAGGTTGACGCCAGCGTTGATGTTGATGTTGATGTTGACGCCGACATCAACATTCTCGGCCTTGTCGACATTGACGTCGATGCCAGCCTCAAGCTTGACTTGGAGGCCTCGGTCAAGGCATGGGTTGCCCCATCCGTCGACTTCCTCTTCGGCAGGACATGGTACATGACCAAGACATCGAGCCCTCAATACGCCAACATGACCAACGTTCAGTGCGAACTTACCCCCACCGACGTCACCAGCTCTACCACTGAAGTCGACTACCTCCTCTCTTTCCAGGTTGGAGCTGATGTTGCCGTCAACACCCTGTACGGTGTCCAGACCGCTCAGGCCGGCTACCCCACTGCTTGGGTCTTCGCCAGCACTGGTCTTCTTGCTAGCGTTTCCGCCAACGTCACCATCATTGCTTGGGGATGCGACCAGAACGGCCACGCATACTACCTCCTCCACTCTTCTCCCCTCGTCGGCACCAACGTTGCCGCCAGCCTCTCCCTCTTCAGCGCCAGCCCATCAGGCGTTGATAGCATTACGATCTCTGCTATTGTCGCTGCTGTCGTTAAGCTCAACATCGTTGACATCTCTGTGCTCGTCCAGGCCTTTGTCAGTGTCGGCCAGGACGGTACCCACACTATTCCTGTAAGTTTAGACCATGACACAATGAATGCATCTACTAACAAAATACAGGCCGATTGCAAGGCCCTTTGCCAGACCAACCAGGGACTTCTCGGCAACCCCTTGATCAGGCTCGTCGCCAACGTCTTCAAGGCATAGATGTAGATTACGAAGCATCTCCTCGACTGAGAGTTAATGGCATCGTTTTGAGAAGGGTTAGAGGTATGGAAGATGTGTTGGTTACTATTCGTTTAAATTATGAACCTGGTGAGGAGCTGTTCAGACAGGACTCTCGAGGCTATCTAGCAAATGTAATATTAGTAGCTTACACACTGTCGTATTGGATTGTCTGCACGAGTGGCGTCTACGACATAATGTATAAGCGTTACTCCCTGACCAAATTGTTGAATGGTGATAGACCAGGAAAAGTGTTGCCAGTCGTGACGACAGGCTCACGCAAGCCGAATTGCAACTCAAACAGCGTACAGGATCAATCTCTAGATGTGTTCGGAGTCAAATAGATGAACTAGCAGCGATAGTGATGAATGCAGCTCATCTGATGGGCTTATGTGGAGACTCGGACGTTGCGTGTGTGCGTGAACTCAGGGCACTGGCATTTACCGGCATTTCTCCGCTGTGGGGCATGCCAAGCCCGTGCTGCATTAGTGCCAAAGAAAAAGTTCGAGAGACCAAGTTGCGATGGATGATGGCAGGCAAGAAAACTCTACGTCGAAACAGCGTGACCACGTACTTCGATCTTGAACCAGATTATCACAAGATGGCGAAACGTAAACTGAACGAGCACGATGTGCCAGAAGAGATGTCTGGCGACGAGTCGCAGTCCGAAGTCAGCAGCTCGCCTCGACCCGTGCAATCGACCGCAACCGCGACAACGACGCCGACCACAACGACGACTAAGAAGGGTTCGAAAGAAGCCGCTAAGAGTCAACCTGTCGCCGCCTCCTTCGCCGAACTCCAATTAGAGCCGCGCCTGCTGAGGGCAATTCGCGATCTCAAATGGGCATCCCCAACCGATATTCAATCCAGGGCCATACCGCTGGCTTTAGAGGGTCGCGATATCCTCGCGCGGTCCGGCACCGGCACCGGAAAGACGGCCGCCTACCTACTTCCAATCTTACACAAGACGCTGCAGCGAAAGCAGACGTCGTTAATCCTCGCGCCCACAAGGGAGCTGTGCCTACAGATTGCGACAGTCGCCAAGTCACTCGCACAGCATTGTGGACAGGAGATAAGGGTCCGTAATATTGCAGGCAAGGAATCAGAAGTGGTCACAAAGGCTGCGTTGGCGGATAAACCAGAGGTTGTCGTGGCTACTCCAGCGAGGGCTTGGGCGAACATCAACAGCTCAAACCTGGCCATCAGCGACCTCGGGACACTGGTTGTAGATGAAGGTGACCTTATCAACGGCTATGGCTTTTCTGAAGACATGGAGAATATTGCTCGCGAGATGCCGGTGGGCGTACAGAAGATTGTTCTTTCAGCAACCCTCTCGACCGACGTCGAATCGCTCGGCTCTTTGCTCTGCACGAACCCGGTCGTACTCAAGCTTGCAGATCTTGACAAAGATTCCAACAAGGTGAAGCAATATGTTCTGAAGGTGGGAGAGGACGAGAAATTTCTCCTGATCTACGCCATGTTCAAGCTCCAGTTGATCAAGGGCAAGACAATTGTGTTTGTTGGAGATGTGGACCGGTCGTATCGCGTCAAGCTCTTTCTCGAACAATTCGGAATCAAGAGCTGTGTCCTCAACTCCGAACTGCCGTTGGCGTCCCGCACACACATTGTCGAATGTTTCAACAGGAACGAGTACAACATCCTCATAGCTAGCGATGAGACTGATGTCGTAGGTGTGCAAGACAGCGAATCTCGGCCCAAGAAGAAGAAGGCGAAGAAGGAAGCCAACGACTCCGGCGTTTCCCGTGGAATTGATTTCCTCAACGTTTCCTGCGTACTCAACTTCGACTTCCCTGGCACATACAAGTCCTACTTCCATCGCATAGGAAGGACGGCACGAGCTGGAAAGTCCGGCACTGCCATCTCCTTCATCATCCCGAAAGACCAGTATCGAAAACACAAACCAACTACATTCGCCGGGTGCGAGCATGACGAGGAGGTTCTCAAGAAGGTTGAGAAGCACCAGCAAGAGGGCCAGAAGCTAGAGAACTACAACTTCGACATGAAGCGCCTAGAGCCCTTTAGATATCGATTCAGCGATGCACTGCGGTCGGTTACTCGAATTGCTATTCGTGAAGCTCGTATCAAGGAGATTCACATGGAGCTAGCTAAGTCGCAAAAGCTCTCCCGATACGTACGTTACATATTGCTATTTGTTGCTGTGCAAGGCTGACATTGTACAGTTTGAAGAGAACCCCGAAGCGCTCGCGCACCTGCGCCACGACCAGACCCTTAACCACCCGGCGCGAATCCAACCTCATCTGAAACATGTTCCCGACTATCTCCTTCCCGGTGGAAAGAAGCCAGAAGACGTGGGCTTCGTCGGCTTAAACATACCAAAGCCCAACAGGAGGACGTACGTCAAGGGCAGAGGCAGGAAGGTTGTGCGAAGAAATGGCAAGGTTGACCCATTGAAGACGTTCAATGCGAGAGGCAAGGGGAGGAAATAAACAAAAAGGAATGATTTTAGGGCAGATTTGTGGGATCCCTATGGATAAAAGCTGCTCGTTGGGTGTGCGCGTTGTAGCTATGGATATTCCAAGAAGCTTAAATTTGCCAATTCTTTCCTGACCGCCATCTGGCAAATAATTCCCTTCCCTTTCGTTACTAACTATTATATTCAAAAGAACAACAAAGCGGATCAAGAGAGACAACGTACCAAAGCTTAAACAGCAACACTCAGCTTGTCTTTTGCTGTTGCTATTTGTTATGGAGCTTCATCACCGCAGACCCCCTCACTTCCCTTGTACACAATATGACTGCAACCTTGCATATCCGTTTTTCAAGGCCATCCACACCACAGTAGTGCACGTGTATGGATGTAGGCATGTAGGTATGACTCCGCGCCTTTAGCTGCTTACACTAGCCTACTCCCCATGCATATTATGATTTCAAAATTGGGTCCGAGGTGCTGGGAAACGGTAGGCGGTATGACGTACGGCGATTACATACGGCTGTGTGGTTTGCTGGTGTCACTTGGGGGCTGAAGCGGGGGGATTTGCTTGTTTTGGAGGGGGGAAATGGGTTGGAAAGGGCGGTCGTTGGATTCAGCTTGGCTTGGCCTTTGGTGGGGGAGGACAGGTTTTGGAATTTGGCTGAGG
>Ga0265797_10010647_pt1 | contig 11678 bp, 10 predicted proteins | sample P2T30metagenome_FD_192433 | JGI IMG/M metagenome (GOLD analysis project Ga0265797, IMG submission 192433) | Plant litter microbial communities from East Loma Ridge, Irvine, California - P2 T30 | ecosystem: Environmental > Terrestrial > Plant litter > Unclassified | place: USA: California... | reverse complement strand
ATCATAACAGAATTTCATCATGGGTATATACAACAAGCTTGCAGACGACATTAATGAGGTAGATGTCATCATCGCTGGAGGTATGTCTATCATATTCACCCTCATCGATTCCCCCACTGACATCTTTGCATAGGCGGTACAGCGGGTTGTATCATAGCCGGTCGACTTGCTGAAGATGACCCCTCCCTTTCTATTCTTGTAATCGAAGGGGGCGCGAACAACAAAGATGTCGCCAGCGTTGTCAACCCCGTTTTCTACCTGCAGAACCTACTGCCTGCCACCAAGACCGCTCTCTTCTACAAAGGAAACAAGTCGAAGCAGCTAGCCGATCGCGAACCCATTGTACCTTGCGGTGGTACCTTGGGCGGAGGCAGTTCAATCAATTTCATGATGTACACACGAGCACAAAGATCGGACTTCGATAGCTGGAACACACCTGGCTGGTCAGCTGAGGAAATGTGGCCGCACCTAAAGAAGCTAGAGACCTACCACGGGCCCGGAGCGAAAGAGCACCACGGCCACAGCGGACCAATCCATGTCTCAGACGGAGGTTATCGCGCAAAGGCTGCTGAAGATGACTTCATAAGCGCAGCTGAGAAGGTCGGCTACCCTGAGATCGAAGATCTGCAGAACCTGGACGATAACAACGGTATTGCGCGATGGCAACGCTACGTCTCACCAGAGGGCAAACGCCAAGATACCGCACACACATATCTCCACCCGAAGCTCGAAGATGAGCGGTATTCCAACCTTCACGTTCTCGTCGAATCGAAGGTGGTGCGCGTGCTGTTCGACGAGAACAAACGTGCCACGGGTGTCGAATACACACCAAACCCAGAATTCCAAGCTGAAATTGGTCTGAGCATGCATCCTGTGAAGGCTGTGAAGGCTCGCAAGTTGGTCGTCGTCACATCTGGTGCTTGCGGTACACCACCCATTCTCGAACGTTCGGGTCTGGGCTCCAAGGAGATCCTCGAACGTGCTGGTGTACCTCTTGTGGAAGAGTTACCTGGTGTAGGAAAGGACTACCAAGACCACCACCTCCTTCTCTACCCCTACAAGACTGCCCTGGCACCCGACCAGACGATCGATGGCATTCTGAGCGGACGTGCCGACGTTGCCGAGATGATGAAGAACAAAGACCCCATGCTAGGCTGGAACGGCATCGATATATCCTCCAAGCTTCGCCCTACTGAAGAAGAAGTCACTTCTCTCGGACCAGAGTTCCAAGAAGCGTGGAACCGCGACTTCAAGGATGCGCCAAACCGTCCGTTGATGCTGTGTGGTCTGGTGTCGTGCTTCTTGGGCGACCCAGCAAGCATACCTGCGGGCCAGTACGTCACAGCAGGCAACTACACTGCGTACCCCTACTCACGCGGACACATGCACATCACCGGCCCGAAGCACGATGACCCACTAGACTTTGACGTGGGCTTCTTCAACGACAAAGACGATATCGACCTTAAGAAACAAATCTGGGCGTACAAGAAGCAACGTGAGATCTTGCGACGTACGAAGTTCTACCGTGGCGAATTGGCTGCAGGTCATCCAAAGTTCGCTGCCGATTCCGCGGTCGCACTACAAGAGAATGTCGAAGGTCCTCTGGAAGACGTCAAGGACTTGGTCTACAGCAAGGAAGACGATGCTGCCATCGAGCAGTGGCTACGAGAGAACGTCAACACAACGTGGCACTCACTTGGCACGTGCAAGATGGCACCAAGGGAGGAGGATGGTGTTGTTGATTCCTCCTTGAACGTGCACGGCGTTAAGGGGTTGAAGATTGCGGATCTCAGTATCCCTCCGGAGAATGTGGGTGGTAACACGAATAACACGGCACTTGTCATTGGTGAGAAGGCGGCGGATATCATCATTAGTGAGCTGCGAGGAAGCGCCGGTACCCCGTAGGGTGGGGTGGACTGTGGAATGTAAATTAGCGTCGATCAACTTATAAGTTCCTTGCATTTAATAAAGTCCAACATTTTATGGTCCATGTTTTGAGTGTGGGAAGGAGGTTCGTGCTGAATTGCCTGATGCCTTCTCATTGGATTATGCTTTTTCCTACTCAGCCCCAGCTGCACCTCTGCCCGCAAATCAGCCAAGCGAGGTATAAATACCGTGCTGCTATCCATGCCTTTCCAACTCAGGTTGGCCTCTTTCGACTCTCAATGTACCCTACGGTGTACACGCGACATCCTCCTTCCCTGGTACCGTCCCTGTGATAGCTCCGACCGCGTTCGTCTCGCGATACTACGCATGCGTCCTACGCCTGAGATCACCCAGCCAGCTTCATGATCATGGTCAGCAATCCTGGTGATGGTCCGATAGCCACTTACTCTACGCATCCGCTACATTTCGGGGCCAGTACAAACATTCGGCTGATCGAAGTGCTGCCAGCAAGCTCAGAAAACGATACATCGCCAATATCCTGCAAACTCCTCGTCGTCCCATTGGACGCACAGCCACTTTATACAGCCCTCTCATATGTGTGGGGTGACGCATCGTTCAGTAAAACTATCTTACTCGATGGCGACCAGTTTGTCGTGCGCAACAACCTTTGGGACTTTCTCAATCATTGGAGAGGTACCACACTAGGCTTCGAGGAAGGAAGACGATATCTCTGGATTGACGCTATCTCGATCGATCAAAGCTCTATCAAGGAGAGGAATCACCAAGTCGCGATCATGGGAAGAATTTACTCCGAGGCTAAGATGACTATTTCATGGCTTGGTAGCGGGCCAGCAGTGCTTGTTGATGCACTCGATGTACTTCAGCGCCAATTTTCCGACCTTCAACCCTACAGTGAGGAACTCATTGACTTGTGCTACGAACACTTCAACATACTACAAACCAACGTATATTGGACACGCGTATGGATCATACAGGAATGTGTTCTGGCAAAACGGTTCGAGCTATGGTGTGGCAATGGTAGAATGAGCTCTGCTATATTGGTCAATGCCATCCGAGGTTGCAGCAAAAGCCATCCGCGTAACACTTGCTTGACCCTGTACAACATCATCAAGCTTCGAGGGGATTTCGAAAACATCTGCCGCCCTCCAACTTCTCTTTCCACACTCTGCGGAATGTTTCCCGACATGGCATGTGCCGATGTAAGAGACCGACTGTTTGCTTTGTTATCTTTGGTATCGCCTCAAGATCTGAGCGATTTTCCTGTTCGTGCTGATTATTCAACGTCTGCTTCTGACTTGTTCTTGGCTCTGTTTCGTAGAGGGTGCATCAAGGCAGGAGTATCGGCGAGATTGCCTGCTACCGCCACGATTCAGCCTAGGCTGATTCCTCATAACTTCCGCCATTCATATAATGCACGAACGGGAAGATACATTCGGACGGGAATCCTCGCAAATCTCAAGAGCTGTGAGAAAACTCAGCAACTGCTCAACAACATGATGATGGTTCTCATGGAGATGTTCGAGATCGATGTTACGGACGAGAACTATTTGTTAGCGGTAATGATAACGAAGGATATATAAGCGGGTGCGGAGGATTCTCAGAGATAAGCGAGATAAATGACAGCCCTCTATCAGTAGGAATTGAGGTTATCATAATATAGACCAATTGTGAAGCTTTTCCGGTCGAGCCCACGGCGGGAAGGACGCATATTTGTGAGAGAGAAGAAGTTGAGTTCAATAGGCTAATAGTAGGGCTTTTTAACCTTGTATATCAGAAGCGCGATGAGAGATTGAGATCTGATATAACATAGATCTTTACATCAACCTACAATCTGTACCTAAACCTTCTATTCTCGCGATCCGTCAAATCAAGGAACTCCTCATTCTCCAGGTGTATACCATCATCCTCTCGATCCCTCTTCTTGTTTTCCCACATGTAGTACGCCCTCAATACCAGCGCCATGGCCGCCGCAAATGCGCAAGTAACTACAATAGTAACCTTGGCTGGTATGAAATCCGGCCCATCGCCTTGGCGGAATGTTAACGGTCCGATGATATTTCCTAGACAGAAAGACATGAGCAGGATAGCATTCATGGTTACTTTCTTCGTGTGACCGGCAATGTTCGCAGACACCCAGGAGTAGAGGAGCGGTAAGCTAGAGCCAATACAATTGGTAAGGTAGTTCCCAATGAGCTTTCCTACTCTGGACTCGCCGGGAAGGAAAGCCATGAGGCAGCCTCCCAGCGCGCCAGGTATAAGCAAGGAGACTACGTTCAGTGCGCGTTGGTTGAAGCGGCCGGCGAGATATGTAGCGATGAGGATTGAAATGACGCTGACGGCGCCCGAAGGTAGTTGTAGCAAAGCGGTAGTCTTTGAGCTAAAGCCGAACGACTTGATGAGCGTGGCCTGGTAGGAAGACACTGCACCATTGGGTACGTTGGATGATATGGTGATGATCGACAACATCCACGTCTGCGGATCTTTGAAGCAGTCAAGCACTTGGTGAAATTTGAAATGCGTGTTCTCGATGCCAGTCTGGTTCTCGCGTAGGCGTTCGATGGCCCATACCTTCTCTGCTGGGGTTAGGCGAGAAGACATCGGGTTGTCGGGAAGAAGCAAAACCACTACCTAAGTCAGTACCATTCCAAGAACCAGAGATAGTGATTAATATACCAGTTATACCGACTGAGACAGTGACCAGGCCCACGACCAAGAACATGATCTGCCAGCTAGTAAACGTGGCACTGTCGTAGTGCTGAAACCCGAAACTGATCAGACTTCCAATAATTGTTCCAGTTCCTGTAGGGGTAGAGGTACGAAGTCAGTATATATCTCACATGCATTTCGTACAGGCAGGACTTACCAACTCCTAGATACCAGATACCGGTTCGCAGCGGTTGTTCTTTCTTCTTATACCACATCGAAGTTATCAGGATCAAGCTGGGCGCGACGGCCGACTCGAAGCAACCCAACAGGACGCGTGTAGCGACTAGAGCGCCGTAGTTCTTGCACACGCATGTGAGTGCTGTGACGAGACCCCAGAGTATTACGGCTGCGCCGAGATACTTTGCAGTAGGCAGACGCTGCATACCGTAGCCGTGAGGGAACTCGAGCGCGAGGTAAGATACGTAAAAGAAGAGAGCGAGGTTGGAGAATTGTGCCGTGTTGATGTTCGCGTCCTCGTAGAGACCCATCACCGCCGCGTAATTCACTAGTATGAACTGTCAGTATGGTCGGTTACAGAATAGTGATGCAGCAATGCAAAGAGCTGACATACCCAGTGTTTTGTCTAAATACTGCAGGCAGTAGCAGCACCACATGAGTGGCATGATCATCCAATCAATCTTCCGAACCAGTCTTCGTTCATCCTCTGGCGTGAGAGCACCGACATTGTGTGCATTCTTGAGAAATTTGAGCGCCTCATCGCCGTTGTTGGATGGCTCCTCGACGGTACCGATCTCGACGTCCGAATGCGGTCGCGAAGGAGAAGTGTCGCCCGATTTCGACTCATGGGCTATCTCTTTCTCCGGGATGCTCATCTTGCCGATATAGAGATGAGGACAGGTAAAGTCGATATTGTTCTCGATTGATATCCATGTAGCATGCGGTGCGACATGGTATATGTAACTGACCCAGTACCCTACCATCTCAACATGTGCATTGCCGTGTCGCCCCTCACATGCATGCCGACCTCATACCCGGCAAACAGCATTACCTATCAAGGAGCATCTATCGAAGATCGCTTCTGCATCCTCAATGCCAGCCAAACATCGTTTCTTCCGACCAGCATCCCTTATCATGAACCCTGTAGCTACAAGCCGATGAATGCGCGATAGGTCCCAGATCTCTAGCCTGCATCGTAGGCGACACAGCGAGATCTTTCTTCCGAGGAATAGCCAAGAATGCAGCGTGTGATAGCAGATTGCTAATGTGTAGACGTGATGATGTCAGTGGAGATAGTATCGCGGCTGATAACGCTCCCCGTTCGCTTGCGGGGCGCTAGGTGACGTTAGGAAGGTGGTGTGTTGGTCCCTGATGAGGGGTACAACGGTAGCCAACGTCGTGAGCGCCTATGGACTTTGTATGTTTAGCAACTGCAAAAGGTAAGAGCGATATCTCGGAAACAAGCCCTGCAGAACAGAAGTGTACGCAAGAACGCACCTATCTTCACCACTTCCTCTTTCACGAATGCTCTACATTTATGTAAACCCTGGACCCCGGGAGAAAACTTGATGCAGTTTTCATTCTCGCGTATATGCCAGGCGTTTCGCTGGAAGAGCTGGGGATAAATGTATGATGTCTTGCACAAACAATGTGCATGTCAAACATCGAAAATTGTAGTGTCACTTGAAGGATGTCTCACTACCGATAGAACAGCCGTCACGGGGACTGATCAAAAGAGTTGCAACTAAGATGGCATCCACGAGGGACGCTGTACAATATCAATTCTGGGTATCAATCTTTCTGACGATCTGTGGCCACATCCGAACGCCAACAGCAAATAATTAAACAAGCACACTATCCAGTACACCTTCAATCCAGGCTTCCCAATTTCCCCTCTTCAGCCCCGCCACCCCTTTCGCCGCGGAGCCTTCGTTCTTCCCGACCTCTTTCTGCAGCCCTTCCTTCGCGCCATCGCCCTGCGCTTCCCACCACTCTGCCTCGGCCCTATCTTTGGCCCTCTTGACCACCCTTTCTTCGTCCTCTACGCGGTATAGATCACATTTGTTGCACTCGCCGCATGACTGTCCGGGCCGTTCGCGGAAGTGTCCACAGAAGTGTTGATAGCCCTCATTCGCAAGACCCTGTCGGCAGATGTAGCACATGCTGTACCCACAAAGACAAACGAGCTTATTGCAGCCCTCGGATTTTACAAAGCCTAGGTTGCATTGAGGACAGGTACGCTTGACTGCGTCTGTGGTAGCACGTTCGAGTGTGAGACGAAGGGATGTGAGTTGGGAAGAGAAACATGTGTGGGGGTCATGCCAGGGAAGGGAGCACGAGAGGCAGGATGCGCGACCGCAGCTTGGGGAGAGACACTGAAACCGAAGGCCGCGACGCTTTAGGTGGACACGCCTGAGGGCGGATCGAAAGGGTGCGATGACGGGCAGGCGAAATGTGATGGTGACGAAGGTGTAGATAAGAATGAATGCGAAAAGTAAGGCTCGCGTGGCTTGGAAGCACAGTAACTCGAATAAGGGCACCGATGCCAGCGAAGCCAGTATGAGTGGGCGGGATTTGAAACGTAGGCTTGCGAAGAGATTGGTATCTGGAAGCGCGAGGTCATCCAACTCGGCATACGAGCAGAAGGGACACTGTACGAGTGGTAGCTGAGATCTGGTCAGTGCATCGCTAGCGAAGCGCTCGTTGAGTTTGTTCAGGTTGTCCTTTCCATCTTGCTCTTCCAGAAGAGCGCGCTTCACAAACGAGAAGGGTATGCAGCCACGACACTCTTCGGAGCCACCGGTCATAGGCGCTATGCATTTCAGGGTACACAGGTCCGTGTTGATGTTACGCGCCCAGCCCTGGTCGTAGAGGGCAGCGTTGATAGCATGCCGTATGCAACGGAAGCAGATGTAGTGGCCGTCGATATCGCAGGTCGACATCTGCTGAAGCGTGTTGGGTATGAAGCAGCATTCGCAGTCGTACATTTCGCCTTCACGCTCGGCCTCCTCTTCGTTCCATTGCATGGCCAAGTCATAGTCCTGTCGCAATTGCGCGTTCCGGTGTTTCTCATGTTCCGGTACAATGAGTGCGTTGTACAGCTCCTGGTTCAGCTCGTCGCTTCGAGTCTTTACGAGAAGTGGCATAGACGGACGGTTCAGGCGTTCGTCGGCGGGAGTCCATATGACCAGGGGGTGATCACTGGCCGTCGGCGCCTTCCGGCGCATCAGGAAGTTGGTGATGCTGGACCTCCAGCTTCTAGTTGACAGATCCAATAGCGTCGGTCGTGCATGCGTGTAGCTGTAGTTGTATTCAGCCAGCACAGCCTTGATGGTCGAGTGGCTCAGGCCTTTGAATTCCTGGTACAGCGCTTCCTTGGCAGCCTCCTTGTACCGTCGTGACCGAAACTTTTCTTCCAGTGCAAGGGGTATGCCTCGTGTGTCTCTCGGTGCGTCTTCCTTGCGGTATTTGTACTTCTGCGCCGTCTCCCGCTGCTCTTCCTGCTCGGCAGGCTTCCTGTACCGGCCCCGCACGTACTTGTCGCCATGCTTCAAGAGCGTCTCGGTGACGACTTGCAGCCTGCTCTCTTCGCTAAAAGTAGACAGCATCTCTCGGAAAACCTCGGGTTGCAGGTCGGGGAAGATGTCGGTAAGCGCTTGCAGGGCGGCATTGAGGTCGCGCAGGTCGGGCTCGTCGAGGCCATGACTGTCGATCGAGGGCGGAGGCTGGGCCGCGGGCTGCGTAGCTGCGGAAGCCCGTCGCAGCTTGGGTGGGCGTACCAGGGAGGCGAAGACGGTCGACATTGCAGATAGTGCGCCTAACGCTGCGGCGGAGGAGGTTTGCCAAGCATGCGGAGACGACAGGCCAAGAGACGTGAGCAGAAGTTAACTAGACATTAAAAGTAGTAGGGGGAAGTAAGAAGCGTAGAAGTGAAGCATCAAGCCCGGAGATGGTCGTGTGCATCGTAGGAATTAAGTTGAAGGATGCTGCCGACTCCGAGAGGAATGACGCGTAACCGATCCAGACCCTGCCAATCATTATCGCCTGCGCACGTGAGACCTGCACCTCCGCAAACACCCCCTAGATTGTTCGACCCCAGCTGCATCGCCTCCAGTAACATCCATGCCATGTGTAAAGGGTCGACAGGTCGGATGATAGGCATATCGGACGCGCTTCATCCTGCGTGTTATCGATGATGATTTCTCCAATGCATAGGCATCCAAGGCTGCCCACTTCTCTTCACCTTCACTTAGCCAATCCAGCAGACTCTGACGGCGCACAGACTTGGCAGTCTCAAACTTAGGCTGTACAAGCATATCCTGATGCGCGCAACAGCTACCCCGCTACACGGGTTCTGCCTTACGGTTGCTACTCGACGCATGCTACTTCTGTCACGCTGACATATGAACTCTTAACAAGCCAACAACTCCACTAAACATGCCGCAATCCGTGGCTCAGCCTCCCGCTACGGGACCAGGTACTCTTGACGACGGTGGAATCCCAATAGCCACTGGGGAGCAGAAGTCAGGTCAAAAGGTCGCTCCGATCAAGAAACGCCAACGTGGTAGAAGGCGGTAAGTATTGCGCTGACACTGGTCTGTACGAGTGTACAGACAACTAACAGAAGCGCAGCCAGCACAAGAATCAGGATTCAGTAACAGTGGAATTCGAGAGTTCAGTAGCATCGAATGCGCTACAAGCCCATGAGGCATTTATTGACGGCGATCCCCCTACAACGGCCGGGACTGCAGACACCAAAGAGGACGATGCTATACGGCCGAAGGCACGAAATGCGCGTCCTTCAAAACTGTGAGTAGGCTAATCTTGCCCCAATTTTCACTCAAGTCTGACTCCACACATAGAGAGCGTGCTAGGCGAAATGGAGCGAAAGCATCTCCGCCCGTAACAACTTCTTTGGCGTCAGCAGAAGTTGCAACAGTGAAGGTACCGGTCAAAGGGAAGCTTCCGATAATACCTCAAGGAGACGCAGTTCCATCAAAGGGATTGAGGCCTCAATCTGCGAGAGCAGGACAACCCCGGGCACAGCTTTCACACCAGGCGCCTTCTTGGAAAACGTCATGGATGTTCCGGGAGACCACCGAGCTGCCCGTTCGCACAATAAAGGCAACAACACTGGAGCCAGATGGCACCAAGGTGTCGTCTGAGCGTGGCTTCGAGACCTTGTGTAGCTACAACTGGCAGTGTGATGGATCCATCTATGTACCTGGTGCACCTCCGAGGTGGAACCCTCCACCACTGCCGACCACTCTGGCTCAGGACTCAGGGAGACACTTCGTCGATCAGAACGCATCTCGCGTGCCCAAGTATCCTTTCGAGCCAGCCTTCGCTGCCCTTGCTGTGATGGGTCCCGACGTCGTGCTAGATCAAGTCGACATCATCGCCAACCGCAACAGTCTTCGCAAGCTACTCGATTTTTCGGCTGGGAGGAAACTGGACATTTTCTGCATGGGCTTACACATGGTCGGCAATACGCTCGTTATTAGCCGTAAAGAACGGAACGCTCAGCAAATGATCCATGGTGCACCGAACGCGGGCTACGGACATAACTTCGAGAAGACCTTCACGATGCCTGATCATGGAATGGGGAACTCTAGCAGTCATCACAGAGTCATTCGGTACCATATCGGCCCTTTGAACTGCGTTGTCCGTTTTGAAGTCGATGCGTATTACGATGACCCGGATGTCGGCCTGGACTCGAAGTCTGAACAGCCTAGGGATGAGCCCGTTGGCACCGTGAGCGCTGCTATGACACAACTGAATATTGCAGGCCTGCCACCAACTCAAACTAAACCTCGAAAGACTCCCGCCGATAAGCCTACCGTAGTTGTTGAAAAGGGAATCTTCATCGACCCGTCCAAGCTCGCTGAGATCAAAGCCAAGAAGGCCGCACGTCTTACAGAAGCACTACCGCAGCTTTGGTTCGGCCGTACGCCCTACTTTATGAATGGCAACCATGACAAGGGTACGGTGCACTCGGTGAGCATCAGTGATGCTGAGAAGGAGTACCCCCGATGGGAGGAAGCGAACCAAGACAGGCTACGCAAGATGGTGAGTTTGCTTGCAGAACTAAGGGATGCCGTTGCATGTACGAAGGAGTGCGCAGCCGTGCTAGTTTACGATGAGAAAGGTGGGTCGTTGAAGGTATATGCGATGAAGACGAATCATGGCGTACTGCCTAGTGAAACCATCGCGAAGCACTGGACCAACGCTGGAGGTAACGCGGGATAAGAAGTCCTTCAAGCAGCCAGAAGCGGATTCTAAATCTACACATATGGCATTATAACAATGTCCCGAAAACGCCAATACTGAACACCCCGCTCTGAAATTGGGCAATTCGAAACCCTATCCCGGCACGTCAGTTGGTGCCTCCTGCATCCACTCCCACGTGACTTGAATCCTTCCCTCCGCCTCCGCACCCCAATAATTGGTAAATACACTCTTCTGGATATCTAGGTCCGACACATTACACGCCGCACAGCGATCTCTAACCACAAATTCCTGCTCCACCAACTTCTTACCCTCGTCATCAGCCATCCATGCCCGAATACCTTGATTGCATAGTGCACTTGAACTATCATCCTTAGGCCAATTGACGAGCTTCCCGTCTGGGGTGACACCCTCTGACTTCCATCCATCTTCCAGAATAGAGCCTCCAATCTCTCGGCCAATGTCAAATATTTCCCAGTTTATAGCAACGGCGAAGTCAGTGGCAATCATTCCCGGAAGGCCACATGCTCCTACACCTTCTTCGAAGAGGGTCAACTGTCCGACCTGAGGGTCGGCGGGCACGATGTTAGGAGCTACGTAGCCTGTGGGAATAGCGAAGGGATAGCTAACCGGCCAGTCTCTGGCAAGATGTGGACCTTCGTAGACTGGTGGCGTTCCGACAGCATTGCTGGGCATAGTACGTAAGCTACTGTAGTTGGCGGCTTGTGTGCTATAGGTAAGCATGGAAACGGTCCATTCGGCTGGTGGCGTCAGAGATGGGTGAGGTGGTAAAACTCCAAGGCCAGTAGCTGGAGTTGGTGGAGTAGAAACTGGCGAGTTCCCGGGTATGGGTGGAGTGGGGGGGACGGGCGATGGGA
>Ga0265797_10010646_pt1 | contig 11678 bp, 6 predicted proteins | sample P2T30metagenome_FD_192433 | JGI IMG/M metagenome (GOLD analysis project Ga0265797, IMG submission 192433) | Plant litter microbial communities from East Loma Ridge, Irvine, California - P2 T30 | ecosystem: Environmental > Terrestrial > Plant litter > Unclassified | place: USA: California... | reverse complement strand
ATCTGGTAGCTCGTACAGTTCGAGTGGGCCTGGAGAATCGTGCTCGTCTTGTCGGAAGTACTCGTCGTGTAAGTAGTCTTCTTCCGTGCTAGTTTCTCCGTACTCCTCATCTTCGGCGCATTTCTCGGCGTACTCATCTTCATCGTGGCTGTCGTCGTACAACATGCTGTCCACGTCGACGTCCAGTTCTCTGAGGCTACTTCGTGAACCCCAGAGCGCTTTGCCGAGTGTTTTGGCTGTAAAGATGTAGTGGCCACCTGATTGGGAATCTATCAGCCAACGTTGGGTTACCATGTCTACTATGGAGCTTTGCTTACCGTCGTCGCTATCGCGACCGCCTACCGAATGTGTGAATTCTTCCAAGCTTTTTGGCATCCTAATAAGCGGAGCAAGCAGTGAGCTTCGAAGCATCGAGTTGCCCACGTGTATGCCTTTGATGTTCGAAGTGCATGGCGGGAACTCGCCTAGGCCATCTGCATCGTTGTTGCTTGTGATACCATCAACCGAGATGGCTTCAATGGCGGGCAGACGATGGAAGAGCCTAGCCTCTGCAAGCCAATCGATATAGTCATAGGTACCTCCATAGGACTCGCCAACCTGCGGTAAAAGACGAACGTGGCGAAGCTTTTGCAGATGCATCTGTCGCAACTTACCGTAGTTATTCCGTAGCAGAGTATTGAGCAGGAAATGTTGTCTGAATGGGCCGTTGCGATCTGGCCTATAGGGGGGAGGACAAACGCTGTACGTCAGCCTCTCTATGTTGGAGCACATCATGAGTATGAGCGGCGCGGTGTGATGGATGAACTCCTTGTCCTGATGGGAGATGTATGGCTCGACATGATACCGCTGAGAGTCGGCGGACAGTCGAGTCTCGCGCTCGGCAAAGACTTCAGGATCGTGCCAGGTCAGGATCTTGAGCAGTCTCTCTTCCTCTCTGGTGCCTTCCGTGCCCTCGCTGCTCAGATTGAGGATTCTAACCACGTCGCGTATTGGATGGATGGTCGGGCTTGACGTGGCGAGTCTCTTCGCGTTCGATGTACGAGGCCGAGTGTTCGTTCTTCATGGGAAAGAAGCACATGGCTGGATTTTCTTTGAGCTTGACCACAATCTCCGTGACCCTGTCTAGAGCCTCGGGTTGCGTGGAGCCGGCTTGGAGCAACTGATATATTCTGCTAGTGCTTTGCTCGTCGTCCAGTTGAACACGCTTCCACATCGGCAGTGTCACCGACGTCGCCGGGTCGTTGGAAGCTCGCCCAGCCTCACCTTCGGACAGAGAGCACATGTCGCTTAAGCAGATGAGAGGGGAAAGAGAGAGGTGACTGGCGAGCGCAGGCCAATGTGTAATCAACGAAGGTAATAGAAAAGATCCTATGCCTTGTAGCAAGGAAGAGATGAGGTGCGAACAGGCACGGGCTGATCTGATCATCGTGAGCAGACGAGTTAGGGTAGGGTAGGTAGGAGCCACCCTATGTGAACGGAAATTCGCAACCCGGGCGGCTCGGGTGTGAAGCCGAGATCCGAGATGGCCGCTGGAATCTTTGAAGCACTTTAAAGTCTGCGAGCCACCTCCCATCCTCATGCCATATGCGGCCTCGCAGTTCGCAAACCTCACCATCAATCACCATCGAAGTGGAACACCATATGAAAAGCGACATATATCATGCCAGCGCGTTACGCGACAGCGAGTAGAACCCGGACTGCCGCGAGCGATGCTACGACTCGACTACCACAAAATAGACTGGCAGCAAACATATTCCATGCATTGGACCTAGCTAAAAGAGCGTTGGAGAGTAGAATCTCGAGGAGATCACGCCGAGGAGTCAGGACACACAAAATGTAGCAGGACGGAGCTGCGGCCACAACACATCAAGAAGCTAGCTCGAACACCTATCAAAGCAACCCTAAAACTCTGGCTGACTCCGCGACCGGTCAATCTCCTTTGAAACCATCGCCTCCTGGCTGGACGTCTCTACATCGTACCTCGAGGTCTTCAGAATAGCCATACCATACTGGGCATCTGCGCTTTTGTCTACAACCAGAGACTGCCTTGAGCGCCCGGTCACTCCGTCGCGAGAAGGTCCCTCGGGAGACCAAGAGACGTTGCCGCTTGTCGCACCTTTAGATGTGACTAGGAAGTTCGGAATGTACTTCATTGCGAAAGCTTTCAGTGCTGGGCCGCTCGATGCGATGATTGCGCTGTATGGAACAGGTTAGCTGACGGGATGACATGGTTGCATGGGATTGCTTACATGTTGACTTCCGCGCTCGAGATGGTGTACACGAGGCTGTACGAACGATCGATGGCGTCTGGTCTGTCTGTCCGGAACTGGTCGTAATACAGCGCGATCCGCACCGCTCCGACGATCGCCACCACCCATCCGAGCGACATCACCGCCCACACGGCGATCTTCATCGACCTGCTCATCTTGAGCCCCCAGACCATCGCGGCTGGGATGATCATGATCAGCACGTCTGTGAGCACCGACAGGCCGGCTGTGATAAGCACGAAGTTAACGAGGTGGATGCATGTCCCGGCTTGGTAGGTCGCGTTGCCTTCGGAGTCATATGTGTCGGTCGCGTGGCGGGTCCAGTAGTAGGATACGGGCGTGCATTGGCACAGATCTGCCACGAATGTTGCGATGGCCAGGCCTAGGTTGAGAGCAAAGAAGGAAGCGAGTGACCAGCGTATCACTTTCCGCCGGTCTTCGAGCCGCCAGAGAAGGAATACAATGGAGGCTTTCACCAACGCCAGAATGGGATTGTACAAGAGCTGATTCGCGAGGTCGTACTTGGATGCTTGGATCTGATCCTCGATTGACAGTTCGGGTATGTCGTACAAGTGGTAGCCTTGCCAGGTCTTGAGGGTCCACAAGTAGGCCATGACTCCTTGGCCGACTGCAAAGGCCCAGGCAATGAGGATCGTGTAGTCATCTGGAAAGTGGAAGTGTCAGACACGATGACTTCCAGGCAACGGGTAGTGAAGATGATACCAAGGAATAATTGTCGCATCGATATGCGTGTGTATACCCTCAGGGCTACGATGACAGTCGCGAGCGATGGCCATAGGATGATCGACCCGAGGGCTGTGGGCTGGAGTGTTTTGACCATGCTGCAGAGGCCGAACACTGAGAAGGACGCAGGGTCGTCTGCGCCGCCTGACCTGAACGCGAAAGATGGCAGAGGAAGATAGGTGGGAGACTACTTGACGACATGATGGTTTCCTTCATGCTGTGCCGTACTAAGGAATTGTCTGGATAGATGAATGCCATGTGTTTGGCGATGGCGAGAGTGGCGAGACTAAGGGTCGTCAAGCGTTCAACACAGACGACCTCCTCCTCTGCGGACCTTCGAAGCGAGCACATCTGTGTTGATTTAGCCGGACCTGGCGAGTGGACAAGGAATGCATGCAAGGTAATTCGCTTGTTATCTTCATACTCTGTGTTGCATTAGCCAGGTCTTCACTAGCCAGGATGGTATTCCCCGTTGTGGATTCACTGACTAGCATATTCCTTCGCTTCATCGGCACACTGCCGAAGCCGGCTCTCTTCCTCGACCTGGTATTATCGCCACCACGCACGCAATGATCTGCACCAATCCACCCTGCATTCCAACGTCGCTTCAAAGACACCGTCTTCGCTTCATTGACACCATTTTCGCTTCAGCAGAAGCCATGAATTCAACAAACACTACCCGAGATGTGCATTGATTGCATCCACCGCTAATTAGAGTACATAGTTCAAGCCGGCAGTTGATTTTGCCACACATGTCGGCAGCAGTATGAATTGCCGTACGGTACAGGTCTACTGCTCCGAATAAAAAAGGTCTGTCAACGCTTTAGCACGCAGTTCTCTTCCTTCTCACTTGTACTCTACCTGATCTATTTCCTCATCATGCGGCTCTCACGAGTAATCTTGTCCTCATCTCTGGTCCTTGCAGCAGCGGCTCAACACGACACCTCAGCGCCACCCAGCAGCACAGTCGCCTCGTCGACCGCCTCTCCTAGCGCGACCTTGATTCCGGAAGCTGGACACGTTCCCTTGTTCCCCTTCGAGGAACAGCAATGGACCCAAGCGGCATTGAACAAGCTCCGCAAACCCGAACAGCGCCTCTTCGCCTTTGACAAGAGAAGGAGTACAGATGAGCCTCCTAAACACGAGCCGGGCCGCGAATGGAAGCAATCTACGCCTGGACACCATAAAGACGAAGAACGATGCAAAGTATACCCCGGCGACAAGGCTTGGCCGAAGCCTCACGAATGGGCGCAGCTCAACAAGACTCTCGGCGGTGCTCTAATCAAGGGCGTACCGCAAGCCAACGTCTGCTACTTCAACGGTGCAAGCATTCATGATGACGCCGCCTGTGCCAAATTGACTGGCAACTGGACAAACTCGTACTCTCAGCTGGACGACCCAATCGAGATCTTCTCGCCTCTGTACCAAGGCTTGACTTGCCAGCCCCCGAGCTTGTATGACTCTGGCGAGTGCACACAAGGAGGGTATCCGACTTACACCGTCAACGCCTCTACGGCCGCGCATCTTCAGATCGCCGTCAATTTTGCGCGGAACACCGGCGTACGTTTCGTCATCAAAAACACAGGACATGACTTCTCTGGCAAGTCTGGCGGCGCCGGCTCCCTCAGTGTCTGGACGCACAACCTCAAGGATCTCGCCTACATTCCTTCTTACAACGATGCCACTACCGACTATGATGGTCCGGCGTTCAAAGCTGGAGCCGGTGTCCAGGTGTACGAGATATACGCTGCCGCTCATGCTCATGGGTTGGTCGCGATTGGTGGTGAGGGCCGTACAGTCGGAGCCATGGGAGGCTATGTGCAAGGCGGCGGTCACAGTCCGCTGTCATCAATCTACGGTATGGCCGCAGATCAGGTGTTGAACTTTGAAGTCGTGACCGCAGATGGGCGCTTCGTCACTGCTAATGCAAAAGAAAATCCGGACCTTTTCTGGGCGCTTCGTGGCGGTGGTGGTGCCACTTACGGCATCGTCACGTCTGCGACCGTCAAAGCCTACCCCGACATGAAGGTCACATCGACCACCTTCTCTTTCAGTAGCGCAGACGTTTCGCACGACTCATTCTGGGCCGGCTTCCGTGCATACCTAAACTACTTCCCTGCCAATGTCGCTGCTGGTACCTACAGCTACTTCTTCATCTTCCCTGGCGGAGGCGACTTCTCCTTCATCATGCAGCCATTCTTCGCACCCAACATGTCCAAGAGCGAAACCCAGGAATTACTCCGCCCCTGGATGACCGATCTGTCGGCCCTCGGCATCAACATCACCCCCGAATACACAGAGTACAGCACTTTCTGGAATGCATGGAAATCCTCTTTCCCGCTCGAGGCCATTATGAAAACAAATGTTGCTACCTCCTCGCGCCTCTGGCCCCGCACCAACTGGGACAATCAAACCATCCTCGACACGACCTTTGATGCCATCAAAGCCAGTTCCGTCGCAAGCCTGAGCACCATTGCCTTCAACATGGCACCCACATGGGCCAACGGCGGCAAGCAAGACACGGCCGTCAACCCGGCCTGGCGCGAGACCCTTTCCCACATGATCTCGGGTGTCAGCTGGTCCGCCGACGCTTCCGTCGAGGACCAGTTGGCCGCCCGGCACAACTTCACACACGTTCACATGCAGCGCTGGCGCGACGTCTCGCCGGGTGCTGGGGCGTACTTGAGCGAGAGCGATCGCATGGAGCCGAACTTCCAGTGGTCGTTTTACGGTAGCTACTACCCCGAGCTGCTGCGGCTGAAGCGGAAGTTTGATGCGAGGAACGTCTTTTGGGCTGCTACTGCGGTTGGCAGTGAGTTTTTCCAGGTTGAGAGTGTGGATGATTTGCCGAATGAGAATGGACCGCTTTGTAGGAAGAGCGAGCCGAGTCTGTATGTAGCTGAAGGACCGGATTGGGTGCCTAGTGAGTGGTGATTGGATTTGCTATAGATGAACACAACTATGTTCTCTGCCTCCCTGCCTAAGTAGTATAACCAAACAACTCGACTCTTCAAACGACTCGACTCCACTTTCTGCTCTTATCCGCTCGAAACACGTTCCGAACGCTTATACTAGCCCTCCTCGTCGCCTTTTGTATACACTATATACCTATATCTCTTGAAATACGCCTGCTATCTGTCTCTTCGTTACCCTCATTATATACTATGCCTCTGTGTTTTGAAGTTCTCTACTCCCCTGATCTCCCGCCCGGCGCTGACCGCTGTTCTCGTTCGCTATGCGCTCATTATCTAGCCCTACTTTGAGTAGTATAGTAAAGAGATCCTGTGACTCGACCTTTGAATAGACAGAAAACCTATCATAAGTCTTAATAAAGGCTATACGCTCGTCCAACCTTAGCAATCAAGATATGGTTTGTATCAAACCCGTGCAGTTTTCTCTGCTCCTCTGCTAGATACCCTTTCCGCTTCGCTCTTCTTATCATGACCTGTGTTTCTAGAATTCTTGAAAGTACTTAGCCGCTCCTCGGCACCTCCTACGCTTCCGAGCGGTATAATCTGAATCTCTAACTATTATGTTCCTCGAGTTCTAGCTTAGTATCTATCTATATCCTTACCTAGCCTAATATCTATTATATAAGATAGTCTAATCCCTCGCTTACGTTCGTATCGGTAAATTAGTACAAGTCGTTATAGTAGATACTAATTAGAAGTTTCTTACGGTCCTTAACACTTTTATTAAGCTCTGGATCGTAGCGATATATTAGATCCTCTACGAGCATAGTATATACCTCTCTAGAACTTTTACTACTACGAAGATATACTGTCTTTCTATTTAGTAGATTCGGTACTCTAGTCTCTACGTCTATATAATCACGCGACTATAGTCATTCGTAATACGATCTTAAGTAGAATAATTAAGTAGATATCGGTAGTAATCTGTATATAAGATCTACTATATAAGTAATTTACCTTCGACGTAACAAAACTATCTTAGAGGATACTTACTATAGCTAGGAAGTAATCTAAGTTAGACGAAACTTTCCTATTAGTAAATAATAAAGAATAGCTAAGAGCTATTCTAAGCAAGCTTAGAGATTATTACGTCTCGCTAGAAGCCTTAGATAAACATAGAACGTGTAATATAGTTATAGAGCTAGATAATACTTTAGCACTTAATCCTAACGTTTAGTAGTAGTAGGTCGATATACTAGATATTTATATAGAGGACAATCGCTAAAGTAGAAAGTAGGTCTCGAATGATATAAAGATCTAGAGTACTAAAGCTAGTGTATTAGCTTTCGAAGTATAGTATAAGTCTACTCGAACCGCATCGCCGCTGTTGTTATATATACTAAGTTAGCTATAGACGTCCGAGAGGTTAATCATTTCTTTACTATTAGATATATATAGTACTTTTCCCTCGTCTTAAACAGATTCGGTGATTTAGCCGTACGATACTATAATAAGAATAGAACAGTATGTCCTAAGATACCTAGCTAGATAGCTTAGCCCTTATTATGCTTTCGCCGGCCTTATAGGCATCATTAGGCGCTAGGTCGGGGGTGTTTCGAACGATACCGACCTACTTATGGACGCGCTTACGGGAACGTCTCTAAGCTTCGAGATGTGGTATATAAGGGGCGGAACGGACAGATTCAGAGTTCGGGACCCCTAGCGAGCACGTGAAACGTCAGTCGCAGTGCAATCCCACGCGCGCCTAGGTTGCGACGCGCCTAAGTGGCATTGTGGAGGCAGGCATAACCGGCCATCCAGAGGGAGTTGTGTAAGAATGCCGAAATCAGACGGGCCGTCGACGAGATTTACGAACCGCAGCTTAGAGCAGATATTGCGGCGGTAACGACCCCGGCCGACATCCGAGCGTAGTAGGTAGGCTACGGCCGGTACATAAGAGAGATGGTTTCCGGGTTGTTAATTAACGAATCCCCGTTTACTACCGCTAGCGAGAAGGAGTAGTTCTGCGCCGTCAGTAACGCTTGGCACCGTTTGTTATAGTTCGATTCAGCGTTTAACAAGAATAGTCGAGCCGGGAGTCGAGAGGAGGATGGCGGCGGAGCGAGAGGCGGCCGAGTTAAGGCAGTACCGATAGATATGCGATGTGAACATCGACGTAGAGTTGGTGCGGTTCTACGGCAGCGTAGACGGCGGGTTCAGAGGCATCCAGAAGGCGGCGTTGCGAGCTATCATCCACGGCGACGAGGCGGTGTATGGACAGGTCAGCACATGGCTTGATGCGGGTGATGACCAAGCTAGTATCCGCATATCCTGACGCGTACATTGCGATGCATCACACCATTGTTCAAGCGCAAGTACCTATGCTATGTAGCAAGAGCCAGGCAGTCAAAGCACAGACCAGGATCCCGGGACACATGGTCTGTGCGAGCTTATAGAGAGCTAAGGTCCTCTTTTGCAGTCGCCGCCGTCTCGGACCGTCCTTAGACACTTTAGTAACTAGCTGCTTAGGGCTTTCCCTTGTGATCAATCCCAGGATGGATTGCCAATTCGACTCTATAACCCCGCTCGTACCGTCATCTTTGAACAACGAGACGCCTCATACAGATCATGATCTCGCACTCAAACTGGCCGCAGATTATCACCGCGAATATCAGAGCTGTACCGATGATGCACAGGTTCGGCAGCTGTGTCGGAGCTACCGCGACAAGATCGTGCAGCTTTCCAGTTTCGCAGATGTTCTCGCGGCCGCTTTCGACAACGTCTTCGATGGAGTGCCACGAACGCTCGATGATGAGGATGATGCCGCCGCTTGGGACGAGTTCGCTGGCCTAGTCAAGAGACAGCACAAGTCACGAGACCGCCAATCACAAAGACTCAAGCATCAGACGTGTGTTGTAGCTCTTTGGGGTAGCGGGCTATTCGACCACTACGGCTGGCGCGTACTCCCCCTCGATTACACGAGGCTATTACATAGTCTCGCGCGCGAATTGCCCGATTGGAGGGATGCAGTGGAGATGATCAACGGTATCATGCTGGAACGCCATGAACTCCGAGTCGTGAAAGGTGATAACCGAGCACTGAAGATCGGCGAGCATTCCAAAAGATCCAGCATTCAGGAAAGTCGGTCACCACTGGAACGCCGGGATATCCAAGATGCTTTGGATCGTCTGTGTAAAAAGGGTTCTCCTTCAAATACACCAAGAGATCGAGAGAGCATCGAATACAGTATAGCCGGTAAATCTATCTGGGAGCACGGACTCGAACAAGACCACTTCGAGATGATTGTACCTCGGAGCATCAGAGCTTCGCAAAGCTCCACTTGCCGATCGAACAAGCGACGGAAATTTTCGGACATAACAACAACCGACTATAGGGACAGCAAAGCTGTCGTTACGACTCCATTGCCTGAGCGGCCACATGACGACGCGATATGCTCTCCAGGATCTGAGATTACACAACTCGAGGAAGAGAGTAACGAAGAGAAAATCAGTAGTAGTGTCGATACTCACGCTGGCTCGAGGGACGAGAACCGATTTTTGTGGAACGGGGATTTTCCAGTAGATTTATCTTCGAACGCACCCTCACCGATGAGCTCACCCGAAGTCTATCGCTCCCCGACGCCTTTGAAGGGCATAGAGCGGGTTGACAGACAGACAATGAGATATTGTGATTCACACCAGGGAGTTAGAGTGTCGCGAGAGGACAAAGAAGAAGAAGAAGAAGAAGAAGAAGAAGGAGATGGGGAGGAGGAGGAGGAGGAGGAGAAGTACCCGGACGATCAGGACGAGCAGGAGGAATGGGAGGAACGGGAGCAAGAACAGCAAGCAACAGGAACCACAAAAAACCTCCGGTATAGTAAAGGTACGATGGCATCTGACATGGCATTTGCGTCGTCTCTCCGCCATGGCGCAGCTACAGCAGTGCAATCGGAAGAGGATTCTAATACATTGGACAAAGCAACATGTGAAACTCTGAACTGTCGCAAAGCATCGACTGTCAATCCGATGGAAATAACTCGAAGTCACAATGCCGACGAGGACGAAGATTATATGGACTCAGAGATAAGGAATGGATTCTTGACGGGAGGCGTCGACCCAGAAGACCCTAAAGGAGATCACCATCAACTAGACTTCAACCTGTCAACGTCTCCAGGGAACACACCAGGATGTTGCATTCCTGGAGAGGACGAACACGAAAATCAGAACTACGCTTTCGAGTTCGACTCGGGATCAATAGATGGAACCCAGTCCAACGAGGAGACTGGGGATTTGGACTTTGAAGAATATGCTGAGCATGCACAAACTGGCGCGATCGTTTCGCCAGAGAGTGTATCTCCACACAAAGCCCTTCTTGATAAGTACCTGCCCTGTGGTCCATCTCTTGACCTGGAAAGCTCTGTCTCTACAGCTGGGGATGGATCGACGACCAGGTACTGTACAGACACAACTCTACATAACGATGGAAGTCTCGTCGGTCGAATGGCAGGCTTGTACTCCGCAAAGCTCAAAGAGGCACTGGACGCTGCACGTCAAAGCAGTACGATTGCAAAAGTACGAAGGTATCGCGAAAGCCAGGCACAATGGTTGGGATCAACGCAGTGGGCGAGCATCTACACGACTGACGAAGATATCTCCGCCGCGGAGTCCACGCTCGCAGCAACGGCCGACGTGTGGTACATCGGATGGGAAGCATTCAAAAAGCGAGCCGAATCTGGGGAAATCTTCCGAAAACCAATAGTCATCAAACAAGACTTCAAGGACAGTGGTTCATACGAGCTAGCTGCCTATGCCGCTTTGTTGAATGAGCGATTCCCCACTCAAGATCTGGATTTACAAGACTGCAATACTGGTGAATGTCGAAAGATAGCTACAAGAGATTTTTGTACAGCAATCTGCGTCCCCGAAAAGGAGCGTTGCAAAGACGTTAGAGATCTTGCAAAAACGGGAAACCTCATCAACCTGAGGAAGATCGCTAATTCCGACGCGCCTCTATTGACAAGACTCAAAAGATTTCGTCTCTTAGAGACGCTCGTCGATCGAGCATCGAATGAGGGGCCAGGGAAGCGGCACGCACGTGAAGCGAACGACGTAGCCGATTGCCTTGCCTTCAATCTGCTGGGATTCGAAGGAGCATTCAGTCGACCGCATGTGGACGCACTTGTTGGAACCTGGGCACGCTGTCTTTTTGGAGCTAAAGCTTGGATTTTTGTAACGGACATGGGTGATGAAGATTGGGAAGACTTCGCGGAGCAAGGACCCTTATGGGCTCCTGCTGGAAAAGGAAGAATGATCATTCTAGAGAAAGACGATGTTCTGCTGATGCCGCCAGGTCTTCGCGTGCTCCACGCTGTCTACACGCTGGATACCAGTCTCATGGAAGGTGGGATGTTGTGGGATGAGGAGAATATCCCTACACTACTCAAGGAGTTGCTTTGGGTTACACAAAACCAGTTGTGTACGAACGAAGCTGTAGCCTATCAGTTACCTCGTATAGTCGACGCACTCAAGAGCTGGGTTCAAGAGAACGGCGTCAAGCTGTGCGCTGGTCATCTCAGTGCAGGTGATACATCGCTTTTACAACAAGGGATCGAGAACTTGGAGGCACTTGGCTGTGATTGTGGTTGGAAGTGCAACAGTGCCGACAGTTGTCAATGTCGAGCACAAAATCGCCGATGTACAGCATGGTGTTGCAAACATCCTTCCTTACCTGGAAAGCGAGGAGTAGGGGCTTATAG